>OUNM011343638.1_pt1 | contig 10269 bp, 9 predicted proteins | sample 1769961 | NCBI WGS metagenome assembly OUNM01 (sample SAMEA3914820, study PRJEB12502) | metagenome | biome: forest; material: soil | place: USA | collected 2012-03-12 | depth 0.3 m
CCGCCCATCACCGCCAGCAGATAAGTCGGCAGCGGCAGGCTGGGCGCGAAGCGATGGATGGCAAGCCCGTTCTCGACCTGCGCCACGCCCGACTCCGGCGCATTGCTGATCGCCGTGAGGCCGGGCGGCGTGCGCAGGGTCAAAGTGAAGGGCGTCTTGAAACCGGGCTGGTCGAAACCGGGAAAGGCGGCGCGCGCGTCGATCGACTGGAACTGGCTCCAGACGTACCAGTCCCCCTCCACATTCACGCGGAACAGGCCGGAGGGGCCATCGGCGAAAGCAGCAGCGTAATCGAAGGCCAGCGTAACGGGTCCCGCGGGCAGGTCCCGGTCGAAAGAGACTTGGGCCAGGCCGGTGGCGTCAAGCTGTCGCCATTGCCCCGTCAGCGTTTCACCGCCGACGCGCGCGGTGACTTTGCCCATGTCTAGGTTGCGGCCGTGCAGGTAGAGTTTAGGTACACTTCGGGTCACGTTCAGGTCGATCTCGACGCGACCCGAAAAACGTGGGTTTTTCGGGTCCAGCGTCAAGTCGATCCGATAGGCGGTGGGGCGCACCGCATCGCTCAGACGGCCGAACGGCAGGTCCGGCGCGGGCTGCGCCACAGGCACGGCCGCCTCCTGCGCCATGACTCCACCAGGCGCTGCAAGCAGCGCCAAAAGCAGGGCCAGACGACAAAAAACGCCCATCAAGTCAGCGCAACAGCCCGCCGATAAGGTTGCGCGCAAAACGGCCAAGGCCAGGAAAACCGATGGCCTTGCCGAGGGAATCGCCAATCGTTCCCGCCGCTGCGCTGGCGGCCGAAGCCTGTGGATTTGCGCGGCTTTTCTTGCCCTGCATCGACTGGGCCAGGATCGAACCGGCACTCGCCGCCGCCGCGCCCGCCGCCGCCTTGGCCACCTTGCCGCCCAGCCCGTCCCACAAGCTGGGGCTCTTGCGCTCTTGCTTGCCGACTTCGGCAGTGCCCTTTTCCGCCACTTCCTGCGCGGTTGCGGCCGCATCGGCTGCCTTGGCGGCCAGCACTTCCTCCGCACTCTCACGGTTGACGGGGGTGTCGTACTTGCCTTGGTAGGGGCTGATCGACTGGATGATCGCCCGCTCCTTGGGATCCACCGGCCCCAGTCGCGAGCGCGGCGGCGCGATCAAGGTACGCTGGACGATCGTTGGCGCGCCCTCATCGTCGAGAGTGGAAACCAGCGCCTCGCCGACCTTCAGCTCGGTGATCGCTTCCACGACATTCAGCGCGGGATTGATGCGAAAGGTATCCGCCGCCGCCTTGATCGCCTTCTGGTCGCGCGGGGTGAAGGCCCGCAGTGCATGCTGCACGCGGTTGCCCAACTGACCCGCAATATCCTCGGGAATATCGATTGGATTCTGCGAGATGAAGTAGACGCCCACACCCTTCGAACGGACGAGTCGGACCACCTGCTCCACCTTGTCCTGCAAGGCCTTGGGTGCATCGTCGAACAGCAGGTGCGCCTCGTCGAAGAAGAACACCAGCTTGGGCTTATCGGGATCGCCCACCTCGGGCAGCACTTCGAACAGTTCGGACAGCAGCCAGAGCAGGAACGTGGCGTAGAGCTTGGGGCTGCGCATCAGCTTGTCGGCAGCCAGAATGTTGATGTAGCCGCGCCCCTTGTCGTCGCAGCGGATGAAATCGGCAATTTCCAGCGCCGGTTCGCCAAAGAACTGCGCCGCACCCTGGCTGTCGAGCGCAAGAAGCTGGCGCTGGATCGTGCCGATGCTGGCCTTGGTAACGTTGCCGTACTTGGTGGAAAGCTCCGCCGCATTCTCCGCCGCGTAAGTCAGCATCGCCTGCAAATCGGGCAGGTCGAGCAGCAGCAGCCCCTTCTCGTCCGCATAGCGGAAGACGACGTTGAGCACGCCTTCCTGCGTATCGTTTAGGTCCATCAGCCGCGACAGCAGCAGTGGCCCCATTTCGGAGATCGTGGTGCGGACGGGGTGCCCCTGCTCGCCATAAATATCCCAGAAAATCGCCGGATTATCGGAATAGGCATAGTCGGTAAGGCCGATTTCTTTGGCCCGCGCTTCCAGGATCGCTGCGTTCTTAAACTGCGGGCTGCCGGACATGGAAATGCCCGAAAGATCGCCCTTCACATCGGCAAGGAACACCGGCACCCCGGCAGCGGAAAACTGTTCGGCAATCGTCTGGAGCGTTACCGTCTTGCCGGTGCCCGTCGCCCCCGCGACAAGGCCGTGGCGATTGGCGCGACCAAGGCGCAGGACCTGCCGTTCACCATTGGCACCGAGTCCCAGGAAAATCTCTTCCATTCATGCCTCCTTGCACCGTTCCAAGGTGATAGAGCGCACCTTCGGCAAGGGCGAGGGGGTTTTTGCGACCGTGCAAACGAGATCGCCCGGAGAGGACAATGCCATGTGGCAAAGCATACTGGTGCCATCAGGAAACGGGCGCTAAAGGCGCAATCGCGAACATGCCCCAGCCCTTCATTCTTTTCGACGACGCCCGCCCCGAAGGAGCGGCAGACGCGCGCATCTACCGCGATCCGGTGGAAATCGTCGTCGCGCATGCCGAGCATGAAGTGCGGGCCGCGCTCGATCGGATCGAGGCGCTGGTGGCCGATGGGCTGCATCTGGCTGGCTATCTCGCTTACGAGGCAGGACAGGTGCTTGAACCACGCCTTACCGGGCTGCGTAAAACCGAGGGCCCGCTCGTGTGGTTCGGCGCGTTCAAGGGCTTCGAGACAGTCCTTGCCGGCGATATCCCGCGTTGGCTGGCCGCAGAGGGTGGCCCGGCCCCGGTCGGCATCGGCCCGCTCGATCCGCTGATGTCCACCGGCGACTACACCCACGCGTTCAACACGATCCACGATGCGATCGAGGCGGGCGATATCTATCAGGCGAACCTGGCGATGCCGCTGGAAGGGCCGTGGCACGGCGATCCGCTGGCGCTCTACGCCGCGATCCGCCCCGCCGCCGCCGCCGGATATGGCGCAGCGATCTGCAATGGCACCGATTGGCTGCTCAGCTTCTCGCCCGAACTGTTCTTCGCGCTCGATCAAGGCACCGTGACCGTCCGCCCGATGAAGGGCACCCGCCCGCGCGGACAGGACGCGGCCGAGGATGCCCGGCTGCGCGAGGAACTGGCGACCAGCACCAAGGATCGTGCGGAAAACCTGATGATCCTGGACCTCATGCGCAACGACCTGTCGCGCGTGGCGGAGGCGGGCAGCGTGCAGGTCGAGCAGCCTTTCGCGATCGAAAGCTACCCCACCGTCCACCAGATGGTCTCCACCGTCCACGCCCGCCTCTCGGCAGACAAGGGTGCCGTGGACCTGCTGCGCGCGCTGTTCCCCTGCGGATCGATCACCGGCGCGCCCAAGATCCGGGCGATGGAACTGATCGCCGAGGTGGAGCGCCATGCGCGCGGGCCCTATTGCGGCTCGATCGGTTTCATCGAACCTACTGGCGATGCCGCCTTCAATGTGGCAATCCGCACGTTACGCCTGATGCCGGATGGCAAGGGAACGGCAGGCCGGGCGGTGCTCGGTGTCGGTTCGGCGGTGGTAGCCGATTCACAAGCGCTTCCCGAATGGCGGGAATGCCTGATCAAAGGGGGTTTCGTGCGAGATTCGGCAGGGGCAACTTCACCCGCCAGTTTCGACCTGATCGAGACGATGCGTTTCACGCCCGAAGAGGGCATTCCGCTGCTTGAACTCCACTTAGAGCGGGTCCGCCCCAGCGCCGAGACGCTGGGTTTCAGTTTTGACCGCCACGCCGTGCGCAATGCGATCCAGGCGCTTTGCTTCGATGCCGATGCGCCCGCCAAGCTGCGCCTCGTTTCCGCACGCAGTGGTGCCTATGCGTTGGAACTGGCGGAATTGCCCGCCGTGTTCGACGGCCCGATAACCGTCGGCGTGCTGCCGCTCCCGGTCGACACCGGCGACTGGCGCCTGCGCCACAAGACCAGCGACCGCGCCTTCTACGAAGCTGGCCTTGCCATCGCAAGGAAGGCAAACGCACAGGAAGTGCTGTTCCTGCGCGATGACGGCCTGCTGACCGAAGGCAGCTTCACCAGCCTGTTCGTCGAACGTGACGGGATGCTGCTGACACCACCGGCAGCGCTGGGCCTGCTGCCCGGCGTGCTGCGCCGCTCTCTGATCGAGCAGGGCCGCGCGGTAGAGGCGGACCTGACGCTGGACGATCTGGCGAACGGCTTCCTGATCGGAAATGCGCTGCGCGGCCTGATGCCCGCCCAGCTTCTCAAGTGACGGCGCTTATCTGATGCACACTTCTGCTGCCCTTGCCCGCATCGCCCCTTCGGGGACGACCGCGATGACCGACCGCGCGATCGAACTGCGCGAAGCCGGTCGCGATGTGATCTCGCTTTCGGTGGGCGAGCCCGACTTTGACACTCCGGCGCACGTAATCGCGGCGGCCAAGGCCGCGCTGGACGCGGGCCAGACCAAGTACACCGCGGTCGGCGGCACATCGCAGCTGAAGCAGGCCGCCGCGCTGCACTTCAAGCGCGACCTCGGCATCGAGGTTCCGCCTTCCCAAGTGACGGTCAGCGCCGGCGGCAAGCAGGCGATCTTCCACGCCATGCTGGCGACCATCGGCGAGGGCGACGAGGTCATCGTGCCCTCGCCCTGGTGGGTCAGCTATCCGGAGATCGTGCGCTTCGCCGGTGGCAAAGTGGTGCCACTGCGCACCTCGGCCAAGGACAACTTCCGTTTCACGCCCGCCGATCTGGAAGCCCAGATCGGCCCGCGCACGCTCTGGGTGCTGCTCAACAGCCCGAGCAACCCGACCGGCGCCTACTATCCGGAAGACATGCTGCGCGGCATCGGCGAAGTGCTGCGCCGCCATCCGCGCATGATGGTGCTTTCCGACGATATCTACGCGCCGATCAACTATACGGGCCGACCGCATGCGACGCTGGCCAACCTCTGCCCGGATCTGGCTGACCGCATCCTGACCGTCTCCGGCGTGTCCAAAAGCCACGCGATGACCGGCTTCCGCATCGGCGTCGCCGCCGGTCCGCAATGGCTGATCAAGGCGATGGAAAAGCTCCAGTCGCACTCCTCGGGCAATCCCTGCTCGATCAGCCAGGCGGCCGCCGTCGCCGCGTTCGAAGGCCCGCAGGACTTCCTGGTCGAATGGTGCGAGCGGTTCCGCCAGCGGCGTGACATGGTCGTCTCGGCGATCAATGCGATTCCCGGCCTCTCCACGCCGACGCCCGACGGCGCGTTCTATTGCATGATCGACGCGACGCCGCTGATGGACCGTTTCAGCGGAGATGATGTAAAGCTGACGCTGCATCTGCTGGAGCATGGCGTGGCGCTGGTCCCGGCCTCGGCGTTCGGTGGCCATGACGGCTTCCGCATCAGTTTCGCCGCGGACGAAGCGCGGCTTGAAGAAGCGCTCCGGCGCATAGAGAAAGCATTGACGTAACATGGAACTGGAAATCCTCTTCGAGGACGGCGAAGCGCTGGTCATCGACAAGCCCGGCGGCCTCCCGCTCGATACGCCGCGCGCCGGCGGGCCGAGCCTCGAAGACCGGCTGGACGAGCTGAAGCTCGGTTTCCACCGGCACCCGGCGCCGGTGCACCGGCTCGACCGCGACACCTCCGGCTGTCTGCTGCTGGCGCGCAATCCCAAGGCGCTGAAGCGCTATTCCGCCGCCTTCGAAGAGAAGCTGGTGGAGAAGCGCTACCTGGGCATCGTCGCCGGCACGCTGGCGGAAGAGGAAGGCACGATCGCGCTCAATCTTTCCAAGGTCAGCACCGCCAAGGACGGCTGGCGCATGATCCCGGCGAAGAAGGGCAAGCCCGCCGTCACCCACTGGCGCAAGCTGGATGAGAAGAACGGCCTGACCCTGGTGGAATTCCGCCCCGAAACCGGCCGCACGCACCAGATTCGCGTCCATGCGGCATCCGGTCTCGGCCACCCGCTGCTGGGCGATCCAGTCTACGGTTCCAGCAAGGGCGCGCCGCGCACGATGCTGCACGCCGCCGGCCTGACCGTGCCGCGCGGCGACAAGGAGCCGATCGTCGCCGTGGCGCCGCTGCCGCGCGATTTCGCCGCGCTCGGCTTCAGCGATGAATGAGCGAAGTTGAAGCCACGATAGACCGCGCCCAGGCCCTGGCGAGCGAGAGTTTCATCGCCTCCGCCGGGCCGGGCGGTCAGAACGTCAACAAAGTGGCGACGGCGGTCCAGCTGCGGATCAACGTCTATGCCTTGCGGCTGGCCCGGCCGGTCTTCGCGCGGCTGAAGGAACTGGCGGGCAGCCGCATGACAGCGGCGGGCGAACTGATGTTCCCCGCCCGCCGTTTCCGCACCCAGGAAGCCAACCGCGCCGATGCGCGCGAACGACTGGCGGAAATGCTGCGCGACGCCCACAAGCTGCCCGAAAAGCGGGCCAAGAGCCGTCTGAACCGGGTGGGCAAGGAACAGCGGCTGAAGGGGAAGAAGCTGCGTGGTTCGGTCAAGGCCGGGCGCGGCAAGGTCAGCTTCGACTAGGGCGTCGTCCCATCCGAAGGTGCGTCTGTAGGTCGCGAATCCAGCATCTCCGCCGCCTGATCCAGTGCCTGTGCTTCGTCCGAAGTGACTGGACCCGGTACGGGCGCCGTCGATCCGCAAGCCGCCAACGGCAGCACACCCGCAGCCAGTGCAAGCCGGAACAGAGCCCTCATCAGCCCTCGATCACTTGCGCATGGGGATGGTTCTTCGCGATGTGCTTGCGGATGATCTTCAGATTGCGCGTGTTCGATCGGAACAGGAAGTCGAACGCATCGCCCACCAGCGGGATCGCGCCGAGCAGCGTGTCCACACCGACATTCGCACTCATGCGGGCAAGCTGCCATTTCGACATGCCAAGGTTGCGGCCTTCCCATACGAGGTACATGCCCAGCACTGCCGAAATCACGTCGCCCGCCACCGGGACCAGGCCCACAATCGCATCGAGGCCGACCTTGCGACGCAGGCCGGGAATCGTGAACGCGTTCTCCAGAACGTGCTCCACCATTTCCACGCGGCGGGTGATGGAAACCGGATCGGACCCAAGCGGAAGATCCATTTCCATGCGGCGGGCAGAAGCCTGTCCAGTCGCCAAAGTCGTCTGTCTCCTCGAACGGCCTCCCTTAATCGGTCGGTGCCGTCCCAGTTATTTGGGCACCCAGGCCAGCGGCATCAAGGGGTGCCATCCCCAGGTATTCGGCGCAAAGCCATCCACACTGCCGCGCACGAGCGACCAGCGAATGGGTGTTCCGAATGGAATGAACACGTTAGCCGCAGTCAGCTCCGCTTCCGCTTCGGCCAACAATGACGCTCGATCGGTCGGGCTCTGCGTCACGGCCGCCTCCTCCGCTCGGGCGTCGGCATCCGCAGAACAGATCCCATGGCGCGCGCGGCACGACAGGCGATTGAGGAACCAAGCCGCCCGGGGATAGCGGGCGATTTCGTCTACCAAAGCGAGGTCGGCCGTGGCTGCGTCCTGCGTGCGGGCCAGACGGATGCCGATGGCAGCCATGTCCGAGGAAAGCTTTTCAAACAGCGTGTCCGCGCCCTCACCCGCAGGCAGCCAGAGTGCGAGTTGCGGCGCGTGTTCGGCAAGTCCATCAGGCGTCGGCGCTTTCGGGCTGCGCTGGAATATCTTGCGGGCCAGCCGTACCGGCTGTGCGGGTAATGCCCCCGACTGCGGCGACGCCGCGACCGGCGCCGGATTGCCTTCCCATCGGCGGACGCGTGTCGCGGCAACAGCACGTCGTTCATCGATCGACTGGTTGGTCCAGCGCTCCCCAATGGTGCCTAGATCACCGTCGAGACTGGGCGTGACGACACGGGTCGTCGCCGTCCAGCCGCCAACCCCGAATGGCGCAATCAACGCATCGCGATCGATAGCCATAGCAATCGCCTCGCGATTCGCGGGATCGGCCAGGAAGCCATGGTCATTCATCACCTGCAAGCCGAACAGGCCAACCACGGGATCGAGTTGGATCGTGCCCCGCAGGATGCCGACTGACCGGGTGAGCGGGAAATCCTGAATCTCGCCGCCCATCACGATATCTACTTTGCCCTCATTGAAGGCATTGACCGCGGCCGGACCGCCGAGTGCACGCAGATCGACGCGGCGGGTGCGGCGCGTCCAGTTCTCGATCGCCGGCAGGCCAAGCCGCGAAGGATCGATGGGCACCATCCGCGCCAAGGCCTGATCCCGCTCCAGTCGCATCGGGCCGGCGCCGCGCTCCTTGTGAACAAGCCCCAATTCGGGCTGCGCAATCAGTTGCAGCAGATAAGGCATCGGCCGCTTGAGCCGGATTTCGATGACCCTGCCCGCCATCGCGCGAATCTCGTCGATGCCCGCAAGGTCGAGTTCGAGCGGCGTGCCTTTGAGAGCGTCCAGTGCCGAATCAAGCGCGCGCTTGGCCGATTGGGCAGTCAGTGGATCGCCGGTCAGCCAATTGCCGTCGCGCAGGCGGAAAATGTAGCTCAATCCGTCATCGGTAACGATCCAACGATCCGCCAGCGCTGGAATCACACGCCCCTTCTCGTCGAACGAGACCAGTCCTTCGGTGGTGGAGGCACGGGTAAGCTGACCTGCAAGAGGCAACTGGAGGCCGGTGACAAAAGGATCGCGCGCATCACCCACCACCGCCACGCTCAGCGCCGAATTGCTGGACGATCCGCAACCGGCAAGCACCAGCGCAGCCAGAAGGCCGAACGCGGAAGAGCCTTTGCGCAAAGCGATCATGGCATTGGGACTAGTCGATTTCAGCAAGGGCGCAAATGGCCACTGCATCCATCAGGGAGAAAAAGCGCACGACCGGCAACGCGGAGTCGAGATGGCCAGTATGTCGGAAAATTCGCCCTTGCGCCTTTCCCGAGTGGACACTCAAATCTTGCGCAGCGCGCCCGTATCCGGAGAGTAGAGCGCTTCGTGGGTTCGCACGAAGCGAGGAGTGGCCGTCTCGCCCACCCCGACATTGACGCGCGCGAGCTTGGGATCGATCTCAACCCCGAAGGCGACGCCGAAGCGGTTGTCCTGCACCCAGGCGACGGAGCCCGGAACCCAGCCGATATTGCGGATATTGACCTTGACCGGGGTGCCACGCACGACGCGAACGACGCCCTCACCCATCATGCCGCCGGGGGAGAGATTGCGAACCTTGATGCGGCTTTCGCCCTCCAGGCCATCGACGCGCAGGTCAGCCATCAGAAACAGGCTGTCGCGTGCGATTTGTCGATTCTCTTCGCTCATCCATTCTCGTCCGGTATTCGATGCGTCCGCCGGCATCGTGCTACGGCAGCGGGCGCAACCACCCGGCAAGCCTAACACGATTGCCCATGCGTTCTAAAGGGCAGTCACCAAGAAAGCCTTAATGACGTTCCGGGACCAGCCCCAGCCGTGCTTTGCAACGGTTAAAATGTGGTCATGACCCAAAGCGGCACGAACCGACGGCACAGACGTCGTATTGCTTACGATGCCAAGGCCGCACAGATTCGCGGGCTACCGGCAGCGCCGGACGCGCTCCCGGTTCACCCGAAGTGCACGGATCAATCGTCGCGCGAGACTTTTTCGCGGCGCTCGTGCGCTTCCTGCGCTTCCACCGTCATCGTCGCGATCGGGCGCGCTTCAAGGCGACCGAGGCCGATCGGCTCGCCGGTCACTTCGCAATAGCCGTATTCGCCTTCCTCGATCCGGCGCAGGGCGGAATCGATCTTGGCGATCAGCTTGCGCTGGCGGTCGCGGGTGCGCAGTTCGATCCCCCAATCGGTCTCGCTCGAAGCGCGGTCGTTGAGGTCGGGCTCCCGGATGGGGCCATCCTGCAACTGTGCCAGCGTTCCGGCAGAGGCATCGAGGATCGATTTTTTCCAGGCGAGCAGAAGACGCCGGAAGTAATCCTGCTGAGCCTCGCACATATAAGGCTCGTTCTCAGCGGGAACATAAGAACCGCCAAGCAAGCGCTTGGCCTTGGCGAGGACATCAATTTCGTCAGCTAGGGCCGTTGCCATCCAGAGAATCTCCGCACGAATTCCCGCGGCCTGCCTACGCCCTGCGGCCCCGGATTTTTCCAGTGACCTCCCGGCAAACCGTGGTGCGGCGGCCTATAAGGCCGGCCTTCGGGCTACACAAGGTCATAACCAAAGCCTTCCACAAAAAACCTGAATGGCTGTTCGATAAGCGGAAAAGCTGTGTCCGAAACTACACGCCGGAATGCCGGCCAAAATGCCCACAGGGACTTTCGAATCGTCGTTAACGACTTGTTGACCATGAACGGCGCAACCTCATCG
>OUNM010218131.1_pt1 | contig 10267 bp, 4 predicted proteins | sample 1769961 | NCBI WGS metagenome assembly OUNM01 (sample SAMEA3914820, study PRJEB12502) | metagenome | biome: forest; material: soil | place: USA | collected 2012-03-12 | depth 0.3 m
AGGTGGCGGTGGTGGTGGTGGGGGAGGGGCGCATAATCTGATGAGGGGCTGGGCGACGGTGCCGAAGATTGAGATGGGGAACAGGACGAGGACGCAGCTGGAGGATTTGCTGCGGAGGGAGACGGTGTGGAATCCCCATGGGATAGTCATGACGCCCGCGCAGAAGGCGGCGATCGTGAGGGAGTTCAGGGAGTTAGGGTTCCGGCAGAGCCACATCGAGGAGGCCGTCGAGGAGTGCAAGGACCGCGAGGAGACGCTCGAGTGGCTGCTCGTGCACATTCCGGAGGACGATCTGCCGAGGTGGGCTCTGCCGGAGAGGTACACGGCGGGAGTGACGGTGGCTGCGACTGATCTGCGGAGGGAGGGCGCCATTAAGCGCCTTGCGGAGTCTGGCTATTCGATCGACCTCTGTCGCAAGATATTCGACGCTAATGGCGGCGATGAGGGCATGGCTGCCGAGGCCCTGCAGAAGCTGCTTCAGGCCAGCGGCGCCGGCGGTCAGGACGCGCCTCAGGATGAGGAAATCGACTCGTGGAGAACCCCTGACGAGTCCTGGGACGAGGAGATGGCGACTCTTGAGGCTAGCTTCGGGGACAAATTCGTCCGCACGTCGCCTGAAGTTTGCCAAGTACGACTCGGATCCGTCGTCAATGGAACCAACACCGACGTCGAGACATATCTGCAGTTCCGGAAGACACCGCAGTATCCGACTCATGTCGTCTTGTCTGTCGTGGCGCCGCTGCCGGCTTACATCAAACTGAGCGTCATCAAAAAGGCCCTTGCATTCGCAAGCGAGTCGCTGCAGGGCGAGGAGATGAAAATCTACTTTCTGATAGATTGGGTGCAGGAGAACATCAACGACATCATCGAGAGGCCAGGAGCGCTCCGGGATGTTGCTGCTGTGGCGTCGGCAGCCTCTGAAGAGCCGGCCACCGTTGTGAAGGCAGCAGCACGGAGGCGGCCGAGGTTCCCGAAGCCAATTAACTGGACACCCAACCCCCAGAGCAGGCAGGAATGGATGGCCAGGACTGAAGCCCCGGGATACAAGAAGATGGTTGCTCAGCGAGAGCGTCTGCCGGCCTGGCAGGTCAGGGTCAATGTCATCCAGACTGTCGAGGAGAATCAAGTCACCATCATCTCCGGTGAGACAGGTTCCGGCAAATCCACCCAGTCTGTGCAGTTTATTCTGGATGATCTGTACAACAAGGGACTCGGCAACGGGGCGAACATCATCGTCACGCAGCCGCGCCGTATCTCTGCGCTTGGTCTGGCTGACCGTGTCGCCGAGGAGCGGTGTACGCAGGTCGGGCAGGAAGTCGGCTACACCATCCGCGGCGAGAGCAAGACTAGCCTGAATACCAAGATCACGTTTGTGACGACTGGTGTCCTGCTTCGGCGTCTCCAGACGTCTGGTGGCAGAACCGAGGACGTGGTGGCCTCGCTGGCCGACGTCAGCCACGTCGTGGTTGACGAGGTCCACGAGAGGAGTCTCGACACGGATTTCTTGCTGAGCATCATCCGCGACGTTCTCTATAAGCGGAGAGATCTCAAGCTCATCTTGATGAGCGCCACCCTCGATGCCGCCTCGTTCAGGGACTACTTCATGGCCGATCGGCAAAACGTCACCGTCGGTCTGGTCGAGATTTCGGGCCGCACATATCCTGTCCGGGATTACTATCTCGACGATGTGATTCGGATGACGGGCTTCACCATATACAATAGCAGAAACGATTACTACGACGACGGGGTCCGCACGCCTTCTGGAGACCAGGAGACAGACCCCATCAACAAGATCATTCAGAAGCTCGGCACCCGCATCAACTACGATCTGCTCGTGGAGACGGTCAAGGGAATCGACGAAGATCTATCTTCGACCCAGAAAGCCGGCGGCATTCTGATCTTCCTGCCCGGCGTGGCTGAGATCAGCCGCGCCTGCAACGCCCTGCGGTCGATTCCCTCCCTCCACGTCTTGCCTCTTCATGCTTCTTTGGAGACAAGGGAGCAGAAGAAGGTCTTTGCTGCCGCCCCACCCGGCAGGAGGAAGGTGGTGGTCGCCACCAACGTGGCAGAGACGTCCATCACCATCGACGACATCGTCGCGGTCATCGACAGCGGCAGGGTCAAGGAGACATCCTTCGATCCGGCAAACAACATGCGCAAGCTGGAGGAGACATGGGCGTCCTTGGCGGCCTGCAAACAGCGCCGCGGCCGTGCCGGCCGTGTCCAAGCCGGCAAGTGCTACAAGCTCTACACGCGCAATCTCGAATACCAGATGGCCGAGCGGCCCGAGCCCGAGATCCGCCGCGTCCCGCTCGAGCAACTCTGCCTCTCCGTCCGCGCCATGGGCGTCCGCGACATCCCCCTCTTCCTCTCGCGCGCCCCAACCCCGCCCGAGGCGACGGCCGTCGAAGGCGCCATCACCATGCTGCGCCGGATGGGCGCGCTCGACGGGGACGAGCTGACCGCGCTTGGCCAGCAGCTGGCCATGATCCCTGCCGATCTGCGCTGCGGCAAGCTCATGGTCTACGGCGCCATCTTCGGCTGCCTCGACGAGTGCGTCACCATCGCCGCCATCCTGAGCACCCGCAGCCCGTTCCTCTCGCCCGCGGAGAAGCGCGACGAGGCCAAGCAGGCCCGCATGCGCTTCGCCCGCGGCGACGGCGACCTGCTCACCGACCTGCGCGCGCACCAGGAGTGGGACGCCATGATGTCGGACCGCTCCATCCAGCACCGCCGCGTCCGCCAGTGGTGCGACGAGAACTTCCTCTCCTTCCCCACCCTCTCAGACATCGCCTCGACCCGATCACAGTACTACACTTCCCTCTCAGAGATGGGCATCCGGCCCTCCCCCTCCCCCTCCTCAGCCTCCACCCCGCTGCTCCGCGCCCTCACAGCCTCCGCCTTCGCCCCGCAGCTCTGCCGCATCCAGTTCCCCGACAAAAAGTTCGCAACCTCAGTCTCAGGCGCCGTCGAGCTCGACCCAGAAGCCAAGACAATCAAGTTCTTCTCCCAAGACCAAGGCCGCGTCTTCATCCACCCGGCCAGCTCCCTCTTCGGCTCCCAAAGCTTCTCCGGCAACGCCGCCTTCCTCTCCTACTTCACCATGATGGCCACCAGCAAGATCTTCATCCGCGACCTCACCCGTAAGCCCCCCCACCCCATAACCTTCCCCTCCCCACCCAACTAACACAGTGCGTGCCTCTCAGCATTCAACGCCTACACCCTCCTCCTCTTCACCAGCACCCTCACCCTCGACACGCAAGGCCGCGGGTTAGTCGTCGACGGCTGGCTGCGGCTGCGCGGGTGGGCGCGCATCGGGGTGCTGGTGTCGCGGCTGCGCGGCGTCATCGACCGGCTGATTGAGCGGCGCATCGAGAACCCGCAGACCTACGGGTCTAGCGACGGGGTGGCGGGGGAGATTATCCGGTTGGTGACCAGGTTGGTCGAGTTGGATGGGTTGGATGCTTGAGGGAGGGAGGGTTCCTTGCTGGAGCTGGGCGCGTAATTACGTATGTACCTGGTTTCGGGCGGGTGTGACTCTGCGCTCGGCTGGGCACTCTTTGTTGGGTTGGACGGGTGTGTGGAGAGGGTGAGGTGTTTGGTTTGGTTTGGGAGAAGTGTTAGTTCAGAGGATAGAGAGCGGTCTGGACTGCTGTAGTAAAGGATAGATTAAAAGCAAGGCCGGGCAAGGGGTTGTTTTAACCTCCGTTGCAAGCCTGATGGGAATAGAATGAGTGTGGCCATGGCCAGTTGACTTTTGCATGCGGCCCATGGAATCGGCGCCTTGTCAAGCTTTCAAGCATTATCGACCAACCTGCGTGTCGTCTGGGAAGAACAGAGCGGAAGTCACCGGCCTTGAAGGATCTTTACTCATACGATATCACACGCACAAAATCATCTCGCGTTCAACGTTGTCGTGGCTTCATTTTGTCTGTCTGCAGAGAGCTAGCCTGATAGACCGCCGCTGCATCCACGTCATCAAAAACCGCCTCTGGCTCTCAACGGCCGCTTACCACTTGGTAGCAACCAGTAGCCAAAGACCAGTACCCACGGCAACCGCCTCGTCGATACGGCCATGCACTAGCAATGGCCGGCGCCGAGGCGATGCATGCGCTGAGGCTGGGCCTCTTCTCGAGGCCCGCTATTCCACCTCATGGCGCGGCGCGACTCGCGTGCCCGTCGTCGCAGGGTAGGAGCTATCAAGCTACCATTCAGACCCTGTCTTCTCCTTTCTGCGTTGCTCATAAAACGCATCGATGTTCTCATCAGGCTGGAGCTATCAAGCTACCAAAGGACCTGGCCTCTCCTCTATGCTGCTCGTCCGGGGGATTGTGGGATAAAACGAAATTAAGGTAAAGCTTGTTGAGCTGTGCTGCTGTGGTATGTGGTGCCGTGGGTGGGGTGTGGATGGGAGGGGGCTTAGGGATGGGGCGATGTCGGCGTAAAGCATAGACGTGCGCGGTATCTTGAGAGTCCGGTGGAAGACGCAGCGGTGCGGTTCGGATGCCAGCATGGCATGGCCGAGAAAAGCGAGCAAGGTTGGTGGCTCCAGAACGGTGGGAATTGCGCCGGGCCAGGCGCGTATCCCGTCACCACCCAAGCCCATCGTATCCTTGCTCAAACCCGAGACCTCCTTACATATCCATCGACTCAGCGCCGTTAGCGCCAAAGTTGAAACCGCCCTGCTGAGCCCCGCCGTTGGAGGAGGAACCGCCGAAACCAAACTGCTGGTTCTGGCCCATGGCCTCGTCGGCATTGTCCTCCTCGTCCGAGAAGTACTTCTCGATGATGTTGTAGGCCTTCATGTAGATCTCCTCGTTGGCGTTGGTCTGGCAGTCGTGGATCTTCTCCATGCCGCCGCACTCCTCGATGAACAGCGCGTACCGGTTGATCGAATCGCCCTCGCCGGCGGCCTGCTTGTCGAGATCGCCGACCTTGAGGATGTTCTCCAGGCCGTCCAGCGCAACCTGGATGATCTTGTTGTCAGGGCAGGCCAGCAGGTCGCAGAGCGGCTTGATGCAGCCCTGGTTGACCAGGTAGCGGATCTGGTCGGGCTTCTGCAGACCGCCCGAGGTGGCGTTGCTAATCGCCCAGCATGCCTCCTTGCGAGTCTTCAGGTCGCCGTTAATGAGCAGATGAATCAGGGGAGGGATGATGTTGGCATCGATAACGCCCTGGATCTGAGCAGAGTTGCCGGCCGTGATGTTGGAGATGGTCCAGCAGGCCTCCTTGCGAATTCCGTCCTTGTTGCTGCTGAGGAGGGAGAGAAGGCAGGGAAGGGCACCGCAGTTAATGATAACCTGCGTCTGGATATCATCTCCCGTGACGATGTTGCCAACCGAGCGGAGAGCGGGGGTCTGAACCGAGGTGGACGCGTGCATCAAAAGCTCGACGAGGCGCCGCGGGATTCCGGCCTCGATCACGGCCTGGATCTTATCGTTGGACCCATCCGACAGGTACGAGATGGCCCAGCACGCATCGATTAGCACCTCATCGTCCAAGGAGTACACGAGCTTAGCGAGAATGGGAAGAGCGGGCTGAATCTGGGTTATTATTTAGCATCAATAAGGACGAGAGGGGCGGAGGCGACGTACAGTGTGCCAATCGGGCTGGGGGGTCTTGCCACGGCAGAAGTTGCTGAGCGTCCACGTCGCATTCCGGAGCATGCTGAGCTTCCGGCTGTCGCCGAGGAGGTTGAGCAGGGGCCGGAGGGCACCCTGAGCCAGGACGTAGTCCCTGCATTGCGGGCTGTCGCCGGCAATGTTGCCGAGGGCCCAGACGGCCTGCTCGCGAACATCGGGCTCCGGGCTGGCGAGAAGCTCGACGAAGATGGGCACAGCGCCGGCCTCGATGACCACCTGGGTCTGTGTGGCGGAGCCGGAGGCGATGTTGGTGAGAGCCCAGGCGGCCTCGAACTGGACAAGGGTATGGGGGGACCGAAGGAACTCGACGAAGCGGCTCACGACGCCCGTCTTGATGACCTCCTCGATGGGCGGGTTGCGCTCCTTGCTGAGCAGCTTGCGGAACTTGGTGGTGGCCTGGATCTGGAGGTCAATCTGGTCCGAGAAGACGCCAGCGACCATCTGGGGGAGGTCCTCATTGAGCTGTGCATCGGAATGTCAGCGTCTGGTCTGAGCGCCATACAAACAAGGGGAGGCATGGAGACAGGGGTCGGCCACGAGTATCGTTGCAGCCGCCGCCGCCCTGGTGCGATGTTTTGCTAGCGTCGCGGGGGTGCCGAAAGTGGGTGGCCACACAGCCAGCAGCGGGGTACAAGTGGGGTGGATGCACCGAGAAGCTGCAGGCAGCTCCGGCGCGCGGGGGCGACGGCGAAAAAGGTTGGATGGGAAGACTGGCAGAGGGAAAAAAAAATAGGAAGGGCATACCTGAGACTCGCTGGGCGGGTTCTCATCATCGCTATCGGGGGCAGCACCCAGCGACGCGCCGGGGCGGTTCTCGCCGGTGCCGATACCGCGGCGCTTGGCCAGGTTCTCCTCGCGCTTCGCCTTGCGAATCTCGACCTGTGCCTCCTCGCGACGGCGACGCAGCTCCTCAGGCTTGAAGGTGCTCTTCGCCTTGAACTGCGTGCGGCGATGCTCGGGAATGTAGCGTTCGGCCATGGCCGCGGTGGTGGTCGATGTCGACGGGATGAGGTTGGTTGGGTGGACGAGGGAGGGGACGAGCAGCTGGCGGCGTGCGCAGTTTGCGGGACCTTGACTGCAACGTCGGAGTGCAGGTATGCAACGTCAAGAGAAAATGAAAACGAAGACTGCGCTGGAGATCAGGACAGCCGCGACGCTGGGCAAGAGATGTCCGATGTGGCCCGGCAGGTTGTGGTCCGCGGGAGGAACGGGCGGATGGAGGGGTTGCTGGGAACCTGGAAGAGTTTTGTTGGGTGTTTTGGGACAATGAAAGAATTTGGAGACTTGCAGAAACCCGCAAACGAAATGGGCTTCTCTTCCCTCTGGGCCCTCCCCTCGGGCGACTGACAGGGATCGCGAGCCTGTCTGTGCCCCGCCAACGTCGAGTCAGCGGCAGCTGACTGCTGCCTCAGGCAGCCAAGCCGACCGGCGGTGTGGGCCGCTCTGACGCACAGACTATGTTGGGCGGGGCAGACAGCCTGAGACAGCGAGAGCCTGTCACATGAAATCGCGGACCGGATTGGCGTTTGTCTGCTCCCTCCACCCAATCAAACGCGTCTTCCCTGTCTCAGCGCGCCCAGCCCTGGGCTTCAGCACCAAACGACGCAAACGCGCGGATGGGATGCTGGACAACAACAACTTTCTTTAATATTAAAAATCCGTGGGTTTGAATTTGGACTACGGAGACTCCACTCTCTTTATCCATGGACTTTTCGGACGGCTAATTGCATTCCAACTCGGGACTCTGGCAACGATGCCCGGCCGAGGCGCTGCTGCAAGCGGTGCCCCACCACCGGACCCCTCCCTCCCGTCCACCTACATCACTTTCAGGGACCTTCTCGACGAGAAGGTGTCTCCAGGGAGGCTTGTCAACACCATAGGAGTGGTAAAGGACTGGCGACAGCCCGTCCCAACTGGTGGTACCGGTAAGCCGAAGCTGCCCATCCCCTCTTGACCCACTGAGCACCTCTCACGCCGCGATAGACTACAAATCCAACCTCACATTGTACGACCTCTCTACTGAAGACGGCGGCGATGGCATTAACCTTGTCATGTTCCGCCCGGAGGCCGACATGCCCCAGGTCACACTCGGCGACGTCGTCATCATCACATCGGCGAAGGTGCAGAGGTTCCGGTCAGACCCCATATCTCTCATCACCAACTACAGCACTTCCATTCGTGTGTACACGGCCTCCAAGATTCCAACGCCGCCGCAATCAGCCCACGTCGCCCTGATGCAGGCCTCGGGCCGAGACCGCCATAAGCCCACCGCCGAGGAGCACGCCTATGTCTCGTACCTTTTTCACAAGATTGACAAGTACTCCCTCCCTAACGAGCAGGAGTTTCAGCAGAGGGCCGCACAATCTCTGAACGTCAATGTCAGGCAAAAGTTCAGCTTGCTCAAGGATGTGAAAGAGGGCCTGTTTTATGACCTCGTCGCCCAAGTGGCCAGGGAGCCCTTTGGAGGCGGCTACGGCGGCACCACTCTGTACGTCTCAGACTACACCGAGAACCCACATTTCCATCACCAAATGTGGCAAGGGTTGCCGGAGTCAGCCACTGGGGGCGGTGATCCGTACGGCTACACCACCGGCACCACCCCCAAGACAGATTGGATTGGGCCCTATGGGAAAATGTCACTTCAGATCACTTGCTACGAGCCGCACTCCACGTACATCTGCGCAGAGGTCAGGGCCGGCCAGTGGGTATCGTTACGCAACGTCCAGATCAAGTACGGCCGCGATGGTCAGTTTCTCGAGGGTTTTCTGCGTGGACAGCTCAACAATCCCAACTCGAGAGTCCAGGTCCACATCCTCGAGATAGGCGACCCTGAAACAATTGATCAGAATCTGAAAGAGGCCATCCGGCGATGGCGCGACTACACCAAGAAGAAAAAGCAACAACTCAAGGAGCTCAAGTCTGCCGAAGCCGCAGGCCAGAAGCGCAAAGCCTCCATTGCCCTGGAGCAAGAAGAACGCCCTCTCAACTCGAAGGAGCGTCGCAAGCGTAATCGAGCTGCCAAGGAGCAGAAGGAAAAGGAGGTCCAAGTCAACAAAAACCTACGCCTCGGGCTCAACGACAATGTAACCTGCGAAAAACACGACGACGCGCCATACTCCACCATCGAATCCATCCTCGAGCGCCCGGTGTATAACACCAGCATCAACAACGAGACCACAGCTCTCACCATGCCCTTTACCTGCGCCAAGCACCAAACCCGGGTCCGCGTAGTTGACTTCTTCCCTCCTTCCCTCGAGGACTTTGTCTGCCGCCGGAAACAGTCCTACTCCGACGTCCTCTCGGACAACGGGTCTGGCAGTGACTCTTCCTCCTCCTCTTCCGACGAAGACATGCCCGGTGTCTCCTACATCTTGGAATGGCGCTTTGCACTCCAGTTAGAAGACGCAGCATTGCCACCATCCACCGCAGACCGTGTCAGCCAAAGGCCGCGTCTCTGGGTCTTTGTCGACAACTACGAGGGGCAGTGTTTGACCGGGCTGGACGCGACCGACCTTCGCCAGGACACGGAGACCCTTGCCCAGCTGCGAGAGCGCATGTTCACGCTCTGGGGAAATCTCGAAGAAGTCAAGCAGGCGCGGGCCGCGGAACAGAAACAGAAGACGCACCGAGGGGAAGCCAATGGCAAGAACCGACTCGCGCAGATCGAAAAGCCGCCGCTGAGTTCTGATCCGGTGAATGAGGGCGAGAGAACGGCCAATGATACCATCTCGAATAAGCCTTTTAACTGCTGCATCAAGCAGTATGGCATATACGAGCGGCAAGGAGAGGAGGGTGGGAAGTGGGTGAGATGTTTTGGGCTTTTTGGGACCAAGATCTGCGGTTGAGAGCTCGGGGACGGGCTGGAACAGTTGCATGACCAACACATGCGTGACGAAGACATGGCACATGATATAACTAATACAACACGTAGCTCTTGTTGGTAGTCGTGAAGGGACTACCTAGCTCTTCCATAGCATACAGATACCATTTTGTTCAACTAGCGACAGAATGATTGCCCTCGCAAGGCAAACAACCTAGAGGCCACCCAAGGAACAGGAGAGAAAAGCATACCCACAGGCAAGAGGCAAGCAACAACACGAATGGTATGGACGGAAAATCAAACTCAACCTCATCATCAACCATACTCATGAGAAAATAACATGACAACCTACCAAGCCACCAAAAGAGGCAACAGGGGAAGGATAAAAAGAGAAGAAGAAAAAGAGAAAGAGAGAAAACAGAACCCAGCCAGCCACCACCAGCTAAAACTCACACCCAACACTAGCTCAGTCCCCTATTACAGACTCATCCTCATCCATCTTCTCCCCCCCACCCTCCTCCTCCTCCTCCTCCTCAATGGGATCATCCAACAGCTCCCGCCGCCTCAAATCCTCCATCGACCCCTCCTCATGCTCCTCCGCATCCGACAACTCGGAATCATCCTCCTCCACAACAATCTCCTCGCTCAACACAGCCTTCTTCGCCGCCGCCGGCGCAGCCGCAGCCGCGCTAGTGCCAGCAGCAGAAGAAGAAGAAGCAACCCCCTTCCCCTTGACCACCTTCTTGGCCAGGCGCTGGGCTTCCTGGTGATCTACCTGGCGATGCACCTGCTCGACCAGGCTGAC
>OUNM010163225.1_pt1 | contig 10262 bp, 9 predicted proteins | sample 1769961 | NCBI WGS metagenome assembly OUNM01 (sample SAMEA3914820, study PRJEB12502) | metagenome | biome: forest; material: soil | place: USA | collected 2012-03-12 | depth 0.3 m
GCCGTCGAGAAGGTCGAGCGCCATCTGGACGAGGCCCTGGCCGGCGGCGGGCGGCTGGTCTGCGGCGGCAAGGCCGACGGAAGCCTGCTCTCGCCGCCGACCCTGGTCGCCGACGTCGCCAGCGACGCCCTGCTGACCCGCGAGGAGACCTTCGGCCCGCTGGCCGGGGTGATCCCGTTCAAGACCTACGAGCAAGCCATCGCCCGCGCCAACGACACCCCGTTCGGCCTGGCCGCCTATGTCTGTTCGTCGACGGCGGAGACCATCGCCCGGGCCGGACGGGATCTCGAGACCGGCATGGTCGGGATCAACACCGGCCTGATCTCGACGGCCGCCGCGCCGTTCGGCGGGGTCAAGTCGTCGGGGATCGGCCGCGAGGGCTCGCACCACGGCCTCTCGGAGTATCTGAACTACAAGTACCTGTGCCAGGCTGGCCTCTAGGACTCGGGAGCGCCGCGATGCGTCAGAACAAGAAGATCATCATCACCTGCGCGCCGACCGGCTCGATCCACACGCCGTCGATGTCGCCGCACCTGCCGATCACGCCGGATGAGATCGCGGAGGCCGCCATCGAAGCGGCGGCGGCCGGCGCCTCGATCCTGCATCTGCACGCGCGCGATCCCAAGGACGGCCGCCCCAGCCCCTCGGCCGCGCACTTCGGCGCCTTCCTGCCGCGCATCAAGCAGGCCACCGACGCGGTGATCAACATCTCGACCGGCGGCAGCTCGACCATGACGCTGGACGCCCGGCTGGAGGCGGCCTTCGCCTTCAAGCCGGAGGTCTGCTCGCTGAACATGGGCCCGCTGATCTTCGACTTCAGCGCCGCCGGCGCGAAGGTCCAGGACTGGCAGCATGAGTGGGAGCGCGAGTACGTCGAAACCTCGCGCGGCCGGATCATGTACAACGACAACGTCTATATCGAGCGCATCATGCGCGAGATCGGCCAGGGCTTCGGCACGCGCTTCGAGTTCGAGTGCTACGACATCGGCCACCTCTACACCCTGGCGCACTTCGCCGAGCGGGGGCTGGTGAAGCCGCCGTTCCTGATCCAGGGCGTATTCGGCATCCTGGGCGGCATCGGGCCGGACGTCCGCAACCTGGCCCACATGGTCACGGTGGCCGACAGCCTGTTCGGCGACGACTACGTGTTCTCGGCCTTCGCCGCCGGCCGCCACCAGATGCCGTTCTGCACCCAGAGCGCGCTGCTGGGCGGCAACGTCCGGGTCGGGCTGGAGGACAGCCTCTACATCGGGCGCGGCGAGCTGGCGAAGTCCAACGCCGAGCAGGTCACCAAGATCCGCACGATCATCGAGGCCCTGGGCCTGGACATCGCCAAGCCCGACGAGGCCCGTCAGATGCTGGACCTCAAGGGCGGCGACGCCGTCGGCTTCTGAGGTCCGCGGCGGAAAAGTCAGCGATTACAGGAAGGAAGCGTAGGAACATGACGGACAGGGGCGTCTTCCTGGTGACGGGCGGCAGCCGCGGGATCGGCGAGGCGATCGCCCGCTCGGCCGCGGCGGAAGGCTATTTCGTGCTGCTGACCTATGTCGGCCAGGCGGAGCGCGCGCAGGCGGTGGTCGAGGCCATCCGCGCGGCGGGCGGCCAGGCCGAGGCGGTACAGGCCGACACCGGCGTTCCCGCCGACGTGGCGCGGATGTTCGAGGCCGCCGACCAGCACGGCCGGCTCTCGGCGTTGATCTACAACGGCGGCATCACCGGCGGCGTGGGCGTGCTGGCCGACCAGAGCGACGAGACCCTCGCCCACGTCATCGCCGTCAACCTGACCGGAGCCCTGATCAGCTGCCGTGAAGCCGTGAAGCGAATGTCGACGCGGCTGGGCGGGCAGGGCGGTTCGATCGTCCTGCTGTCCTCGCGCGCCGCCAGCCTGGGCTCGCCGAACCAGCACCTGTGGTACGCGGCCTCGAAGGGCGGGGTCGACAGCCTGAACCTGGGCCTGGCCAAGGAGGTCGCGGGCGAGGGCATCCGGGTCAACTGCGTCTCGCCGGGGCCGATCGCCACCGAGATCCATGCGCCCGGACGCCTGGACGCCATCCGCGACTCCTTGCCGATGAAGCGCGAGGGCACGCCGGAAGAGGTGGCCGCCGCCGTGATGTTCCTGGTGTCGGACGCGGCGTCCTATGTCGCCGCCGCCAACATCGAAGTCGCCGGCGCGCGCTGACCGTGGCGCCTTCCTCCATCCTTGGGGACGCGCCCATCGTCGACTGCCACGCGCACGTCTTCACGCGGGACCTGCCGCTGATCGCGGGCGCCTGGAATACGCCGGGCTACGACTACACGCCGCAAGACTATCTGGCCGAGCTGGATCGGCAGGGCATCCACTTCGGCGTCCTGTCGGGCCTGAGCATCTCGGGGACCTACAACGCCTACACGATCGCGGCGGCCAAGCTGAGCCCGCGCCTGCGCGCCACCGCGATCGTCGACCCCGACACCGACCCGTACGTCCTGCGCCAGATGCGCGACGACGGGGTGGTGGGCGTTCGCTTCCAGCTGGTCCGCAAGGCCGTGCTGCCCGACTTCACCGACGAGGCTCACCGCCTGCTGCTGCGCCGCGTGCGCGACCTCGACTGGCACGTCCACGTCGCCATCGAGGGCGAACGGATGCAGCCGACCCTGGCGGCCCTGGAGGCCTCGGGCGTCAAGCTGGTGCTGGACCACTTCGCCCATCCCGAGCCCGGCAAGGGGATCGCCTGTCTGGGCTTCCAGTCGGCGATCGACGCCGTGCAGCGCGGCAAGGCGTGGATCAAGCTGGCGGCCGGCTTCCGCTTGGGCGGTCCGGACGCCTGGCGCGATCCGGACCTGCCGCGCGCCGAAGCCCTCGCCGAGGCGGCCGCCGCCGAGCTGATGGCGCGCGTCGGCCCCGAGCGCCTGCTGTGGGGCAGCGACGCGCCGTTCGTCGGCTACGAGGGCTGCATGAACTACGACCGCGCCCTGGCGCAGCTTCGGGCCTGGGCGCCGGACCCGGCGACGCGCCGGGCGCTGTCGGACACGGCGCTGCGGTTCTACTTCGCCTAGGTCGGCAAATTTCGGCGCCCGCCGGGACAAGCCGGCGAGCGCTCGCGCGCTACGCTGGATCGGATACGGTCCGGACAAACAAGAGACGCGGGACCTCCCGCGCGGAGCATAGGATGGAACGCCCATGATGGCCTGGTACCGCGAAGCGGACCGCAAGACCCGTCGCGTCTTCTGGACGTGCGGCGCCGGCTGGGCGATGGACAGCGCCGACGGGCTGGTCTTCCAGTACATGATCCCGGTCCTGGTCGCCGCGTTCGGCATGACCCTGACCGAGGCCAGCTACATCGCTTCGGCCAACTACATCGCCGCCGCCCTGGGCGGCTGGATGGGCGGCTGGCTCAGCGACCGGTTCGGCCGCGCTCGCATTCTGCAGCTGACCATCCTGTGGTTCTCGTTCTTCTCGTTCGTCTCGGGCTTCGCCCAGAACTACGAGCAGCTGTTCGCCGCGCGGATCCTGCAGGGCATCGGCTTCGGGGCCGAATGGGCCGTGGGCGCGGTGCTGCTGGGCGAGATGATCTCGCCCAAGCACCGGGGCAAGGCGCTAGGCGTCGTGCACAGCGGCGCGGCGATCGGCTCGGGCGTAGCGGCCTTGCTGGCCGGACCGTTCGCGGCCCTGTTCGCCCCCGACATCGGCTGGCGCGCGGTATTCTGGATCGGCCTCCTGCCCGCGCTACTGGTGTTCTTCGTGCGCCGGGGCTCGGACGATCCGGAGATCTACCGCGCCGCCCAGCAGCGCGCCGCCGAGACCGGCAAGCGCCCGAGCATGGCGGCCATCTTCGGCAACCGGATCCTGCGCACCACGCTCCTGGCCTCGCTGCTGTCGCTGGGCACCCAGGGCGCCGCGTTCGCCATCAGCGCCTACCTGACCAGCTTCCTGACCCTGGAGCGCCACATGAGCGTCTCCCTGGCCGGAACCTGCGTGATGATCAACAGCGCCGGCGGTTTCTTCGGCTTTCTCGTGAACGCCTACATCTCCGATCGCATCGGACGGCGCGGGGCGTTCCGCTTGTTCGGCGTCGGCTTCATCCTGTCGGCGGCGATCTATCTGTTCGCGCCGGTGGGCGACCTGGCCGCTTTCCTGATCCCGGCCGGCTTCGTCTACGGCTTCTTCCAGTTCGGCATCTACGCCTCGTTCGGTCCGTATTTCACCGAGCTCTTCCCGACCGAGGTGCGGGCCACCGGCCAGGCCTTCGCCTACAACCTGGGACGCGGCGGCAGCGCGCTGCTGATCACGGGCGTGGCCCTGCTGGCCAAGACCCTGCCGCTGAGCGTGGCGATGGCCGTGCTGGCGATCATCGCCATGGCCTGCTCGTTCCTGACCACCCTGCTGCTGCCCGAGACCGTGGGCCGCGACCTGCACAGCCTGGCCGATGATCCGACCGCAGAAACGGAAGGCAAACATCGGCGCCCCGTCGAGCAAGACGCCGTCGGCGCGGCCAATACGGTCGGCTGAGACCCTTTCCAAGGACTGACAGATGTACGATCCGAAACTGGCGCAACTGACCTTCGAGCTGCAGCAGCAGCTGGCCGACTACTGGCACGAGATCGACACCAACGGCGGGCGCGAGGCGCACGGCTACTACACCGACGACGCGGTGTTCCACGGCCAGAAGGCCTCGTACGAGGGCAAGGAGAAGATCCAGGCCTTTTACGACTGGCGCATCGCCCAGGGGCCGCGCCTGGCCGTGCACAGCTTCACCAACTTCCGCGCCTGGTTCACCGGCGAGGATACGGCCGAGAGCAGCTGCTACCTCTTCCTCTACGCCGCCAACGGCGAGAAGATCCTGCGCAGCGAGCCGCCGATCTCGATCTCGATGGCCACCGACAAGTACCAGCGCGTCGGCGACCGCTGGCTCTGCACCTACCGCCGGTTCGAGCACTGGTTCGAGGGCGACACGCCCATCACCAACCCGAAGCTCTGATCCGCGTCCTGAAGAGAGACCGACCATGTCCACGATGTACGCCGACGCCGACCCCCGCTCGAAGCTGGCCACCGCCAAGGCCGCCGCGACGCCGACCACGACCGACGGCTTCGGCGCGTCGTCCTACGCCCTGTTCGGCGAGAGCCCGCCGCAGATCGAGGACGAGCACGGCCGCACCTGGCTGACGCGCGGGGCCAACTTCATCGTCGCCTACACCCTGGCCAAGCCGGGCGCGATGCTGGAGCGCAAGGGCCAGATCGACGAGTACGTCCTGCTGATCGAGTCCAAGGATCCCTGGGCCCTGGTCACCGCCGACGGCGAAACGGTCGAGGTGGGCGGCGAGCACATCGCCTTCGTCCCGCCGGGCGACAGCCGCATCGAGCTGCCCGAGGGCGGCGAGATCGTGCGGCTGTTCACGACGGCTTCGGAGGACCTGGTGGCCCTCTGCTCGAACGCCGAGACCTACGCCAACGGCGCGCCGCACATCCCGCCGCTGGTCCGCTGGCCCGACCCGCCGGGCGGCTTCAAGGTCCGCAAGTATTCGCTGAACGTGCCGGCCCAGGAGGGGCGCTTCGGCCGGATCTGGCGCTGCACGACCTTCATGGTCAATGTGTTCGAGCCGGCCGCGCCGCGCGATCCCAACAAGCTGTCGCCGCACCATCACGACGACTTCGAGCAGGGCTCGCTGGCCATGGGCGGCTCCTACGTCCACCACCTGCGCTGGCCCTGGACCGCCAAGCTGTCCGACTGGCGCGACGACGAGCACATGACCTGTCCGGCGCCGTCGATCGCGGTGATCCCGGCCCGGGCGATCCACACCTCTGCCTCGATCGCGCCGGGGGCGGGCAACCTGCTGGTCGACATCTTCTCGCCGCCGCGCAAGGACTTCTCGGACATGGCCGGATGGGTGCTGAACGCCGACGACTATCCTGCACCGGCGGTGGAGGCCTGATGCATCCGCACAGTGAGGTCCAGCGTCGGTTCCGTCAGCGTCTGGAGGGCCGGGAGCGCCTGCTCGGCACGTTCCTGAAGACCGCCACCGGCCACGCTACCGAGATCCTGGGCGGGGCCGGCTTCGACTTCGTGGTGGTCGACGCCGAGCATGCGCCGTTCGCGCCCGGCGACATCGACCTGATGATGCTGGCGGCCCGCGCGGCAGGGATCCCCAGCGTCGTGCGCGTGGCGTCCAGCGACGAGTCCCATCTGCTGCAGGCCCTGGACTGCGGCGCGGCCGGGGTGTTGACGCCGCACGTGACCAGCGCCGCCAAGCTGCGCGAGATCGTCTCGGCCTGCCGCTATCACGGCGGCGCGCGGGGCTTTTCCAACTCGCCGCGCGCCGGCGAGTTCGGGGCGCGGGGCTTTGCCGATCACATGGCCAACGCCGACGCCTCGACCTCGATCATCGCCATGATCGAGGACCCCGAGGCCGTCGACCAGTTGGACGAGATCTTCACGGTCGAGGGGCTGACGGCCGCCTTCATCGGTCGCGGCGACCTCTCGGCCCGCCTGGGCGCGCCGAATGTCAGTGATCCGATGATCTCGGCGGTGGTCGCCAAGATCACCGAGGCGGCGCGCAGGCACAACGTGCCGCTGATCGCCCACGTCGGCTCGGGCGCCGATCCCGACATCGCGCGGCTGGGCGAGGCGGGGGTGACCGGCTTCCTCGTCGCCTCCGACCAGGGCCTGCTGCGCCAGGGCGCCTTGGCCGCGCGCAAGGCGTTCGACGGTCAGGCCTGATGGACACGCTGTTCGACACCCACGCCCACCTGATCGCCGATGACTGGGAGCGCTACAAGGCCCGGCCGTTCACGCCGGACCTGCCGACGCCGGATCGGCCCAGCTACAGCGTCACCGCCGACGCCCTGATCGGCATGATGGACCAGCACCAGGTCGAGCGCGCCTGCCTGGTCCAGCGCGGCCACGTCTACGGCTACGACAACAGCTACATCCTGGACGCCGCCCACGAGCATCCTGGGCGCCTGCATCCGGTGGTGATCCTGGACACGCAGGATCCCCAGACCCCGGCGCTCTATCGCGAGATGGTCCGCGACCACCACTGCCGGGGCTTTCGCATGGCCAACGCCCGGCCGTGGCTGCTGGACACCGCCTGGATGAGTTCGCCGGCCGCCATGGACGTCTGGAAGGCCTGCGCCGACCTCGGCACGCCGATGACCATGATCATGTTCATGAACCAGCTGCCGTACCTGCTGCCGCTGGTGAAGATCATCGCCAAGCAGTTCCCGGACCTGCCGATCCTGCTGGACCACGGCGCCATGCCGTTCGGCATGACCCAGTATGAGGTCAAGCTGGCCCAGGAGGCGGGGGAGGCGGTCGTCATGCCGCCGGCGCCCGACTTCGGCATCGACCGGACAATCAAGATCTTCGAGGACGTCCCGAACGTCTATTTCAAGATCACCGAGATCAATTTCGAGCGCTGCGTGGCGGCCGACGTGCGGGCGGCGCGGATCGTCCGGCGGATGGTCGACAGCTTCGGGCCCGAGCGCCTGATGTGGGGCTCGGACATCGGCCAGAGCATGCTGTGGACCTACGCCGAGAAGACCCGGATGGCCCGCGAGGCCGCCGACTTTCTCAGCCCGGACGAGCGCCGGGGCTTCCTCCATGACAACGCCGCGCGGGTCTATCGGCTCTAGGGAGCTTGACCGATGGCGCCGCGCGCCTAGGCTCGCCGCATGACCCGCAAGATCCTCGCGCTGCTGGCGCTCGCCCTGATGATCCCGCTCGCCGCCCAAGCGGCGGATTGGCCGACGAAGGAAAGCGACTTCATTGTCCGCGACTTCACCTTCAAGTCGGGTGAGAAGCTGGCCGAGGTCCGGCTGCACTACACGACGCTGGGGACGCCGCATCGCAACGCCAAGGGCGAGATCGACAACGCCGTGATGGTGCTGCACGGCACTGGCGGCTGGGGCGGGAACTTCCTTGTCCCGATCTTCGCCGACGAGCTCTACGGTCCCGGCCAGCCGCTGGACATCACCAAGACCTTCGTGATCCTGCCCGACAATGTCGGCCACGGCGGCTCGTCCAAGCCCAGCGACGGCCTGCGCATGGCGTTCCCGCACTACGACTACGACGACATGGTGGCGCTGCAGCACAAGCTGCTGGTCGACGGCCTGGGCGTGACGCGGCTGAGGCTGATCCTGGGCACCTCGATGGGCTGCATGCACGCCTTCGTCTGGGGCGAGACCTATCCGGGCTTCGCCGAGCGCCTGGCGCCCTTCGCCTGCAACGCCGTGGCGCTGGCCGGCCGCAACCGGATGTGGCGCAAGATGGCGATCGACGCGATCAAGGCCGATCCGGCCTGGAAGGGCGGCGACTACACCGAGCAGCCCATGGCGGGCATCCGCGCGGCGGCGGATCTGCAGATCGTCGCCGGCGCCAACCCGATGGCGCTGCAGGCGCAGTATCCGACCCGCGAGGCGACCGAACAGGCGCTGGAGAAGGCCTACGCCCGGATGACCGGCAGCTACGAGGCCAACAACGCGCTCTACTACCTGGACGCCTCGCGCAACTACGATCCCTCGCCGGGGCTGGAGAAGATCACCGTGCCGGTGCTCTGGATCAATTCGGCCGACGACTTCATCAACCCGCCCGAGCTGGGTCTGGCCGAGCAGATGGTCAAGCGCATGCCCAAGGCGCGCTTCGTGCTGATCCCGGCCTCGACCGAGACGCGCGGTCACGGCACGCACACGGCCGCGAAGTTCTGGAAGGCGGACCTGGCGAAACTGCTCGCCCAATAGGCGCGTCCGCCGGAGTCGCCGACTCTCCAAGCGGCGCCGTGACTCCGCGCGGCTTCCCCCCTAGGGTCGCGCCATCCACGCTCGCGTGAAGGGCATTAGGGGGATCGAATGGATCGTCGGGTGACGGCGCTGGCCGCCTTGTTGTTGATGTCGGGATCGGCTCTGGCGCAGACCGCGCCCGCGACGCCGCCCAGTTCGGCGGCTGACGCAGCCAAGCCCGACAAACCCGAGAAGTGGAACGTCAACGCCCCGCCCGGCGTCGCCACGCGCCAGATCCGCATCGCGGTCGACAACGGCACCTGGATGAACGTCGACGTCTCGCGCGACGGCAAGATGATCGCCTTCGATCTCCTGGGCGACATCTACACCATGCCGATCGCCGGCGGGACGCCGACGCGCATCGCCGAGGGCCTGGCCTATGACCAGCAGCCGCGCTTCTCGCCGGACGGCAAGCGCATCGCCTTCACCTCGGATCGCGGCGGCGGCGACAACATCTGGATCATGAACGTCGACGGGTCCGACAAGCGCCAGCTGACCAAGGAGGACTTTCGCCTCCTGAACCAGGCCAGCTGGAGCCCGGACGGCCGCTTCATCATCGCCAAGAAGCACTTCACCACCGCCCGTTCGCTGGGCACCGGCGAGGTGTGGATCTACCACGTCTCGGGCGGCGGCGGCGTGCCGCTGGTCAAGCGCGCCAGCGAGCAGCTGCAGAAGGAGCTGGGCGAGCCGATCTACGCCGCCGACGGCAAGAGCGTCTTCTACACGCGCAACGTCACGCCGGGTCCGATCTTCGAATACGCCCAGGACTCCAACACCGACCTCTTCCAGATCGAGCGCTACGACCTGGAGACCGGCGAGGTGACCACGGCCGTCTCGGGCCTGGGCGGTTCGGTGCGCCCGACCCCGTCACCGGACGGCAAGAAGATCGCCTTCGTCCGCCGCGAGCGCACCAAGTCCAAGCTCTATGTGAAGGACCTCGTCTCGGGCGAGGAGCACAAGATCTACGACGCCCTGGACCAGGACGTGCAGGAGACCTGGGCGGTCACCGGCGTCTATCCGAACATGGCCTGGACGCCGGACGGCGGCAGCGTCGTGTTCTGGGCCGGCGGCAAGATCCGGCGCGTGGCCGTCGCCGACGGCGCCTCCAGCGTCATCCCGTTCAAGGTCGACGACACCCGCGTGGTCATCGACGCCACCCATCCGCAGATCGAGATCGCGCCCGACCGCATCACCACCAAGATGCCGCGCTGGGCCAATGTCTCGCCCGACGGCAAGACCGTGGTGTTCGAGACCCTGGGCAAGCTGTGGGTCAAGCCGACGGCCGGCGGGACCGCGCGTCGCCTGGTGACCAATGACGAGGCCGAGTTCGAGCTCTATCCGGCCTGGTCGCGCGACGGCAAGACCATCGTCTTCGTCGGCTGGACCGATGCGGGCCTGGGCCACATCCGCACCGTCTCGGCGGCCGGCGGCGCGGCCAAGGACGTGATGAGCCAGCCGGGCCACTTCGGGTTCCCGCAGTTCTCGCCGGACGGCAAGACCATCGTGTTCGAAC
>OUNM010141071.1_pt1 | contig 10261 bp, 11 predicted proteins | sample 1769961 | NCBI WGS metagenome assembly OUNM01 (sample SAMEA3914820, study PRJEB12502) | metagenome | biome: forest; material: soil | place: USA | collected 2012-03-12 | depth 0.3 m
CACACGCATTCGGCTGCGCCGCCGTCGACCGTGACGCCGCCGCCGCCGCCGAAGCCGTTCCGCGTGATCTTCCCCGAGGGGTTCACGCGCGCGCAGATGGGCGAGCGCGTCCAGGCAGTGGCGAAGATCGCGGAGCACAAGCGCGGCAAGAAGGTGCTGCTCGCCCGGCGCACGTATCTGCAGGCGACCCGGCAGCTGACGGTGCCCTGCTTCGCGCCCCACACGCGGGCTCAGGTCGAAGGGTTCCTCTTCCCGGCCACCTACGACTTCCTCTGGAAGACGACGTCGAAGCAGCTCGTCCAGTCGCAGGTCGTCGCGTTCTGCCGCAACTGGAAGAGCGTGAACCAGGCGTACGCGCGCTCGAAGAACCTGACGCCGTACGACGTCCTGAAGATCGCGTCGCTCGTGCAGGGCGAGGCGGTGGTCGAGAGCGAGCGTCCGCTGATCGCGGCGGTGATCTACAACCGCCTGCATCTGGGCATGTCGCTCGGGATCGACGCCGCGCTCCGCTATGCGCTGCACATCCCAGGCACGAAGTCGATCCTCGAGTCGCAGCTCCAGAACCCGACGCCGTACAACCTCCGCCTGCACACGGGGCTGCCCCCGACGCCGATCGACAATCCCGGCCTCGCGTCGATCCAGGCAGCCGCGCACCCGGCACACGTGGACTACCTCTACTTCGTGGCGAAGCCCGACAAGCGCCATCACTTCTTCACGGCGAGCGCGTCCGCCTTCCAGCAGTACGAGTGCGCACACGGGTACGGGTGCTGATCGGGCTGTTAGGCCATCCGGTCGCGCACTCGCTGTCGCCGCGGATGCAGAACGCCGCCTTCGCCGCACGCGGGCTCGACTGGCGCTACGAGGCGTTCGACGTCGAGGACGTGCTCGCCGCGGTCGGCGCTCTCCGCACGCTCGGGTTTGCCGGCGCGAACGTGACGATCCCGTATAAGCAGGACGTCGTCGCCGCGTGCGACGAGGCGGACGGCGCTGCCGTCAACACGCTCCTCTTCCGTGACGGCCGCGTGATCGGCCTGAACACCGACAAGGAGATCCTCGGCGGCATCGATGCGACCCGGGCCTGCGTGATCGGCGCAGGCGGTGCGGCGGAGGCACTCGCTCCCGCGCTGCCTGCGGACACGCGCGTGTTCTCGCGGAGCGGCGTCTGGCCGCCGGATGCGAGCGGCTGCGACCTGATCGTGAACGCGACCCCCGTGCGCGACGAGCTGCTCGTCCGGCCGGAGCCGGGTCAGACCGTGGTCGACCTCGCGTACGGGCCGGAGGAGACCGCGCTCGTCGCCGCGGCGCGTGCCGCCGGCTGCACGGTGGTCGACGGCCGCGAGGCGCTCGTTCGTCAGGGAGCCGCCAGCTTCCGCGCCTGGACGGGGCTCGAGCCGCCGGTCGACGTGATGCGCGCCGCGGTCGGGGCCTAGGGTTAGCCTCCGAATGTCCCTCCGCCTCTCGTCCGCCGGCGAATCGCACGGGCCGGCGCTCGTCGCCATCGTCACCGGGCTGCCCGCCGGCCTGGAGCTCGACCGCGCCGCGATCGACGCCGACCTGAAGCGCCGGCAGGAGGGGTACGGCCGGTCGCCGCGGCAGCAGATCGAGCAGGACACAGTGGACGTGCTGGCCGGCCTGCGCCACGGGAGGACGCTCGGGACGCCGCTCGCGCTCGTGGTCTGGAACCGCGATCACAAGAACTGGACGTGGGGGATGTCGCCGTGGCCGCCGGAGGGCGCGCCGAGCGGGAAAGGGACGAAGCCCGTGACTCTGCCGCGGCCCGGCCACGCAGACCTCGCAGGCGTCCAGAAGTTCGGGCACGACGACGTGCGGAACGCGCTCGAGCGCGCGTCGGCACGCCACACCGCGGTGCACGTCGCGGCCGGCGGCGTCGCGAAGGCGCTGCTGCGCACGATCGGGATCGACGTGCACGGTGCCGTCGTCGACGAGGAGCGGCTTCGTGCGCGCATCGACGAAGCGCGCAAGGCACGCGACACGGTGGGCGGCGTCGTCGAGGTGCGCGCGACCGGAGCCCCGCCGGGCCTCGGCTCGTACGCGACGAAGGAGGACCGGCTGGACGCGCGCCTCGCCGCGGCGGTGATGGGGATCCAGGCGGTGAAGGGCGTGGAGATCGGCGACGGCTTCGCGCTCGCGCAGGAGCTCGGCTCGTCGGCGCACGACGAGATCGAGCCCTCGCGCCGCCGCGCGTCGAACCGCGCGGGCGGGATCGAGGCGGGAGTCTCGAACGGAGAGGAGATCGTCCTGCGCGCGGCGATGAAGCCGCTGCCGACGCTGATGAAGCCGCTCAGGTCGCTCGACCTGAGCACGGGCGCGGAGGCTGCGGCGCTCGTGGAGCGCTCCGACGTCGCCGCTGTCGAGGCGCTCGCCGTCGTCTCCGAGGCGGCGGTCGCGTGGGAGCTCGCCGTCGCGGCGAAGGAGAAGTTCGGCGGCGACGCGGTCGGCGACTTCGTCGGCGCGTGGCGCGCCTACTGCGAGCGCATTCAATGGGCGTAGGCTCGACGGCGCCGGGAGCGGAAGTGGTGCTGAACGGGCTCGACCGCCACATCGCGCTCGTCGGGTTCATGGGTGCGGGCAAGACCATGCTCGGCGCGGAGCTCGCAGCGCGGCTCGACCGTCCGTTCTACGACGTCGACCGTGAGGTCGAGGAAGCCCACGGCGCGATCTGGGATCTGTTCGCCGAGCGCGGGGAAGAGGCGTTTCGGCAGATCGAGGCGGACTTCGTCCGCGACGTCTGCAACCGGCGGACACCTGCGGTGGTCGCGGTCGGCGGCGGCGCGGTCGAGACGCGCGGTCTGCTGCGCCAGACCGGCGCGTTCTGCATCTACCTGGACGTCGACGTCGACACCGCCTGGGAACGGGTGCAGGGGAGCCCCCGCCCGCTCGCCGCCGACGAGACCGAGTTCCGGCTCCGCTACGAGCGGCGGACGCCGCTGTATCGCGAGGTCGCGGACGCGACGGCGGAGGACCTCGACGGGGCGACCCTCGCGGCTGCGGGCATCCACCACGAGCTCGGCGCGCTGGACCAGCTCGGAGAGCTCGTGCCGGGCGACGGGCCGGTCGCGCTCGTCGCCGACTCGACGGTGATGGGCATCCACGGCCCGCGCGCGCAGGAGGCCCTCGGCGAGCGCCTCGTGTCGACGCACGAGCTTCCGCCGGGGGAGCCGGCGAAGCAGGCCCGGGTCGTGGAGCGGCTCTGGTCGGAGCTCACGCTCGACCGGAGCGGGACGATCGCCGCGCTCGGCGGCGGCGCGCTCACCGACACGGCCGGCTTCGCAGCGGCGACCTATCTCCGCAGCGTGCCGTGGGTGGCGGTGCCGACCACGCTCGTCGGCCAGGTCGATGCGGGGATCGGCGGTAAGACGGCGGTCGACATCCCGGAGGGCAAGAACCTGGTCGGCGCGTTCCACTGGCCGGCACGCGTCGTGATCGACGAGACCCTCCTCGACACGCTGCCCGAGCACGAACGGCGCCAGGGCCGGGCGGAGCTCGTGAAGACGGAGCTGCTCGCGGGGCGCGAGCTCGGCGTGCGGGGAGCCGCGGCCTACAAGGCGGCGTTGTGCCTCCGCGACCCGCGTGACCGCGGCGTCCGCCAGTGGCTCAACCTGGGCCACACCTTCGCGCACGCGCTCGAGGCGGCTGCGAGCTTCGAGCTCACCCACGGCGACGCAGTGGCGCTCGGGCTTCTCGCCGCGCTCCGGCTGTCGGGCCGCGACCCGGCGGCCGTCGAGCACGCGCTCGACCCGAAGCCGGTGCGCGTCGACCGCGAGCGCGCGTGGGAAGCGCTCCTCCGCGACAAGAAGCGGGTCGCCGACGACATCAATCTCGTCCTCCTGGGCGAGGACGGGCCCTACGTCGCGACGCGTCCCGCGGACGAGGTACGGGCGGCGCTGGATACGCTCATCGCCCCGTAATGCAGGTACTCATCCTCAACGGCGCGAACCTCGACGTGCTCGGGCGGCGTGATCCCAAGATCTACGGCGGGATCAGCCTCAACGAGCTCGAGAGCCGCATCTACCAGTGGGCGCACGCCCTCGACATCACCGCGCGGTGCCGGCAGACGAACAGCGAAGGCGAGTTCATCGAATGGATCCACGACGCGTACGACAACGTCGACGCGGTCGTCGTCAACCCCGGCGCGTGGAGCCACTACAGCTGGGCGATCCGCGACGCGCTCGAGCTGCTCGAGGTACCGCTCGTGGAAGTGCATCTGTCGAACATCGAGGAGCGGGAGGAGTGGCGCCGCTTCAGCGTCGTCGCCGATGTCGCGTCGTGCCGCGTGATCGGCAAGGGTCCGGACGGCTATCGCGAGGCGCTCGAGTACCTCGCGGGAAAGGTGGCGGAATGACGAGGCTCGAAGCACTGGCCGCGACGCTGGACGCGCCGCTCCTGATCACGAACCTGACGAACGTCTTCTACCTGACCGGTTTCGAGAGCTCGAACGCAGCGGTGCTCGTGCGGCCGAAGGGCGAGGCGACGCTCTACACCGACTTTCGCTACGCCGAATCGGCCCAGGCCCTCAGCGGCATCGAGGTCGTGATGGCCAAACGGTCGCTGATGGTCGATCTCGGCGAGCGACTTGCCGGGAAGGTGCAATTCGAGGCCGACGTGCTGCCGTATCTCGAGTGGGAGCGGCTCGGAAGCGGGAAGGCCGAGCTCGTCCCGACGCAAGGCATCGTCGACGCGGTACGTGCGATCAAGGACGACGAAGAGATCGCGAAGCTCCGGAAGGCGGCGCGGATCGCCGATCGCGCGCTCGAGGCGCTGACCGCGGAGACATGGGTGGGCCGCAGCGAGCGCGAGATCGCGTGGCGGCTCCGTGAGCTCGCGCACGCGCACGGCGCGGACGACCAGTCCTTCGATTCGATCGTCGCGTCCGGGCCGCGCGGCTCGCAGCCCCACGCCCATCCGACGGATGCGCTCGTGGAGAAGGGCACGCTCGTCACGGTCGACTGGGGCGTGCGGGTCGACGGCTACAACAGCGACTGCACGCGCACGTTCTCGACGGGCGGCCGACTGCCGGAGCGGCTGCGCGAGGCGTACAACGTCTGCCTCGACGCCCAGAAGAAGGCCGTCGCCGGGATCCACGCCCACCTCACGGGGATCGAGGCGGACGCCCTCGCGCGCGAGCCGATCGCGGCCGCCGGGTTCGGCGAGAACTTCGGCCACGGTCTCGGTCACGGCGTGGGCCTGATGGTCCACGAGGCCCCGCGGCTCTCGCCGGAGTCCACGGACACGCTCGCGGCGGGGCAGTGCGTCACCGTCGAGCCGGGGATCTACCTGCCGGGCGTCGGCGGCGTCCGGATCGAGGATCTCGGGATCGTCCGCGACGACCGGCTGGACGTCCTCACGAGCTTCCCCAAGGAGCTCATCGAGGTCGGCTAGCGTCCGTCGTTCGCTACCCTCACGCGCCGTGGCAGAGGTCGTCTCAACCAACCAGTTCCGGAACGGGATGCACATCGAGCTCGACGGCCAGACCTGGCGCATCGTCGAGTTCCAGCACGTGAAGCCCGGGAAGGGCGGCGCCTTCGTCCGTACGAAGCTGAAGTCGGTCAGCTCCGGCTCGGTGGTCGACAAGACGTTCCGCGCCGGCGAGAAGTTCCCGCGCGTCCGTACCGAGCAGAAGAACATGCAGTACCTCTACGACTCGGGTGACGAGGTCGTGTTCATGGACGAGGCGACCTACGAGCAGCTGTCCATGTCGCACTCGATGCTCGAGGACGAGCTGCCGTTCATGCAGCCTTCGTCGTCGGTGCAGGTGATGTTCGTCGGCGGCGATCCGACGGGCGTCGATCTGCCGGCCTCCGTCGTCCTCGAGGTGACGGACACCGAGCCGGGCGTCAAGGGGGACACCGTCTCGAACGTCACCAAGCCGGCGACGCTCGAGACCGGCGCGGTGATCCAGGTGCCGCTGTTCGTCAACGTGGGCGACAAGCTCAAGGTCGACCCCCGCGAGAAGCGGTACATCCAGCGCGCCTGACACTGTGAGGACATGACCCCGGGAAGCACCGAGACCGCGCTCACCACGGTCGACGGGTCCCCCGTGCGTTTCCGCGCAGTGGGGCACGGGAGGCCGCTGCTGCTCGTCCACGGCCTCGGCGGCTCGTGGCGCTGGTGGTCGCCGCTCTTCCACGCGCTCGCCCGGACGCGCCGCCTCTACGCGATCGACCTGCCGCGCGCGTGCCGCTCGCTCGATCACGAGCAGATGGGCGCCTGGCTCGTCCGCCTCCTCGACAGCATCGGGCTCGGGCGCGTCGACGTCGCCGGCCACTCCCTCGGGGGCTACGTCGCGGCGAACCTCGCCGCCGACCACCCCGACCGTGTCGGCCGTCTGACGCTGCTCGCGCCGGCGGGCGTCCCGTGCGGGCGCGGCCTCCCGGGGCTCGCACTGCATCTCCCGAACGCGCTCCAGTCCGTCGTCCCGTGGCTCCCCATGCTGCTCGGCGACACACTCCGGACCGGCGTGTCACCGCTCGTCCGCGGCGGGCTCTTCGCCTCCCAGTGCGATCTGCGCCACAAGCTCCCGAGCGTGCAGGCGCCCACGCTTCTCCTCTGGGGCGAGCGTGACGGGCTCGTCCCGATCCGGCTCGCCGACGAATGGCAGCGCGTCCTCCCGAGCGCCCAGCTCGTCCGCCTCGCCTGCGGGCACGTCCCGATGCTCGAGGCGCCCGCGGCGGTCGCGGCCTCCATGCTCGCCTTCCTCGGCAAGGAGCCGGACGAGACGTGCGATGAGCTCCGGCCGCGTGTAGTGGACGATGTGGGACGCCGCCGGAATCACGACCAGACGGCCGAGCGGGAGGAGTGCCGCAACCTGCTCGGCCCAGTCGCGGCCGATGAAGCCGTCCGCCTGGCCGTAGACGACGAGCGTCCGCTGCTCGATGAACGGGAGCCGGTCCTCCATCCGGTCCTGGACCGCGGAGCGCGCGACCGCGAGCAGTAGCCGCGCGTCCGCGGTCGCGCAGTCGCGTGCGGTCTGGGCGAACATCGAGAGCGGCTCGCGCCGCGCATCGCGCAGCAGCCCCATCAGCTGGCGCCGCGTGCTGCGCCGGGCGGGGTCCACGGTGGGGCCGATCAGCACGAGCGGCCCGAGCGACCCGGGCGAGGTGACCGCCAGCTGCGTGACGACCTGGCAGCCGAGCGAGTTCGCGACGACGAGCGGTCGCCGCAGCCCGGCGTGCTCGAGCCAGCCGCCGAGCGAGTGCGCCATCTCCGAGATGCCCCAGGGGCCGGTGGGTGACCCGCTGCGGCCCTGGCCCGGCAGGTCGGGCACGAACACCGAGAACACGGGTGCGAGCGCGGAGGCCAAGGGCACCATGTAGGCCCCGGAGACGCCGTACCCGTGGACGAGCACGACCGGGGATCCCCGGCCGCCTGCCGCGACGTGCATCTGCACACCGCGCACCGGGGACCACGTGCTCTGGAGCCGAGTCGGCATGGCGCCTCGACGGTACGGACGGCGCTCGCGCGCGCCTCATCCCCAAGGGATGATCCGTGCTGTGAGCGACGACGACACGCGGACCGACGACCAGCGCGAGTGGGCCGACTGGTCGGCGCAGGGCTACCGGAAGTTCAACCAGCCGCGATCCGTGCTACGGATCGAGTCGGTCGCCGTCCTCCTCGTGATCGGCGTCCTGCTGGCGCTGATCTGGCTCGCCGGCCGCTGAGCCGGAGCTAGGCGAACAGATTGATGACCAGCACGACCACCGCGATGCCCACGAGGACCGCGGCATTCACGGCGAGCGTGCGCACGAGCGAGATCCCCGTGTAGACGGCCGCCGCCCGGACGCGCGACACGCGCGGCACGACCACCACCGGCGGGAGCGCCGGGAAGTCGAGGAATGCGTAAGGCTGAACCGCCGGGAGCCCGGCGATCGCGGTCGCGCGCAGGTCGGGGTCGACGAGCGCCAGCTCGGGCGACACCGTAGACATCGAGGTAATGCTCTTCTGCGGGGCCGGGTGTTCCCCTGCTAGACCCGCTGCGTCTCGCCGCGCGTCATCGGCTCGGGCGGGGGCGCTGCCGGGATGCGCGTCGACACCCAGCTGATGCACCCACACTCCGGGCACCCGATCTCTTCTCCGAGGGGCGGGAGCTCGTACTCGTGTCGACATTCCACACACCTCACATGGTCGTTCGAGTCCACGGGGTCAGGGTATCGTCCCCTGCCATGCCGCGCCTCGTCGACACGACGATCCGCGTTCTCAGTCAGGAACCGCTGGCCGGCCTCATGCCGACGGCCGACCTGCTCCGCCTCGCCGAGCTCCTCGACGGGGCGGGCTTCGCGTACCTCGAGGTGTCCGGCGGAGGCGTGTTCGACAATGCCGTCCGGCGCGGCGTTGAGAGCCCCTGGGAGCGGATTCGCGCCCTGAAGGCGCGTACGTCGACGCCGCTCGCGCTCGCGCTCCGCGGACGGTTCCTGGTCGGTTCTCGGCCGGTCGGGCGCGACTTCGCCCGGCGTTTCGTCGCCAGCGCCGCTCAGAGTGGCATCGACGTGTTCCGTCTGCACGACCCGCTCAACGACGTCGACAACCTGCGTGAGGCGGCCGAGGCGATCGTCGCGTCGGAGAGCGAGTTCGAGGCCGGCCTCCTGTACGGGAGCGGGCGCCATGAGGCGCTCGTCGACGCGGCGAGGCGGCTGCCCGAGCTCGGTGCCGCCCGCATCCTCCTGAACGACCCCGCCGCGCTTCTCCAGCCGCACCGCGCGAGCGAACTCGTCGCGGAGCTGCGTGACGTGTCGGGGCTCCCGGTCGGCCTGTACGCCCAGGGCGCAGGCGGGAACGCGCTGGCCGCGGCGATCGAGGCCGCCCGCGCCGGCGCCGACGTGATCGCCTCGGCCGTCTACCCCGTCGCGCTGACCATGCATCGCGTCTCCGCGGAGGCGGCAGCGCAGGCGCTCCTCGGCCTCGGCCTCTCGACGGGGACCGACATGGACAAGCTCTGGGCGGCCGCCGACCTGGTCGACGAGCACATCGGCGACGAGCCGGTCGCGCCGACCGCACCGCGCATCGCCGTGCGAGCCGCGCAGCAGAAGCTCCCGGTCGGTCTCGTCGCCGCGCTCGACCAGCAGCTCCGGTCGCAGGCGGCCGGCGACCGGCTCGACGAGGTGCTGGACGAGGTGGCGAAGGTGCGCGACGAGGTGGGCTCGCCGCCGCTCGCCGCGCCGATCGGACAGATCGTCGCGTCGCAGGCCCTGATCAACGTCCTGACCGCGAACCGCTACTCGACGATGGTCGACGAGTTGCGCGATCTCGTCGAGGGCAGGTTCGGACGGACCCCCGGGCCGATCGAGCCCGCGCTGCGCCGCGCCGTCGACCTGCGCAGCGACGAGAACGGGCTGGTCGACGAGACGATCGACCTCGACACGCTGCGCGAGGAGGCCGCCGGTCTCGCGGCGAGCGAGGAGGAGCTGCTCCTGCTCGCGCTGTTCGGCGAGGAAGCCGAGCCGCTCCTGCGCACGATCCGCGCGCGCTCGGGCGGCGAGGAGTCGCTCGCCGCGGGCGGTGTCGACCGCGCGCGCGCCGAGAAGATCCGCGACCTGGTGCGGATCGTCCAGGAGACCGGGATCGGCGAGATCACGATCGAGGAGGACGGCATGCGGGTCAGCGTCCGGCGCCAGCCGGAGCATGGGCCGGCACCGGTCGCGCCGGCCCCGGTTGGCTCCCCCACGGCGGAGATCGATCTCCCGCCCGGTACTCCCCGCGACGACGGGCTCGTCCGCATCGAGAGCCCGATGGTCGGCACGTTCTACCGTGCACCCTCGCCCGGAGCGGCGGCGTTCGTCGAAGAGGGTGACGCGGTCGCGCCCGGCCAGACGCTGTGCATCCTCGAGGCGATGAAGCTGATGAACGAGGTGAAGGCCGAGATCGAGGCGGTCGTGCGCGTGATCCACGTCGGGAACGCGGAGCCCGTCGAGTACGGACAGCTCCTCTTCGAGCTCGAGCCGGTCGTCGGACCCCCGGCCCTCTGATGTTCTCTCGGGTGCTGGTCGCGAACCGGGGCGAGATCGCCGTCCGGGTGATCCGCGCACTGCACGAGCTCGGCGTCGAGGCGGTCGGCGTGTACTCGACGGCGGACCGCGACGCGCTGCACGTCCGCATGGCCGACCACGCGGTCTGCGTCGGCCCGCCCTCGGCGGGGGCGAGCTACCTGAACATCCCGAGCATCATCGCCGCCGCGGAAACCACGGGCTGCGAGGCGGTGCATCCCGGCTACGGGTTCCTCGCGGAGAACCCTGCGTTCGTCGAGGCG
>OUNM010004669.1_pt1 | contig 10260 bp, 10 predicted proteins | sample 1769961 | NCBI WGS metagenome assembly OUNM01 (sample SAMEA3914820, study PRJEB12502) | metagenome | biome: forest; material: soil | place: USA | collected 2012-03-12 | depth 0.3 m
GCTTGCCGGCACCGTCGAGCGCAGCGGCGGCGGCTTCCGTATCGATGGACGCGAGATCGGCGCCTGGAGCGCCGCAAGCGCCCAGCAGGCCGGCTTGCGATGCGTCTTCCAGGAGCTGTCGCTCTGCGCCAACCTGAGCGCGGCCGAAAACGCCCGCATCGTGCATAAACCCTTGCGTGGATTGCACTGGCGCAGCCGGGCGCGCGCCATCATCGGCCCGGTGCTCGACGAGATCTTTCCGGGCCATGGCATCGACCTCGACCGGAAGGTCGCGGATCTGTCGATCGGCGAGCGGCAGATGGTCGAGATCGCCCGCGCCTTCACCGAGACCGACATCAGGCCGCGCCTGGTCATCCTCGACGAACCGACCTCGGCGCTCGGCCACGAAGCGACGGAGCAACTGCTGGCCTATGTTCGCCGCGCGGCAAAGCGGGGCATCGCGCTCATCCTGATCACCCATCGCCTCAACGAGATCCTCAGCGTCTGCGACCGCGCCGTCGTCATGGTTGATGGCAAGGTGGTGGCAGACCGACCGGCCACCAGCCTGTCGCGCGCGGCGCTGGTCGAGCTGATGGGCAGCATCGAGCTGCCGCGCGAACGTGGTGAAGCCAAGGCAGCGACCGCGCGCGTGCCGGTGATCCGGCACGACGGCCGCGATGCCGCCGACCTGCCGATCGAGGTCGGCAGGGGCGAGATCGTCGGCTTTGCCGGTCTCGACGGCCACGGCCAGCGTCAGCGGCTGCGGGCAATGTTCTTCGCCGCGCGCCGGGACCGCGCCGCGCCGGCCGGCGCCTATGTCGCCGGCGATCGCGGCTCGGAAGGCGTGTTCTCGCTGTGGTCGATCGCCGACAATCTGACCATCCGCAGCCTCAACGCGCTGAAGCGCGGCGGCATGGTCTCTTCCGACGCCGCACGCAAGCTCGCCGAGACCTGGTCGGCAAAACTCAAGGTCAAGGCGCCGTCGATCGACACGCCGATCCTGTCGCTTTCCGGTGGCAACCAGCAGAAGGTGCTGTTCGCGCGAGCCCTGGCCTCCGATGCAAAGGTGGTCTTCCTCGACGACCCGATGCGCGGCGTCGATGTCGGCACCAAGCAGGAGGTCTACCGGCTGATCCGCGCCGAGGCCGAGAACGGTCGCTCTTTCGTCTGGTACACGACAGAACTCGAAGAGCTCACCAATTGCGAGCGCATCTACGTCTTCCGCGAGGGCCGCGCGGCGACACGGCTGGAGGGTGACGCCATCGAGACCGGCCGCATCCTGCAGGCCTCGTTCGGAGGCGAGCATGGCTGAGATCGCCGCGCGCCGCCCCGCCGCCGTGCGCCAGGCGCGGACAGGCGTGCTCCTCAACGCTCTGCAGGTCGGCCTGCCGGCGATCGCCCTGCTCGCGATGCTGGCCATCATCTTCTCGATCCGCCCGGCGGCGATGAGCTATTTCGGCTTCAACCTTTTGTTCAAGCTGTCGGTACCGCTGGTGCTGGCGGCACTGGCGCAGATGATGGTGATCATGCTGGGCGACATAGATCTTTCGAACGGCGCCTTCGTCGGCCTCGTCACCTGCGTCACCGCGCTCTACCTCCAGGACTGGCCGGCGCTGACCGTGCTTGCCTATCTGGCGGCGATCGCCGCCTACGCCGGCTTCGGCCTGCTCATCCATATCAGGCAATTGCCGTCGATCATCGTTACGCTCGGCATGTCGTTCATCTGGCTCGGCATCGCCGTCATCCTCCTTCCGGCGCCGGGCGGCCTGGCGCCGGCCTGGCTTTCGGGCTTCATGAGCTGGCAGCCGCCGCTGATGCCGCTGCCGCTCTGGCTGGCGCTGATCGCGGCGGTCGTCGGGCATCTCTTCATCACGCGCTCGTCTTACGGCGCGGTGCTGCGCGGCGCCGGCGGCAATCCGCGCGCGGTCGAACGCGCCGGCTGGTCGATCACCGGCATCCGCGTCGCGGTCTATGCCGCCGCCGGCCTGCTCGCCTGCCTCGCCGGGCTGACGCTGACCGGCCTCACCACGTCGGGCGACGCCAATATCGCGCCGGCCTACACGCTGCTCGGCGTCGGCGCCGTCATCCTCGGCGGCGGCGCCTTCACCGGCGGTGTCGTCTCGCCGGTCGGCACGGTGATCGGCGCGCTGACATTGTCACTTGCCGGCTCGCTGCTTTCCTTCCTGCAGGTGCCGCCGACCTGGCAGATCGGCGCTCAAGGGATCATCCTGTTCCTGGTGCTGGCTGGGCGCGTGCTGCTCGCGGAGCGTGCCCGATGACCGGCCGCCTGAGCCTCGCCCCCTGGACCTACGGCTTCATCGTCGCCTTGGCCATGTGGCTGGCGACGACGGCCTATTCGGGACTTGGCAGTGCCGGGGCCACGCTGACAGGAGCACTCGCCTTCGGCGCCTTCAGCGTCGTCGTCGGCACCGGGCAGATGCTGGTCGTCGCCTCCGGTCCCGGCAACATCGACCTGTCGGTGCCGTCGGTGCTGACCCTGGCCGCTTATGTATCGATGACGGTGATGCAGGGCGCCGACGGCATGCTGCTGCCGGGCCTGCTTGCGGCGCTGGCTGTCGGCGCCGCCGCCGGCGCGGCGAATTTCCTCGCCATTGCTGCGCTCCGGCTGCCGCCGATCATCGCCACGCTCGCCTGGAGTTTCGTCTTCCAGTCGTTGGCCTTCAATCTCGGTGGCCAGGCGACGCTGAAACCGCCGGCGGCGCTTTCCCGCTTCACCGCGATGAGCATCGCCGGCGTGCAGGTGATGCCGCTGGCGGTCATGGCGCTGACACTGCTGGCGATGCTGATGCTGAAACGCAGCGTCTGGGGCCGGCAATTGCTCGCCACCGGCCAGAGCGAGGCGGCGGCGCGGCTGGCCGGCATCGATGTCGGCCGCGTGCGGCTCATCGCCTATATGCTGTGCGGCATGGCGGCCGCCTTCGCCGGCTTCCTGCTTGCCGGCTTCAGCGGCGGCGCCGCGCTCAACATGGGCGACGCGTATCTCCTGGAATCGATCGCCGTCGTCGTGCTCGGCGGCACCAGCGTTGCCGGTGGACAGGCCAATGCGATCGGCATATGGGGGGCGGCATTGTTCTTCAATCTGATGTCCACCATGCTCAACACCTTCGGCATACAGGCGGGCGTGCGCTTCCTTCTGACAGGAGCGCTGATCATCCTGATCGTGGCACTGGTGCCGAGGCCGCGCGCAAGATGAGCGATACGCTTTCCTGGCTGTTCGACACGAAGGCGGTGAGCTTCGTCGACCTGACGCACCCCATGAAATTCGGTATGCCGGTGTGGCCGACGCATCCGCATTACTGCCAGGAGATGGTCGAGAGCTACGACCGCGGCGATCCGGCCTGCAACCACGCGCTGGCGATGAGCGAGCACACCGGCACGCATTTCGATGCGCCGGTCCACTTCATCCGTGGCGGCGCGACGATCGCCGAAATCCCCGTCGAGCGCTTCTTCGGCCGCACGGTCAGGATCGACGCGCGCGATTGCCGGCCAAGGCAGGCGGTGGAACCCGAGCGCATTCTCGCCTTCGAGGCCGAGCATGGCGGCATCCGCGCCGGCGACGCGGTGTTCTTCCATTTCGGCTGGGACCGTTTCTGGGATGCCGACCCCGCCGCGTTCCTGGCCGACTGGCCCGGCCTGTCGCGGCAGGCCTGCGATCTCCTGATCGAGCGCGGCGCGCGCATCGTCGGCTCGGACTGCCTGTCGGTCGATTGCTTCGGCACCGAGGATTTCCCCGCGCATAACGCGCTGCTTTCGGCCGGCATCCTGATCGGCGAGAATTTCGCCAGGCTCGGCGATCTGCCGCCGTTCTCTTTCCTGATCACGTTGCCGCTACCGATCGAAGGCGGCACTGGCTCGCCGATGCGCGCCGTGGCTTTGATCGAAAGACGCTGAGCCGGTTTCACGTAAACTGCAGCTGCACCTTCAGAGTACGCTGCGGCTCCTGTTCGATCAGGTCGAAGGCGGCCTGCGCGTCCTTCGCCTCGAACACCTGCGTGATCATGCCTTGCGGATCGAGGCGTTTGTCGGCCAGCCACTCGACCACACGCGGCAGCAATCGCCGGTTCAGCCGCGAGCCGACGATGGTCAGTTCCTTGCGTACCACTTCCTGCTGGCTGAGATTGGACGGCGCATCGGAGAAGCCGAGCAGACCGATGCGCCCGGCGGGGCTCGCCACCCGGCAGGCCTCGTCGAGGAGTGCCGGAATGCCGGCGCCGTCGATGACCAGTGTGGGACCGAGGCCGTCATTTTCGCCATGCACCGCGCCTGCCACCGCCTCGCGCGCCGAGTGGATCACCCGGTCGGCGCCGAAGCGGGTTGCGCGCTCCAGCCGCGCCTCGTCGATATCGGCGACGATGCAGCGCGCGCCATGGAGCTTGGCGACCTGCAGCACGGTGACGCCGACCGTGCCGGCGCCATAGATCAGCACCGTATCCAAAGGCCCGCAGCCCGTGCGGTCGAGCACGTTGGCTGCTATGGAAAAGGGCTCGGCGAGCGCCGCCAGACCGAGCGGCATGTCGGCCGGAACCGCAATGGCGTTCTGCGCCGGGACCGCGACAAAGTCGCGAAATCCGCCGTCGCGATGGACGCCCATCACTGCCAAGTTGGCGCAGACATTCGAGCGGCCGATCCGGCAAGGATAGCAGCGGCCGCAGGACACGACCGGGTCGACCACCACATGATCGCCGACGGCAAGAGTGCTCACGCCCTCGCCCAGCGCCGTCACGGTGCCGGCGAATTCATGTCCGATGATACGCGGATAGACGGCGAATGGATTGGAGCCGTGCAGGATATGGATGTCGGAGCCGCAAATACCGGCCCGGCTGACGTGAATGACGACCTCGCCCGGGCCGGGCTCGGGCAAGGAGCCCTGGCGGACCTCCAGCGCTTTCGGCGCGCGGACAAGAACCTCAAGCATCGATATCCTCGTAAGCTGGCAGACTTGTATGCTTGTATACTAGTCGACCAGAAGATCATCAAGAACATGACTCGATCGGCGCTCGAAGCGTTCCTGGCCAACAGCTATGGGGCCGAAAGCGGAGCGCCGGCTTACCTTTGCGCCAGAAATCGACGGGCGGCGGCCAGCCGTTACCCGACGCCAACGACACCGTCATTGCCCAGCCGTTACCCAATGTAGACTGCGGGCCGTTGTCGCATAACAAGCCGGCCCAAGAGCAGAGCGAGCAAAAGATTTGCCACAGCGAGGCCCGACAGCGCGGCCAAGAGGCCTTGGGCGCTCATATGTTCCAACAGCAAAGCGCCAACCGACGGAGCCGCCGCCTGCGCTATGAGACTGGGCATCGCAAGGCGGCCCATTAGCCGCGCATAGCCTGACGGGCCGAACAGGGCGAGCGGAAGGGTTCCGCGCGCGATCGATTCCAGGCCGATGCCGGCGCCGTAGAAGGCGAGCGCAACCGGGACGATCGGCAGGCCAGCCCAAAGGACCGATACGCCGATCGCCACGAAGGTGACGGACGCGAATTTGGTCCAGATCGGATGGTGGTAGCGGGCAACCATCATCTCGATCGCCCGGGCACCCACCTGGGACGGGCCAACCAGAGCACCGAGGCCCACGGCGGCTGCAAGCGCCATGCCGCTGCCCTGTAGGATCGTTAGAAGATGCACCGACAATGTCGAAGAAATCACCGCTGCGATCGTAAGCGTAGTAGCCAGAACGACCATGGTCCCGAGCCTGGGGCTGTTCTCATGGGCGGGCGCCGCCGGATCTGTCCGCGCAGGTTTGGTCTCGTACAATTCCGTGTTTCGAGGCAGGAGCAAAAGATACAGAGGCAGCGCGATCAGGAGCTGAACTGCGGCGTAGGATAGACAAGCGCCTCGCCACCCGATCTCAGCCATCAGGAACGCCGAGATGGGCCAGCAGACCGTGCTGGCGAAGCCGCCGAAGAGCGTAAGCGTGGTGATGGCTGAGCGGGCGCCGTATCCGTAGAGGCGACCAAGCGTGGCGAAAGCCGCGTCATAGAGGCCGGCGCCCATTCCGAGCCCGATGACCAGCCAGGCGACAATGTAGGCGACGAGATTGGGCGCTGCCGCGAGCCCGATCTGGCCAACGCCGAGCGCCATAGCGCTGAAGGCCAGCACACGGCGACCGCCGCGCCGCTCGATCGACGAGCCCACGCGCGGTGAGATCAAGCCGGCGACCAGGAGCCCAAGGGAAAGGCCGCCCACCACCCAACCCAGCGGCCAGCCTGTGTCGGCCGCCACCCGGGGCGCGATGACCGCCGGGAGATAGTAGGACGATCCCCAGGCCATGATCTGGGTCAACCCCAGCACGGTCATGATGGTGCCACGCTTCGGGACGCTGGGCGTTGGCAACGGCAAGGTCATGCGACGACGCCGCAGCCGCCCTTGCCGACCGCGTTCGCGTCCGCATCGGCAACGCGGCAGGCCTCCGCTTCCTTTGGCGCCGGGCCGCCACAACAGCCCGTCGAGGCCGCGGAGATCGAAGAGATCGATCTTGTGGTCGTGCAGACCCCGGTATCGGGCAGCGCCAAATGCACCACGTCGGCGGAGGCCAAGTCGCCGGCAATTGCCGCGGCCACCGAGCGAACCTGTTCGTAGCCGGTCAACAGCAGGAAGGTCGGCGCCCTGCCATAGCTCTTGATGCCGACCGTGTAGAAGCCGGGCTCGGGATGGCTGAGTTCGCGATGACCGTGTGGCGGGACATCGCCGCAAGAGTGCTCGTTCGGGTCAATGAGCGGACCCAGTGCCTTGACACCTTCGAGCCACGGATCGAGGTCCAGCCGAAGCTCCCTGGTTATCGAGAGGTCCGGGCGCTGGCCCGTCGCGGCGATGATCCTGTCGACAGGACCTACCTTTTGCACGCCATCGGCCGTCAGCCCTTCGACCATCAGGCGACAGTCGATTTCGTGGATAGCAGTCGTGGCAAATCCTGTGACCAACTGCACACGACCGCTCTCGACAAGATCTCGTGCATCGGACCCAAGTTCATTGCGGGCCGGCAAGGCATCAAGATCGCCGCCGCCATAGATGCGGACAAGGTCGGCCCCGCGCGTCAACCATATTGCCTTTGTGCCCGGCTCGGTCTCCGCAAGCCTGGCCAGTTCCAGCAAGGCGTTGGCGGCGGAATGGCCGGAGCCTGCCACCAACGTCGTGCGACCTGCATAGATATGACGGTCCCGTCCAAGCACATCCGGTATGCCGTAGGCAATCCGAGTTGCGAACTCCGCTTCACCTTCGGCCGGGATGCCGCCCGCGCCGAGCGGATTCGGCGTCTGCCAGGTGCCGGACGCGTCGATCACCGCACGGGCTCCATCCCGGCGCGTTCCGTGCGCGGTTTCGACCAGAAGCATGAACGGTTTGCTTTCGCGTCCCTTGCTGAGGACCTTGTCGGCCCCCCACCGCGAGACGGCGACGACGCGAGCGTCGGTCTCAATTGACGGCGCCAGTTCGGGAAGGCCGGCGAGCGGCGCGACGTATCGGTCGACGATCTCATTGGCTGTGGGGAATGCCTCCGGTTCGGGCATCTGCCAGCCATGGCTTTCAAGAAGCTGCCGGGCCACCGCGTCGACACAATACCGCCAGGGCGTGAACACCCGAACGTGGCCCCAGTCACGAAGGTTGGCTCCGACCTGGGAGCCGGCCTCATAGACCTTTGCTGGAATACCGCGGCTGACAAGTTGCGCCGCCGCGGCCAGGCCGACCGGTCCACCGCCGATTACCGCTACCGGGAGATCTTCGGAGATCGTCATTTCTCAACCTTCCATAATTCCGGGAGTATCGAAATAAACGGCAAAAAAGAGAGGTCAGGCTGTAGCCTCTTCCTCGGTTGAACTGCAAACGACATCCGCGCAGCACTCGTCCGCGAGAAAGCCGATCAGACCATTCATCACCGGGTAGTTGGCTCGACAGATCAGTGTCGTCGCCTGTCGCTCCTGCGTCACCAGTCCGGTCAGAACCAGGCGATGCAAGTGGTGCGAGAGCGTCGACGCCGCAATGCCGAGTTTTTCCTGCAGGCTTCCAACAGGCCTGCCCGCCTCACCGGCCCTGACGAGCATGCGATAAAGATTCAGCCTCGTTGGATTGCCGAGCGCTTCAAGCTGTTTTGCCGCTTGTTCGAGTTTCATGGAAATAAGGTTAGCCGCAAGAGGCCGGGGCCGTCAACCTTATTTCGAATATTTTCGAATTACGTTATGACTTCGCCGTCCTCCTTGGTGAACGGGCCGATGTTCGGATTCGGAAGGAAGTCGAGAACGGCCTCGGATGGCCGGGCAAGCACGGCGCCAAGCGGGGTCACGACGATAGGCCGGTTGATCAGGATCGGATGCGCCAGCATGAAATCCAGAATTTCATCGTCGGTCCATTTCGGATCGCCGAGATTGAGGTCGGCGTAGGGCGTGCCCTTCTCGCGAAGCAATTGGCGCGGCGTCATCCCCATCGCATTGATCAGTTCCACGAGCTTTTCCCGCGACGGCGGTGTCTTCAGATATTCGATCACTTCAGGCTCCTCGCCGGACTGCCTTATCATCGCCAGCGTGTTGCGGGAGGTGCCACAATCGGGGTTGTGATAGATGGTGATGGTCATTCGGCGGCTTTCAATGTCGGTTTGGTTTCAGAGACTGCGGGTTTCAGTTCGGCGAGCAGCCAGCCGGCAAGGAGCAGAGCGACAAAGGCGCCGAGAAACTCGGCAACAATGAAGCCCGGCAGGTCGACCGGCCGGATACCGGCAAAGGTGTTGGAAAAGGCGCGCGCGATCGCAACCGCGGGATTGGCGAAAGATGTCGAGGCGGTGAACCAGTAGGCGGCCGTGATGTATAGCCCGACCAGCCACGGGATGGCGTCGGAACGAAAGCGCAGGCCAGCCAGGATGGTGAAGACAAGCCCGAATGCGGCTACTGCCTCGGCAAACCATTGGCCGGACCCGGTCCGCGCGGTGGTCGAAATCTGGATGAGTGGCATTTCGAACATTGCATGGGCGACAAGTGTGCCGACGATGCCGCCGACAATCTGTGCCAGAATGTAGAGCGCGGCGGCATTGAGGGTTATCTCGCGCTGTAATCCAAAAACCAGCGTCACCGCCGGATTGAAATGGGCGCCGGAGATCGGACCGAGGATGGTGATCAGAACAACGAGGATGGCGCCTGTCGGCAAAGTGTTGCCGAGCAGGGCCAGCGCCACATCGCCCGTCAGTTTGTCCGCCATGATGCCCGAGCCAACCACGGTCGCGACCAGAAGCGCGGTGCCCAGGGCCTCGGCGACAAGCCGGCGCGGCAGATCGACGACCATCGGTTCAGCCTCCATTAGCAATCGCACGTAACCGCCTGGATCACCGGCTGACAGAGCTCCGGCGCACCATTGCAGCAATCTTCCATAAGGTAAGCGAGCAGGTCCCGCAGACCCGTCATGTCCGCGACGTAGCGGATCATCCGGCCGTCGCGCTCGGCGCGGACAAGCCCTGCGTGGTCCAGCACCTTGAGATGCGCGGACATCGTGTTTTGAACCGCCCCAAGCAGCGTTCCTATTTCTCCTGCCGGCAGGCCGCCCGGACCGGCCTTCACCAAAAGCCTGAAGACCTCGAGCCGGGTGCCTTGGCCGAGGGCGGAGAGTGCCGCGATCGCCTTTATTTTATCCATATATCTATATATCTCGATTTATCAGTTTCGCGCAAGCTGAACTTGTAAGCCGAACCCAAGCTCAAGGTCTGAAGCCGACTAATCCTTGAGACGCGCGAGGCTGGACGCAATCCCGGAAGATGGCGGGCCAGAAACCGTCATCGAACTTGTCCAGGGTCGCTGATGAGCAGTTCCTTGGACTGCACGGACCGGCAGCTTTAAGATGGAGCCGGCGTCAGGCACCCGAAAACCAAATTCGCGTGGTTGCAAGTCCGGCGTACTGCGAGGCGTTTCAGTCGAAGAAGCCTCGATCCTCTTCCCGGAGATACTTCCTGGCCGCTTCGGCATCGATATCGAGGCCCAATCCCGGCGCTTCCAAAAGGTCCACCATACTGTCCTTCACGATCTGCGATGGCAGGCCGATCACGAGGTCCTCCCACCAGGGGTCGGAGGCGCTCGGATATTCGAAGGCGATGTAGTTGGCGGGCAAGGTGGCGCAGACATTGATCAAAGCGCCGAGGCCGAGCAGACCGTTCGCGGTGCCGTGCGGCGCCATCAGGATCGAGTGCATGTAGGCGTGCTCGGCCACCCATTTGAGCTCGGCGATGCCGCCGATGTCGGCTGGATCGGGGCCTACGACACGCACTGCCTGGGTTTCGATCAGCTCCTTGAA
>OUNM010131441.1_pt1 | contig 10260 bp, 10 predicted proteins | sample 1769961 | NCBI WGS metagenome assembly OUNM01 (sample SAMEA3914820, study PRJEB12502) | metagenome | biome: forest; material: soil | place: USA | collected 2012-03-12 | depth 0.3 m
GATCACGACCCATGCGGGGACCGGGTGCCGCTCACCGGCGAGCTGGCCGAAGATCGACTCGGCGATGTTGTTGTTGCCCCGCCAGTCGGTCGCGCGCTCGGCGTACGTGAACTGGTCGAGGTAGTGACCGCCGGCCTCGGTCGCGATCCGGCGCGCCTCGTCGTAGATCGCCGCCGGGTCGTCGACCAGGTGGCAGCGGCCGCCCTGGAACTCGATGAGCGCGATCTTCTCCGGCGACGTCGACGCGGGCATCACCGCGACGAACGGCAGCCCGAGCAGACGCGCGAAGTAGGCCTCGGAGACGGCGGTGGACCCGGACGACGCCTCGGTGATCGTGGATCCCTCGTGGATCCAGCCGTTGCAGAGCGCGTGCAGGAACAGCGAGCGCGCGAGCCGGTGCTTGAGCGATCCGGTCGGGTGCACGGACTCGTCCTTGAGGTAGAGGTCGATGCCCCAGTCCTCGGGGAGGCCGAACACGTGCAGGTGGGTGTCGGCGGAACGGTTCGCGTCGGCCTCGACCCGCCGGATCGCCTCGTGGAGCCAGGCCCGGTCGACGTTCGCCGACGCGGTCCGGCAGCGACCGTCGTTCTCGATCTCCATCAGGGCGCCGACCTCAGTCGACGTCTTCCTTGGACTTCATCTCCTGGAACTTCGAGCTCGCCTTCTCGGCGCGCGACTGGACCGACTGGGCCAGCTTCTCGCGGTGGCCGGAGAGGAACCTCAACGACAGCAGCGAGGAGACCAGGGCGGCGATCACCAGCGACCAGATGAAGACGCTGTCGCCGCTGCCGAAGATGGCCCGCGCGCCGACGCCGATCACCACCCAGCACGCGATGAACAGGCTGATGCGGAGACCGGTGTAGATGAGGAAGTGCTTCACATCGACCAGGATATTCCTCCCCCATGGCTAGTCTGGAGGGGTGATCCGCTTCGTCGTCTACCTGCTGCTCCTCGCCGCCGTGCTCTACGGCGTCTTCTGGGCGATCGACCGCAGGAACTCCGGCGGTTCCGAGGACCCGGCTCGGCCGGCCCCGCGAGGCCCTGTCGGACCCGACGACGACGAGGCCTTCCTCCGCGACCTCGACCGCGAACGGCGTCGCAGCACCCAGGACCCGCCCCCTCCCAACCCGCAGGAGACCCATGACCACCCTGAGTGACTTCAAGGCCAACACCCTCGAAGGACAGGTCCGCGATCTCGGTGACTACGGGGGGAAGGTCGTCCTCATCGTGAACACGGCGTCGCAGTGCGGTCTCACCCCGCAGTTCGCCGGCCTCGAGACCCTCTACGAGCAGTACGTCGAGCAGGGCCTGGTCGTGCTGGGCTTCCCGTGCAACCAGTTCGCCCACCAGGACCCCGGCACCGCCGAGGAGATCGGCGACTTCTGCCAGAAGAACTACGGGGTCACCTTCCCCATGTTCGAGAAGATCGACGTCAACGGCGACGCCGCCCACCCGCTCTACCAGTGGCTCCGCTCCGAGAAGGGCGGTGTCCTCGGTGACCGGATCAAGTGGAACTTCACCAAGTTCCTCCTCGGCCGCGACGGCACCGTGATCAAGCGCTACAGCCCGACCACCGCGCCGGAGAAGATCGCCGCGGACATCGAGAAGGCGCTCAAGGCTTAACGCTTTCAGGCTTCTCCCCCGCGACGGTGAGGTACCCAGGAGGGGGTGGCGGGGAGAGGTCCCCGGCGGCCAGCATCAAGGCGTGGCGTGGCGCAGCGTGCGGCGGCCGGCGGCAGCGAAGCAGCAGTCGCTGCGACACGGCATCGACCGATGGCGCCGGGTCCCTCTCCCCGACGCCCCCGGACGGTGACTACGGTTGCAGTCGCGGGTACCTCACCGCGTCTCGACAGGCTCGACGAACAGGCCGCGCTCACGCGTAGCTGTGCTGGCTCCCGCTTCCGAAGAAGAAGTTGATCCCGACGAAGTTGAACCAGAGCGTCGCGAGGCCGATCAGCGCGACGATCGCGGCGGCGCGGCCCTTCCACCCTGCGGTCGCGCGCGCGTGCAGGTAGGCGGCGTACACGACCCAGGTGATGAACGCCCAGACCTCCTTGGGGTCCCAGCCCCAGTACCGGCCCCAGGCGGCCTGCGCCCAGATCGGGCCGGTGATGAGGGCCGCGAAGGTCCACACCGGGAAGGCGAAGGCGGTCGTGCGGTAGGCGAACCGGTCCAGCTGCTCGAGGCCGGGGATCCGGTCGAGGTAGCCGTCGCCGGGCTCACTGGTGCCCGACTCCTGGCCGGCCTCGGCCTGCTTGCGCAGCCGGCGGTCCTTGACCAGGTACAGCGCCGAGGCCATGCCGCCGAGCGTGAACGCGCCGGTCGCCGTGATCGCCGAGATCACGTGGATCACCAGCCAGGGCGACTGCAGCGCGTCGCGGAGCTCGGTGACGGGGTCGTAGAGGAGCAGAACGTCGGCCATCAGCACGACGACGCTGAAGCCGGTGACGATCGGGGAGAGCCAGTCGAGCCCGAACTTCCGGTAGAGCAGCAGGTACCCGAGGACCACCATCATCGTGGCGGTCATCGTGAACTCGTACATGTTGCCCCACGGCACCCGCCCGGCCGCCAGGCCGCGGGAGAGGACGGCGGTGACCTGCACGCCCGCCCCGACCGTGGTGAGCACGAGCCCGATCCGGGCCAGCCGCTCCCGCCGGGACTCGGCGTCCTCGGTCGGCGGCGCGGCCACGGTGGTCGTCGCGTCGGTCCCGGCAACGGCACCTGACTCCGCACCGGACTCCGCACCGGTCCGGGTCGCGGTCGCCGCCTCGGCCACCACGGTTCGGCCCTTCGCCCACTCGGCGAGGTGCACCAGGAAGGCGACGAAGTAGAGCGCCGCGGCGACCACGATCGCCTGGTTGCTCAGGACCTCGTACTGGCTCTGTGTCATTTCTCCTCCAGCTGGTGGACCAGCGTGTCGAGCTCGCCGGCCAGGTCTCCCCCGGCCGAGCGGTCGAGGCCGCCCACCTCCACGAGCGTACGGTCACCGTCGCGGCGCGCGGTCACCCAGATCCGCCGGGGGCGGATGAACAGCGATCCGAGCAGCCCGAGCAGCGCCAGGATCACGCCGGTCAGCGCGATCAGGCCGCCGGGGTTGCGGCTGATCTGCAGCTTCACGAACCGGTCGACCCGGTCGAAGGTGATCGAGCCCTTGCCGTCCGGCAGGTTCTTGGTCTGGCCGAGCGCCAGGTCGACGCGGAGCTGCTGGCCGTTCGCCTTCTTGACCGGGGTCAGGCCCTTCTTGTCCAGCGCGTACACCGACTGGGGTACGCCGCTGTCCAGGCCGAGGTCGCCGGACCACACGTTCATCGACAGCGCCGGGTTCTGCGCGTCCGGGAACGCCGAGAACGGGCCGGTCTCCATCGTGAACGCGTACGTCGGGTAGAACTCGCCCTCGAAGCCCAGCTGGGTCGGCGAGGCCTCCGGCACCTTGACCACGCCGATCGAGCGGAAGCTGCTGTCCTCGGGCAGGAAGACCACCGAGCCCGAGTAGGTCACCTGCCCGTCGGCGTCGCGCACGGTGACGTGCGGCGCGTAGCCGTGACCGATCAGGTACACCTTGGTGCCGTCGACGGTCAGCGGGTGGTTCACGGAGATCCGGGTGTGCTTCTCCGGCGAGGTCGGCGAGGTCTGGTAGTCGATCCCGGCCGAGAACTTGTGCGCCATGCCGGCCTCGCGTCCTTCACGAATGAAGGTGACGTCGAAGTCCTTCACGTCGAAGGAGAACGGCTTCAGCGACGACGCCGAGAACAGGCTGCCCGGGTCGAAGTCGTCGTACTGGGACAGCGTGTTGCCGAAGCCGTCGCCGGCCACCACGATCACGCCGCCCTTGAACCCGACGAGCGAACCGAAGGCGAAGCCGACGAGCACCACGACGACGGAGATGTGGAAGAGCAGGTTGCCGGCCTCGCGCAGGTAGCCCTTCTCCGCGGAGATCGAGCCACCGGCGGTGTCGGATCCCGGCTCGGTGACGACGTCCTTGCGGTAGCCACCCAGCGCCCGACCCGCCGCGGCGAGCACCTGCTCGGGTGCCGCGCCGGTCTCCAGGGCGCGGTACTCGGGCAGCCGGGCCAGGTTGCGCGGGACCCGCGGCGGACGCGCCCGCATCGCCCTCCAGTAGACCTTCGTGCGCGGCAGGATGCAGCCGATCAGCGAGATCATCAGCAGGATGTAGATCGCCGAGAACCAGGGCGAGTCGTAGACCGAGAACAGGCCGAGCTTCTCGTAGACCGGAGCCAGGCTCGGGTGCTGGTCCTTCCAGTTCGCCGCCCGCAGCGGGTCGACGCCGACCTGCGGGATCACCGAGCCGGGCACCGCGCCGAGCGCGACCAGGAGGAGCAGGATCAGCGCGGTCCGCATCGAGGTGAGCTGGCGCCAGGTCCAGCGCAGCAGCTCCAGCGGCGCCAGCGGGGCCGGGCCGGGGGCCGGGCGCGGCTCCTCGCCGTACGCCGGCGTGCCGGAGGGCACGTCGGTCTCGGTGCTCATACCGTCGCCTCGTATCCGGAGATCCAGCCACGCATGTCCGAGATCAGCGCGTCCCACTGGCCGGTGACCATGAGCAGGCCGACCGCGATCAGCATGACGCCGCCGAGCCGGGTCACCCACTGCTGGTGGCGCCGCACCCACGCGATGCCGCCGAGCATCCGCCGGTAGGCGAGCGCGGCCACGACGAAGGGGATGCCGAGCCCGAGGCAGTAGACCAGGCTGAGGAACGCGCCGCGGCCGGCGCTGGCCTCCTGGGTGGCCAGGGAGAGGATCGCGCCGAGGGTCGGCCCGATGCACGGGGTCCAACCCAGGCCGAACAGGACGCCGAGCAGCGGCGCCGCGGCCAGCCCGACGGCGGGGACCCGGTGGAAGCGCCAGTCACGCTGCATCCACGGGACCGCCCCCAGGAACGCGACGCCGAGGAGGATCGTGACGCAGCCGAGCACCACGGTGACCTGGTCCTGGTACGCCCACAGCCAGTCGCCGACAGCGCCGAAGAGCGCGCCGTACGAGACGAAGACGAAGGAGAAGCCGCCCACGAAGAGCAGCGACCCGGCGAGCATCCGGCCGCGCCACTGCGAGACCTGCGCCGACTCCAGGTCGGCCCCGGAGAGCCCGGTCGTGTACGAGAGGTAGCCGGGCAGCAGCGGCACCACGCACGGGCTGAAGAACGAGACCAGCCCGGCGATCAGGGCGACCGGGACGGCGAGCAGCAGCGACCCCGCCAGAGCGGTGTCGCGGAACCAGCTGCCGATGTCGAGCGGGAGTACTGCCAGCGTCATGACGCGGTGTCCGCCTCCTGGCCGCGGGACACGTCCTTGACGACGTCGACCAGCGTCTGCGTGCTCGGCAGCTCGCCGATGATGCTCGCCGCGACGCGGCCCTGCGCGTCGATGACGACCGTGCTCGGGATGGCGTTGGGCGTCAGGGTGCCGTGGAAGGCGAGGAGGCTCTTGCCGCCCGGGTCGAAGATCGAGGAGTACGGCACCTTCCGCTTGTTCTGGAAGGTGAGCGCGTTGTCGCGGCTGGCGTCCCGGGTGTTGATCCCGAGGAACACCACGCCCTGCGGCGCCAGCTCCGCGGCGGCCTTGCTGAGGTCGTCGGCCTCGGCCCGGCACGGCGGGCACCAGGAGCCCCACACGTTGACGACCACGACCTTGCCCGCGTAGTCGGAGAGGGCGACCGTCTTGCCCTCGAGGGTCTCGCCGGAGATCTTGCCGGGCTTCTCGCGCTTGGCGACCGGCAGCTCGGTGATCACGCCGTTGCCGGAGAGGTAGCCGCTACTGCCGCCCGCGGCGCCGCTGCCGCAGCCGACGAGGACGGACCCGGCAGCCACGAGGGCGGCCAGGAGCGCAGCGGTACGAGGTCTGGCCACGGTCAGCCGTCGGAGCCGGGAGCGGTGTCGTCGGCCGGGTGCGCGCCGGGGTGCGACCCGGGCTGCGCCTCCAGGTCGTTGGGCTCGGTGAAGCCGGTGCCCGAGGAGAACGCCGCGCGGCGCTCGGCCTCGGGGATCATGTCGCCGGCCGGCTCGGAGTAGCTGACCGCGGTGAGCTCGGTGCCCTCGAAGGTGAACGAGGTCAGGCTGCACAGGGTGCACTGCCGACGGCGCGGGTCGTGCAGGAAGCGCCGCTTCTCGGCGTGCAGCCGGCAGATCCAGATCGGCAGCTGGTGGGAGACGATCAGCGCCTCGTGACCGTCGGCCGCGTCGCGGGCGTCCTCGACCGCGGCCCACATCCGGGCCGCGACCTGGTGGTACGGCTCGCCCCAGGACGGCCGGAACGGGTTCCACAGGTACTTCCACGCCGACGGGCGCCGGAGCACGCCGTCGCCCACCGAGAACGGCTTGCCCTCGAAGATGTTCTCGGACTCGATGACACGCTCGTCGGTGACGATCTCGACGCCGCGCACCGTCGCCAGCGGACCGGCGGTCTGCTGGGCGCGCTCCAGCGGCGAGGCCACGATGTGCGTGATGTCGCGGTCACCGATCCGGTCGGCGACCCGTTCGGCCATCGCCATCCCGCGGTCGGAGAGCACGAAGCCCGGGGCGCGCCCGTAGAGGATGCCCTCGGGGTTGTAGACCTCGCCGTGGCGCAGCAGGTGGACGGTGGTGGTCATCAGTCGCTCCCGAGGGTCGAGGCTGAGACGCGCGCCGCGGCAGCGGCGGCGGCGGGCAGGGCGTCCAGCACGTGCTGGACGGCGCGGTCGTCGTGGGCAGTGGAGCAGAACCAGGCCTCGAACGCGCTCGGCGGCAGGTAGACGCCCTGCTCGAGCATCGCGTGGAAGAACGCCCGGAAGCCGGCGACGTCCTGGGTCTGCGCGGTCGCGTAGTCGCGGACCGCCGGCAGGTCACCGAAGAAGATCGAGAACATGTTGCCGTTGCTCTGCAGCCGGTGCGCGACGCCGGCGACCGTCAGCGCCTCGCTCGCTGCCTCCGAGATCGCCGCCGCGACCTGGTCGACGTGCGCGTAGGCGGCGTCGTCGGCGAGGCGCAGCGTGGCCAGGCCCGCGGCTGTCGCGACCGGGTTCCCGGAGAGCGTGCCGGCCTGGTAGACGGGGCCCTCCGGGGACAGCATCGCCATCACGTCGGCGCGACCACCGAAGGCCGCCGCGGGGAAGCCGCCACCCATCACCTTGCCGAAGGTCATCAGGTCCGGGGTCCAGCCCTCGACGGCACCGTCGGTGCCCCACTGGCCGCTGCGCGAGACTCGGAAGCCGGTCATCACCTCGTCGGAGACGAACAGCGCGCCGTGCCTGCGGCAGGTCTCGGCGAGGAACGCGTTGAAGCCCGGCTCGGGCGGGACGACGCCCATGTTGCCCGGGGAAGCCTCGGTGATCAGGCAAGCGATCGCGGCGCCGTGCTCGGCGAACGCGGCCTCGACCGCGGCCCGGTCGTTGTAGGGCAGCACGATCGTCTGGTGGGCGGAGGACTCCGGGACGCCCGGGGTGGTGCTGACGCCCAGCGTGGCCAGACCGGAGCCTGCGCTGGCGAGCAGCGAGTCGACGTGGCCGTGGTAGCAGCCGGCGAACTTCACGACGAGGTCGCGACCGGTGAAGCCGCGGGCGAGCCGGATCGCCGACATGGTCGCCTCGGTGCCGGAGCTGACCAGGCGGACCCGGTCGATCGGGGTGCGCGCGACGATCTCCTCGGCGAGCTCGACCTCGGTCGTCGTCGGAGTGCCGTACGACGTGCCCCGGGCGATCGCCGACCGGACGGCGTCCAGGACCTCGGGGTGCGCGTGCCCGAGCAGCATCGGCCCCCAGGAGCAGACCAGGTCGACGTAGCTGTTGCCGTCGACGTCACGGAGCCAGGCGCCCTCGCCCGACTCCATGAACCTCGGCGTGCCGCCCACGGCCGCGAAGGCACGCACCGGCGAGTTCACGCCGCCCGGCGTGACAGTCCGGGCGCGGTCGAACCACTGGGCAGAGCGGTCCGTGGAGAGTTCTGGCACCCCGGCATTCTCGCTGACCACCCCTCGTCGAGACGAATCCGGCCGTGGGATCCGGCCCGCGGAGGCCCTGAAATTCGGCTAAAGACTTTTTCGGTTTTTCACGCCATACTTTGGTGTCCGGTTCGTCTCATCGGTGCGATACCTCCGGTTCGGCCCCTCCCTGAGCACTGCGGCGCGGTCCGAATTGGGCGGCGTGACCCTGACGGGGAACGCTCGTTGACGTAGGTATCGCCCGATTTTTCGTAATCGGGCCGATATGAACTGGGAGACTCACCGCATGACCGAACTCTTGAAGAGCCGCAAGAGCAAGGCCGCCACGCTCGTGCCGCTGGCGCTGCTCTCGGCCGCGTGGACCGCGAGCCTGGCCGGCGCCGAGTCCTCGGCGGTCGCCGCGCACAAGGAGAGCTCCGACCTGCCCGACGGCGGCTCGGTCCCGAGCGAGGCGATCCAGGCGCCGGCGAGCGTGCCGGTCCCCGGTGCCATCGCCCCGGCCGTCCCGGACGGCACCGCCGACGCGGTCATCTCCGGCGCCTCGGCCAGCGGCATCCCCGCGGCCGCGCTCTCGGCGTACCAGCGCAGCGCGCAGATCATCGACGCGGCCGACACCACCTGCAACGTGCCGTGGGAGCTGATCGCGGCGATCGGCCGGGTCGAGTCCAACCACGGCCAGTTCGGCGGCAACACCCTCGGCGCCGACGGCGTGAGCACGCCGGGCGTCTTCGGCCCGCAGCTCAACGGCAAGAACGGCACCCAGGCGATCATGGACACCGACGGTGGCCAGCTCGACCAGGACCCGGTCTACGACCGTGCGGTCGGCCCGATGCAGTTCATCCCCTCGACCTGGTCCTCGGTCAAGGTCGACGCCGACGGTGACGGCCAGCGCAACCCGCAGGACGTCGACGACGCGTCCCTGGCCACCGGCGTCTACCTCTGCTCCGGCAAGGACGACCTGGCGACCCGCTCCGGCCAGGAGGCAGCGGTCTTCCGCTACAACCACAGCCGCCAGTACGTCGACCTGGTGCTCCGGCTGATGGAGGCCTACAGCGCCGGCGACTACACCGCGATCCCGTCCGGCACCTACGGCGGCACCGTCTTCTCGCCGAGCTACACCTCGACGATCAAGGCGCTGCACCAGCAGGCCGCGACCCGTCCCAAGAAGTCGGGCACCACGAAGTCCTCGACGAAGCCGCACGCGCCGAGCTCCCCGACGTCGGGCGGCACCGGCGGCGGCCAGACGCCGTCCGTGACGCCCACCATCCCGGCGGCGCCGACCGACCCGGTCGGTCAGGCGCTCCAGGGCGTCGGGGACGCCGTGACCGGCGTCGTCGGCGGCGTCACGCAGCCGGTCGCCGAGGTGATCGGCACGCTGAGCGAGGCGCTCGGCTTCTGCAACCAGCAGTTCGCCTCGATCCCGGACCCGCTGGGTCTGCTCGGCCCGGCCAAGGCCAAGTGCGCCGCCAAGGTGCAGGGCATGACCGAGCAGGACGCTGCGGCGCTCGTGCCGAACACGCTCAACGCCATCCTGTCCTGGCTGGGGCTCGCCCCCGCGCAGTGACCGACGATCACCACGCAGAAGGCCCCCGGCTCAGCCGGGGGCCTTCTGCGTGGTCACGTCAGCGCGAGAGCAGCGCGGCGGCTTCCAGGGCCCAGTAGGTGAGCACGATGTCGGCCCCAGCCCGGCGGATCGAGGTGAGGGTCTCCAGGATCGCGGGCTCCCGGTCGATCCAGCCGCGCTCGGCGGCGGCCTCGACCATCGCGTACTCGCCGGACACGTTGTACGCCGCCACCGGGACGTCGACCGCCGCGCGCACCTCGGCCAGGACGTCGAGGTAGCCGAGCGCCGGCTTCACCATCACGATGTCGGCCCCCTCGGCGACGTCGATGAGCGCCTCCCGGACGCCCTCGAGCCGGTTCGCGGGGTTCTGCTGGTAGGTCCGCCGGTCGCCGGTGAGCGAGGAGTCGACGGCCTCGCGGAACGGACCGTAGAAGGCCGAGGCGTACTTCGCCGAGTACGCCAGGATGCCCACCCCGGTGTGCTCCTCGGCGTCCAGGGCGTGCCGGACGCTCGCGACCTGGCCGTCCATCATGCCGCTCGGGCTGACCAGGTCGACACCGGCGGCGGCCTGCGCCAGCGCCATCGCGGCGTACGCCTCCAGCGTGCGGTCGTTGTCGACGTTGCCGTCAGGGTCGAGGACGCCGCAGTGGCCGTGGTCGGTGAACTCGTCCAGGCACAGGTCCGACATCACCGTGAGCTGGTCGCCCACCTCGGCGACGACGTCGTTGATCGCCAGGTTGAGGATGCCGTTCGGGTCCGACGCACCGGAGC
>OUNM010708601.1_pt1 | contig 10259 bp, 9 predicted proteins | sample 1769961 | NCBI WGS metagenome assembly OUNM01 (sample SAMEA3914820, study PRJEB12502) | metagenome | biome: forest; material: soil | place: USA | collected 2012-03-12 | depth 0.3 m
GAACAACCCGCCGGTGACGTAGCGGCCGAGCCCGCCGGTCTCGGCGTCGGGGGGTGGAGCCGCCGCCAGGGGCGGCTCCACCGCGATTCCCCCTTCGCCCAACTGCTACTTGCCCTTCTTGTAGGCCGCCGTGGCGGCGGACTCGAGTTGCTTCTGGATCCCGCTCACGTCCGAGGGGGTCTTCAGGAACGTCTGGAAGATGCCCCACTCGCCCTGGCCCGTGGTCGAGCCGAAGGACGCGGGCTGCTCGTCGGACATGTCGAACACGACGGACTTCGCGGTCCCGAGCGGAGCCTCGGTCGCGCGGGTGATCGCATCCGGGTAGATGCTCGCCGGGACGTGCTTGTTGCCCGTCCCGAACCCGCCGAGCTTGGCCCACGCCTCGGCGGCCGGGGCCGTCGCGAGGTACTTCACGAACGCCTCGATCGCAGGGGTGTCCCGGAACGCGACGAGGAGGTCGCCGCCGATCTCGACCGCGCCGGCGTTGGCGCCCGGCGTGATGGCCGGGAACGGCGTGGCGTTGAAGCCGGTGTTCGGCTTCGCCTTCGTGGACGAGAGGATCACGCCCGCGACGAAGTCGCCCTCGAACACGGTCGCGGCCTTGGGCGGGCTCGTGAACGCGTTCGTGACGGAGTCGTTGAAGTTGTACTGCAGTGCCCCGCTCGTCCCACCGGCGAGGTTGCTGCTGTCACCGAGGACCTGCCCCATCGTCTGCAGCGCCTTCGTGACGGTCGGGTCGGTCCACTTGATCTTGTGCGCGGCCAGGGCGTTGTACTTCGCCGTCCCGTACGTGCGCAGGTAGATGTTCTCGAACAGGTCGGTGAGGGTCCAGCCGTCGGAGCCGCCGATCGAGTACGCCGGCGTGCCGGACGCCTTCAGCGTCGCCGCGTTCTTGGTGAGCTGTGCCCAGGTCTTCGGCGCGGTGATGCCGGCGGCCTTGTAGGCGGGCACGTTGTACCAGAGGAGCGACTTGTTGCTCGCCTTGAAGACGAGCGCGTATTGCTTCCCGCTCACGGATCCGAGCGCCGCCCACGCGGGCGCGAAGTTCGCGGCGATCGCCGACTTCGCGTACGTCATCGGCTTGAGGTGACCCTGCTGAGCGAGCTGCTTGACGAGGCCGGGCTGTGCGATGTCCGCCATGTCGGGCGGATGGCCGCCGGCGATCGCCGTCGCGAGCACGGTCGGGACGTTGTTGCCGACCGGCTTGTAGTTCACGTGGACGTTCGGATACACCCTGTTGAAGGCCTTGATCACCTTCCCGAACGCCGTTGCCTCGGAGCCGGTCCAGATCCCGTCGAAGCTGATCGAACCGCTGACGGCCGACGCGGCTGCCTGTCTCTTCGATGCGGAGCTCGAGCTCTTGCTCCAGTAACCCGCGCTGACCGCGAGCACCAGAACGAGCAGGGCTGCTCCCAGCCACTTCCCTCTCATGCGTCTCCTTTCACGGAGTCGTAGATGCCGATTCCTGTCTGCGGGTCGAAGAAGTGCAGCGCGCGCGTGTCTACCACCGCTCGCACCTCTTCCCCGTCCTTCACCTGCGAGCGGGCCCCGAAACGGCCGACAATCACCGCTTCGTCCTCCTGGACACCGATCTGGGGTGTGGTGTCGGGGGCTCCGGCGTCTTCGGCGAGCTCTCGCATCTCGTCCGATTCGGCGTGCGCCGCCTTGATCGCGAAGTGGGCCATGATCTCCGACCCGAGCGCTTCGCGGAGTTCGAGGCGGCCCGTGAGGATGTGGTCGCTCGGAGCTCCTGGTTCGAGCGCCGCATCCTCGAGGTCTTCCGGCCTGATCCCGATGATCACGGGCTTGCCGACGTAGCTCTTGATGGCGGGGCGGTTCTGGAGCGTCTCCTCGCCGAGCGAAATGTGCTGGGCGCCGATCTTCGCGTGCAGCGCACCCGTGCCGTCCTCGATCGTCGCGTCGAGCATGTTCATCGCAGGGCTGCCGATGAAACCGCCGACGAACAGGTTCACGGGCCGGTCGTAGAGCGTCTGCGGATCGGCGACCTGCTGCAGCTCGCCCTTGCGCATGACGGCGACGCGGTCGCCCATCGTCATCGCCTCGATCTGGTCGTGCGTGACGTAGATCGTCGTCACCCCGAGGTCGCTCTGGAGCTTGGCGATCTCGGCACGCGTCTGCACGCGGAGCTTCGCGTCGAGGTTCGAGAGCGGCTCGTCCATCAGGAACGCGGCGGGCTCGCGGACGATCGCGCGTCCCATGGCCACGCGCTGCCGCTGGCCGCCGGAGAGCGCACGCGGCTTCCGCTTCAGGTAGTCCTCGAGCCCGAGAATGGCGGCCGCGCGATGGACGCGCTGGTCGATCTCCTCCTTGGGCAGCTTGCGGAGGCGCAGCCCGAAGGCGATGTTCTCGTACACGCTCAGGTGCGGGTAGAGCGCGTAGCTCTGGAACACCATCGCGATGTCCCGGTCGCGTGACGGGACGTGGTTGACGATCCGCTCGCCGATCTTGAGGGCGCCCTCGGAGATCTCCTCGAGGCCGGCCACCATGCGGAGCGCGGTCGTCTTGCCGCAACCCGACGGGCCGACGAGCACCATGAACTCGCCGTCGCGGATCTGCAGGTTCATGTCGTTGACCGCACGAGTGCCGTCGGGATAGATCTTGCTCACCCGCTCGAACGCGACCTGCGCCATGCGCACCCCCTGTGACCTTCGGGACGGTTCTCGGACCGACGCCGCGATCCTAAATGTTCACAAGTGGTCCCGTGCGAGTTTGTGGCCGAGGCCGGGGTGGCCTCTTGATCGCGGCGGCCCCGAGCACGGTCATCCCGAGGGCACAGGCGCCGCCGACGCCGAAGGCCAGCTCGGTGCCGCCCCGGTCGCAGAGCCAGCCGACGACCAGGGCTCCGAGGGGCGCGAGGCCGTTCCAGGCGTAGTAGTAGAGGCCGAGCACCCGCCCCCGGAGGTGGTCCGGGCTCGCGAGCTGGATCGAGGCGTTCGAGTTGGCCGTGTAGCTCGTGAAGAAGACGCCGCACACGAAGAGGAGGAGCGACGCGACGGCCACGCCGTGCACCGGTGCGATCAGCAGCTCGCAGAGGCCGAAGCCGCCTGCGCCGGCGAGCATCGTCCGCCAGCGGGCGTTGGCGATCGTCGCGGCCGAGAGCGCTCCGACGAGCGCGCCCGCGCCGAACGCCGCCGAGATGATCCCGAATGTGCGGGGGCCCGCGTCGAGGGTGTCCTTCGCGAGCAGCGGCAGGAGGATGTTGAAGTTGAAGCAGAGCGAGGCGAACACGACCATCATCCAGAGGGTCACCTGCACCGTGCGGTTGCCGCGGGCATAGGCGAGGCCCTCGCGGGTACCGCGCCAGACCGTCGGGCGGCGGCGGCCCTCGAGCGGGAAGAGGTCGGTCTCGCGCATCGCGAGCAGCGCCGCGAGGACGGCCAGGAAGCTCACGGCGTTGATGGCGAAGCACCAACCGGCGCCGACGGTGGCGATCAGGACGCCGGCGAGCGCGGGACCGAAGATGCGCGCCGTGTTGAAGAGGCTCGAGTTGAGCGCGACCGCGTTCGGCAGCTCGTCCTTCCCGACCATCTGGAACGTCAGGTTCTGGCGCGCCGGGGCGTCGAAGACGATCGCGACGCCCGTCAGTGCGGCGATCGCGTAGACCTCCCAGAGCTGAGCGTGCCCGAACAGGGCGAGCGCTGCGAGCAGCGCCGAGAACACCATCTGCACCGACTGGGTGACGATCACCGTGCGGCGGTTGTCGAAGCGGTCGGTGACGACGCCCGCGACGAGCCCGAGCAGTGTGAACGGGCCGAAGCGGCAGACGGAGAGGAGGCCCACGGCGAGCCCGCGCGAGTGGGGTGCGAGCTGCACGACCACCCAGGCGAGGGCGATGTTCTGCATCCACGTCCCGGCGACGGACGTGAGCTGGCCGAAGAAGAAGAGGCGGTAGTTGCGGTGGTGCCTGAGCGAGGCGAAGGTTCGACGCGAGGCGAGCTTGAGCAGCGTCACTCGTCGATCAGCTTCTCCAGCGCGTCGATCGCGTGCTCGATCGCTTCCCGGTCGGTCTCACTGAGCTTGTCGAGTCGGCCGGCGAGCCAGGCCGTGCGCTTGTGGCGGACGGACTTCAGGACCTTGTCGCCCTCCGGCGTCAGGAAGAGCCCGATGCGGCGCCGGTCGGCGGCGCGCGTCCGCTGGATCAGATTCGCCGCCTCGAGGCGGACGAGGTGCCCGGACATGCCCGGCGCCGACACGCGCTCGCGCTCGGCGAGCTCGGAGGCGGTGATCCCGGGGTTGTGCTTGATCGAGGCGAGAAGGCTGACCTGCCCACCGGTCACCCCGAGCGAGTGGATCTCGCGCCGCAGCTCCCGCGCCAGCCGAAGCAGCACCGGCCGCAGCCGGTTCGCAATCGTGAGGGAGTCGTTAACAACGCGAACCATTAAGTAGGTTAAGTATAGCTCACGCGTCGCATCCCAGCGTCAGAGCTGCCAGTCGCCGTCCCGCACGAGCGCGACGCGCTTCCCGCTCTGGGTGACGCCCCACGCGTTCAGCGCAGGGGTGCCGTACATCACGTCGATGTGCGTCTTGGAGCGATTGACGCCGTAGCGCTTCCGGCCGAGGGGGACGGTGCGCGTCTTCGCGAACCCGGAACCGAACGCGAAGTGCGCCGCCGCATTCTCGTCGAGGAGGCCGTTGTAGTAGATGCGGCCCGTCCGGCCGATCCGCGACGAGTTGTCGACCAGCGCGATCTCGCCCATGCGCTCGGCGCCGGGCGTCGCGTCGATGTACCGCGCGAGCCAGTCGCGGTCGGACTCGCGCTTCGCCGTCAGCCGGACGAGCTTTCCGGCGCGAAACTCGCCGGCGAGCTCCTCGATCATCCGCCCGCCGAAGCTGCGCGGCCGCGAGCAGCGGAAGACGCCTTCGGTCGCCGCCGCGTCGGGCGAGATGAAGCACTCCTCCGTGGGCACGTTCGGCGCGACGCGGTGACCCCACAGGTCCTCCTCGCCGCCGCCGCGCCACTGCGAGAGCGGCGCGATCGCGACGCGCAGGTCGGTTCCGTCGTCGACGACGTGCACCTCCTTCAGATCGAGCTTCGTCAGCCGCGCGGCCCGCCGCCGCAGCGTCGCGAGGTGCTGCGTCCAGCCCTTGTGCCCGGGAGGATCGCCCGGTGCCAGCCGGCAGAACGAGAGCAGGTCGCGCGCGAGCCTCCGCGTCGCCTTCGTCGCCTCCAGGCCCGGGAACACCCGCGCGGCCCACTCGGCCGTGGGCCAGGCGCAGATCGCGCCGCGCAGCCTGCCCTCCCGGCGCACCCGGGCCAGCGTGCGGCTCCGGCCGGCGGCGTCGGCCGCCACGCGTTCGGGCGAGAGGTGCGCGACCACGTCGAGCTCGTACTCGCCGATCGTCTGGACGATCGCCACCGACTGCTCGCCGAGCGCGCGGAACTGCGCCGCACGCCACGGCGTGAGGTGCCCGATCGCCGTCTGCGGCGCATGCTCGATCTTCGCCGCGAAGACCCTCTGGTCGTCGTAGGCGACGTCGACTGCGACGGCTCCGGCCCGATACGCCGCCTCGGCCACCGCGACCGCGAGCTCGCGGTGCCCGAGGCTCGCGAGCGCGAGCACCGTGTCCCCGCGACGGAGATCGATGCACCCGCGGACGACCATCTCGGCGTACCGCCGGAGCTCGTCCGGCGTCATCGGGCCCCTCTGCATCCGGCTTGACGCTAACGGGTACCGTCACCCTGTGCCGTCGAATCCGCTGGAGGGGCTGAAGGCGCTCGGCGAGCAGCTTCGGGCGCAGATCGGCGAGGAGCTCGAGCTGGACGTCCTGCGGCGGCAAGAGCCGCCCCGGCCGCTCGAGGAGCTGCTCGAGGAGCTCGACGCGCTGCCTGGCCTGGAGTCGGTGAAGGAACAGGTGCGCGCGCTCGTCGCGTTCCTGCGCGTCCAGGCGCGCCGCAAGGAGGCGGGCCTCCCCGAGGTCGCCACCACGCAGCACCTGGTGTTCCTCGGCAACCCCGGGACGGGGAAGACGACGGTCGCCCGCCTGCTCGCGCAGATGTACCGCTCGATGGGACTGCTGAAGCGCGGGCAGCTGGTCGAGGTCGACCGCGCCGGCCTCGTCGGGCAGTACGTCGGCCTGACCGCGGTCAAGACCGAGCGGGTCGTCCGGAAGGCGCTCGACGGCGTCCTCTTCGTGGACGAGGCGTACGCGCTCGCACGCGACTCCGAGCGGCTCGACTTCGGCGACGAGGCGATCGAGACGCTGCTCAAGCGCATGGAGGATCACCGTCACCGGCTCGTGGTGATCGTCGCCGGGTATCCGCGCCTGATGCGCCGGTTCCTCGAGTCGAACCCCGGCCTGCGCTCCCGCTTCTCGCGCGAGATCGAGTTTCCCGACTACTCGACCGACGAGCTGGTCGAGATCTTCGGGCGCTTCGCCGACGAGCACGAGTACGCCCTGGGGGAAGGGGTCGAGAGCACGCTGCGCACGATCTTCGCGAACGCCGAGCGCGACGAGTCGTTCGGCAACGCGCGCTTCGCGCGCACGCTCTTCGAGCAGGCGCTGAACGCGCAGGCGCTGCGGCTCGCCTCGGGAAACGTCGAGGCGCTCGGCGCGAGCGAGCTGCAGATCCTCACCTCGGACGACATCCTCGCGGGCGCCCGCGCGATCGGGGAGGAGCCGCAGGCGCGGCGCCGCGGGTGGTTCAGCTCACGAGGCTGACGATCGCGTCGACGACCACAGGGTCGAAGTGCGTCCCGGCGCAGCGCTGCAGCTCCGCCAGCGCCTCTTCCTTCGACCTCGCCGCGCGGTAGGGCCGGTCCGTGGTCATCGCGGAGTACGCGTCGCACGCGCAGACGATGCGGGCGATCAGCGGGATCGCCTCGCCCGCGAGACCGTCCGGGTAGCCGCCGCCGTCCCACCGTTCGTGGCACGAGCGCACGAGGCGGCCGACGTGACCGATCAGACCGCCGACCCGCTCGAGCATCTGCTCGCCCTCGATCGTGTGCGTCTCCATGAGCGCACGCTCGTCGGCGTCGAGTGGGCCGGGCTTGTTGATGATCTCGGCCGGGATCCGGATCTTCCCGACGTCGTGCAGCAGGGCGACGAACTCCGCGTCGCGGCGCTCGGCAGGTGAGAGAGCGAGCTCGTCGGCGACGGAGAGGACGAGCTCGACGACGTGCCGGCTGTGGCTGCCCGTGTACGCATCGTCCGCTTCGACGACGTCACCGAGCAGGAACGCAGTCCCGCGGTACGCGTCGGAGAGCTCGAGGGCGTTGTCGATCCTCTGCGTGCGCTCGTGCGAGAAGGAGCGGAGCAGGATGCCGAGCGGCAGGACGAGCAGCACGAGCGCGACGTGGCGCACGGTCGCGAACGCGACGAGGAGCCCGATCGGAGCGAGCGCGGCGTCGACGCCGTACGCGATGCCTGCGAACCGCGCGATCGAGCGAAGCGGGACGCCTGTTGCCCGGCCGTTCACCGCGGCGTTCGCGAAGTCGAACGCGAACTGGGCGGCGAGCGCAGCGACGTAGACGGGCCAGGCACTCCAGCGGAGCGGCAGCCCGTTGAAGACCGAGAGGACGAGGACCGGCCCGAGCGCATGCACGGCCACCGGGAGCTGCTTGATCACGCGCGCCGGTGTCCGGAGCGGGAACGGGCGCACGAGGACGGCGCGCAGCAGGAACGCCGCGGCCACCGCCGCGGGCACCGCCCCGAGATGCATCTCGAAGAGCATCGGGACGAGCACCAGCTGCACCGGGATCGCGGATCCGATGCCCACCTCGAACTCGACGTGGGTCGCCGCCGCGTAGAGCACGACGAAGAACGCGGCCCGCAGCGGCGAGAACGCAGGGCCGCCGTGCACGGTGAGCGCCGCCAGCACGATTCCACCGAGGGCAGCGAAGCCGAGGGCGAGGAACACGAGTGACGCACGCCGCTCGGCACGACCGGTGGCGTACCGCTCGCGCGCGGCACGGACGAGCTCGTCGGAAAGCTCGCCGTGGGTCGTCGGTGCCGCGGTCGACGTCACCTTCTGTTCATCGACAACACGTGCACAGGGCGGTGCGAACTTCCCTCGGTCGAGGGATGTGACTCCCCGTTCAAGGGACACCCTGGCGGGTGATGGTGCCGACCCGCGGCGCAGGCCATGGTGTGCGCATGCGGCGGCTCATTTCTCTCTCGTTCGTTCTCGGCGCGATCGTTCTGGCGTCGCTCGCGGGAACCACTCGCGCTCACGGCGCGCTTCTTCCGAACTGCGGGTCGACCTCTCAGGTCTTCAGAGCCTGGTCGGACCTCTCGCCGTACTACTTCGCGTCGAACGGCGGCTTCGAGAACGGGGCCACGGGCTGGACACTCTCCGGGCCTGCGTCCCTCGCGACCGGCAACGATCCGTACCGCCTCTCGGGCGCAGGCTCGCACGCGCTCCTCCTGGGGACGGGCGGCACCGCGTCGATCAGCGTCTGCTACGGCCTCACGTATCCCGCGATCCGGTTCGTCGCTGCGGGAGCGAACGGCCCGGCCGTCGTCCATGTCCGGATCGTGTCGCGCAGCCTGCTCGGCGTGCTGTCGACGCTCGACGGCGGCAGGTTCGTCGTGCCGGCCGGCTGGGAGGCTGCGCCGAAGCTCTCGACGCTCTTCAGTGCGCTCGCGGCTCCTCTCGGCACGAGCTCGATGACGGTCCAGATCTCCGTCGAGAGCGGCTCGGCGGACATCGACGATCTCTACGTCGACCCGCTGTTCACCAAGGCCTAGAGCGATACGCTCGGCGTCGGTGACGGCGCCGGTCAACGTCTGGGACTACGAGGCGCTCGCGGCGGAGCGCCTCGAGCCCGGCGCGCACGGGTACTTCGCCGGCGGTGCAGGCGACGAGCTCACGCTGCGCTGGAACGTCGAGGCGTTCACGCGATGGCAGCTGCGGCCGCGTCTCCTCGTCGACGTGCAGGCGAGCACGACGGCGACGACGGTGCTCGGCTGCGAGATCTCGATGCCGCTCCTCGTCGCACCCGTCGCGTTCCAGCGCGTCGCCCATCCCGACGGCGAGGTCGGCATGGCCCGTGCCGCGAAAGCCGCCGGAACGATCATGTGCCTGTCGACGATCGCCACGTCGACGCCTGCGGAGGTTGCGGCGACAGGAGCGCCGCGCTGGTTCCAGCTCTACGTCTTCCGGGACGAAGGCATCACCCGCCACCTGATCGCACAGGCGCGCGAGGAAGGCTTCACGGCGCTCCTCCTGACGATCGACGCCCCGGTTCGCGGCAACCGCGAGCGCGATCTGCGTACCGGTTTCACCATCCCCGACGACATCACGGTCGCGTCGATGGGGCGCGGCGGCGTCACGCCGAAGCAGGTGTTCGACATGGTCTCGCCGTCGCTGACCTGGCGCGACCTCGAGCGGATCGCGGCCGAGGCGCAGCTGCCGCTGCTCGTGAAGGGGGTGCTCACCGCAGAGGACGCGGTGCTCGCCTGCGGGCACGGCGCCGCCGGGGTGGTCGTGTCGAACCACGGGGGTCGCCAGCTTGACGGCGTGTCCGCGACGATCGACGCGCTGCCGGAGGTCGTGGAGGCCGTCGGCGGCCGTCTCGAGGTGCTCGTCGACGGCGGGGTACGCCGCGGCACCGACGTCGTCAAGGCGCTCGCGCTCGGCGCGCGGGCGGTGCTGGCGGGGCGCGCGCCGCTGTGGGGCCTGAGCGTCAACGGCGAGGCGGGCGCGAGAGACGTGCTCGAGCTGTTGAAGGAGGAGATCCTGACGGCACTCCAGCTCGTGGGCTGTGCGTCACCCGCCGAGGTGACCCGTGCCCACGTGCAGCTACGCCAGTAGGACGGGCCGCTCGGCGCGGCGGTACTCGACCGTGTACCCCAGCGAACGCGGGATCTCGAGCAGCCCCTCGAGGTCGAGCTCGATGCGGGCCCCCGCCTTCTGCGTCACCTCGTCCTCGATCGGCAGGTCGAAGTCGTCCGCCCCGTAGTCGAGCGCGCGGAAGGCGTCCTCGTTCAGCGTCAGCACCGAGGTGCGGATGTGCTTCACGTTGTCGAGGAAGATCCGCGAGAGCGCGATGTGCCGCCAGTACTCGCGCGGCTCGATCTCACGGCCGCCGAACGCGGTGCCGTACGGCTTGTACGTCCAGCACAGGAACGAGAAGAGCCCACCGGTCTCGTCCTGGAAGTCGCGCGTCCGCTGCAGGTGCTCGAGCCGTTCGTCGAGCGTCTCGTCGAACCCGATCACCATCGTCGCCGTCGTGCGCACCCCCGCCTCGACGATCGCCTTCTGCGCGTCGAAGTAGTCGGCGACCGTGTACTTGAAC
>OUNM011135789.1_pt1 | contig 10259 bp, 11 predicted proteins | sample 1769961 | NCBI WGS metagenome assembly OUNM01 (sample SAMEA3914820, study PRJEB12502) | metagenome | biome: forest; material: soil | place: USA | collected 2012-03-12 | depth 0.3 m
CCTGAAGAAGGCCGGGGCGTTCAAGTTCGGCGCGTTCCCCGAGTGCAAGACCAGGAACACGTGCCTCGTCGGGTACAAGAAGCAGTACGGCCTGACGCAGGTGTCGTTCGTTCCGCTGTCCGGCATCTCGGTCTACGCGGCGCTCGACGCCGGGAAGATCCAGGCCGGCGACGGGTTCTCGACCGACCCGCCGCTCGCCAAGCCCTCCAAGTACACGGTCCTGACGGACCCGAAGCACGTGACGGGCTTCCAGAACGTCGCCCCGATCGTGAAGAGCTCCGTCGCGACGGCCCTCGGCTCGAAGTTCACGAGCACCGTCAACGCGGTCTCGGCCAAGCTGACGCTTCCGGCGATCATCGCGATGAACAAGGCGTTCTACGTCGACAAGCAGTCGGCGGCGTCGATCGCGAAGTCGTTCCTGAAGGCGAACGGCCTGAGCTAGGCGCGTTGGGCCCGCCGGGCGGTTGCTACGGCAGCCGTCCGGCGGTCGCCCGCGTCGCTGCGAGCGACCCGAGCAGGAGCAGGGCCGCCGCGCCGGCGAACCACGAGCTCACCTCGCGGTGCACCGGGTGGGTGGCGATGCTCGCGCCCAGCTGCTTGTAGACGTTCGACACCTTCTCGGCGGTCGTGGCGCGGAACGTCTGGCCGCCGGTGTCCCGGGCGATTGCCGCGAGCGTCACCGGATCCGGCCGGACGACGAACCTGCCGGAGCCCTGGAAGAGGCCCGGGAAGAGCCCGCCGCCGAGCACGCCCGCGCCGAGCGTGCCGTGGTTCGTGCCGAGCGCGACGGTGAAGACACGGATCCCCGCGTGCTTGGCGAGATCGGCGCCCTGCAGCGGCGTGAGCGTGCCGCGCGTCTGGGCGCCGTCGGAGAGCAGGATGATCGCGCCCGGCACCTTCCCGTCCTTTCCCTTCCTGACGTCGCCGACGGCGGACTTGACGACCGACACGGCGGCCCCGAGCCCGTCGCCGATCGCCGTCCCGCCCTCCGGCTCGAGCAGGTCGATCCCCTCCTGGAGCAGCGCCCGGTCGGTGGTGGGCGGGACGAGGATGTTCGGGTCGCTGGAGAAGGAGATGAGGCCCACGCGGACCTTCGCCGGCAGCTTCTCGGCGAACAACGACATCGCCTGGGCCGCGGCGAGCAGCCGCGTCGGTTTCACGTCGTTCGCGCGCATCGAGCCGGACACGTCGACGAGCAGGACGACGGTCGCGCGGTCGGAGGTCGTGTCGACGGACGCCTGTGGGCGCGCGATCGCCGCGGTCGCCGCGGTGAGCGCGAGCAGGAACAGCACGAACGGGATCAACGCCTTCCACGGCCGCCGCGCGGGAACGAGCGAGGCGAGCAGGTCGAGGTTCGTGAACGCGACGGCGTAGCGCGTCCGCCGGCGCTCGAGCCACCAGGCGAGCACGGCGACGGCCGGGACGACGAGGAGCAGCGGGAGCAGGAACGGCCAGGCAAAGGTCACGGCGCGCACCTGGCCCCCACCTGGACGATCGCGTGCGCGTCGGGGGACAAGGCATCCGTGGACGATGCGGTGACGACGACGCGCTGACCGACGATCGCATGCTGGGCGTGCACGAGCCCGACGTGGGCGAGGTTCGGCGGCTGCTTCGTCCGGAACGCGATTGCATGCCAGGCACCGACGAGTTTCTCCTTGGGCAGGCAGGCGACGCGCGCGAACTTCACGTCACCCGGCCCGATGACGACGATCCGCGCGTGGAACTCGAGCGGCTGGCCGGCCGGGGTGACACGCGCCGAGACCGTTGAGCGCCCGCCACCCCCCTGCGTGGGGATGCATCCGAGCAGCGGCTGGAACGCCTGCGTCGTGCCGGAGACCGAGACCGCCGTGAAGAGCGCGTATCTCGTCGTCGTCTGGCCCGGCTGAACCGGCGCGCCGAGACGGCCCTCGAAGGAGACTCGCACGTCGCGCGACGTGGCCTGGGCGTCGAGGCCGCCGACGACGCTTCGCCCGCGCGGGCACGTCAGCAGGTACGTCGCGGCCCCGTGGGCGGGAACGACGACCCACGGCCCCGGCACCCGGATGCACTGCTGGATCCCGTGACACTCGTTGGTCGCGTTCCCCGCAGGCGCGGTCGCAGCGACGACCGCGAGGGCCCCGACGAACGCGAGCGCGAACGCCTTCACGGCAGCCTCCGGAACCAGATGCCCGAGAGCAGGGCGCCCGCGAGCACGAAGGCAATCCCCCCGCCCGCCGCCGCGGCCGTCACCTCGACGGTCTTCTTCCGCTTCCCCGCGCGCGAGCCGAGCTGGTTGTAGGTGCCGGCGACGTCGACCGCGGCCGGCCCGGACGAGAAGCGCCCGTTGCTCTCCCGGGAGAGCAGCTCCAGCACGGTCGGGTCGGCCGGGACCTGGAGCCGCTCGGTGAAGCCACCTTGGATCTGCTGCTGCACGACACCGTCCGGAGTGCCGAAGAGGATCGTCGACACAGGTATACCCGCCTGGCGGGCAAGCAACGCGGCCTGCTGCGGCGTGAACCGCCCGGCCGTCTGCCCTCCGTCGGAGAGCAGGACGACCACCGCGGGCGGCCTGGTGCCCTTCACGGTGCCGTGCACGGCCTTGCCGAGCCGGACGGCGCGGACGACGGCGTCCGCGAGCGCGGTCCCCTGCGGGCCGGTGCGCGCCCGTCCCAGCGCGGCCTCGACGCGGTTGACGTCGTGCGTGGGCGGCGACGCGACGGCGACATGGTCGGAGAACGTCACGAGGGCGACCTGGTAGCCGTGCGGCACCTTCTCGAGGAACCGCGACACGACCGCCTTGGCGGCCACGATCCGCGAGGGGGCCACGTCGTTCGCGGCCATCGAGCCCGAGACGTCGAGGACGAGCACGAGCGTCGCCTCCTGGGAGTGCACGTGGAAGGTGGCCTTCGGACGCGCGAACCCGACGAGCAGCAGGGCGACGCCGACGAGGACGAGAGCGGTCGGGAGATGGCGCCGCAGCCCGCTCGGGCGCGTGGCCATGTTCGGCAGGAGCGCCGCCGCCGACCATGCCTCGCCGCCGCGGCGTCGTCCGCGCTCGATGAGCGCCAGGATCGCAGCCGCGGCCGGGATCGCGATGAGGAACAGCAGCAGCGTCGGCGAGCCGAAGCTCACGCGGCGCGCTCCTTCCGCCGCACGAACGCCGCCAGCGGCCGCAGCCAGTCGCCCTCGGTCGAGAGCGCGACGTGTCGGACGCCGGCCGACGCCAGCGCGGCGACGAGTGCCCGCCGCTCGACCGCCGCCGCCGCCGCGAACCGCTCGCGCAGGCGGCGGTCGCTGGTGTCGACGCGGAGCTGCCGCCCGCTCTCGGGGTCGACGAGCCGCAGCTCACCCACGTCGGCGAGCTCCTGCTCGCGCGGGTCGCGGATCTCGACCGCGAGAACCGTGTGGCGCCCCGCGAGCCGGAGGAGCGGCGCGCGCCAGTCGGGCGGGCCGCGGAAGTCCGAGACGAGGACGACGAGCGCGCGCTGGCGGACGACCCGGTCGGCGAGCTCGAGCGCCTCCGCGAGCGTCCCGTTGCCCTCGGCGGGCAGGGTGCGGAGGAGCCGCAGCGTGTCGAGCAGCGCCCGCCTGCCCTGCCGTGGCGGCTCGACGGCCGCCCTGGGGCCGAAGGAGATCGTCCCGAGGCGGTTCCCGCGGCGCGTCGCCGCGTAGCCGACGGCGATGGCGACGCCCTCCGCGACGTCGGCCTTGCGCCGGTCGGCGGTCCCGAATGCCATCGACGCCGACGCGTCGAGGACGAGCCAGGTGACGAGGACGCGCTCGGCGAGCTCGACGCGGACGTGCGGCTCCCCGGTCCGGGCTGTCACGTTCCATTCGATGCGCCGCACGTCGTCGCCGGGCTCGTACTGGCGCACCTGCCAGAGCTCGCTCCCGAGCCCGGCGAAGGCCGAGCGGTAGTCGCCCGCGAGCAGCCCGTCCACCCGCCGCCCGACCGTGAGCTCGAGCGCGCGCAGGGAGGACGCCGACAGGGCGCCGGGACCCGGGTGCGCGGGCGTGCGGGTCGGCGCGAGAGGGTCGACGGCGCTGCTCATTCCCCGCTCCGGCGCGGGTAGATCCGCTCTCTGGTGAGCTCCGTCAAGACGGCGCTCACGCCACCTCGGTGCGGCCGAGGTCGATCTGCGGCAGCGGCACCGCCGCAAGCACCTGCTCGAGCAGCGAGTCGGGCGACACCTCCTCCGCGAGGGCGCGGTAGGAGAGCACGAGACGGTGTCGGAACGCGTCGCGCGCGAGTGCCTCCATGTCGCCCGGCACCACGTAGTCCCGGCCGCGGATCAGCGCCAGTGCGCGGCCGGCCGCGACGAGGCTGATCGGCCCGCGCGGACTGGCACCGAACGCGACGTAGTCGGAGACCGCCTCGAGGTTGTGCTCCCGCGGCCGGCGGGTGGCCGTCGCGACGTCGACCGCCCAGCTGATCAACGCGGGGTCGACGTAGACCTCGGCCGCCTGCCGCTGCAGCTCCTTCAGGTCGTCGAGCGCGAGCACCTGCTGGAGGTCGGGCGGCGGCTCGAGCGACCGGGCGACGACGGTGAGCTCCTCGTCGTGCGCGGGGTAGTCGACGAGCACCTTGAGCATGAACCGGTCGACCTGCGCCTCGGGCAGCGGGTAGGTGCCCTCCGACTCGATCGGGTTCTGGGTGGCGAGGACGAGGAACGGGCTCGGGACGGGGAACGTCTGGTGGCCGATCGTCACCTGGTGCTCCTGCATCACCTCGAGCAGGGCGGACTGCACCTTGGCGGGTGCGCGGTTGATCTCGTCCGCGAGCAGGAAGTTGCAGAAGACCGGCCCGAGCTCGGTGTCGAAGTCGGAGCGGTCGGGGCGGTAGATGCGCGTCCCCACGAGGTCGGACGGCACGAGATCGGGTGTGAACTGCACGCGGTGGAACGTGCCGCCGAGCACGGCGGCCGTCGTCTTGATGGTCAAGGTCTTGGCGAGCCCGGGGACGCCTTCGATCAGGACATGGCCGCCTGCGAGCAGGCACACCAGGACGCGTTCGAGCATCTCCTCCTGGCCGGCGATCACCCGCCGGATCTCGAACAGCGCTTGCTCGAGCTTCGCGCCTTCCATGCGCCGCCTCCTCGCTTGGGTTCCCGTCTCCGGAAGGATGACGGCTCGACCTAAGAACTTCTCGTTAAGTCGAGGGCTTCTCGCCATGCTGCCCGATGAGCCTCGACCTCGTCACGGGATCGTCTCGGCTCGTATACGGCGCCGACGCCGACGCCGGATTCGCGGCCGGCCGCGAGCGCCGCGGCGCCGAGCGCCGTCGTCTCCCGCTCTGACGCGACCTCCACCGGCACACCGAGAAGATCTGCCTGGAACTGCATCAGAAAGCGGTTTCCGGTCGCTCCACCGTCCGCGCGAAGCACGGTCGGGCGCTCCGGGAGGGCATCGGCGACGTCCGCGACCTGGTGCGCGATCGCCTCGAGCGCCGCCCGGACGAGGTGCGCGCGGGTCGTGCCGCGGGTGAGCCCGGTGACGAGGCCGCGAGCATCCGGGTCCCACCAGGGGCTCCCGAGGCCCGTGAGGGCGGGCACGAACCGGACTCCGCCCGTGTCCTCGACGCTCCGGGCGAGCGCCTCGGACTCGCCGGCGTCCGCGATCAGACCGAGGCCGTCCCGCAGCCACTGGACGGCCGCTCCGCTGACGAGGACGGCGCCCTCGAGCGCGTACCCGTCGGCAGCGGCGGTCTTGAGGAGCCCCGGAGGAGGAGGAAGGCCAGCCTCGTCACCGGAGTGGACGAGCACGAACGTGCCGGTGCCGTACGTCGCCTTGCCCTCGCCCGGGGTGTGGCACCCCTGGCCGTAGAGAGCGGCCTGCTGGTCGCCGGCAATGCCGCGGATCCGGACGGTGCGCCCGTTCAGCTCGCCCTCGCCGACGTCCTCGGCGGAGCCCACGATGCGGGGCAGCACCTCACGCGGAATGCCGAAGAGCTCGAGCAGCTCGTCGTCCCAGTCGAGGGTCGCGAGGTCGACGAGCATCGTCCGCGAGGCGTTCGTCACGTCGATGACGTGCTGCTCGCCCCGTGTCAGTCGCCAGACGAGCCAGCTGTCGACGGTGCCGAACGCGAGCCCGTCGGCAGAGCCGTGCTCGCGCAGCAGCCATTCGAGCTTGGTGGCCGAGAAGTAGGGGTCCGGGACGAGCCCAGTCTTCCGGCGGATCAGCTCGGGATCGAGCTCCCGGCACCGGTCGGCGGTGCGCCGGTCCTGCCAGACGATCGCGGGCGCGACCGGCGCGCTCGTGCGCCGGTCCCAGAGGACGGTCGTCTCGCGCTGGTTCGTGATCGCGACGGTGCCCGGCGTCCCGCCGGCGTCGTGCGCAGCCTCGAGGACGGATCGCCAGATCTCGTCCGGATCGTGCTCGACCCACCCCGGCCGCGGAAAATGCTGCGGCAACTCGCGGTACCCGCGGCCGACCACCCGGAGCTCCTCGTCCAGTGCCAGGCACGTGGTGCCGGTGGTGCCCTGGTCGACGGCGAGGATCACGAATGGCGTGCGATGAACTCGAGCGTTCGCCGCCAGGCGTCGTCGGACGCCGACTGGAACTCCTCCTGCTTGCGGTCGAAGAAGCTGTGCGGCGCCCCCTCGTACGTGACGAGCTCGTGTGCGACGTCCGCCTCGGTCAGCGCCGCCTCGAAAGCCGCGTTGACCTCGGCGGTGATGTTCGCGTCGTCGCCGGCCTGGAGCGCCAGGATCGGTGCACTCATCTCGTCGACACGCTCGAGGATCGTGGTGGGATTCCCGTAGAACCCGACCGCGCCGCGCAGCTCTGCGACGACCGCGGAGGCGAGCCACGAGTTCCGCCCCCCGAAGCAGAAGCCGACGGTGAACACCTTGTCGACCCCGGCCTCGCGCAGTCGCTCCGCCGAGGCGATCGTGTCGGCCATGACGCCCTCCGGCGTCGTCTGCTCGACGTGCGGCCGATACTCGAACGCGTCGTCTCGCTTCTCGGCTCCGGCGGTGCGGCCGAAGTAGTCGAACGCGAGAGCGGCGTGGCCGCGCTCGGCGAAGCGCAGCGCCAGCTCCTCGTAGAAGTGGTAGAGCCCGCGGACGTCCGGGAGGATGACCACACCGGTCGTCGTCTGCTCGTCCGGAGTGGCAAGGAAGGCGGCGAATGTGTTGCCGTCGGCGGCAGTGAGCGTCAGGTCGTCGTGCGAGACGGCAGCGCCGGCAATGGGTGCGATCGGCGGCTCGGAATCGGTGTCGAAGCACATGGCCCGATCCTAGACCCGCCACCCGGCACCTGCGCTGGGGCGCGGGCTGCTAGTAGAAGGGCAGCTCGGCCCGCAGGCGCGTCCCGCCGCCCGGAGGGCTGTCGATCCTCAGCTTCCCGTCGAAGGCGGCCACGCGGTCCTCGAGCCCGCTCAGGCCGGTGCCCTTCGAGGCGTCTGCCCCGCCGCAGCCGTCGTCCTCGACGACCACGACCAGCTCACGCTCCGTCTCGCGCACACGCACTGCTGCGCGCGTCGCGGCGGCGTACTTGGCGACGTTCGTCAGCGCCTCCATGACGATGTAGTAGGCGGCGACGCTGATGTTCGTCTCGAGCGGCGTGTCCGTGACGTCGAGCTCGACGGGGATCGGCGCGCGGGCGGCGACGATCCGCAACGCTGCAGCCAGCCCGCGCTCGCTGAGCGCAGAGGGATGGATGCCCTGCGCGAGCTCCCGCAGCTCGCGCACGGCCGCGGCGACCTCCGCGGCGGCGGTCTCGACAGCGACATCGTGTGGGATCGCGCCCCGCTGCGCGTTCCGTAGCTGCAGGAGCAGTGCGATCAGCCGCTGCTGCGCACCGTCGTGCAGGTTGCGCTCGAGCCGCCGGCGCGCATTGTCCGCTGCGGCGACGATCCGGCTCCGCGACCGCCGGACCTCGGCCTCGTGGCGCTTGCGGTCGGTGATGTCGGTGCCGGTCACGAGCCACACGGCACCGCTGTCGATCTTGGGCAGCGACGTGCACGCCCAGGCGACGTCGATCTCCGTCCCGTCCCGCTGCACCCAGCGTCCTTCGCACTCGCTCGTCGCGCCCGTCCGAATCGCACTGAGGATGCAGTCACGCGCCGCCGCGCGCTCGCCGTCGGGTACGTACCGGTCCCAGAAGAAGGCCCCGCCGGTCTCGTGGGGCGCGTAGCCGAGCGTGCTCTCGAACGCCCTGTTCGTCGCGTACGGCCGGACCCGCCCGTCCGCGTCGACCAGGCAGATGAGGCTCGGCGCATAGTTCGCGATCGCGTTCAGGAGCTCCCGCTCGCGTTCGAGCTCCGTGATCCGCGCCTTCAGCCCCGCCGAGGACCTCGCCGCCCGCCGCTGCTTCGCAGACGGCACGAGCCGCTACGCAGACCGCCGTTCGGGAAACCGCGGCAGTCCGTCGTCGGGGATCGGCTCCCAGGCCGCGGCATACGCGACGAACTGGCGGAACTCGGGGCGGATGCCCGGATCGCCGTCGAACGCGCCGAGACGCACGCCGCGGACGCCGCTGGCCGGGTCCTCGCTCCAGAGCGCGCTGCCGCAGGTGCTGCAGAAGGACTTCGACCACCCGTCGGGAGGCGCGTAGGCGCGAACGAGCTCCTCGCCCGCGGTGACGTGCACCGCGCCGGCCGGGAAGCGTGCCTGCGCGGACGCGGCCGTGCCGGTGCGCCGCTGGCAGCGCGTGCAGTGGCAATACGACGCCGACTGCGGCTCGGCGTGAACCTCGAAGCGCACACCGCCGCAGAGGCAACCGCCCGTGAGTGGGAGCGAGGACATGGCACCGAGCCTAGTCGAGGGATCAAGGGGAGGCATAGGTACCCTTGCCGCCGGGGATCTGCGGTGGGCGACTTCGAATACGAGCTTCGGCGCGACGGCGCCGTGATCGCAACCGGGCGGATCCAGCTCGAGACGGCCCCTGAGCCTGGTGACGAGCTCTCGCTCGGCTCCACGGTCGCGCGCGTCGAGGACGTGCTGCCGCTGCGCGGCGGCCAGCGCCTGATCCTCGAAGTTGCCTGACGGGTCGAGCGTGGAAGTGGCGGCCCGCCCACGCGAGCCGCCACTCGAGCCACTCAGCCCGCGCTCGAGTCGGTCTGCCAGAGACCGAACTCGTTGCCGTGCGGGTCCGTGCAGGTCACGAACCAGCCCATCGTCGGCACCGGCATCGGCTCGCTCGCCTCGCCGCCGAGCTCGGCGACCCGAGCGGCGCCCGCCTTGATGTCGTCGACGTCGAAGTACGTGCGCGTCCCGCGCTTGCCGGGCTCCATGTTCGTGATCGCCCCGCCGGAGTCTTCGCTGGTCCGGAAGAGGTGGTACTCCCCCGGCCCGCCGGGGAACTCCTGGAACTCCCAGCCGAAGAGCCCTCCCCAGAACGCGCGCGACTGCTCGGTGTCGTCCGCGGGAATCTCGATGTGCACCATCTGACCGGCCACTCCTCGCCCTCCTCTGTCGTGGGTCGTCCGAAGCTTCGACCGCGGACGGCGGGCGAACTCATCGGTCGCTAGTGGAGGTCGGCCGGCAGCTCGATGTCGCTCACGTCGATGCCGAGCGACTTCGCGAGGCGCACGCCGTGCTCGAGGTCCTCCTTCAGCATGCGGATGTCGGTCTCGCGCATCAGCGCGCCGATGAACTCCCGTGCCTTCGGCCGCCACAGCGCGTGCTGCGCGAAGAGCGGCAGCAGGCGATTCGCCGCCGCGATCAGGTTCGACTGCACTCGCCTGCCCGCTCCCTCGAGGAGGACGCGCTCGTAGGCCATGCCCGCGCCGTGATGGATGCCGTCGTCGATCGCGAGGCGGTTGCAGAGGTCCTCGAGCACGGTTCCGCGCGACGAGCGCGCGATCATCCGGAAGCGCGGGATGATCAGGCGCTCGTAGAACACCTGCATGAGGAAGACCTTCTCCTCGAGCGTGTCCGCGTCGAGCGTCATGTGCGCCAGCTTGTCGAGGTAGGGGTCGCGCTCCGCCATCCCACCCGCCTCGTGGATCAGCTTCAGCCACGCCTCGGTATGGCGCGACTCGTCCTGCACCATCGTCGTGTAGTAGAGCTTCGCCTCGTGGTCGGGTGCGATCGAGAAGAGCTGGGTCGCCATCTCGACCGCGAGCTCGTCGGCCTGCAGCTGCTGCGTGATCACCGACCGCCAGAGATCGCGCCGTCGCGCGAGCTTCTGCGGCGATCCCGAGTACTCCGGCACCGGCGGGATGTCCCCCCCGGGAAGGTCGCGCACCTGCCACTCGGCGCGCTTCGCAAGCTCGTAGTAGCGGGAGACCCCTGACAGATCGCGCTGGTGGGCTCCTTCGGGCGCCTCTTCGGCGC
>OUNM010349807.1_pt1 | contig 10258 bp, 18 predicted proteins | sample 1769961 | NCBI WGS metagenome assembly OUNM01 (sample SAMEA3914820, study PRJEB12502) | metagenome | biome: forest; material: soil | place: USA | collected 2012-03-12 | depth 0.3 m
GGAACATTTCCGCCAGCCGTGGGAGTGGGGCTTGCCACATGCCGTGAGCTCCAACATTGACGACCGCACCCTGCACGAGCTGTACGCCTGGCCGTTCGGCGACGCCGTCAAGGCGGGTGTGGCCTCTGTCATGTGCTCGTACAACATGGTCAACAACTCGTACGCCTGCGGCAACAGCAAGCTGCTCAACAGCATTCTCAAGGATGAGCTCGGCTTCCAGGGCTTCGTGATGAGCGACTGGCTTGCCCAGCGGTCCGGAGTGTCGACGGCGCTTGCGGGTCTCGACATGACTATGCCCGGCGACGGACTGAGATGGGCGAATGGTGAGTCGTTGTGGGGGCCCAGGCTGAGTGAGGCCGTCCTCAACGGCAGTGTGCCGGTTGAACGGCTGAACGACATGGCCACCCGCATCGTTGCCGCGTGGTACCAGCTTGGCCAGGACGACGAGACCAAATTTCCACATGAGCCGCCCAATTTTTCCTCGTGGACCGATGATCGTACGGGTGTTTTGGCTCCGGGTAGCCCCAGCCCGCAGGACCAAGTTGTGGTCAACCAGTTCCTCAACGTCCAGTCCAACCACTCCGTCATTGCGCGTGAGGTGGCTGCCGAGGGCACTGTGCTGCTCAAGAACGAGGGTTTGCTGCCCATCAGCCCCCAGGGGCTGGGTGAACACAAGTCGAAGACGAGCCTAGCCGCTCTTGAACGAGCTGTCGGAAACAGAAATGGCGACAAGTTCAAAATTGGTGTGTTTGGAGATGACGCCGGGCCTGGAGACGGTCCCAATCATTGCAAGGATCGCGCTTGGTATGTAGCTTCTTGCATGCCGACGTGCCCTTCCCCATAGCTACTGATGGTTTTGTGCTCGACTGACAATCGCAGTAACCAAGGCACGCTCGGTTCTGGCTGGGGCTCGGGAGCAGTCGAGTTCCCCTATCTGGTCTCGCCAATCGAGGCTCTCCGGAAGCGGTTTGACCACTCCAAGGTCGAGCTACTCGAGTACTTGACCAACGACCCGTTGCTCGGCAGTCATGACAAGGGCACCATCGAGGAGCTCGACCTATGCATCGTGTTTGCCAACGCCGATTCCGGAGAGGGGTTCGCAAAGTGGGACAGTGTCAGCGGCGACCGGCCAGACTTGGGGCTGCAGAGGGATGGCGATGAGCTCATTGTCAATGTGGCGTCCAAGTGCGGGTCTGGAACCGGCGATGTCATCGTCATCATCCACGCTGTTGGGCCGGTGTTGATGGAGGAGTGGATTGAGTTGCCCAATGTTAAAGCCGTTGTGCTCGCCAATCTCCCTGGTCAGGAGTCCGGAAACGCGCTCGCCGATGTGTTGTTTGGGGACATCAACCCGTCCGGGCACCTCCCGTTCACTATCGGCAAGTCACTCGCCGATTACGGCCCGGGTGGCCAGGTGCTGTACCAGCCCAATGGGGTCGTGCCGCAGCAGGATTTCTCCGAGGGCTTGTACATCGACTATCGCTACTTCGACAAGCACGACATCGAGCCTCGGTTCGAGTTCGGATATGGACTCAGCTACACCTCCTTCAACTTTAGCAATTTGCGCGTCACCTCGCAAAAACCAAAATCAACTCTCCCAGCACCGCGGCCGAGCCCGGCCGCGGAGCCGCCAAGCTATTCCACCGATATCCCATCCAAGGACGAAGTCCTTTTCCCTGCTGGATTCCGCCCCCTCGAGAAGTATGTCTACCCTTACCTCTCGTCGGCAGACGCAATCAAAACTGCCGATTACCCCTATCCAGACGGGTACAGCAATGTGCAGCCTCTGAGCGGTGCCGGCGGTGACGAGGGCGGCAACCCGGACCTGTGGGTCACGTACGTTAGCGCGACCGTGGATGTCAGGAATGACGGGCCTTTTGCGGGCGCCGTGGTGCCGCAGCTCTACCTTGAGTACCCTAACAAGGACGGCGTAGATTTCCCGGTCAGGGTCCTCAGAGGGTTCGATAAGCTTTATCTTGGGGTAGGCGAGAGCCGCACGGTGCACTTTGGTTTGACTCGAAGGGATCTTAGTTATTGGGACGTGGTGGAGCAGAATTGGGTAATGGTGACGGAAGGGGAGTATAGGTTAAGGGTTGGCTTGAGTTCGCGTGACCTTCCGTTGGCTGGAACGTGGTAGCGCTTGAGGTGCATCTACCTAGGTATCTTCACAACCTTACATACTATCTCCAGGTTAGCCTAAGCAATCTATCAGTTTCTTCATCTCTCTTTTTTCTCTTTCTCTCTCCTCGATCCTTTCCAGTTTTGTGTTGTTCTTCTCCCGCCTCTTTTCTCTCGTCTTTTCTTTTTTCCTCCACTCTCTTTTTTCCTTCTCTCTCATCTTTCCCTCTTATTTCTACTCTCCCTTTTTTCGTTCACTCTCTTTCTTCTTTCTTCTTTCTTTCTCTTCTCAATCATAGCAAGGCCCTATCAGAAAACGTTTAAGATCTAGCATTTCAGGGCTCCGACCCACGGCCATACTGTCCCCATGAGATCAACCTTCAGCCCACCAAGACACAAATAGGGTTAGGGTTCCTCTCGTCTCTTCCCTGCCGCCAAGCCAACCACTCCGGATGCGTGCTGGGACCCCTGAAACGGCGAAATGCCCCTCACGATCCAGTTCTCAGGGGCACACAGATTTTCCTGCGCCATTCCCAATCCACCGCAGTCTCAACCAACCGTCTGCCGAGTTTGCTGCAGTCCCTCTCTTCCGGCCTTCATTTACCACCGTGCAACGAATCCCCACGACGAATCTTAAATCGCCATCCTGTACTCGACCGCTCCGAAATATCCGAGTCGTACCACGCGCGAGTTGCCCTCAAACAAGTACGACAAGCCACGAGACAGCAAGCATGTCCGGCATCGACGCCCCCGAGATCTTAGCCGCATACGATGCGGTACGGTCTGACAAAGACGAGACCAACTGGCTTCTTATTTCGTACGCGGCGGCAACAGGGAACCAGCTGGTGCTGAGCAAGACAGGCACGGGCGGGCTTTCGGAGCTCGCTGGGGAGTTGGACGACTCGCAGGTGCAGTACGCCTACGTGCGGGTCGAGTATGCCAACGACGCCGAGAGCAAACGTGTCAAGTTTGCGCTGGTCGTGTGGATCGGCGAGGACACCAAAGTCATGCGCAAAGCTCGCGTCAGCATCGAGGCGGGCGCCGTTAAGAAGGTGTTGTCGCACTACAGTGTTCAGGTGGATGCCGACGACAAGAGGGACCTGAACGAGGCCGAAATCGTCGCTAGGTTACGCAAGGCTGGTGGCGCGGATTACAACGGCGGGAGGGGGTGATGAAACACGGACAGCGGCTGGATGGGGGCGGTTATCGTCAAGCATAGCGCGGATAAGGCGGGGAATAGTTTGCTTTGGTGTCTAGTCATTTATTGTTTGTTGCCGCTTCTCATCTATCTCCCGGGTACCTGGCGTCCTGGTCTGTGACCGCCCGAGAGGGGGCGATCACGGGTGTCACACTCGAGGCGGCCCCTCCGTTTGGAGCGTGCTCTTTCTTCGAGCTCCAGCCATCTGTTTCATGCCATGCAGCTGTCACCAAGTATATCATGAACCAGGTCATAAGCTGGGCGAGGATTATGGTTGCGGGGAGTTCCGCAAACACCACCAGCGGGGTTAAACACTCTGAAGGTATTTGACGGAGACATGATGGCCAGGACAGGGGATGCCACTTTGACTCGTGGGGCCGAAAACAGCACGGCTGCGTGCTCGGAGTTAAGATGGAAAACCGTGCAGGCTCCTCTGCCGCCCGCTCTCGCACAGGCTGCAGCTGAACAACACCACCACTATTCCGTTCACTGGCCCTCTCACCGACGGTCCCGCCTCAAACTTCGCTGAATGGCTCGCTTCTTCATCACCGGCGACGGCCTCGAGTCTCTGACAGCCAGACACCTCGTCGGACGAGGGTAACCTGTTCTGCACGCACGCGATGCCAGGCGCGCGCGCGACTTTGGCTGGTGCGCCGGCGCCGAGGCGGTTTTGGTAGCAAACTTGAGCAGCGTCGATGAAACAAAAGCCCCTCGCAGCTGAAGCTAACCGGCTCAACCCCTATGATGCAGTCATCCACAACGCAGGGGTCTCCCTGGGCATGGAGCGCGTGCCGGGCAAGGCGGGGTTCAATGCCCACGCTCTTGACCATCATCAACACACTCGCCCCTTACCTGCTGCCATGCCTTATGGCACGGCGAAAAAGACTCGTGTACGTCTCGTCGGGCATGGATTTGGGAGGACAGCCAAATACGAACACGAAAGACGACTAGCTTCTTAGGTCCGGCTACAGCGACTCCAAGTTGCACAACGTCATGTTTGCCAACAAGGTATTTGCTCGTCGGTGGCCGGAGGCAGGCTCCTATTCAGTTGATCCTGGCAGGGTACCTGCAAGGATGGGCGGGCCGTCGGCCCCGGGACGAGTCGAGGGCGGGTCGACCACCTTTGCCATGCTTGCCCTTGGGCAAGGGAAGGCGAGATGGAGTCGTCGTGGGTATTTTGTGAGCGCTCAAGAGGCAGAAACTGCGGCAATAGCGGGGGATATTGAGTTGCAGGATCGGCTGTTAGCTCAAACTGGCTGCGATCATGGTGTTGCCGTTCCTTGACCGAGCACGAGAGGTCGCGGCGTTATCAAGAAGGTTTTGTCGAGCTCGAGTGACACTGGCATGAAAACATCGGTGCTATTCGTAGCCCTAAGTCTGTGTGACAGCTTGCAACTGGACCCGGAAGGTGCTCTGCCCCCTGGCGAGCTAGAAAATGAAACCATGCCACGGGACAATAGTGCCAGTTTGAACGCCGTGTTTACTTATGCCGTGCAACCAGACTCAGACCGGAGAGTGTCGAGTCCCTTCTTAGGATCCCTTCATATTCATTTCCTTCACGATACCTGTATTTCCCGCCAGGTCGACCGGCCCACGTTGTCCGGCCCCCGTAGTCCGGTTCACGTCGTCATCCGATAACAGTGGCAATCCCGCAGCACCCCGTCCGGGAACCCTTCAACACAACCGGAGGGTTTGCTCGTATTTCCGTTGCGTCATTTTCCTCGCACTCGGCATCAATGATCGATGTTTCCTATTTTCGTCATGCTCGGCAGATGTCACTACAATGAACCCCCATCGACACACGCCGAGAAGAGATTTTGGGGTTGTACCCGTGATCACTAACAGGACGTAAAACCGTCTCCCGAAGTCTGCACAAATGCCTGCCGAGCTCGGATCTCTCGAACTCCCGTAGCCTCTGTTGTCTATCGGTCTGAGACGCTGATGAAATGCGGTGGCACAGTTTGATGCACTGTTCGATGCTAACGGATGCCAGCGGAACAGTGGCTACGAAAACACGAGGGGATCCTGAGGTGACATCTCCTGACTAAGAATTAAGAATGGAGACTTCGCTGGGATCGGATCCCCGATCGGATCTTCCTTGTGGTTTAAAGGGGTCAGATGGATTGAGCCCCCGTTCACTTCTCCTTCTTTGATCATCTCGGCCTCTTCCTCGGCTACGACCTTCAACAACCAAAACATTCACCGTCTCAACACCTGATTCAGACTCTAAACAACAATATGAGCGCTCCTAGAAGACACCGCATTCTCTCCTTCGCCTCGGAGCCAAGCTCGGGGGGTCAGCATGCTGGTCTCCCCATGCTGACTCATCCTTCGACAGGACGCAACAACATCGTGGCCGGCTTGGGAGAGTTTGTCGGCACCTTTTTGTTTCTCTTTTTCGCCTTTGCCGGCACTCAAATTGCCAACACCCCTGCTCCGACGGTCCCTGCCGTCGGCTTTGCGCTGCCCAACACAACCAATCTTATCTTCATTGCCCTCGCCTTTGGCATGTCCTTGATGGCCAATGTCTGGGCCTTCTACCGTGTCACTGGCGGACTGTTCAACCCGGTTGTATGTCGTCTGCTTCCTGATTCATTCCTCTACGCCGCGGCGATCCCAAAATAATGACACGCGATATGAAAAGGTCGCCCTCGCCTTGTTCCTTGTCGGCGGTCTCGGGACTGTACGGACCGTTGTGGTGGTGATTTCCCAGTTCGTGGCCGGTATCTGTGCCGCTGCTGTGGTCTCTGCGCTGTTTCCGGGCCCGATGGTCGTCGCGACCACATTGGGAGGAGGCGCCAACAAAGCCCAGGGTCTCTTCATTGAGATGTTTCTCACCGCACAGCTTGTGTTTGTCATCATCATGGTTGCCGCTGAGAAGCACAAGTCGACCTACCTCGCCCCGATTGCCATCGGCATTACCTTCTTTCTCTGTGAGCTGATTGGTACGCTAGTCATTTTCTTCGCGATTTTGAGGTTTCCTTGGCCGCTACTGATTGGAAATTGAAGGCGTTTACTTCACCGGCGGCTCGTTGAATCCCGCGCGCTCCCTCGGGCCAGCCGTCGTAAATCACAGCTTTCCAGGATACTTTTGGATCTACTGGCTTGGCCCGGTCCTCGGATCGCTGCTGGCGTGTGGCTTTTACGTCATACTTAAATATCTCAGGTGGAAGGAATGCAATCCTGGCCAGGATTGGTGAGTGTTCGCCCGAGAGCATGGGGTCAGCACCAGCCGGTGTGGCTAACCTTGGACGACAGGGATGATATGGAGAAGCTCAGGTCTGAGAGAGCACTCGACGAAAAGGAACACCCATTCAGCAACGGTGCCAGCAACGGTGAAATCCACGGAGCTGTCAACGGAAACCATGCGGCAGGAGTGCAGAACCGCCCGACCGAGCCTGAGTGAACCGGTCCATCGCGGATTTGATGGCTCAGGAACGCTGGGTTAAGCCGTTTGTTGTTGGGACGGCGGATGCCCCTACAGTGGAATACGCGGGGGGTGATTTATAAATAGCCTAATTTCTCCCAGGTTGTGATGAAAAACGGGCGGTAGTGTCACCCAGCGTGCTGCTATTTCACGATAAAGCCCGCGCCCACGCGTCGTGCTGGTGTACTCCGACGTATCCAATGCTCACTCATGCAGAGTGAATTGAGTCAGGCAATATAAATTCAGGGCAGAGAATGGCACAAATAGATTGGATCTACGTTGTAGCCCTGACCACTTCATGTTCCCCGTCTTCCACGTCGTGCCGTTGTTGGATTACCTCGCGGGCATACCGGGTTCCTACGTGTCCTCCATGGTCCGAGTATCACTGTTTACTGCGGATCGCAATATCCAAACTCCGGCTGACAGCCAACAATGTAAGGACAGAACTGGTCGCCGTCGCCACAGTAGCCAAACTGGCTGCAACACCGTCCAAACGTAGACCCAAGACAATTCACATTGCTGCCGCACTTGCCATCCGTGCTGCTTCTCTGGCCGGCGGGAAGAGTAAACGAAGGCTTGGCCGACGAGGTAGTGCTGGTGGTCGTGCTCTTTGTCGTCGATGTTGTCGTGCTCGAGCTGGTCGGTGGCAGCGAGGTGGTGGTCGTACTGGTTGTGCTGGTGGTACTAGTTGTGCTGGTACTGCTGCGGCTGGTGGTGCTGGTGGTAGCTGGCCCGCCTGTGGTGGTGGTATCGTTGCCACCCGGCTGGCCAGGAATACCAGGCACGCCGAGGCAAGCACCAAAATCGCTTCGGCAACCGGCGCCGCAAAATTCAACCGAAGAGCCACACCAGTAGAACTGGGAGCAGCAGGGGCCAAAGTTAGGGTTACCTATGCACATGGTGTTGTTACCGCACATGCCACTGGTGGTAACTTGGAGTGAGCCGGTGGGGGTAGCAGTCGAGGTTGTTGAGGTAGTGCTCGGTCTGGCGGTGGTGCTGGTGGTGCTGGTGGGAGGTACCTGGGAAGTCGACGTAGTGCTGGTAGTGCTGGTAGTGCTGGTAGTGCTCGTGGTGCTCGTACTAGTGGTGCTCGTACTCGTGGTGCTTGTGATGCTCGTTGTTGGGGTTGACGAGGTGGTTGGGGTGGTAGAAGTAGTGGTTTGCACTACCCTCGGCCATCCGCAAGTGCCATACTGCGGTTGGCAGTCAAAAAGTGGGTGGCAGTGGTCGACCGAGTCTCCGCAGAAGCCATAACTGGAGCAACATAGGGTCCCAGGGCATTTACCAATCCCAGATCCGCATTGGGGGTTGTCCTGCCGCACACCAAGCCGAGCGAAGCTGCTGGAAGCGTGCCGTTGGCTATTGGGTCTCGACAGACGGCGGCGGCCAAGCACTGCGGCCATCTCAGCACCCCCTTCATCCTTTGCGGGCCTGGCGCTCAACACGCCAGTCCAGCACAGGGCTGTTACCAGGCCGAAGATAGTGGATCTCATTGTCTCGACAGCCGCTTCAAGCGAGGCGTCCCAAAGTATGCGCCGTATGGGCCGTAGGTAGTAGACAGGGCAGGCGGGATCGACGAGGAGCAAGACGCGAATTCCCAAAATGGGGGGGCGGCGGGCGAGATTTGAAGCTCTCCATCCTCGCCGGTGTGGCACCGCACGAACACATCTCTCCTGCCGCAAATCCGGCTGCTGGCCGGCTGTAGATCATGAACCCGCTGAAGAGTCGACTCCAGCAACAGAGGAAAGATGGCAATGTTGGCCTTGAATTAATTTGAGGAACCAAAAGGTCACGGCAAGCACTATCCGGAGCATTGTGCTGATATACCAAGAAAAATACAGAATGAGGCTAAATATCAGGCTGCCGGTTTTACCGAGGTGGGTGAGCATCTGCAGGAACCGCGGGACTTCTCCCGTGTCGCCGCCACCGAAATCCGCCTTGGCGGTAACCTGACAACTTCGCGGCACTCGAACATGGCCTCGTCATTCACCGGATGCGGAACACGCCGCGGATGTGGTAACTGGGACGTCGATGGTGTCGTTTCACCAACAGGGCTCGCTTCGATGCACATGAGGTTGAAGACCGGATAAGTGTTTCTAGAAGACTGGGCACATCAAAGTCGAGCGCCAAATCAGGCATGTGCGTACCGTACTTTGGTTGTACCCAAAAATGGGCCTCGACGATAATAGCACCCAAGCAGATGACGCGTTACCGCCGAGCACTACAGCATCCGCTGGACGCCTTGGCCACACTGCGAGGCGAACCTCCCCCTCTTCCTTCCCAGTCTGTGATAACAAAGAAATTGCCTGCATAATACCGCCGCCATCCTCGCAGTTGCAGTGTTGAGACCAAGAACCCCACACTATAGCTCGTCGGGTTAATGGCGTTGGGATGAATGGAGTTGAACCCCCCGAAAGGGTGCATACTCTTACCTCGCGCATATTTCTTTCTCGCCGACTTATCCGCCGGTACGTGTTCGAGTCATCAAACCTCGCTTGAGGGGCTCCGCGTTCCCGGCCCCAGATCTTGAGCCAACAGTTCCTCGGCGACCCGGTACTCGTCATGGTCGAACAAGAGCCTTCTCCATGGTTTGCTGTACGGCGACGCAGTGGAAGGCGGGAGCGGCCCAGAGTAGAACCGGCGTAATATCTCCTCCTCCTCGCCGGGTGCCGGGAGACATCCCTTGGCAGCGTTGGATGACAGCATGGTGAGATTGCACCGTGGAATGCGCAATCTGTCGAATAGTTCCAGGCGGTGTTGCATGACTGGAGAATCCTTGGCGTTGATCATGCGGAAGAGAACCTCTAGCGAGGCGGCCGATTCGATAGCGATGCCGGCGCCGGCGGCGTGAGTGGGCTTCATGACGTGGGCGGCGTCTCCCACCACGATGGCGCGGCCACGTACAAAGCTGGCCAGGGGTGGCCTCGTGTACAGATGATGGGACTGTATGCCGTCCTCGTCCGCCATGTCGACTAACCTCCTAAGCGATGGGTGGAAGTTCTTTAGCGTATCAAGCACCTGTGCCTTGGATACTGACGAGTTCCACGTGCCCTCGCAGTTTTGGCCAGGCGCGGTCTTGTGCCCGACGACGACGTTCAGCAATTTCCCTCCACGGCAGCGGTAGGCTATGCACAAGACATCGCCCACCGGGTCAATCCAGCCCATGAATCCAGGCCGCCCCCGGCTGAAGATTGCCTTCAGGTCGAGCCGAGCCATCACATCGTCCATGGGGATCAACCAGCGGTCCATGGAACGGCCGATGTGATGGGCTTCGAAGGGCTGTCCGATAAAATCCGAGATCAGTCTGCTCTGTACGTGGCCTCGTATTAGCACTCGCGGGCAGGGAGAAGGAAACTGGTTCTTGCGACTTTTGAACACTTACATGTGCGCCATCGGCAATGACGACGAGGTCTTTTGTGACCGTGTGGCCACCGGCGAGCTCCAACCGACCTTGCTCGCATTCCACTCCCTCTACCGCTCGTCCCAGCCGAATTTGCACGGGCGGTCCAGCTATA
>OUNM010702598.1_pt1 | contig 10257 bp, 4 predicted proteins | sample 1769961 | NCBI WGS metagenome assembly OUNM01 (sample SAMEA3914820, study PRJEB12502) | metagenome | biome: forest; material: soil | place: USA | collected 2012-03-12 | depth 0.3 m
CTTCCGGGTTCAGCGTCATCGTCGGCAGCACGCGCGGTTCCCGCGAGAGTTGCTCGCGCGCCTGGTCCACGTGGTTCGCGTAAAGGTGCAAGTCACCGAAGGTGTGGATGAACTCAGCCGCTTCCAGTCCGCAGACTTGCGCCACCATGAGAGTGAGCAGCGCGTAGCTGGCGATATTAAAAGGCACGCCCAGGAAAATGTCGGCGCTGCGCTGGTAGAGTTGGCAGCTCAGCCGGCCTTGCGAGACGTAGAACTGAAAGAGCGCGTGGCAGGGCGGCAGTTTCATTCCGCTGATTTCGCCGGGATTCCAGGCGGTCACGATGAGGCGCCGGCTGTCCGGGTTTTTTTTGATCTGCTCGACGACGTCGCCGATCTGGTCGATGGACCGGCCATCCGCTGTGCGCCAATCCCTCCATTGCGCGCCATAGACACGGCCGAGATTGCCCTGCTCGTCGGCCCACTCGTCCCAGATGGAGACGCCGGCTTCCTGCAGGCTCCGCACATTCGTTTCGCCGCGCAGGAACCAAAGCAATTCGTGAATCACCGATTTGATGTGAACCTTTTTGGAAGTCAGCAACGGAAAGCCTTGCCGCAGATCGAAGCGGGCCTGCGCGCCGAAGAGGGAATACGTGCCCGTGCCGGTCCGATCGGGTTTGAAGTCACCCCGGTCGAGAACCAGCTGCAAGAGGTCGAGATAAGCGCGCATGCGGGGCGAAGCTTTGGTCCTTTGCGCAGGCATTTCAAGAGCGCGCTTCCGCCGGGCTCATTCAGCCCAGACGGGCGCCTTCGGTGCGCGTGGCTCTAACGGCGCTTCGTGCGACTGGGCGCGCGTCTATGAACAAGCTTCTGCTTACAGCAGTTCGCTCAGGAAAGAGGCTGGAAGCCTCTTTTACCTGTTAGCCGCCGCGCGATTGCTGAAGAGCGCATGCAGCCCGCCGTCGTAAAAAAGGCTTCCAGCCTCTTTCCAGACGCGAACTGCTGTAAGCAGAAGCTCGTTCCCAAACGAGACTTCTGCGAACCGCCAACACCCCGATTACTCGACACCAGAAAATTGGCCAATCTCCAGAGCGCCGGTTCGCAACGCCCGACCGGGGTGACTTCAACCCGCAAAACCGTGGTCAACGCCGCGGAAACGCTCGCGCTTTTTAGCGCGGTTCGTAATGTCCGAACCATGAAGTTCGTCCCAGCCTCCGTTGCGCTGCTGCTTTCGCTGGCCGCGTATTCCCCCGCCGAAAACCTTCCGATCTTCCGCTTTTCGATCGACAGCATGGATAAGTCGGTCGATCCCGGAAAAGACTTTTACAAATTTGCCAATGGCGGCTGGCTGAAAAAGGCGGAGATCCCGCCGGACCAGGTCAGTTGGAGTCCGACGACGATCCTCATCGAGCGCAACCTGAAGCTGCTCAAGGAAATCCTCGAGAACGCCAGCGCCGACAAACCCGACCGCTCTCCGATCGAGCGCGAGATCGGCGACTTTTACGCCGCCGCCATGGATGAGAAGCACATCGAGGAACTCGGCTTCCAAGCCATCGCGCCCGATCTCGCGAAAATCGACGGCCTGAAATCGAAGGACGAATTGCCCGAACTCCTGGCGGATCTGCACGAGCACGGCGTCGGCGCATTCTTTGACGCATCGGTCGATGCCGATGCGCGGAAGAGCGACACCTACGCCCTATCTTTTACCCAGGGCGGCATCGGGCTGCCCGATCGGGATTACTATTTCGACAAAAAGTTCGCCAAGGAGCGGGCCGCCTACAATCTGCACATTGGCAAAATGCTCGCGCTCCAGGGCAAGGACGCCAAGGCCGGAGCTGCTGACGCCAAGGTGATCGTCGCCATCGAAACCGCCTTGGCCAAGGCCAGCCGCAAGCTCGAAGATCTTTCCGATCCGATCGCCAACTATCACAAAGTGACCTTGGCGGATTTCCAGAAATCCACGCCGGCTTTTGCCTGGGACCGTTATCTCACGGCGGTCGGCGCGCCGAAGATGGAATCGGTGATCATTGGCCAGCCGGAATTCTTCCAGGCGCTCCAGACGCTCCTCGATAAGACTTCGCTCGACGACATCAAGACTTACCTGCGCTGGCATTTGCTCGTTGGCACGGCGCCCCTGCTGCATGAAGCAGCTGCGCAGGAGAGCTTCGCGTTCTTTGGCACGACCCTTACCGGTCAGCCGAAACTCGACGACCGGTGGAAACGAGTCATCCGCCGTGTCGACGAAGGTCTCGGCGAGGCGCTCGGGCAGATCTATGTGGAGCGCTTTTTCCCGGCAGAAGCGAAGAAACGCATGGATGAAATGGTGAACAATCTCAAGGCCGTCTATCACGACCGGCTGAGCAAGGTCCCCTGGATGCAGGAATCGACGCGCAAGGAGGCCGTGGCCAAGTTCGACAAGTTCAACGCAAAAATCGGCGCGCCCGAGAAATACCGCGACTACTCGGGCATCGAACTTAAGCGCGATGATTTCCTCGGCAACGTCCAGCGCTGCGATCGTTTTGAATCGCGCCGGCAAATGGCTCGCGTCGGCCAGGCCGTCGACCGCACCGAGTGGGGTATGACGCCGCCGACGGTGAATGCCTATTACAATCCCACGATGAACGAGATCGTGTTCCCAGCTGGCATTCTGCAGCCCCCGTTCTTTGACCTCGAGATGGACGACGCTGTGAACTACGGAGCCACGGGCGCGACGATCGGCCACGAAATGACGCACGGCTTCGACAACGAAGGCCGGAAGTACGACGCCACCGGCAATCTGCGCGATTGGTGGACCAAGGCGGACGTGAAGGAATTCGAGGCCCGCACACAGAAACTCGTGAAACAATTCAACGCCTATGTGCCGGTCGCCGGCGTGCACGTGAATGGCAAGTTGACCCTTGCGGAAAACATCGCCGATCTCGGCGGCTTAAGCATCGCCTTTGAGGCGCTGGAGCGGGATCTCGCGGCGGATCCTTCCAAGCGGAAGGACATCGATGGCTTCACGCCCGAGCAACGGTTTTTCATTTCCTTCGCCCAGAGCTGGGCAGCCAAGGAGCGGGATCAATACCTGCACCAGTCGCTGACGACGGATGTGCATTCGCCGGATTTCCTGCGCGGCTACGCCCCGCTGCTCGACATGCAGGAATTTTACGATGCGTTTAACCTTAAGAAAGGGGCGCCGCTCTGGCGCCCGAAAGAAGTGCGCGCGGTCATCTGGTAATTCGCTAATCTGTCCTTAAGGGCAAATTCGGCTTGGCATAAGCCTGTGTCTGCGAAAGACTCGGAACCCCTGAGGCGTGTTCGTAAAATCGCTTTCGCCAAGGCCGCGAGGGATTTTGTCCATACGCCTGAAGAACCCCGCTAACTCGCAGCTGATTTTATGAGTGAGAAAGTCCTGACCGAACTTCCGTGGAAGGCCCTTGTCGTAAAGCACAAGCTCAAAGACACAACCGTCACAAAGGCGTTGGTGGAGTATGCGCACTGCAAGGAGGATGATTTTGACGCGCGCCTGTCGGCGCTGGGCTCGATCGAGAAAGCAGCGTCCGCACTGAAGAAGGCGGAGAAAGGCAACAAAGATGTGGTCGATCACCTGGACGACATCGTCGCAGGCGCCGGAAAGGAGCGAAAGGCGGTGGAAGCTGCGCAAAAAGAGTCCGCGGATGGCGGCGACGAGGACGCCGTGGACCCCGCATCGGTGAAGAAAAAGGTGCTGGGCTCGCTCGCCACGGTGAAAGCGACGGCGCCAACCGACCCGCAACTTGGGTTCATGGCCGTCGTGACCAAAAAGAACTCGGCGGTTTTATTGTCGCCAAACCCGACTTCGCTGAAGGCGAAGCTAATGAAGATTTTGCCGGAGCCGCATGCGGGCGCGACCTATTTTCACGGCGAGTGCCGGTGGGAAGAGAACTCTTACACCTTTGTCCTGGAAAAAGTGCCGGGCGGGCTCGCAAAGAAACTCAAGAAGGCGCTGCTCGCCGAGACCGAAACGAGTGTGAAGGTGCGGGTGCGGAGTTTCGACGGGAAGACCGTCTCGGACTCGGAGAATCCGAACGAGCCCGAGGAAATGGATTCGAAAGACCTCGCGAGCGAAGAGGAGCCGATGCCGACCAGCCAGACGCCCCCGCCTCCGCCTCCGAACCGGGAGAAGGCGGAGTTGGTAAAGGCGCTCGGGGTGCTGAAGCCGAAGATTGATCAGATCGTGGCGGCGAAAGCGCCGATCGCGAGCGAGATCCAGGGTGCATTGACCCAGATCTCGGGACTGGCGAAGGAGGAAAAGTACGCGGAAGCGCTCCAGCAATTGCCGCACCTGGTGGAGTTAGTGAAGAAGGGGCTCCAGCCGGTGGCAGAGCAAAAGCCACAGGTTTCGCAGACCGACGATTTCAAACACCGGCTCGAAGCCATTTTGCCATCGCTCAAGGAAGCGATTGCGGGAGGCGGCGAGCATGGAAATGCACTCAAGCTGAAGATGAGCGAAGCCGGCGCGCTGGCCCGGCAGGGGCGCATGGGAGAGGCGCTGGCCTTGCTCGCCGAGCTGGAACAGCTGACCGGCGGCAAGACCACGTCGACCCGGAAACCCGTGCTGCCGGTGTGGCAGAAGGCTGCGTCGGACGCGCAGAACCAGATCGGCGCCTTGCAGGCAGCGCTGAAGAAGACGGGCGACGAACAAATGGTGGCCATCGCAGAGCAGACCCTGCCGTCGATTGCCGGGCAACTTACGGCCACCTTGACGGCGGCGCTGGGCCAGGTGGATCAGAATTCAGAGCCCGCGCGGGCTGGGCTGCCCAAACAGGCGGAAGAAGTGCGCGCGCTGCTGAACGGCGAACTGGTGTCACTGCTGGATGCGAATCCGTTTGGCGTCTCGCTTTCGCTCGCGAAGACGCTGGGCGGCGCGTTGGATGCCATTTTGCAGGAGGCCGCATAAACCTTTCACCGTTTCTTTCCACGTTAACTTCAATTTGCCATGCCTGACGTCTTCGACAGCTTTCTCGAGAACCCCACTGGAGAATCGTTTCGCGCGATGCGGGAAATGTTACTCCAGCAGCCGGAATACGACTTTCAGTCCAAAGCGCTTGCAGAGGTCGAAGACCTCGCCGCAGAGGAGGAATTCGAGGATGTCCTCGACCGCGGCGCCGAGGCTATGCCGGAATGGTTGCTCAGCCCGAGTATGCACCAATACCTGGCGGATGCAGCAATGGAGACAGGAGACGAGGATCGCGCGCGGAGCGAAGAGTACCTGATGAAAGCCTGCCTGCGCGGTCTGGCGCAGAGCGGAGACGGGACCCCCGAGCAGCCCTACCTGGTGATGCATCCGGCGGACGAATACGACCTTGTGGAATCGCTGGGAAAAGAAGCTGCGAGCCAGAGCAAGGCGCAGACCGGCCAGCGGAGTTTGGACCGGATCCGCTGTTCGGACGGAACGGATCTTTATTTTGACATCACGGAGGGGACGGCCCAGGGAGCCGCTCGCGCAAACACAGGAATCGCCTAATCAACCACTGCCATGTCCACGGAAACGATCAATCCTGAGAACGAGACGCCGGAGATGGTTACGCCGGAACAGCGGCGTTGGGCAAATTCCATTCTGCGGCTGGCCGGCGCTGGAGACAGCCGCGTGACCGATCGGAAAGAAGGCGAGGCGGACGACGACGAGGACGAAGATGAGGGTCTCTATAGCAAGGGTCTGGAAAAGTTTAAGGTTTTCACCGATGAACGGCCGACGCCACAGGCTTACACCAATGCCCTGGTAAAGGGCGCGCCGATCATTTCCTCCGGCGACTGGGAAAATGTGATGAAAGGGCGGGCGATCACGAAGGAACAGTTGGAGGACTTGAATAAAGACAAGGACAAATTGTCATCCACCCTCTCAGGCCTCCCGGCCAAGATCACCGAGAAGACCCAAAAGGTCCGGATCTATAATGCGCTGAAAAAAGCTAAAGACGACAATACCTCTTGTGATCTCCGCGAATTCGGCCTGAACGTGATCGCCAAAAAGGATGTGTTGAAGGCGTTCCAGACGGCCGATCAAGAATCCGACCGGTTAATCGCCGAGGTGAAGGAAGCCGGGAAGCTGACCTCGAAAATCCTCGTAGCGCTCGATTCGCCGCAGAACAACCCGGAGCATCTGGAAGTCGGGGCCAAGCTGAAAGAATTGGAGGAGTTCGAGAAGAAGTATCCGACTCCCCGCGTCGGCGAAAAGGAGAAGGCATATGTGAAGGAGAAGGCTCAGATGCTCTTCAGCCTTCAGGCGGTGGCATTCAAATGGAATGACCGGCGCACGAGCGAGAACCTGCCGCCCTCGAGCGACTCCATGGCGGTGACAGACATGGTCCAGCGGGCGCACCGGGAGTTGATCGCGACCGCGATCGACAAAGGGCTGCCGATGCCGCTTTCAAAGGAAAACGAGGATAGCTTGACGGAACAGGAGAAGGAAGCGCTGCAGAAGACCTGGAAGGGCTTGGTGGATAGCGAAAAAAACGGCTCCAAGGACGGCGCCCGCGTCGTCGTGAAAACGCCGCCAACCGGCACATTTATCGCCAACAAAGAAGTCGCGAAGCAGTTCCGGCTCGAGACCCTGGCAAATCTTTCGCTTCTCCTGCAAACCCAGGCGGGCAGAAGCATGATTGGCGATATCAACAAAGGGAAGCATACCGTTGATTTCGCGCCGAGCGATTCGGAAGCCTGCAGCAGGCCGGGCGACAACACCGCGATGACCAAAGGCGTCGGATGCAGTTCAACGGTCAAATTAATCCCCGGGTGCAAGGACAGCGATGACGTGCTCTGGACCAAGGATGGCTGCGCGCTCTCGTGCCCGGTCTTCATTTCGCTCGGTCATGAGCTCACGCATGCGATGCATAACTCCAAGGGTGAGAACCGCCGCGAGCTGCCGATGACCCAAGACACGATGTGGAATAACGAGGAAGAGTACCGAACCATCACCAAAGGAAAGGTTTCGGAACAGACGATTCGGCAGCAGTGCGGCCTGAGCGCGGAGCGGTTTGGACACTTGACGCCGAGCACGAACGCAAACGTCACGAATGCGCTTGCGAAGGGCTTGGAGACGACGTTGAAGATGAGCGAGAAGAACCCAACGCAGATCGACAGTGTCCTGAAGAAGCGCAAATTCGAGCCGGCAAATTTCCCGGATAAGTTAAAGCTGGAGGTTGCCGATTCGGATCTCGAGGGACCGCTGCCGAATGGCTGGGAGCCGGCGCAACTGACCTTCGCGCAGCTCAAGGACGTGATCGGGCCGCCGCCGATTCCCGGCGATCTCGGTAAGTATGGCTGGACGCCCTTTGGTCTGAACAAGGCGCGGATGCAGGAGATTTTGAATAACGAGGAACACCATCCTCGCTCAGCAAAGGGAATCCGGTTCCGGAACCTTGGAGGCGACGATTCGTTCGGAGAGTTCAAGAATTTCAACGACCAAACCGGAGCGACCCTCAACACGACGACGCCGACGAAGTGGACGGACAAATTAAAAGCCTTGGAAACGGCGGAGAAGTCGCTGCTTGAGCTGGCCAAGAACGCGACCTCCGAGAATGTAAAGAAACTTGCCAACGGAAAAGGCAAGCTTGGGAAACGCCTCTCAGATGTCGTGAAAGAGTTTTACGACCACAAGGAGGCCTTTGCGACTTTTGGCGGCGACCAGGCTCTCTCCACGCTGGATGTATTTAACACCTCCGCAAAAAAGGTAGACATCAAGGTCGTGCCAAAGGGGGGAACGGATATTTTCGACAAGGTCGAGACCCTGCGAACGGCGGAAACGCTGCTGTCCTCGAACGCACTCAGCCAAGGAGGCAAGAAGGCTCTGGGAAGCGGCAACCTTGCATCGAAGCTGACCAACGCTTCGATTTATTTCGAAGAAGCAGTCCTGCAATTTGCCCAGCTCGGCGGCGAGCCTGCTGTGACCGCGGCATTTGCCTATAAGAGCCTCCCCAATGTCACGGGGATGCCTCAGATGAAGACCACGGCATCGATCTTCGAGAAGCGGTTCTATCTCAACAAGGCCACGGAAAGCCTCAAAGCGCTCTCTACCAACGGCGTGGAGTGTCCGTCCGTCCGCAACACGGCCAAGGGAACGAATTTAACCCAGGCGCTGCAGGCGGTCGTAACATTAACAAAGCAATTCAAGGACGAGTATAACAAATTGGGAGGGCTAAACGCCTTCAATGCCATCGATACGGCCCAGATTTTCTCGGGCACGACCCTTCAGTCGGGCGCCGCCGACGATGAAACGCGTTCGATTCAAATCAAAGAGGCCGAGAAAGCGCTCACCAATTTCTACAAGGATGCGCAATCGGAGCAGTTCAAGATCTGCGCGTCGAATCTCACGCTCGACAAGAAGGTGGATAAGATCGCGGAACACGAGAATCGCCTGAGAGTCGCAGAGCAAGAGTACAAAGCGCTCGGTGAAGAGACTGCGTTCAAAGCGATTGGCGACGCCGGAATCCTGGCGGAGGTCAAACTATCAGCCGTAGGGGTCGACAATGAATCTCGCGTTCGCGAAATCAAAGCCGCGCACCAGGCGCTCGCAAAGAAGTTCGACTCACCCGACGGAATCAAGATCAGCGGCTCGAAGATGCGGCTCGATAAGAAAATCGAGCAGCTCAAGAAATTCAAAGTGCGCCTGGAAAAAGCCGAGGCGAGCGGCAATGAGCAGGACAGCCGGAGCGAGGCAATGGGTAATTCCGCCAAGAATCTCGGCGCAAAGATCGATGACGTCCAACTGGCCAAGGATATTAAAGATGCCAAAGCGAAGAAGTCTGATGTCAAGGAAGTGACCAAGGCCGCGAAATCGTTGTTCGACGCCATTGCCGAAGTGAATGGCGACAAGGTTGACGCAGCCATCACTGATCTCCAAAACAAAGCGCAGGCGTATGTCGATCACAAGGATCACGCAAACCCGAGAACGAAGCGCGGCAAAGCGCGAAAAGCGCTCGCGGCAAGCCTATTGAACAAGGCGAAGGAAGCGCGGAAATCTTTCGACGATATTCAAGTAAAAGCAGGCGAGGCGCTGAATTCCGTTAAGGAACTGGCCAAGACCCCGGAGGACATTGCGCTATCCATCGTGGAGAAGTATGAAACCATGCTGGAAACGATGCCGATTCTCTCCGGCGCACACAAGGGATTGGAGACTGAGGTGAAGTCGCTGCGAGAGGCGGTGGAATTCCACGAAAGCGAACGGGAGAAACTCGCCGCCGGATAAGTCGTCGCTTGAAACTATCTTCCAGGCTTGGCACGCTATATCCGTGCCAGGCCTCGGAGTTTGGCCAATTTTTGCCTACATTAACCGCGGCAAACCAATCAAAGGTGATGCGACGCGGCTCCAATGTAAGCGAGGTATTCCAACCTCGCGCGGTGTGCTGGAAACGTGGCGGGGTGGGAACGGCGCTCCGCATACACTCAATCTGGAATTCACGAATGCACGGCTGCCAAAGGCAGGCTGGGTGATTTTCAATCGCCTAGGGCGCTGCAGAGCAGCGCTCTAAGATTAGCCAATTCTCGTGCGCGCGAGACGCCCCTCCTGGGAGCGCGGACGTCTCGTCCGCCCGGCGCGGACTCGTCCGAAAGACGCGGGTGGCCCTTTGAGCGAACAGCTCGTTCGCAACGCGCGGCGAGACGCAATGGAAACTCGCCGGCTCGGCGCGACATCACCAAGGCTCGCATTTGTTACCCTAAATCCCCTTTCCCTCTTCCAACAAACAATGCAATTCTCCACCCGTGATCAACGAAAACGGAAACATCATCCAGGCTCTGGCAACAGCGCCTGAAACGTGTCTCCCTGAGCAGGATTCGCCAGGATCGCGCGCTGTCACTCAGCGCCTTCGTCGGCCGCGCCGCGCCAGCGGCGCCATCGCCGAACGCTGTAACTCAGTCGCCCAATCCCGGTCGCCTCGTTTCACCACGAGACCCGGCAGTCTGCGGCAGTTCGGGAACTGTCACGGTCTACCGGGAGATCTTGCCCTACGTCAGATCACAGGGAACTCGTTTTGCTTTCCTTTCCGCCGCGGGGTCTCCCAGGGATGTTACCGGCCTTCAACAAGCCGGCCCCTGGGACTCCCCGCGTGTCAGCGGGAGCCATCGCCCAACGCTCTCCTTGCCGAGACCTCTGCGCAAACAGAGGGCTTCGTCACAAGCGAGATCCGCCGGCGGTGGTTGCGACCGATCGTGTCCTCGGACCGGCGCATAGCCGTAGAGATCCCTGCAGCGAGATCAAGCTGTGAAGGTCAAGGTTTCCGCGTATGCGGCGACCGAAGGCATTTGCAGCGCGCTATCAAGTTC
>OUNM010746363.1_pt1 | contig 10253 bp, 8 predicted proteins | sample 1769961 | NCBI WGS metagenome assembly OUNM01 (sample SAMEA3914820, study PRJEB12502) | metagenome | biome: forest; material: soil | place: USA | collected 2012-03-12 | depth 0.3 m
GTCGGGCAACGACCTGGAAAGCTTCCTGGCGCAGATGTCGGCCCGTGACCTGCAAGGCAAGACCATTTTCGTGCTGGCCGCCGGGGAAAGCGTGCTCTACACCATCCCCGACAAGATCCCCGACGGCATCGTCATCGGCGCCCGCGGCACCTACGGCATCTTCGCCCGCGACACCGCGCTCGGCCGCTGGTTCCGCGACGCCTATCTCGACCGCTACAAGATCCTGCCGAACTTCGTCGCCTACCAGGGCGCGCAGGCGGTGCTGGGCCTGAAGATCGCCTACGACAAGGCGACGGCCGGCGGCCGCAAGCCGACCCAGGACCAGGTCGTCGCCGCCTTCAAGGGGCTGGAATACGAGGCCTTCGGCACCACCATCCGCCTGGTCCGCGGCAACGGCCACCAGGCGATCCTCGAGCACGCGATGGGCGTCTACAAGTTCGACAAGGCCGCCCGCAAGCCGACCGTGACCGACGTGGTCTATTTCCCGGCCGAATGCGTGAACCCGCCGGAAGGCGTGCCCAGCACGGACTGGATCAAGGGCGGCTTCCAGGGCGGCAGATGTTCGGCGCCGTAACGGGCGCAGGCTTGCCGCCGGCCCTCTTGTTGCCGGCCCGCCGTTCCTTCCCTCTGTTGGACAGGCCGAACATGATCACGCTTCTTGCCGTCGTCATCGACGGGCTGAGCTATGCGTCCTGGCTGTTTCTGGTCGGGGTCGGCATGACGCTCGCCTTCGGGGTCATGAAGATCCTCAACGTCGCCCATGGCAGCTTCTTCACCTTCGGCGCCTATGTCGCCGCCACCCTGGTCGGGGCCTGGTTTCCCGCCGGCTATGCGCCGATGGCCTCCCTGCTGCTGCTGCCCGTCGCCGCCGTGGCGGCGGCGCTGGTCGGCGGCTACGGCCTCGAACGCGGCCTGATGCGCCATCTCTACGGCAAGGACGAGGTGGTCATCGCGCTGGTGACCTACGCGACCTTCCTGATCCTGGAGGATGTGGTGCCGCTGGTCTGGGGCGTCGACGCGCTGGCGGCCTACCAGCCCTATTCCCTGCTGGGCAACAGCGTGGTCGCCGGCTTCGCCATGAACAACTACGACCTGGCGCTGATCGCGCTGGCCGCGGCGGCGGCGCTGGCGACCTGGTTCGTCCTGAACCGCACGGCGTTCGGCCTGACGGTGCGCGCGGTCATGCACGACCGCGAGGGGGCGGAGGCCAGCGGCGTCAATGTCGGGCGCGTCTATCTCTACAGCTTCGTCGCCAGCGCCTTCCTCGGGACGCTGGCCGGGGCGGCGACGGCCCCGATGATCTCGGTCGCGCCGGGGATCGGGGTGGAGGTGGTGGTCATCTCCTTCGCGGTGGTGGTGATCGGCGGGCTGGGCAGCGTCCCCGGCGCGCTGGTCGGGGCGATCATCGTCGGGCTGTGCCGCTCGCTGGCGGTCCATTTCGCCCCCTATCTGGAGCTGTTCGCCATTTACGGCGTGATGACCGCGGTGCTGGCGGTGAAGCCGGACGGCCTGTTCGCGGCCAGCCAGGCCAGGAGGATCTGATGACGGGACAAAGCGAAGGCCTGGGGCGGATCGAAAGCCGGCACGAAGCCCCGCCGGAAAGGCCGGCCGCCGGCTGGGCGATGCGGGCCGGCGGGGACCGGATCGTGGTCGTCCTGTTCGCCGCCCTGGCGTTGGCCGGCCTGGCGGCGCCGGTCTGGTTCCTGTCGATCACCACGGTGACGCTGGCCCGCGCCCTGGCCGTCCTCGGCCTGCTGCTGCTGCTGCGGGGCGGGCTGGTGTCGTTCGGCCACGGGCTCTACTACTGCCTGGGCGGCTATGCGGTCGGGCTGCTGGACGGGCAGGGGGTCGGCGACGTGGTCCTGCGCGTCCTGCTGGCCGGCCTGGTCGGCGGTGCGGTGGCGGTGCCGGTCGGGCTGCTGCTGCGGCGCTACCGCGGCCTGTTCTTCGCCATGCTCAGCCTCGCCTTTTCGATGCTGCTGTACGGCCTGCTGGTCAAGAGCCAGAGCCTGGGCTCCACCGACGGGTTCAACGTGCTGAGCAGCAGCTTCTTCGGCACGGTCCATGCCGGCGAGGCGCTGCAGCACCGCCTGTTCCTGTTCACCGTGCTGGTGGCGCTGGCCTGCTATCTGGCCGTCTCCCACCATCTGCGCACCGTGATGGGGGCCTTGATGCCGGCGATGAAGGACAACGAGATCCGCATCGAATATCTCGGCCATTCGGCGCTGCGCCTGGTCCATGGGCAATATGTGATCGGCGCGGTCCTGACCGGCATGGCCGGCGCCATCGTCGCCGTCACCGTCGGCCATGTCGATCCGGAGATGGCCTATTGGACGACCTCGGGCGATTTCGTCTTCATCACCATCCTCGGCGGTTCGGCCCATCCGTTGGCCGCCTTCCTCGGCGCCGCCGTCTTCGAGGTGATCCACACCGTGGCGCTGTGGGTCGCCCCGGACTGCTGGCGACTGATCCTGGGCTTCGCGCTGCTGCTGCTGATCGTGTGGCTGCCGAACGGGCTCTGGTCCTTGTTTGGGAGGCGTTCATGACCCCGCAGCGTTCCGATCGGCCGATTCTGGAGGTCAGCGGCCTGTGCCGGCGCTTCGGCGCGGTGGTGGCGGCCGACGACCTCAACGTCGCCATCCCGGCCGGGCAGGTGGTCGGCGTCATCGGCGCGAACGGCGCCGGCAAGACCACCTTCGTCAACATGGTGACGGGCTGGACGCGCCCGTCGGCCGGCCGGATCGCGCTGGACGGGCGGGACATCACCGGCCTGCCGCCGGCCCGCATGGCGCGGCTGGGCGTGACCCGCTCCTTCCAGATGCCGCAGATCTTCACCAGCCTGACGGTCGCCGAGAATCTGGAGATCGCCGACGGTCTGCGGGAGAACGGGGTCCGCGACCTGCTGCGGCCGATGGCGGATGCCGGGCGGGCCGAGCGGCGGGACGCGGTGCTGGCCCGCTTCTCCCTGCAGGGCTGGGCCCGCCGGCGGGTGTCGGAACTGCCGCAGGGTGCCCGCAAGCTGCTGGACGTCGCGATGGCGACCGCGCGGACGCCGCGCCTGCTGCTGCTGGACGAGCCGACCAGCGGGGTCGCCCGCGAGGAGAAGTTCCAACTGATGGACCAGGTCTTCGCCGCGCTGGAGGGGACCGGGGTGACCATCCTGTTCGTGGAACACGACATGGACGTGGTCACCCGCTACGTGTCGCGGGTCCTGGCCTTCGTGCAGGGCCGCATCATCGCCGACGGGCCGAGCGCGGACGTGCTGCGGGACGACGCGGTGCGCGAGCATGTGATCGGCCGGGGCGGTTTCGCCGCCCCGGCGCATGGATAAGGGGAGGGACGCATGCTCGACATCTCGGACCTCACGGTGCGGATCGGTTCGGTGGCCGTTCTGCGCAACGTCGCCCTGTCGCTGCCCGCCGGCACGATGACGGGGCTGTTCGGGCGCAACGGCGCCGGCAAGACCAGCCTGCTGCGCGCGATCATGGGCAGCCTGCCCGTCGCCGGCGGCGACATCCGCCTGGACGGCGCCGGCCTGGCCGGCGTCCCGTCGCACCGGCGCGCCCATCTCGGCGTCGGCTACATGCCGGAGGACCGCAAGCTGGTGCCGGACCTGACCGTCGCCGACAACATCCGCATGCCGCTTCACGCCGGCGTGCCGGTCGGAACCGACCGGGTGACCCGGGCGCTCGACCTGATGCCGGAGGTGGCGGCGATGCTGCCCCGGCGGGCAAGCCAACTGTCGGGCGGCCAGCAGAAGCTGGTCGCCCTGGCCCGCGCGCTGGTCACCGGGCAGCGGCTGCTTCTGCTCGACGAACCGTCCGAAGGCATCGCGCCGGTCCTGGCCCGGCGCTTCGCGGAAATCCTGTCGCGGCTGAAGGGGACCGGGTTGACGGTGCTGGTCGCCGAATCCGACGAACGCTACGTCGACGATCTGGTCGACCGCTGCTACCGCATCGAGCGCGGCGAGATCTTCGCACAGCCGCGCTGACGGTTTCGGTACCGCCGCCGTCCCTGGCGACGGCGGCGGCCGGCCGCATTCAAGATCAATCGATTTGAAAATGAAAGAATCGCCCGGGTGGCGAATTAAGAAGTATTTTCCAGAGTAAGATCGGAATTTATCAAGCATAGGCAAAAGTTTTTAAAATATCCATGACGGAAACAGTTGCCAATCCCAATCAAGTCATGTTAGTTATCGTTTGATAATATAAGGATCGGGAGGTTGGAATGAAGGTGGATCGCGCGGCGATCTATGAGGCGGCCGAAAGGCTGTCGAACTGGGGCCGCTGGGGGGCCGACGACCAGATCGGCACCTTGAACCATGTCACGCCGGAGGATCGGGTCGCCGCGGCGGGTCTGGTCCGCAAGGGCAAAATCTTCGCGCTGGGGCTGCCGCTGGATGAAAAACTGCAGTCCGGCCTGTTCGGCGGGCGGTGGAACCCCATCCACACCATGCTGGCGACCGGGACCGACGCGGTGGCGGGCAACCAGGACGAGACGCCGAACCTGCGCTATGCCGACGATGCGATCAACATGCCCTGCCAATGCTCCACCCAGTGGGACGCCCTGGCGCACATCTTCCTCGACGACAAGATGTACAACGGGTACGACGCGCGCCTCGTCGACAGCAACGGGGCGGCCAGGAACGGCATCGAGCATACGCGGAACAAGATGGTGGGGCGGGGCGTGCTGCTCGACGTCGCGCGCTTCAAGGGGGTCGATGCGCTGCCCGACGGCTACGCCATCGGCGGCGACGAGCTGGACGCGGTGGCGAAGAGCCAGGGTGTGGAGGTGCGCCGGGGCGATTTCGTGATCGTGCGCACCGGCCAGCAGGAGGCCTGCCTGAAGGCCGGGGATTGGGGTGGCTATGCCGGCGGCGACGCGCCGGGGCTGGCCTTCGAGACCGCCTACTGGATCCACGCCAGGAGCATCGCCGCCATCTGCACCGACACCTGGGGGTGCGAGGTGCGCCCCAACGAGACGGGCGAGGCCAACCAGCCCTGGCACTGGGTGGTGATCCCCAAGATCGGCATCTCGATGGGCGAGATCTTCTATGTGAAGGAACTGGCCGAAGACTGTGCGGCGGACGGTGTCTACGAATTCTTCTTCTGCGCGCCGCCCCTGAACCTGCCGGGCGGCTGCGGGTCGCCGATCAACCCGCAGGCCATGAAATAGCCGTTCGCGGAAAGGGAGGGAGGAGATCCCATGGCCTATGTCCTGATGATCACCGACCGGGCCGGGGTCGACGATCTGCGCGCGCGGCACAAGGACGCGCATTACGCCTATCTGGAGACCAACCGGGGCAAGTTGCTGTTCCGCGGCGGCATGAAGGACGAGGCGACCGGCGCCTTCATCGGCGGCCTGCTGATCCTCGACGTGGAAACGCGGGAGGAGGCGGAAGGCTTCCTGGCGGCGGATCCGTTCGCCCAGGCCGGGATGCTGGCCGAATTCCGCATCGAACGGCTGGCCCCGGCCTATTGCGCCCCGTCCGACCGCTGGCGGTGATCGCCTGATGGAAAGCGGGCCGATGGTCGGGGATTGAACCACCAAGGCACCAAGACACCAAGATTCTTCACCAAGAAGGGACGGTCCGCCGGCGCTCTGGCGACCGCTCTCGTACGCGCTGACTTACGTGCGCAGTGCATTTCCCTCTCCCGGGGCGGGGGAGGGCCAAAGATTGCGCCGCGATCGAAGACGTCCGCCCTGCGGGCCTGACGTTCAGCACGATCCCGGGGACCGGACGCCATTGGTGCCGCGATCCCGGCCCCGGCCTGAAAGAAAATCAAAAGGAGGAACATCGGTGAGAAAGCATCTCCACACCACCTGTGCGGCTATCGTCGGCCTGGCGGGGATCGGGCTCGGCATCCAACCGGCCCTGGCGCAATCGACGTCGCCGTCGCCGTTCAAGCTGACCATCGGCGGCGACGCGCTGATGGAGGCGGGCTATGTCAGCCAGCAGCGCGATACCGGGCAGCGGACGACCGATTTCCGCAACCGCATCCGGGTCGTCGTCAACCCGGAGGCGGTGGCCGACAACGGCCTGCAGTATGGCGCCCGCGTGCGGTTGCGGACCAGCAACGGCAACAACACGGTGGACGCCGACCGGTCCTACATGTACGTGACCGGCTCGTTCGGCAGCGTGCAGGCCGGCGTCACCAATTCCCTCAGCGACGCCACCTTCGTGGCGCGGCCGATCGACACCCTGCCGCTGTTCATCACCGACCAGCCGGCGGCCTGGATCGGCGGCGGCACCAGCGAAGGCGGCCTTTCCGGCGTCCAGGCCATCATCGACGGCCGCTATTCCGGTTCCGACGTGGTGACGGCGCCGGGGGCGGTCACCGGCATCCAGCAGCAACTGACGCCGCAGGGCAACGCGACGAAGGTGGTCTATTATTCGCCGCGCTTCTCCGGCCTGCAGGTCGGCGCCAGCTACACCCCGCGCACCGGCAGCTTCGGCACCCAGATCAACCGCGTCGCCGCCACCACCGCCGCCAACGCGGCCTCGACCACCGAATTCGCCCATATGGTCGAGGCCGGGGCCAATTACCGCAACGTCTTCGGCGGCCTGATCGTCAACGCCAGCGCCAGCTATGTCCATGGCGAGGCCGCACCCAGCTCGGTGCCGGCGGATGACTACCGCAATCTCAGCGCCTATCAGGTCGGCGCCCAGATCGGCTATGCCGGCTTCCTGCTCGGCGGCGGCTATTCGACCTTCGGGAAGAGCGGCCAGAACAAGCGGGCGGCGGTCGCCCCCTATCCCGACGCCGGCGCCATCTACAACGCCGGCCTGCAATACACCAGCGGCCCGCTGGTGGTCGACGTCGCCTACCTGCATGGCGAGGATGCCGGCTCGCTGACCATCCCGGGCAAGCGCAAGCTCGACGTCTACGAGATCGGCGCCGGCTACACGGTGGCGCCGGGCCTGGTCCTGCAGGCGCAGTATGACCGGTTCAAGGCGAACAGCGACAAGCCGTCCTCCCCGACCCTGGGCAACCCGGACGACAGCGGCCACGTCGTGCTGGTCCGCAGCATCCTGGCCTTCTGAGACGCGTTCCGGCAGGGGACTTCCACGGGGGGCTTCGGCAGGGGACGACGGCGAAAGACTCTTGAACGAACAGGGAGGACGGCATGTCCAACAAGAGCGGTAACTTGCAGAAGTCCCTTGCCGAACGCGCCAGGTTCCTCGGCATCAACGATGCGCACTGCGCCATGCTGCGCGATTTCCAGAGCGTCTATCAGGAAAATTCCGGCCCCATCACCGCCACCCTGCTGGCGACGCTGGAAGCGATGCCCGGCCTGGAGAAGACCCCGGACACGCGCGCGGATTTCCAGAAGGTCCGGGATATCCAGGACGCCATCTGGAACAGCCTGTTCCGTTGCGACTACAGCCCGCAGGCGACCCACAAGGTCGAACTGCTGGCCGATGCGCTGGAGCATTGCCGCATCGAGATGACCTGGTACACGGTGGCGCAATCGCACGCGCTGAACGCGCTTCTCGACATGGCGGTGCGCAAATACTGGTGGAAGCCGAAGGCGCTGGCGGTCCTGATGCAGGGCCTGTTCCTCAGCATCACGCTGGACCGCGGGCTGGTGACCGGGATGATCGCCGAGCGGGCCAAGCGGGCCAGCCGGGACAACCTCGACCATCTGGCCCATGATTTCGAACGCAGGATCCAGACGCTCGCCGACGGGCTGCTCGACGCGGCGGACGCCCTGCGCGGCACCGCCGACGGCATGACGGCGGTGGCCGAGCGGGGGAACCGGCGATCGGAAACGGCGGCGCAGGCGGCGCGGACGACCTCGGAGAATGTCGGCATGGTGGCGGCGGCGGCCGAGCAGCTTTCGACCTCCATCGCCTCCCTCAACAGCCAGATGGAGCAGTCCCACCGCCTGACTTCCGACGCCGTGGCCGAGGCCGACACGGCGAACCGGGCGATCGGCGGGCTGGTCGCCCGCGCCGACAAGATCGGCGAGGTCGTCCGGCTGATCAGCACGGTCACGCGCCAGACCAACCTGCTGGCCCTCAACGCGACCATCGAGGCGGCGCGCGGCGGCGAGGCCGGCAAGGGCTTCGCCGTGGTGGCGGCGGAGGTGAAGCAACTGGCCGACCAGACGGCGAAGGCGTCGGACGAGATCGCGCTGCAGGTCGCCTCGATCCAGGCGGCGACCAAGGAGGCGGTCACGATGATCGAGCGGATCTGCCACCATGTCGCCGGCATGAATGTCGGGCTGTCGGCCACCGCCAACGCCCTGCAGGAACAGTCGGACGCGACGCGGGCGATCGCCATGGCGGTGGACCGGGCGGCCGGCGGCGTCCGCGCGGTGAGCGAGGAGATCGGCGGCGTCAGCGAGAACACCGACGAGACCCGCCGGGCGGCGCAGACCGTGCAGCGATCGTCGGAACACTTCATCGAACGGTCGCGCAGCCTGCAGACCGAGGTGGGGCAGTTCCTCCACCAGTTCCGCGTTGCCCATTGAGGTGGCGGAGGCCGAACATCAGCAAGACGGACAGTCTTTAAAATCCGCCTTTAAGAGCCTTAATGACCGAAAAATGCCATTTTGATCAAACCGATATTTACCACCAAGACACAAAGGACACCAAGGACTTCATAAAGAATCCCAGGTGACCGCTGGAACTCCGGCAGATCGTTGCCTCTTGGTGAAATATCTTGGTGTCTTTCTTGTCTTGGTGGCTCATCCGTCAACAAACAAGCCACTTCGCACGAAGAAATAGATCAAACAGGCTCTAAAATCCGCCGTCCTTCGATGGCGAAAACCAATCGCGATGGAGCATGGACAATGCACGCAGATCTGCATGGAACGAAGGAACTCGCCGCGCGGCTGAGCGAGGTCAGGACCTACGGCCACTTCATCAACGGCGCCTGGGTCGACGGGAACAGCGGCGAGACCATCGCCCTGATCAACCCGGCGACCCGCCGGGTCCTGGGCCATATCCAGTCCGGCGACGCCGTCGACGTCGACCGGGCGGTCGAGGCCGCCCATGCCGCCTTCCCGAAATGGTCCAGGACCTTCCCGGCGGAACGCCAGGCCGTCCTGCGCGCCGTCACCCAGCGCCTGCGGGAACGGCAGCTCGACTACGCGATGATGGAATGCCTGAACAACGGCAAGACCATCACCGAGGCCTACACCCACGACATCGCCGGGGCCGTCGGGCTGTTCGACTTCTACGCGGGCGCGCCGTTCCACGTCCACGGCGAGGTGATGGATTTCCCAGACTCCACGATGCTGATCCATCGCGAGCCGATCGGCGTGGTGGCGCAGATCATCCCGTGGAACGTGCCGTTGCTGATGGCCGCGCTGAAGCTGGCCCCGGCGCTGGCCGCCGGCTGCACGGTGGTGATGAAGCCGGCGGAGACGGTCTGCATCTCCGTGCTGGAATTCATGAAGGACATCGCCGACCTGCTGCCGCCGGGCGTCGTCAACATGGTGACCGGCTATGGCCCGGCCGTCGGCGAGCCGCTGGTCACCCACCCCAAGGTGCGCAAGGTCGCCTTCACCGGGTCGCGCCCGACCGCCCGCAAGATCGTCCAGTACGCCAGCGCCAACCTGATCCCGCAGACGCTGGAGCTGGGCGGCAAGTCGGCCAACATCGTCTGCGAGGACGCCGACCTCGACGCCGCCGCGGAATCGGCGGTGATCACCACCATCTTCAACAAGGGCGAGGTCTGTCTGGCCGGCAGCCGGGTGTTCGTCCACAAGGCGGTGGAGGACGCCTTCCTGGAAAAGTTCCACCGGCTGCTGGCCGGGGTGAAGCAGGGCGATCCCACCGACCCCGAGACCCGGCTGGGCGCCCAGGCGTCGCAGATCCAGTTCGACAAGATCGGCGCCTATCTCGACCTCGGCCGGTCGGAGGGGGCCGGCGTGCTGGCGGGCGGCAAGGTGGCGCGGATCGCCGGCTTCGAATCCGGCTTCTTCATCGAGCCGACGGTCTTCACCGGCGTGCGGAACGACATGCGCATCGCGCAGGAGGAAATCTTCGGGCCGGTCACCTGCATCATCCGCTGGGACGACGAGGCGGAGATGCTGCGCCAGGCCAACGACAGCGTCTACGGCCTGGGCGGCGGGATCTGGACCCGGAACCTGGCGCGGGCGCACCGGCTGTCGCGCGGGCTGGAAACCGGCATGGTCTGGATCAACCGCTATTATAATTTCAAGCCCGGACAGCCGATCGGCGGCTACAAGCAGAGCGGCTTCGGACGGGAAGGGGCGATGGAAACGCTGCTCCACTACAC
>OUNM011032490.1_pt1 | contig 10252 bp, 10 predicted proteins | sample 1769961 | NCBI WGS metagenome assembly OUNM01 (sample SAMEA3914820, study PRJEB12502) | metagenome | biome: forest; material: soil | place: USA | collected 2012-03-12 | depth 0.3 m
AGCGCCTCGCCCGCCTGCACGAACAGCATGCCGGGATTGGACGTGTCGTCGTCCTCCATCTGCTGCAGCGCCGGGCTCATGTCCTGGTAGCCGGTGCGGCGCTTGTCGCCGCCGCCCTGCGCCAACGCCAGCGACGCAGCGAACACCGGCAGCAGCATCAGGCCGAAACGCGCAAGCTTCATGTCACGACAATGGATACGGATTCTTCGACGCGGAAGTTCTCGTCGCCAGTCCACAGGAAATCGACCCGCCCGCTGTCGCGCGCGACCGTGAAGAACGACACGAACGGATTGGCCGCGATCGCGGGCGAGAAGGTCATCTTGAAGATCTCCTCGCCGTTCCAGCGCGCGCTGAAATTCTCGATGATGTTGCGGGGGATCATGCGGCCGTTGGTGCCCGGACGAAAGCCGGTCTCCATCGGATGCAGGATCAGCGCCTTGATCTCGATCGTGTCGCCGCGCTTGGCCGTCTTGGGAGCGTTGATCAGGGCGTTGGCCATCAGTTCACGTCCTCGATGCAGGCCGCGATGGTGACGATCACGTCGGCGCTCGCGCTCCAGAAGGCGCCGTCGCTGGTCTCGGCGATGGCCACGATCTTCTGCGTATCGGCGAGCTTGATGCGCGTGCCGATCCGCGCCCGGCCGTTGCGCGGCGCCAGCGTGGCGGAGAAGACATGAGGCTGCGGATTCTTCTCGTTGAAGACATGGATCGCCTTCACATAGTCGGCGTCGCTCATCGGGCTGTCGACGGTGACGGTGAGCGGCACGGTGTTGCCGTTCTCGATCAGCGGCGGCACGTCGAGCTTCACCTTGCCCTGGTGCACCTCGGCGTTGCCGGTGACCTCCTTGATCGCCAGCGCCAGCGCCTCCGGCGTGGCGCGCGCCGCCTCGAACGGCAACAACGTCACCATCGCGGCGCCCATCAGGAACCTGCGTCTGCTCGCCACCGGCTACTCCTTCAACGTCACGAGATAGGCCACCACATCCTCGATCTGCTGGGCGCCAAGAATGGTCTTGCCCTCGTAGGAGCGCGCCACCCGCTGCAGGTGATCCAGCCGATAATAGGGCGGCATGATCGTGTCGGGAACGAGACGCGAGGGGTCGACGAGTCGCAGCCGCAGTTGGCCCGCCGACCAGCGCGCACCGGCGCCCGCGAGGTTCGGCGCCAGATTGCCCTGCAGCGGCGTCTCGGGAAACGGACCGCTGTGGCAGAGCAGACAGAGCCCGACTGTCCGGTCGGCGACGATGGCGCGGCCACGCGCGGCATCGCCCGGTTCGCCGGTCAGCGGATCGGGAATCGAATCGCCCGCGATGACGTAAGTGCGCAATTCCTGCGCCGATACGGCCGAGCCCGCGAAGACGGCGGCCAGCGCCAATGACCACACTGCCCTCACGCGAAGATCTCCCCGGTGACCGCCCCGAACCAACGCTCGGCGTCCTGCGCTTCGCGGGCACGATCGGTGTCGCCGGCGTCGAGCGGGCTTGTGCTGCCGGTGCCCGCAATCTCCAGCAGCTGGCCCTTGTCGGGATGATAGATGCCGGTCGTGCGGATGGCATAGCCCGGCGCCACCAGGCTGTAGCAGGTGTTGGTGAGGCGCGGCTCTTCGGGCGCGCGGCCGGCGAACTTCGCCACGATCGCAGCGGCGCAAGCCTTGCCTTGCGCGTTGGCGGCGAAGGCTGCCTTCGCCATGCCGCCCATCAGCGCGGCATCGCCGAGCACGTGGATGTTGGGCTGCAGGGTCGATTCGAAAGCGACCGGTTCGACGCTGCACCAGCCGGTGCGATCGGCGACGCCGGCACTTGCCGCAATGGCTGCCGCCTTCTGCGGCGGGATCACGTTGGCCACCGCCACCTTCTGGCTCGCGAAGTCGGTGGCCAGGGTCATCGTCGAGGAATCGACGGAGGTGATGTTGCCGCCTTGGCTCAGCGGCACGCGCTCGATGAGTCCAGGATAGAGCCTGCTCCACGCGTGCTCGAACAGGCGCTGCATGGAGAACTGGTCCTTGGCGTCGAGCAGGATGAGCTTCGACCTCGGCTTCTGCGTCTTGAGATAGTGCGCGATCAGGCTCGCGCGCTCGTAGGCCGCGGGCGGACAGCGCGTCGGGTTGGCGGGGATCGCGATGCCGACCACGCCGCCATCCTCCATCGCCTCGAGCTGGCGGCGCAGCAGGCCGATCTGCGCTCCGCCCTTCCAGGCATGTGGCATCTTCTCGGACACCGCCTCGCTGTAGCCCGGAACCGCGTCGAAATTGAGATCGATGCCCGGCGCCAGCACGAGCTTGTCGTAGGAAAGCTTCGCGCCGTCGCCCAAGGTGACCGTGCGGGCCGACGCATCGACCGCCGTCGCCGCCGTGCGCGCCAGGTTCACGCCGCCGTTCTCGATCTTCTCGTACCCGAACTGCTGCTGCGGCAGGGCACGCAAGCCGCTCAGCACCTCGTTGCTGAGCGGATAGGCGGTGAAGAGTTTCTCGGGCTCGACCAGCGTGACGGAAAGCTTCGGGTCAAGCTTCTTCAGCGCACGTGCACAGGTCGCTCCGGCAAAACCGCCGCCCACCACGACGACTCGCGCCGTCGCCTGGGCACGCGCGACAAACGGCGCCGCGAAGGACGCCATTGCCGCTGCGAGGAAGGTCCGACGACCCGGTCGAAGGAGCAGTTAAGCACCCTTTTTCAGCTCGTTGTTCGCCACCGGCAGTTGGCGCACGCGCTTGCCGGTCGCCTTGTAGATCGCATTGAGCACCGCCGGTGCCGCGACCGCAATGGTGGGCTCGCCAACGCCGCCCCAGAAGCCGCCCGACGGCACGAGCGCCGTCTCGACCTCGGGCATCTCGTCGATGCGCATCACGTTGTAGCTGTCGAAGTTGGTTTGCTCGACGACGCCGTTCTTCACGGTGATCTCGCCGTAGAGCGCCGCCGACAGGCCGTAGACGAACGAGCCCGCAACCTGCCGCTCGATCAGCCACGGATTGACGGCGTGGCCCGGATCGGTGGCGGCCGTGATCTTGTGGATCTTGAGCGTGCCTTCCTTGCTCACCGAGACCTCAGCGACGGCAGCCACGTAGGAGCCGTAGCCCATCACCTGGGCGATGCCGTGGAAGTGGCCATCTTCCAGTTTCTTGCCGTAGCCCGCCTTGTCGCACGCCGCCTTCAGCACGGCCGCGTACTTGGGCTTGAGCAGCTTCAGGCGGAACGCGAGCGGATCCTGGCCCGCGGCCTCGGCCAGCTCGTCCATGAAGCTTTCCATGTAGACGGCGTTCTGGTTCGTGTTCACGCCGCGCCAGAAGCCGGCGGTGAGGTGCGGGTTGCGCATCGCGTGATCGACCAGCAGGTTCGGCACGTTGTAGCCGTACGCCGCTTCCGGACCGCTCGGCATGAAGCCCTGGAAAGTCGCGGGATCCATGCCGTTCTGCAGGCTCTGCGGCGCCAGCGACGCCAGGATCGACTGGCCCGAGATGCGCACGTGCAGACCGACCAGGTTGCCATCCTTGTCGAGGCCGCCGGTCATCTTGCACATCGTCGTCGGATGATAGTTGTCGTGCTGCATGTCCTCTTCGCGCGACCATACGAGCTTGATCGGCGTACCCGGCATCTGCTTGGCCACCAGCACGGCCTGGCGCACATAGTCGGCCCGGCCGCGCCGGCCGAAGCCGCCGCCCAGCAACTGCTTGTAGACGTCGCACTTGGCGACCGGCAGCTCGGCGGCTTCCGACGCCGCGGCCAGCGCCGCCTCGCCGTTCTGCGTGCCGCACCACACTTCGCACTTGTCGGGCGTGTAGAGCACGGTCGCGTTCATCGGCTCCATGCAGGCATGGCTCTGATAGGGGAACGCATAGGTCGCCTCGACCTTCTTCGCCGCTCCCGCGATCGCGGTCGCCGCGTCACCCGCCTTGTTGCCGACATAGGCCTCGGTCGCAGTGAGGCCTTCCTTCAGCATGGCGGTGATGTTTTCCTGCTGCACGTTGCCCGACTTGCCGACATCCCATTCGACGGGGAGTGCTGCAAGCGCAGTATGCGCGCTCCAGTAGGTGTCGGCGATCACGACGACGGCGTTGCCGTCGACCGACACGACCTTCTTCACGCCCGGCATCTTCTCGACCTTGGCGGCGTCGAAGCTCTTGAGCTTGCCGCCATTCACCGGGCAGGCCTTGACCGTGGCGGTCAGCATGCCCGGCAGCTTCACGTCGATGCCGTACATCTGCTTGCCGGTGAGCTTGTCCATCGTGTCGAGGCGATGGATCGGCTTGCCGATCACCTGCCAGTCCTTGGGATCCTTGAGCTTCACTTCCTTGGGCGGATCGAGCTTGGCCGCCGCGGCCGCGAGATGGCCGTATGTCGCCTTCTTGCCCGAGCTGTGCGAGACGACGCTGTTGGCCGCCGTGCACTCCGACGCAGGCACTTTCCATTCGGCCGCCGCCGCCTCGATCAGCATCGTGCGCGCGATGGCGCCGCCTTCGCGGACATACTGGTTGCTCTCGCGGATGCCGCGCGAGCCGCCGGTCGAGAAGTTCTTCCAGACCCGGCCACGCTTCACGTTCTCGCCGGGCGTCGGATATTCGGTCGTGATCTTGCTCCAGTCGCACTCGAGCTCCTCGGCCACCAACTGCGCGAGGCCCGTGAGCGTGCCCTGGCCCATTTCGGAGCGCGCGATGCGGATCACCACCTTGTCGTCGGGATGGATCACCACCCAGGCATTGATCTCCTGCACCTCGGCCGCCATTGCCGGCGCATAGGGAAAGGAGAAGGCGAGCGAGAAGCCGCCGGTGGCGGCAGCGCCGGCGACGAGGAAGCTGCGGCGTCCAAGCTTGGTTTGAATGGTCATGGTGCGAGCCTCCCCTTAGGCCTTGGCCGCGGCGTGGATGGCTTCGCGAATCTGCTTGTAGGTGCCGCAGCGGCAGATGTTGGTCATGGCCGCGTCGATGTCGGCGTCGGTCGGCTGCGGCTTGGCCGCGAGCAGCGCGGTCGCCGCCATGACCATGCCGCTCTGGCAATAGCCGCACTGGGGCACATCGAGATCGAGCCAGGCCTTCTGGATCTTGTTCAGCTTGTCGCCGTCGGCAACGCCTTCGATGGTCGTGATCTTGCGCGCGCCGACCGAGTTCAGCGGCACCTGGCAGGAGCGCGTCGCCACGCCGTCGATGTGCACGGTGCAGGCGCCGCACTGGGCGATACCGCAGCCATACTTGGTGCCGGTCATGCCGAGCGTGTCACGCAGCACCCAGAGCAACGGCGTCTGTGGATCGACGTTGGCCTCGAGCGACTTGCCATTGACATTGAGCACAGCCATGTCCGACTCCATGCGAGATGTGTGTATTCGCCAAGCCTAGCGCGCTATCCCGATCCGGGATAGCGATGCGGGATGACGATACGGACGCACTCACGCATGTGTGATGGAGATCAGGCCAGGGTCGCCTCGAAGACGCGGCGATAATTTCCGCCCAGGAGTTTTGCCGTCTCCGCTTCTGTAAATTTTCCGCGCAGGGCTGCTGCGAGTTGAGGCAGTTCCGCATAGCTCGGCAGCGTGCTGGCGCCGAGCAGGCCCATCTGATCGGTGCCGAGCCCGACATGATCGATGCCCACCACGTCGACCATGCGGGCGAATCCCGCGGCATAGGATGCATAGGTGCCGAAGATTTCCTTGATCGGCCAGATCCCGATGACGCCGCCGGTCGCTGCGATCGCCTTTGCATGATCGGGCGTGATCAGCCGCGTCCAAAGCGCGGGGCGTTGCGTCAACGAAGTATGCGACAGCACCAGCGGCTTCGTCGTGACCGAGGCGGCGCGCTTCACCAGCTCATAGGTGCCGTGCGCCACGTCGACCACGACTCCCAGCTTGTTGCAGCAGCGGATGATCTCCACGCCGGCGTCCGTCAGACCACCGTGCACGCTCGGCTCGGTCTGGATGTCGCCCAGTTCGTTGGGCCGGTAGTGCGTGAGCTGTAGATGGCGCAGCTGCCACTTCTGGTAAGCCTCGTCGACCCGCTCGGGCTTGCCTTCGGTGAAGTCGGCGCCCTCGCACGACACGATCATCGCCGGCCGCTCCGCCGTCGCGGCATCGAGACCCGCCGCGTCGCGGATGATCGCCATGCCCTGCTCTCGCGCGAGCTTGTGCACCCGCGCGAAGCCGCGCTGGATGTGGACGTAGAGCTCGCCCGGTTTGGGATCGCGATAGGGGCGAATACGGCTCTCGCTGACATGCGTCGTGGGCGAATCGGCAACGGCTGCCATGCAGACGACCGCGAGGCCGCCCTCGCGCATCGGCGCGGCAACGGGCGTGAAGGGCTCGTTGCCGCCCGAGCTGTTGACGTAAAGCACCTTGCCCGCGTGGCTGTGGATGTCGACGGTGACACCGGCCGGCACCTGCGCGCGCGCCACGACCGGCAGGCAGATGAGCGAGCTCGCCGCGATCAATGCGCGCCGGCTCAACCCGCCGACCGGCCTGGCGTCGCGCAATTGATAGCGCCATTGCGCCGGATCGCCGGTCTCGACGTGAAGCGTCCCGGTGAGACGGAGCGCACTCGAGTGAAAATCGATCGGCGCATCCGCCGTCACCTCGATCGCCGTCAACGGATGGCGCGGCAGGCAGGTGATGCAGCAGCCGGGCTCGGGCGTCAGCAGGAAGGTGGCGGCGCGCCGGGCGCCCGCCAACGCCGCGGTCGGCCAGCCGCGAATCTCGACCGTCTTGCCGTGCGCCCTGTCTGCGCGCGGCGTTCCAAGATCACGCCACGCGAGACGCATCTCCCCCTCCCCCTAGAGCTTGGGAGGCGGATAATACGGCCTTTCACCGAGGGCTTGAACACGTTTCCAGAAATCGGGGCCGGACGCCTTGCCCACCTCGTCGAGGTCGGCGGCCTGGCGCCACAGACTCCATGAATCGGGATGCAGCCGGCTCGCCTCTGCCATCTGCAGGTCGCCTTCTGCGGCATGGCCGTTGGCACGCAGCCAGACGCCAAGCCGGAAGCGCGCCCGGGCTTCGGCGATCTCGGGCGTGACCTTGGGAAGATTCGCCCGGGCTGCATCGGCCTGCAGCGCATGCTTGCCGGTGGTCACCCAGGCGCGTACCGCGTCCATGTAGGCCTGCCGCGCGGCCAGGCGTTCAGCCTGCGCTTCTGGCGACATGGTGCGCGTCTTGAGATCCATGCCCCGGAAGTGATCGGTCGATCCCGCCGTCTCCGGCGGCCGCACGATCTTCCCCCTCTCGTCGATCCAAATCGCCTGCGGCACGTTCACGAGATTGTAGAGATCTTCGAGGCGATGATCGGTGTCGATCAGTTGCCAGTAGTCGGACTTGGCTTCCGCGATCCACGGCCGCGCGTGATCGGCGCCGCGGCTTTCCTCCGCAACGGCCACCACCATGAAACCCTTGTCCTTAAGCTCGCTGTAGAGTTGCTGCCACACGGGCAAGTCGAACCGGCAGCCTCACCAACTGGCCCAGGTGGCGAGGAACACCTTCTTTCCCCTGAGCTGGGAAAGCGTGCGCGGCATACCGTCGACATCCGGCAGGGTGAAGTCGGGCGCCTCGAGTCCCTCGAGGGCGGCGTTGCGCTCGTCCGGCGGGGCGCCGAGCGCCCACACGTCGCGCCGTTCGCTCGACACGACGGGACCGCCCAGCTTCTTCCAGAAGGCCGCGACGTCGACCTCGTTCGTGCCGATCGCCTGTTCGGGCAGCGGCACGCAGAGATCGGCGCGGCACATGCCTTCGGGCTTGAGTGTCCAGCCCGTGACCTTCGCCGCATCGGCGGGACTCATCCAGAGCCCGTCACGTGCGGCGACGTCGAACTCATCCGTGGGAAGAAGGATCTTTGTCATGCTGCGTAGCGAAGCATCTTTCCAGGCAGTCGGAAAGGTCCCTCGCCCCGCACGGGATGACAATTGTGCGTTACTTCGGGACGGAAATCGTCACTTCCTTCGAAGTGATGAACTCCAGCAGCACCGGCACGCCCTTCCTGGTCTGCTCGATGCCGCGCTTGATTGCCGGGATGATGTCCTCGGGCTTGGTCACCCGCTCGCCGTAGCCACCGAAGGCGCGCGCCATCGCGGCGTAGTCGCCGGAGATGTCGGTGCTGCGGTACTTCTCGGTCGAGACCTGCATGATGTGCAGCTCGATCGCCATCGAGAAGTTGTTGAGCAGGATCGACATGATCGGAATGCGCTCGCGCACCGCGGTCTCGAAATCCATGCCGGTGAAGCCGATCGCGGCGTCGCCCCAGACGTTGATGCAGAGCTTGTCGGGCATGGCGAGCTTGGCGCCCATCGCGAGGCCCAGGCCGTAACCCAGCTGAGTGGTCTTGCCCCAGCCGATATAGGTGTGCGGCGCCGTCGTCTTCCAGAAGGGCGAGAGCTGGTCGCGCGGGCTGCCCGCGTCGTGAGTGATGATCGTGTTGGCGACGTCGACCGTGTTCTGGAGATCCCACAGCACGCGATAGGGATTGAGCGGCGCCTCTTTGTTGGTGAGCTTGGGCATCCACTCTTTCAGCCACGCCTCGGCCATCGGCTTGATCTCGGCCGCGACGGGCGCCGCATCGCGCTTCTTGCCGCCCACGAGCTTGGAGCACTCGTCGATCATGGCGCGCAGCGCGAGCTTGGCGTCGCCCACCAGCCCGTACTGGCAGCGCACGTCCTTGTTCAGGTGGTTGGGATCGAGCGTGGTGTGAATCACGGTCTTTCCCTTGGGCATCGAGATGCCGAAGTTGGTCTCGGTGAACGAGCAGCCGATGCCAAACAGCACGTCGCAGTGATCGAGGAAGTGGCGCACCGCCTTGGGGTACGCGCGGCCGCCCGAGCCTAGCGCCAGCGGATGCGTCTCGTCGAAGGAGCTCTTGCCCTGCAGCGAGGTGCAGACCGGGATGGCCAGCAGCTCGGCCAGCTCCTTCAGCTCGTCATAGGCCTCGGCCCAGTGCACGCCGTGGCCGGCATAGATCACCGGCCGCTTGGCCGCGACCAGCACCTTGGCGGCGGCCTTCACCGCGGCGGGATCGGGTCCGTACTTGGTGGCGATCACCGGTTCATAGGTCAGCGGCTCAGGCGCGTCCTCGCCGTTGGCCTCCGCCGGGAACTCGATGATGACCGGCGAGCCACGGCCGTTGCGCAGCAGGCTGAAGGCCCGGCGCATGATGTTCTCGATCTCCTTGCCCGAGGTGATCGGCTCGGCGTGCTTGGCGACATGCGCCATGGTGAGCGTCGAGTTGAAGTTGGGCGGCACGTGCGCGATGCGGCGCGGATAGCCCGCCGGGATGACCAGCAGCGGCACCGACTCGCCGAACGCCTGGGCCACGCCGCCATAGGCGTTCTCCGAACCCGGGCCGCTCTGCATGCAGAACACGCCCATCTTGCGGCCCTTGGTGAGCCGCGACATGGCGTCGGCCATGTGCAGGCCGATGCGCTCCTGGCGCACGATGATCGGGCGGATGTCGAGCGCCGCGCAGTGCTCGATCAGGTGGTTTACGGGGTAGGCGAAGAGATATTCGACGCCCTCGCGCTTCAGGATTTCGGCGATTGCCGGCCCGGTCTTCATCTGCATTCCCCCGATTTTATTTGTTCAGTTCCTTCATCGCGCTGTCGAGCCCGCCCAAGGTGAGCGGGAACATGCGGTTGGAGCTCAGCTGCTGCAGCAGCTGGATCGATGGCGTATAGCTCCAGTGCCGTTCCGGCACCGGGTTGAGCCACACCATGCTGCGATAGGTATCGGCCATGCGTTGGATCCAGACCTGGCCCGCCTCCTCGTTCCAATGCTCCACCGAGCCGCCCGGATAGGCGATCTCGTAGGGGCTCATCGAGGCGTCGCCGACGAAGATGACCTTGTAGTCGGGCGGATAGGTATGCAGCAGCTGCGCCGTCGAGAAGGTGTCGACGTGGCGGCGGCGGTTGTCCTTCCACAGCTTCTCGTAGAGGCAGTTGTGGAAGTAGAAGAACTCGAGGTGCTTGAACTCGGTGCGCGCCGCCGAGAACAGCTCCTCGCAGACGCGGATATGCGCGTCCATCGAGCCGCCGATGTCGAACAGCAGCAGGAGCTTCACCTTGTTGCGGCGCTCCGCCACCATCTTGATGTCGAGATAGCCCGCGTTGCGCGCCGTCGAGCGGATCGTGTCGGGCATGTCGAGCTCGACCTCGGCGCCCTCGCGCGCGAACTTGCGCAGCCGGCGCAGCGCGATCTTGATATTGCGCGTGCCGATCTCGACGGTGTCGTCGAGGTTCTTGTACTCGCGCTTGTCCCACACCTTCACGGCGCGGCCCTCGCGGTTCTTGTCCTGGCCGATG
>OUNM010675424.1_pt1 | contig 10250 bp, 11 predicted proteins | sample 1769961 | NCBI WGS metagenome assembly OUNM01 (sample SAMEA3914820, study PRJEB12502) | metagenome | biome: forest; material: soil | place: USA | collected 2012-03-12 | depth 0.3 m
GATTCCGAGCAGGCGCCGCAACTCGACGATCGGCTGCGAATGATCCTCGACCCGGAGGTCGCACACGCGGTCGATGCCTTCGCGCGACTCGCTGCGCGCGCCGACCCGCTCGACGACGACCGCGGCAGACTGCTGCCCGCGCTTGTCGCCGCCCGCCGCCTGCCCGGCCTCGAGCGCGGCGACCAGGCGATGCGCGAGCGCGCCGACCGTCTTCTCGAACGCGCGTGCCATCTCGTCGACCACCGCTTCGCCGGCGAGGATGTTCCCCTGCACGGCGAAGCCCGCGCCGACGCGATGACCGGCCCAGTCGAGGCAGTCGGACCCGGTGAATGCGGCGGCACGCCCGTCGGCGGCGACGAGCCCGAGCTGGCGCGTCTCACGTCCCGGGTCGTCGGCGAGCACGCGGACGAGCGCCTCCTCTGGCGCCGCACCGCGGTCGAGCTCCTCGAGCGCACGCGCGCCGTAGATCGCAACGCCTGCCGCCTGAGTGGCGGCAGCACCGACTCCCGCCCGTGCCCACGGCACGACCGAGCCGACCGAGAAGTACTTCGACTGCACCGCGCAACCGACCTCGCCCGCCTCCAAGTCGGCGGCGACGATCGAGAAGGTCGACTTACGCGGAGTGGCGCTCACGGTAGGCCGCAACCTTCGCACGGTTGCCGCACGATTGCATCGAGCACCAAGCGCGCGAGCGGTTCTTGGCCGTATCGAGGAACGCGTGCCGGCAGTCGTCGGCGCGGCAGGCCTTCACCCGCTCCCAGGTTCCGTCCGCCATGCCCGCCGAGACCTCGGCGAGGATGCGCCCGACCGCGCCCCGCACGCCGGTCGCCGCGGGTTCGACTGCGGCGGCGTCGCCCGCGAACCGCACGCCGAGCTCGGCCCAGCGCGCTGCGCGGTCGAGCACGGCGGAGGCGGCGTCCACGTCGGTCTCGACCTCGTTGTGCGCGAGCAGCAGGTCGAGCAGTGCCTCGCGCACGCGCTTCGCCTCCGCGAGGTCGGCGGCGGTCGCCCTCGCCCCCGGGCTCAGCCCCCGGGAGTCGAGCCAGGCAACCAGGCTCGCAGGCGTCGGGAGGTCATCCCGGACGGGCTCCAACCCTGCCGTGTTCACGAAGTCGATGACGAGCTCTGAATTCACCATTCACCTTGCTTAGCCGGTTACGTAACTGCTATCATCGTATCACTGGTTACAGAACGGCGGAGGAGGCCGAGATGATCCATCCGGAGTTCATGCAGAGGAGAGCACAGGAGCACATCGAGACGCTCCGGCGCGACGCGCGCCGCGTCCGCGGGCTCAGCAAGCGCCCCGTCGTCGACACGCAGGACGTCGAGCTCCGGCTCTGCCGCGTGGCCGACGACCCCGAGCTCGACCGCCTGGCGGAGCTCGAGGGGCGGCCCGTCCCGCACGGCCGCTTCGTCCTGGCCTCCGTGCGCGGGCGCATCGTCGCCGCGCTGCCGCTCGCGGGCGGCGAGCCGCTGCGCGACCCGTTCGCGCGCACGGAGCACCTGGTCAAGCTGCTCGAGGTTCGTGCGCAGCAGCTGCGGGAGCCGGCGCCCCGGCGCTCGCTGCTCCCCCGCTACGTCAGCCTGATTCGCGGATCGACCCACGCGTAGAGCGTGTCGACCGCGAGGTTGAACACGATGATGCAAAGGGTGGCGAACACGACCACCCCTTGCATCGTCGGCAGGTCGAAGTTGTCGATCGCGCCCAGCGAGAGCTTCCCAAGGCCGGGCAGGCCGAAGACGGTCTCGGTGAAGAACGCGCCGGCGAGCGCGAGGCCGAGATCCATGCCGAGGATCGTCACGATCGGCAGCAGCGCGTTGCGCAGCACGTGCGAGCGGAGCACGTGCATCTCCGTGCCGCCCTTGGCGCGCGCGGTGCGGACGAAGTCCTCGCCGAGCGTCTCCATCGTGTAGGCGCGGATCATCCGCACGTACGTGGCGGCGAACAGCACCGAGAAGCACGCCCACGGCAGCAGCAGGTGGTACGCCCACATCGCGGGGCCGCCGCAATCGCCGCTCGCGCCGAAGAAGTCGCAGTACCCCGTGATCGGGACGAGGTGCAGCCGGAAGCCGATGAAGTACGCGCCCAGCAGCCCGATCCAGACCGGGTGCGCACTGATCCCGATCAGGACGAAGACCATCCCTATTCGGTCGAGCAGCGAGCGCGGCCGGAGCGCCGACAGGATCCCGATCGGGATCGAGATCATCAGCCAGAGCACCGCGCCGCCGAACACGAGCGACGCGGTGACCGGCGCGGCCGAGAGCACGCGCTGCGTCACGTCCTGGCGCGTCGTGAACGACCTGCCGAGCGAGTGGTGGATCACGAGCCGGTCGAGGAACCGGCCGTACTGCACGATCACCGGCTTGTCGAGCCCGAGGAAGTGGCGCGCGCGCTCGATGCACGTCGCCGTCGCGCGCTGGCCGCACACCTGGCGCGCCGGGTCCTGCGGAACGACGAAGAAGATCATGAACGTGACGAGCGTCACGGCGACGAAGAGCACGACCGCCCAGAGCAGCCGGCGAACGAAGTAGCGCAGCATGCGTACAGAGACGCCGTGCGCGCCCCGCGGTTGATCGACGTAGAAGAACTACGCCATTAAGGGTTCGCGAAGACGCTCGGCGGCACACGCCGACCTCGCGGCCTCCACGAATGCAGCCGCGTCGCGCGTCAGCTCCGTCGCGCGACTCCACACCGCAGCGATGCTGCGCGGCGCGACGACGCCTTCGGCGAGTTGCGCGACCTCGGTCTCCGCGCGCCGCTCGTCCGCCGCGACACGCGGGACGATCGCCGCGCCGAGCCCCGCGGCCACGAGCCCCTGCACACCGGAGCCGGTCTCGGCCTGCAGCACGAACCGCACCTCGACGCCGTGACCGCGCAGCTGCTCCTCGACGTGGACACGCGACGGCGCATGCGCGATCAGCGGCAGGCGCGCGAGCTCGTCGCAGGCGACCGGCAGCCCGCGGCGCGCGAGCGGCGCACCGGCCTGCAGCAACACGACGAACGGGTCGGCGCACAGCGCCGCCGCGTCGAGCGGGCCTTTCGGGAGCGGCGTCTCGGCAAGCGCGAGATCCAGCTCGCCGCGCACGAGCGACGCGAGCAGCACACGCGTGTCCGAGGTCTCGTGCAGCGACACCGGCGCGCCGTAGACGCGCAGGAACGAAGGCACGAGCCTCGCCAGCAGGTCGGGGGTCGCGCCGACGCGCAGCGCCGCAGTGCCGGCCCCGTCGAGCGCGGCGAGATCGGCCTGCGCCGCGCGCACGCGCGCGATCACGGCGTCGGCGTGGCTGAGGAGAATCTCGCCGGCGTCCGTCAGCGCGAGCGGGCGCGTCCCGCGCGAACGCTCGATCAGGCGCTTGCCCGTCAGGCTCTCGAGCGCGGCGATCTGATGGCTGATCGCCGACTGCACGTACCCGAGGCGTGTGGCGGCGCGGCGAAACGACCCTTCGCGCGCGACCGCGTCGAGTGCGACCAGGTGCCTCAGCTCGACGCCGGACCACCATTCGCCTGCCATAACGGCTGTGACGACACACGACGGCCGACGGCTGTTTAGTCTTCCATGCATAACAGCGCCTTAACACGGGTAGGCGGGCCGGAATGACAGAGACGATCACAGTTGAAGTCCCGCGTCGCGGCATCGGAAGCGACCTCACCGAGGCTCTGGCCCAACATGGTTTGCGCGCAGAGATTCTCGACGGCGAAGACATCTGCGAGCTGCGGATCGAGTTCGCCGACGACGAGCGCGAGCGGCTGATCGCCGGCGCCGTGCACGCCATCGAGGCGTACCTGTCCGACCGCATGCTGCCGCTCGTCGTACAGCGTGCGGACGGCGGCGCCGTCGTGAGACCGCCGTCCGACTAGGAGGTCGCCCTCCTATCTAGGAGCGAAGGGGGCGCCGCTGCGGCGCGGCGCCCCCTTCCCTTGTCGCTCCTACTTGAGGCAGAGCGCGGCCAGGTCGACCGTGTAGATCGCGCTGTACGAGAAGCAGCCGGTGCGCTTGGAAACGAGCATCCGGTTGTTCGCGTTCGAGCGCGGCGCCCAGGGCACACCCTGCTGCATGATCGAAACGTCGAGGTTCCCGTACGCCTTGTAGCGAGCGGGGCCCGACATCAGCGAGGCCTGCGTCATCTCCTGGTTGAACTTCGGGTCGTTGAAGTACGCGAAGTTGCTGTTGTTGGAGGCCTGGATGTTGCGGCCGTCCAGCAGCACGTTGATGAAGTCGTACGGATCGGCGTAGTCCGCACCCCACTGCTCGTCCGCGATGTCGAACGGCTCGCCGCGCGTGCCTTCCTTGTCCAGCTGGACGGCACGTGCGAAGAGGTGGGTGTCGACCTTCAGGCCGATCTGCGACAGGTTGTACTGGATGATCTGCGCCCGCAGCGGCGAGGCACCGCGGTTCGACTCGTAGAGGACAACGTTGCCGTCGCCGGTGTGGCCCTTCGCGAGCTTCTTCGCGGCAACCAGGTTCGGCTGCTTGAGCGGGTACAAGTCGGCGTCCCGGAACCCGGCCATGCCCGGAGGCAGGATCTGGTCGGTCCGCTTGCCGGCGAGATAGCCGCTCTGAGCGAGCAGCGCGCGCCGGTCGATCGCCTCGTTCACGGCCTTCCGCAGCTGGACGTTGTCCTTGAAGATGCCGCGGGAGGTGTTGAACGCGAGGTACGACGTCGACAGGAGCGGCTCGACCCAGAACTGGCCCTTGTTGATGCCGTACTTCTGCGCGGCTTCCGCATACGACGCAGGCGGGATGCCGCCCGACGCGTAGTCGGTCGCACCCTGCTGGACGCGAAGGTACGTCGCGTCGAGCGAGTTGCCGATCGTGTAGTTGATCACCGACGCGTTGTGCGGGCGCTTGCCCTTGTAGTACGGGTTGCGCTTGAGCACGATCGACTTGTTCGGCGTGCGGGACGCGATGTAGTACGGGCCCGCAGCCGCCGGCGTCAGGACGCCGTTCGGGTCATGCGCCAGGCTCGCAGGGATGGCGCAGAAGAACGGCATCGCGACACGCGCCAGGAAGTCGGGCGACGCGTGCGTCAGCGAGACGATCAGGTGGCTGCCCTTGACCTTCACACCGGAGACCGGGCTCGAGCTCGAGCCGACGACGTCCGACATGAACGCAACGGCGGGCGACTGCATCTTCGGGTCCGCGACGCGGTCGAACGCCGCCTTGAACGACGCGGCCGTGACCGGCGTGCCGTCCGAGAACTTCGTGAAGCCGGCGTTGACGGTGAAGTCGTAGACCTTGCCGTTGCCGGAGACCTTCGGGAACCCGGCGGCCGCCTCGGGGATGAGCTGGCTCGTCCGCGGGCCGATGCCGTCCGGGTAGTTCATGAGCTTCAAGCACGTCGCGTACTCCAGCTCCCAGCCCGTCGAGAGGTAGCTCAGGGCCGGGTCGGTGTAGTCGACGTCGGTGGTGAGATCGACGTTGAGGGTGCCGCCGGTCTTCACCTTGTTGGTCGCAGTCGCCGTGCCCGCCACGCAGAGAGCCGCAAGCAGCACGACGAATGCGATTCCGAGCTTCTTGGCTCGCATCCGCCCTTCCTTTCATCACTGGAGGGCGTCGCCTGACCAAAGGAGGCCCTCCTGTCGAGTGGTGTCGCGTGATGAAACGGAATCCGCGGCGCGAAGTTGATGCCGAAAGGGTGATTCGGTGATCTGTGTTGGAGAAATCGGCCGCGAGGATGAGCGGCGCGTCATCCTCTGGGATGAGAAGGAGAGAAGCCCGCTTGCGCGGGCTTCTGAAGGTGGACCCAGTCGGGCTCGAACCGACGACCTCCGCCATGCCATGGCGGCGCTCTCCCAACTGAGCTATGGGCCCAAGCAGCGCGCACAGTGTAGCCCGACCGGTGTCAGACACCCATGGTGTCTGACACCCGTTCGAAGCTCAGCCGGCGACTGCTGCTTCGACCGTCTCGTGCGGGACGTCGTCCCAGAGGTCTTCGAGCCGGTAGTACTCGCGCGCCTCGGGCGTGAAGACGTGCAGCACGACGTCGATGTAGTCGCCGATGATCCAGGTCGACTCGGCGCCGACGCCCTCGACGGAGCGCGGCAGCAGGTCGTGGTCCTGCTTCATGCGGCCGTGCACCTCGTCCCAGATCGCCTTCGTCTGGCGCGGGTTGCCGCCCGTGGCCACGACGAAATAGTCGGTGTAGGCACAGACGGGCTGCATATCGAGGATGACGACGTCGCGGCCGAGCTTGTCCTGGACGAGCGCCGCGATCCGGCGTGCTTGTTCGAGTGGGCTCAAGCGGGGTAAGTGTAGCCGCGACTAGGCCCGGTAGAGGCCCTCGGCCTGGATGATCTCCGCGACGGCGGACGGCACGTCACCGGGCACGAAGCGCTCCCGCAGCCCGCTCGAGGCGACCGGCGTGGGCTCGATCTCGAAGAAGAGCACCCGGTCGGGATCCTCCAGGCGCTCGAGGACGGACTCCAGCCGGTGACGCGGGAAGCCGGGCCGGGTCGCGACCGCGAGCCTCGTCCGTCGCAGGACCTCGTCCGGTTCCTTCCACGAGAGGAAGTCGCAGAACTGGTCGGCGCCGATCAGGAAGATCGGGTCGACCCATTCGGGATGCGCGCGCAGCGTGTCGACGGTGCGGCCGTGCTCGTCGAGGATCACGTCGTCGTCGGGGAACGCGGCGCGTGCCATGCGCAGGCGCGTCTCCGCCGAAGTGTCGACGTGCTTGTGCTCGGGGTCGGCCGCGACGAGCACGATGAGCTTGCCGAGGCCGAGCTCCTGCTTCGCCCGCCGTGCGAGCTCGACGTGGCCGCGGTGCGGCGGGTCGAACGCGCCGCCGTACAGACCCACTGTCAAGCGAGCTCGAACTCCTCGTCGCCGATCTCGACGGTGACGCCGTCCTTCGCGCCGGCTGCGCGCAGCGCGCGCTCGAGCTCCTCCTCCGACGGCGGCGTCCCGATCACGCGGAAGCCCGAGTCGGTGCGCAGGAGGCGCCACGGCCGCGCCTTCGGCTGCGGGCGGTAGACGAGGTAGTCGGCGAGCTCGTCCGCGCGCTCCTCGACCTCGGGCTCCGGCACCAGCGTGAAGAGCGCGCTCCGGAATGCGTCCAGCCCCTCGCCCGTGACCGCCGAGAGCGGGAACACGCCGATCACGCGCGGGTCGTCGATCTCGAAGACGGGATCGGGCGCGATGTCGATCTTGTTCAGCACGACGATCTGCGGGCGCTCGTCGAGTCCGGCGCCGTACGCGGCGAGCTCGGCGTCGATCGTGCGCCACTGCTCCTCGATCGGCTGCGACGCGTCGATGATGTGCACGAGCGTGCGCGCGCGTTCGAGGTGTGCGAGGAACTCGTGGCCGAGACCGATGCCCTCGCTCGCGCCTTCGATCAACCCCGGGACGTCGGCGACGACCATCTGCCGGCCGTCGGCCGACTCGACGGTGCCGAGCACCGGCTGCAGCGTCGTGAACGGATAGCTCGCCACCTTCGGCTTCGCGTTCGAGATGCGCCGGAGCAGCGACGACTTGCCCGCGTTCGGCAACCCAGCGAGCGCCGCGTCGGCGAGCAGCTTCAAGTGCAGCTCGACGTCGCGCTCCTCGCCCGGCGGCCCGACCTCCGCGAAGCGGGGCACCTGCCGCGTCGAGGAGACGAAGCGCGCGTTGCCCTTGCCGCCGTGACCACCCTTCGCGAGGACGACGCGCGCGCCCGGATGCGCAAGGTCGGCGATCAAGTCGCCGTCCTCGGTGAAGACCTGCGTCCCGACCGGAACGTGCACGTCGACGTCGCCGCCGTCGGCACCGTGCTTGCGCGCGCCGCGGCCGTTCTCGCCGCGCGTCGCCTTGATCCAGCGGCGGCGCTGCAGCGCGGACAGGTCGCGCAGCGACGGATCGGCAACGAGCGCGACGTCACCGCCGCGGCCGCCGTCGCCGCCGTCAGGCCCGCCCTTCGGCACGTACTTCTCGCGCCGGAAGCTGAGACCGCCGTCGCCGCCCTTCCCGGCCTGGACGTGAATCCGGGCCCGGTCGCTGAACACGGCCTCTAGGCCTGCGGTTCGACGACCGACACGAAGCGGCGCTCGCCGCTCGTGCGGAACGAGACCGTGCCGGGGCGGATCGCGAAGATCGTGTCGTCGCGGCCGATCTCGGTGCCGGGGCCGGGGCGGAACTTCGTGCCGCGCTGGCGAACGATGATGTTGCCCGGCTGCACCGCCTGGCCGTCGAACATCTTCACCCCGAGGTACTTGGGGTTCGAGTCGCGACCGTTCTTCGAGGAGCCGAGCCCCTTCTTGTGTGCCATCTAGGCGCCCTCCTCCTTGGCCTTGAGCGCAGACTCGAGCGCCGAGATCGCGCCCTTGCGCGCCGCGTGTGCCTGCTCGTATGCGAGAGCCGCCTCGAGCATCGGGCGGTTCCACGTCTTCGCGCCTTCGGAGATCTGAGCGACCGTCATCTCCTCGTAGCCGCTCGGCATCCCCTTGACGTGATCCTCAGCGGCAGCAGCCTTGGGCGTCTCCGCCACCTTCGGCGCTTCGGTCTTCGGCGTTGCCGCTGCCTTCTTCGGCGCAGCTGCCGCCTTCTTCGAACCGCCGAGCGAGATCTCGATGCGCGAGGTCGCCGCGCGGAAGCCGTTGTGGCGCTTGTAGCCCGTGCGCTTCTTGTACTTCCCGATGCGGATCTTCGGGCCGCGCTCGTGCGCCAGCACCTTCGCGGTCACGGTGACGCCGCTGTCGCCGAGGAGGATGTCCGGGTTGAACGTCTTCCCCTCGTCGAACTTGACCCGGTCCACGACCAGGTATTCGCCCTCGCGGACGCGGTACTGCTTGCCACCGAGACGGATGATTGCGTAGTCCATAGCGCAGAAAAGTCGCGGACAGGGCCGCGAACCGTGGAAGTGTAGCGAGTCTTAGGAGGGCCTGGCGAACACAGTTGTGTCCCCGGGTCGCGCTGGGCGCCCCGATGCTGCGTCCTCAGTCGCGCCGATAGCTACGGCTATCGACGCTCCCTGCGTCCTTGCCTCGGAACGCCCATCGCACCCCGGTAACGAACGGCGTCCGCCAGACCCTCCTACTCGGACTCGTCCAACCCCCACTGACTCATGGGCGTGTAGCCCCAGTCGTCGTCCCCGCCGCCGTTCTCCGACGGAGCCTCGGGGGCGGCCTCCGGCTCCGGCGCCTCGGGAGGCGCCTCCTCGGCCGTCGCGACCGTCCCGGAGGTGGTGCCCGACGTGGCGCCCGTCTTCTTGCGCCGGTTCTTCCCGCCGCGGGAGCCGCGGCGCGTGCGCTTCTTCGCGGGAGCCGGCGCGTCGCCGTTCTCCTCCGCGCCCAGGTCGCGCTCGGGCACGTGGATCACGGGGCCGGTCGGCTCGGGGGTGTCTGACACCGGTTCGGTGTCTGACACCGGCTCTGCCTCGGGCTCCGCTATGGGCTCGGTGCCGTTCGAGCTCATCGAGGCGGACGTGGCCGTCTTCTTCTTGCGGTTGCGGCCGCCGCGCGAGCCGCGCCGCGTCTTCTTCTTGACCGGCGCCGGCGTCTCGCCGTCGGCGGCCTCGGCGACGGCCTCCTCGACCTCGTCGTCCTCGACGACCTCGGCCTCGTCCTCGGTCTCCAGGTCGACCTTCGCCGTCGAGCGCTTCGCGCGCGTCGGCTTCTCCGCCTCGGCCTCGGCCGTCAGCGGCTCGTCCGCCTGGTCGACGGGCGAGGTGAGCTCGGCCCACGCGACGCCTTCGCTGATCGCGGTGACGCGCACCTTGACCTTCTTGCCGACGAGCTTCGCCGCGTTGCCGACGACGATGTCGATGTCGTCGAGCTTGCCGACGCCGTCGTGCGCGTCGTACAGGCCGACCTCGCCGAGCTTGACCTCCAGCTCCTGGCCGACGTCCACCGGCAGCTTCGGCGCGACCTTCTCGAGCGTCCCCTGGTCGATCACCCGGAAGTGATCGAGGTGCTCGTCGTCCTGGCCAACGAGGAAGAAGCGGCGCTTCGTCGTCTCCTCGAGCTCGCGCAGCCGCGAGCCACCGGGGCCGACGACGAGGTTCGCGACCTTCGCCGCGACCTCGACCTTGAACGCCTTGTCGCGCGAGCCCGGCGTGACGAGCGAGCGCAGCCTGCGCTCGATGTCGACCGCCGCGGTGTGCTCGGAGACGACGATGCCGTCACCGCCGCACGTCGGGCACTTCTTGGTCATCACCTCGCGCGGGCCGTCCGTGACGTTCTGGCGCGTCATCTCGACCAGGCCGAGCGGCGAGATCTCGACGACGTACGTCTTCGTACGGTCGCGCTCGAGCTCTTCGCCGAGCGCTTTCTCGAC
>OUNM010894309.1_pt1 | contig 10249 bp, 10 predicted proteins | sample 1769961 | NCBI WGS metagenome assembly OUNM01 (sample SAMEA3914820, study PRJEB12502) | metagenome | biome: forest; material: soil | place: USA | collected 2012-03-12 | depth 0.3 m
GAACCGATGCGCACCCGCCTCAGGCTTCTCGAGGGGAATGGGGCGACACTGGCGGCGCCGGTGCAGGGCATCGTCAGGTCCGGCACGTCCGAGACCGGCGTCTTCGCGGTCCGCCTGCGCGAGCTGGCGCTGAGCGACCGCGCGGAAGCCCTGCTGGCCGCCAACCGGGACACCAGTGCCCGTCTGGCGGACACCGTCGGGCAGGTGGTCGGCGATGCCGAGCGCGACGCCGCCGCCGCCGCCGCCGAGGCCGACGCCACCCTCGGGAGAGCCCAGGCTTGGCAGTGTCTGGTCGCCCTGGTCAGTGTGGTCGCCGCCGTCCTGGTGGCGTGGCTCTATGTCGGCCGCAGGGTGGTGGACCGGCTGGGCCGCATCGCCGATGCCATGCGGGCGATCGCCCGCGGTGAACTGGACGCCGATATTCCACGCGGCGGCACCGACGAGATCGCCGGGATGGCCGGCGCCCTGGAGGTGTTTCGCGACAATGCCCGCGAGGTGGCCGAGGCCAACGCCCGCGTCGAGCAAGAGCGTCGCCGCGCCGTCGAGGCCCGGCACGCCGCCATGATGGAGCTGGCCGACGGTTTCGAGGCGACGGTGAAGGCGGTGGTCGCCCGCGTGTTCGCCGCCTCGCAGGGAATGCGCGGCATGGCCCAGGGCATGGCGAGCCGGGCCGACGAGACGGCCACGGTCGCCGCCAACGCCGTGCAGGCGTCCCGCCAGGCATCGGACAACGCGGAAGCGGTGGCGGTGGCGACCGAGCAGCTGTCGGCCTCGATCCGCGACATCACCGAGCATGTCGCCCGCTCGACCCGCACCACCGGCATCGCACGGGCTCACGCAACGCAGGCCGGGGCGGCCATGGACACGCTGAGCCGGGCGGCCCAGAAAATCGGCGAGATCGTGACCCTGATCAACCAGATCGCCAGCCGGACCAATCTGCTGGCGCTGAACGCAACCATCGAGTCCGCCCGCGCCGGCGAGGCCGGCCGCGGCTTCGCCGTGGTGGCCAACGAGGTGAAGACGCTGGCGAACCAGACCGCCCACGCCACCGACGAGATCGCAGCCCAGATCGTCTCGATCCAGTCGATCGTGGACGAGGCGGTGGGCACCGTGCGCGGCGTCACCGACACCATCACCGCCATCAACCAGACCGGCACCGCCATCGCCGCCGCGGTGGAGGAACAGGGGGCGGCCACCCGCGCGATCGCCCGCAGCATCACCGCGGCCGCGGCCGGCACCCGCAACGTGCTGGACGACATCGACTGCGTCACCCGTGCGGCGCGGGAGACCGGCGCCTCGGCCATCCGCGTGGTCGAGGCTGCCGCCTCGATGGGCGGCGAGGTCGACCAGTTGGACGCGGAGGTCGGCCGCTTCCTGCAGCAGGTGCGCGGGTAGCGCGGGAGGGGTGGCGCAGGAGGGGTGGCTTGACAATCACGGGCCTTCGCTCTAAATCTGGTCTTACCAAATTGGTGCGACAGAGATGGTCGAGGGGTTTGATCGATGCGGATCAGTGAAGCACTGAACACGGTCCGCAAGGTGGTCGATTTCGTCCAGTACCACCGGCTGGCCAAGGGGGACCGTCTCCCGTCGGAACGCGAACTGTCGGAACGGTTCGGCGTGGCCCGCGGCGCCATCCGCGAAGCCTTCGCCATCCTGGATGTGCTGCGCTTCACCGAGCGGCGGCCCAACTCGGGTGTCTACCTGCGGGCCGACCTCAGCGAGAGCAGCATCGACACCATGGTGGTGCAGGCGGACATCGGGATTCCGCTGCGCGAGCAGGAGGTCGCCGACCTGTTCGAGGCGCGCCGGTTGATCGAGATCCAGGCGCTGGCCCTTGCCTGCGAACGGCGCGACGACAAGGATCTCGCCAAGCTGCGCAAGATCCTGGAATCCGCCACGGCCAAGATCACGCGCGGCGAGAGCATCGCGACGGAGGACATGGAGTTCCACCTCGCCATGATCGCGGCCGCCCACAACAACATCCTGGTGCGCATCGTCACGCCCTTCTACCTGATCTCCGGCAAGCGGCGGGACGTGTATTTTTCCGACGCCGCCCACTGCCGCCGCTCGCACGCCGACCATGTCGAGATCGTTGAGGCCATCGCGGCCAAGGACCGCGTCCGCGCCCTGGCGGTGATCGAACGGCATCTGGCGACGGTGAACGCCTTCTGGCGCGACTCCCTGGTCGTTCCGGTCGGCGATACGCAGCCGGCGGCCTGAGGCACAGCACCCTCTTCCAGCCCGGTCCCGCGCAAGGTCGCCCGGACGCCGGCCTCCGCACGCCGTGATCGACCGTGCCGGGCATGGCGGCCCACCCGCCTTCATGCCTCCATTTCCAACGATAACGACAAGGACATCCGTCCCATGATTTTCGTCGCGACCCTGCATGCCCGCACCGAAGCCGTCGACGAGGTGCGCGGCATCCTTGAGGACCTTGCCCGACGCACCGCCGCCGAGGACGGCGCCCTCGGCTACGAGGTGCTGGAGGAAACCGGCGGTACCGGCCGGTTCGTGCTGGTCGAGCGCTACCGCGACCAGACCGCCTTCGACGCACATATGGCCTCGGACTACGTCCAGGGCGCATTGGCCCGCTTCGCCGGCCTGCTGGCGGAGCCGCCGGCCACCGGCATCTTCACGCAGGCGGCCCGCCTCGACCGCAAGCCAGCCGCTTGACAGGAAGGGCGCATCCTGCTTATCTGGTAGGGCCAATTTGCCATACCAAATAAGCAGGATGCGCCCAGCCCTCTCCCTTCCCAGGGCCGACGCGCCGCGCATCCCAATCCTTTGAAAGAGAGAGGGGAGAGCAGGAATGCGGGTCGCGATCGTCGGACTCGGATGGTGGGGACGTGTGCTGTTCGATGCCGCACTGGCGTGCGGCGACCGCTTTACGGTGAGGCTCGGCGCCACCGTGAAGCCGGACGAGGCACGGCTGATCAGGGACCGCTACGGCATTCCGGTGGTCGGCAGCCTTGACGAGGTTCTCGCCGATCCCTCGATCGAAGCGGTGATCCTGGCGACGCCGCCCTCGCAGCACCGGGCGCAGATCGAGGCCATCGCCGCTGCCGGCAAGCATATCTTCACCGAAAAACCCTTCACCCTGACCCGAGCCGACGCGGTCGCCGCCATCGCCTCCTGCCGGGCCGCCGGAGTCCATCTGGCGGTCGGCTTCAACCGGCGCTTCCTGCCGCCGATGCCGGCGCTGAAGCGGCTGGTCGCCGATGGCTCGCTCGGCACCATTCTGCATGCCGAGGCCAATTTTTCCCACGACGAATTGCGCTTCTACGACCCCACGGGCTGGCGCTTCACCGACGCGGACAGTCCCGGGCTCGCCATCGGCGCGTCGGGCGCCGGGATGCATGCGCTGGACGCCCTCGTCTGGCTGTGCGGCCCGATCGCGAAGGTGCGCGCCGATGCCGCGCACCGTGCAATCGACCTGCCGGGTTCGACGGTGAAGGTGCGGGACGTGCTGAACGCCGGGGTGGTCTTCGCCTCCGGCGCCACCGGCACCTTGACCACGCTGCTCGGCACCCCGCTGACCTGGCGGATCGCCGTGTACGGTACCAACGGACGGGCCGAGACCGACGGGTTGTACACCCTGGTCCATCAGCCCAGCGGCGGGCCGGCGCAACGCACCAGTTGGCCCCCGGCGCCGGCCGAACCGGTCGAGCTGGCCGCCTTCGCCGACCTCGTCGTCGACGGGAAGCCCTATCTCGTCGAGGATCGGGAGGTGATCGACGTCGTCGCCGCGTTCGAGGCGATGGCCGAAGACCTGCGCGCCTCGGTGCCGGCATGACCGCCGCGGCCGCGGCATCGCGCCTGCTCGACGGCAAGTGCGTGATCGTCACCGGCGCCGAGTCCGGCATCGGACGCGGCATCGCGCTCGGCTGTGCCGAGGCGGGAGCCTCCGTCCTGGTCGCCGGCCTCGCCGAGAGCGGCCTGACCGCGGTGGCCGGACAGATCGCCACAGCCGGCGGGCGCGCCGTCCCCATGGTCGTCGACATCCGCCGGCCCGACCGGGTCCATGCGATGTTCGAGGCCTGCGCCGAGCGGTTCGGCCGCATCGACGGGATCGTCGCCAATGCCGGCGTCCTGGGCGACCGCGCCGCCGCGGCCGATTTGACGCTGGAAGCCTGGGAATCGATCCTGGCCGTCAACCTGACCGGCACTTTCCTGACCGTGCAGGAGGCCGCGCGACGCCTGCTGGCCCAGGGTGGCGGCGGCTCGATCCTGGCGGTCGGCTCCTCCACCGCACTGCGCCCCGGGCTGGGCTTCCTCGCCTACACCGCCAGCAAGGGGGGCATCCACGCCATGATGCAGGCCCTGGCACTGGAGTTGGCGCCCCACCGTATCCGGGTCAACACGCTGATCCCGGCACCACCGACACCGAGGGCACCCGGGCATGGCCCGGATACCTCGAGGGGGTCGCCCGCAGCCTGCCGATGGGCGAAGTGGTGAATCCGGCGGAGCTCGGCCGGATGGCCGCCTTCGCGCTGAGCGACGCGGTCCCCCACATGACCGGGTCGTTCCTGAAAGTGGACGCCGGCCGCACCATCGGCTGAGGAATCGTCCCGGATCGAACAGTTTGCGTTGACAACGGCTGTAGGGTCGTCCAAATTGGCCCTACCAATCTGGAAGACCTTACAGCCCGCCACTCTCCCTCCGGGATCGAGCGGCCGGCCCCCCTCCCGCTCATCCTTCAACAGGAATCCCACGCGCCATGACCGCGATCCCCGTCATCGACGGCCACCATCACATCTGGCGTCTGGCTGATCTGCCCTGGCTGTCCGGGCCGGTCCAGCCGCGCATCTTCGGCGCCTACGAGGCGATCCGCCGCGACTATACGACCGAGGAGTTTCGCGCAGCGGCGGAACCGGAGGGGGTCGTCGCCTCCGTCTACGTCCAGACCAACTGGCCGGCCGCCGGAGCGGTCGACGAGGTCGCCTGGGTGCAGGCGGAGGGCGAGCGGACCGGCTGGCCGCATGCCATCGTCGGCTATGCCGATTTCGCCGATCCGGAGGTCGCGCGGGTGCTGGATGCCCAGATGCGCCACGACCGCTTCCGCGGCGTGCGCCAGCAGTTGCATTGGCACGAGAATCCGCTCTATCGCTTCGCGCCGCGGCCCGACGTGATGAACGACCCGCCGTGGCGGCGCGGCTTCGCCGAGGTCGGCAAGCGCGGGCTGCTGTTCGAGCTGCAGCTCTTCTCCGGCCAGATGGCCGACGGCGTCGCGCTGGTCCGCGCCTTCCCGGAGACGCAATTCGTGCTGGAGCATGCCGGAATGCTGGCCGACACCGCGCCGGGCGGCGTGGCGGCCTGGCGCGCCGGCATGCGGGCGCTGGCGGCGGAACCCAACGTGGCGGTCAAGCTGTCGGCACTCGGCACCTTCATTCGCCGCTGCTCGATCCAGCACATGCGCCCGATCGTGCTGGAGACGGTCGAGCTGTTCGGGCCCGATCGCTGCCTGTGGGGCAGCAACATGCCGATCGAATCGCTGTGGACCGAATACCGCACGCTGGCGGCGGCGATCCGCGCGACCATCGCCCCGCTGCCGGAGGCCGCCCGCCGGGCGATCCTGCACGATACCGCGGCACGGCTCTACCGTATCGCCGCCTGACCCGGCCGAAAGAGGGCCGTACCCCATGCTCACCACCGACAGCACCGACCGGCCCGCGGCCGGACAGGCCGCCGTTCCGCTGATGGAACTGCGCGGGATCTGCAAATCCTTTCCCGGCGTCAACGCGCTGACCGACGTCTCCTTTCAAATCCGCCGCGGCCGCATCCATATGCTGCTGGGCGAGAACGGCGCCGGCAAATCCACGCTGATGAAAGTGCTGAGCGGAGTCTACGCCGCCGACGCCGGAGAGATGCGGCACAACGGCCGGCCGGTGGCGATCCGCTCGCCGGCCGACGCGCGGCGCCTGGGCATCGCGCTGATCGCGCAGGAATTCTCGCTGGTCCCGCATCTCAGCGTGGCCCGCAACATCTTTCTCGGCCGCGAGCCGGCCGGCGCCCTGCCGCTGACCATCGACCGCCGGGCGATCGACCGCCAGGCGGCCGGCGTGCTGGAACGGATCGGCTTCGACATCGACCCGCACACCCCCCTGCATGCGTTGGGCGTGGCCCAGCAGCAGATGGTGGAGATCGCGAAGGCGCTGTCGCAGAACGCCCGCATCCTGGTCATGGACGAGCCGACCTCCGCCCTGTCGGACCGCGAGACGGTACGGCTGGTGGCGATGATCAGGCAGCTCCAGGCGGATGGGGTCGCCATTGTCTACATCTCCCACCGCATGGCCGAAGTGTTCGAACTCGGCGACGAGATCACGGTGCTGCGCGACGGCCGCGTGGTCGGCCATGCCCTGCCGTCCGAGGTCGGCGTCGCGGAGCTGGTCACCATGATGGCCGGCCGCAAGGTGGAGACCACCTACCGTCACGCGTTCTGCGCCGTGCCCGGAGAGGTTGCCCTGTCGGTGCGCGGCCTGTCGGCCCCCAGCGGACTCAGCGACATCGCGCTGGAGGTGCGGACCGGCGAGATCGTCGGGCTGTGCGGGCTGGTCGGCTCCGGCCGGTCGGAGGTGGCGCACGCCATCTTCGGCGCCGATCCGATCGACCGCGGCGAGATCCGGATCTTCGGGCAGCCGATGCAGGGCGGGCCGGAGCGGGCGGCGGCGCTCGGTGCCGGCCTGATCCCGGAAAGCCGCAAGTCGCAGGGCTTGGCCCTGCTGCGCACGGTGGAGGACAATCTGGTGGTTTCCGCCCTCGGCCGGCTGTTTCCCCGCGGCGTCCACCGGCCGCGCCGGGCGCGCGCCGTCGCGACGCGCCTGATCGAAAAACTGCGGATCGCCGGGGCCACCCCGAAGCGGCCCGTGCACGTGCTGTCCGGCGGCAACCAGCAGAAGGTGGTGATCGGCAAGTGGCTGGCCGCCGAAGCCAAACTCTTCCTCCTCGACGAGCCGACGCGCGGCATCGACGTGCGCGCCAAGGCCGAGATCTTCACCCTGGTCGATCGGCTGGTCCGCGACGGCGCCGCCGTCCTGATGATCAGCTCCGAACAGTCGGAAATCGTGCAGGTCTGCGATCGCGCCTACGTGATGCGCGAGGGTCGGATCGTCGGCCACCTGTCCCGCGGCGAGCTGTCCGAGGAGAACATACTCAGGTTGGGGATGCACCATGACTGACCTTTCCTCCGCGGCTTCCTTCCGGTTGCCGACCCTGTCGGCCTCGGGTGCCGGCCTCACCCTGCTCGTCCTGTTCGCCGTCTTTGCGCTGGCGAGCCCGCATTTTGCGACGGTATCCAACCTGACCAACATTCTGGTGCAGTCGACCATCCTGCTCCTGCTGGCGATCCCGATGACCTTCATCGTGATGACCGAGGGGCTGGACCTGTCGATGGGCGCGGTGGCAACGCTCGCCTCCGTCACGCTGGCGCTGACCCTGGTGGCGACCCAGTCGATCACGCTCGGCCTGCTCGCCACGCTGGCGGTGGGCGGCCTGTTCGGCCTCGCCAACGGACTTGCGGTGGCGATGGCCGGGCTTCCGCCCTTCGTCGCGACGCTGGGGACCATGGGGATCGCCCAGGGCTTCGCACTGATCGCCAGCGAAGGCAACATCATCGTCAACCTGCCGGCCGCCGTGCAGAGCCTGTATTCGGGCCGGCTGCTCGGCATCCCGGCGCCGCTGTGGATCGGGGCCGCCGCCTATCTGCTGTTCCACGGGCTTCTGCACCACACCCGGCTCGGCACCTATGTTCCGGCGCTGGGCGGCAATCGCGAGGCGCTGCGGCTGGCCGGGATGAAGGAGCGGCAAGCGCTGACCCTGGTCTACCTGCTGGGCGGGCTGATGGCCGGGCTGGCCGCGCTGCTGCTGACCGCAAGGGTCAACGCCGGTCATCCGACCGCCGGCATCGGCCTGGAGTTCGACGCGGTCGCCGCGGTCGCCGTCGGCGGCACCCAGTTCGAACACGGCAAGGGCTGGCTGTTCGGAACCCTGATCGGCGTTCTGACCATCGGGGTGCTGCGCAACGGGCTGAACCTGATCGAGGTTCCTTCCTCCCTCCAGGTCGTGTGCGTCGGCGTGCTGGTGGTTCTGGCCCTCTTCATCGACGGTTTGCGGAGTGCGAAATGACCGACGGCGCCCTCACCCTGCCCGCCCTGCCCAGCCTGTCCCAGGAGACGCGCCAGTTCCTCTACCGCTTGGTCGCGGTGGTGGCCATCGGCTTCGCCCTGTCGCTGATCAGCGAGGCGTTCTTGACCTGGAGCAACCTGGTCAACGTCCTGCGTCAGGCCTCGCTGGTCTTCTTCATGGCCTTGGGCCTGACGCTGGTGGTGCTGACCGGAAAGATCGACCTGTCGCTCGGCGCCAATGTCGGATTGTCCGCCTGCCTCGCCGGATTGGTGATCCAGGGCACCGGCTCGCCCGTGCTGGGGGCCGCGACCGGGATCGGCGTCGGCGCGCTGATCGGGGTGCTGAACGGCCTGATGGTCACGCGGCTGCGCATCCCCTCCTTCATCGCGACCTATGGGACGCTGTGGATGGTGCAGGGGCTGACCTACTATGTGATGGGCGGGCGCACCGTGCACGGCTTCCCGCCGGAGTTCCGCGCGCTCGGCAGCGGTTACGCGCTGGGCCTGCCGATTCCGGTGTGGATGATGCTGGGCTTTCTGACCGTCGGCGTGCTTCTGACCGGCCGTTCGGTCTTCGGGCAGCAGATCTACGCGATCGGCGCCAACCCCACCGCGGCGCGCCTGTCGGGTATTCCGGTCGTCCGCAACCTGGTGGCGGTCTTCCTGATCTCCGGCGCGATGGCCGGCCTCGCCTCCCTGATCTTCCTCGCCCGCCTCAATTCGGCGGAGGGCGACATCGGGGAGACGCTGACCTTGCCCGCCGTGGCGGCGGTGCTGATCGGCGGCACATCGCTGTTCGGCGGAGTCGGCAGCGTGGTCGGCACCTTCATCGGCGCCGTCATCCTGACCCTGACGCTGAACGGCATGAATCTTCTGATGATCGATGCCAACTGGCAGCCGGTGGTGACCGGGGCGATCGTCATCCTGGTCGTGTGGTTCGACATGCGCTCGCGCCGGTCCAACTGACCCGCTGCGCATCCAGTTTCCAAATCCAGTCAACGAGAGGGGAAGACCGGCGATGCACACCGCACGGACAGTCGCGCTTTCGATGTTGGCCCTGGCCGGCTCCACCGCCCTGGCACGGGCCGACGGGGAGATGGTCGCGGTGCTGACCAAGAACCAGACCAATCCCTATTTCCACGCGCTGCGCCTGGGGGCCGAGCAGGCCGCCAGGTCGATGGGCGCCCGCGTCGTGCAGTACGTACCGACCAAGCCCGACAGCATCCCCGAACAGCTTAGCCAGATCGAGGATGTCCTGGTGAAGAAGCCGGACGCCATCGTCTTCGTGCCGGTGGACTACAAGGCGATGATCCCGGGCCTGGAGAAGATGAACACCGCGCAGGTGCCGGTGATCAACGCCACCGACCGGATGGCGGGCGGCATCGTCGCCTCCTTCGTCGGATCGAACGACTACGGGCTGGGCATGGCGACCGCCCACAGCCTGCTGAAGGCGATGGGCGGCAAGGGCAACCTCGTCATCATCGAAGGGGTGAAGGGCTACATCACCAACGTGGACCGCACCCGCGCCTTCCGCGATGCCTTGAAGGAGTATCCGGAGGTCAAGCTGCTGGCCTCGCAGACCGGCAATTTCCAGCGGCTGAACGCACTTCAGGTGATGGAGAACCTGCTGCAGTCCTTTCCGAAGATCGACGGGGTGCTGGCGGCCAACGACGCCATGGCGGTCGGCGTCATCGAGGCATTGGATGGCGCCGACCGCAAGGCCCGGGTCGCCGGCGTGAACGGCACCCAGGAGGCGATCGACGCCGTGAAGGCCGGCAAGCTGGTGGCGAGCGGGGCCGCCGACCCCTTCGCACAGGGCTGTGCCGCCGGCATGCTGGCTGTGCGCGCCGCCCGCAAGCAGCCGGTTCCCGCCGAGATGCTGTGGAAGCCCTTCGTCATCGACAAGGAAAACGTCGCCGAATTCGACATCCCGCCGGACAAGCGAACCTGCACGGCCTACGAAGCCATCGTGAAATGAGCCCGCTCCCCGTCTTCCCCCAGTATCGGATCCGCCATTCATGAAACTGTTGCGCTACGGCCCGCCGGGCCAGGAAAAGCCGGGCCTGCTCGACGCCCAGGGCCGCATCCGCGACCTGTCGGGCGAGGTCGCCGACATCGCCGGCGCCACC
>OUNM010878268.1_pt1 | contig 10246 bp, 10 predicted proteins | sample 1769961 | NCBI WGS metagenome assembly OUNM01 (sample SAMEA3914820, study PRJEB12502) | metagenome | biome: forest; material: soil | place: USA | collected 2012-03-12 | depth 0.3 m
CCACCAAGCCGGCATGTTCCGGCTACCCGGATCACCCCAGATGCCGAAGGAAAGCGCAAACGAGATGCCGAAAATGCCGTAGCCGGTGTACGGCCATGGATCGTCGAGACCCCCGTGGTGGGCAAAGAGATAGCCCTTTGAACTGAGCCATGCGGCAAAGAAGAGTGCACCGAGGCTTCCAAGGAATCCAAACAGAAACCCTTTTCCCCGCGTCGCGGCCAAGAGGGGAACCAAGGCGAACCACGCGAGATAGGCTTGCTCACCCAAAGGCATCGAAAGCAGTAGCAAGAGCCCCGTAACGAGCACCGATATCAGCGTGATCGCCAGTCCCTTCATCCTTGCCCCTACTCAACAAACGCTCAATTCGGTTCCGACGGCAGTTTTCACGATTCTATAACATCTCACCGCGAACCGGATTCGTTGAATCGGTCCCGCAGATGGTAGCGTAGAAAGCTCCATGCTCTCCGCGCTCCTGCTGCTCGGTGTCGGTTCTCTAGCCGCATTCGCTTCCTCCGATCCTGCCGAGCCCCCGGCAACTCAGTCGATCGTTCTGGGGGCCGGTTGCTTCTGGTGCTACGAGCCGATTTTCGAGCGCCTAAAGGGCGTTTCGGCCGTCGAAGTCGGCTACGCCGGCGGCACTACCGCTCGGACCTCCTACGAGCAGGTCAGCTCCGGCAACACCGGCCATGCCGAGGTGTATAAGGTCACCTACGACCCGAAGGTGATCACGGAAGAGGACCTGCTCCACGTCTTCTTTACTGTCCACGATCCAACGCAGAAGGATCGGCAAGGCAACGACGTGGGCACCCAGTATCGTTCGGTGATTTTCTACGCGAACGAGGCGGAGAAGGCGAAGGCCGAGAAGGTCCTGCATGAGATGACGGCCTCGAAAATCTTCGACCGCCCGATCGTCACGACCATCGAACCCCTTCACAACTACTCCCGCGCCGAAGAGTATCACCAGGACTATTGGGAAAAGTACGAAAAGGCTTCGCCGGCCGAGCGGATGACGATGAACGCAGGATATTGTAACGCGATCGTCACCCCGAAGGTTTTGAAGTACCGCCAAAAGTTCGCCCACTTGATGAAGGGCAACTAATCGTTCAGCGGCCGGAACTCTTCCGGATGATCTCGTAGGTAGTTCAAAACGTGGCGGCGCCGTTCGGCGCCCCGCGTTTTGTCGGTTCGTTCGTTGGCAGGAGGGAGCCCCGGAATGAGGCCCTCTACGCGCTCATAGACGGAGGCCCAGCGCTTTTTGATCGCCGACGGCGAGAGCGACAGCCGGCTCGAAAGCTCGGAATCGGTCAATCCCTCAAGTGCCGCTCCCAGGAGTTCACGGTGGACCCGGCGAAGGGAAAGACGGATCGGATATCGATGGAACATGGCCGCCATCCTCGCCCCGCCGTTATCGGCAATGTCGGACTCTTCGCGCACCACGCCGAGAAGGAATGGCCGCTGCAGAGTCGGCCCCTCACCGGACTGGCCGAAGAACCTCGAGTAATCGTCCCGCATCTTCCACCCTCCGGCCAGATAGGAATTGAGCGCCTGATTACTATAAACCTCCCGGAGGCATCGCTTGATGTTGTAGCCGCGGAGCGCTTCGAAGCAGAGGCGCGCCCGGAGTTCTGAGACGATCCCCGTCGAGGAGTGCCCCAGTTCTACGTCCAGGCCTACCGTATGCATCGAAGCGAGATTGAGCCCCGATCCATGATGAGCGACGCGGATTCTTTCGATGGAAAGTGGCTCATCGCCTCGGGTTAGAAACCGGGTGACAATTTCGTTTCCGTAACGAGGGCAACGGCCGGCCTCGATCCGGTCGGCGAGCCGGTCAGAGACGAAAACGCTTAGCGATAGCGAGACAGGTCTTGGTGCCTCAGAAACGTCCTCGATTACGAGGGACCAGACCCCTTCTCGATCCAGCAATGTTGGCCAGGCTTGGGCCAGTTCTTCAGACGATAGCCCATACCAAGGTGCAAGAAATGCGCTAGCCGCATTGAAGTCAGCTGGGGTTGCGGGCCGGTGAGAAAGAAGCAAAGAACTACCCTTTTATGGCACTGGTAAGCGCTCTAACTCGTCGAAGGTACCAGTTTAGGTCCCTTTGCCGCATATGTTGTCGGCAACTGTATGCGCAATTACGGCAAAAAAGGCCCTTTCGGCCTAGGCGGCCTCGGTCAAGTACTCGTTCACCTTAATCGCGAGGGACTTTGTCATCGTCGGAACGGCCGCCAATTCTTCGACCGTAGCCCGTCGAATTCCTTCAACCGAACCGAAAGTTCGAAGAAGTAACCGCTTACGTCGAGGGCCCACCCCCGGGATTTCTTCAAGCGCCGATCCGTTCATCCGCTTATCGCGAATCTTTCGATGGTAGGTCAAAGCAAATCGGTGAGCCTCGTCCCGCAGCTTTCGAAGAAGCATGAGCCCGGGCGAGTTTAGCGGCAACTCGACTTCCCTGTAGGTATAGGCCCGATCACGGCTCTCGGGAATCGAATCGCCCAAGAGGGGTTGGAAAATCTCGTCTGCCTCTACCGGCACGTAGATCAGCTCATGCCGCTTGGCGAGCCCGATCATGGGGACGTGAAGTCCCAGCGTGTCGCGTGCTCGTAGCGCCGAAGCAAGTTGTCCCTTACCGCCATCGATCATGATCAGGTCGGGCAACTTCGTAAACTTCTCGTCTCCATCGATGTATCGTCTCAGGCGGCGAGTTAGTACCTCGTGCATCATCGCGAAGTCGTTTGGGGTCTCGGGGTGCCACTTGATCGCAAATCTCCGGTACTCATCCTTTGCCGGTTCACCCGCTTCGGTCACAACCATCGAGCCAACCGGCGCGGTGCCTTGAATATTCGAGATGTCGTATCCTTCGATTCGCACCGGCGGCGTGTCGAGTCCCAGGGCGTCCTGGAGCATGGTCATCGCCTCTTCCGCCCACTCCTCTTTTTTCTTTAGGTCTTGGCTGAAAGCGTTGAGCGCCTGTTCGGCATTTGCGGCCGCAAGGTCCACCAGTCGCGCCTTGTCTCCGGTCTGAGGGACTTCGATCGTGACCGCGCTCCCCTTTCGGCCGCGAAGCCACGTCTGAACTACCATCCGCTCTTCGATCTCCACCGGTAAGAGGATTTCGCGAGGGACTTCGGGAGCATCAGCGTAGTACTGCTTAACGAACTCTTGCACCGCTTCCGCCGGAGGTGCGTCGGCCGAGTTGTCCAACACGTACTGCCGCTGACCGATGAGCTTTCCGCCCCGGATGTAGAGCATCTGGATGGCGGCGCCCCGTTCATCCTTCACAACGGCGATGACATCTTGGTCGCCACCCTTATCCGTGACCGCCTGCTGACGTTGCATGACGTTCTCGATCGCCGCCACCTGATCGCGGAGCTTGGCTGCTTTTTCAAAATCGAGATCCTCTGCAGCGGCTTCCATCTCGCGCCGGATATCGGACGCAATCGAATCTTCCTTCCCCTCGAGGAACCGGCTAACCTTGTCCAGCACGCCCTGGTATTCCGCCCGATCCGCCAAACCCGCACAGGGGCCGAGACATCGCCCCAGATGATAGTAGAGGCATGGACGTTGGACGGGTTGGCCTGACCAGCTTTTTCCGCACGGGATGAGCGGGAAGATCTTGTGCAAAATCCCCAGGGTGTCCCGAACTGCAAAGGCGCTGGTGTAAGGGCCGAAATAGCGGGCCTTGTCCTTGCGCACCTTACGGGTGAACATCACCCGCGGAAACTCCTCGTCGGTGATCGTGATGTACGGGTACGACTTATCGTCCCGCATCCGTACGTTGTACGGCGGGCGATATTTCTTGATCAGGTTACATTCGAGAACCAGCGCCTCTACTTCTGTGCTGACCACGATCCATTCGAGGTCACGGGCCTTAGAAACCAGCCGCGCAATCCGGGGTCCGTGGCGCGTCGATTCCTGGAAATAGCTTCGAACTCGATTCCGGAGGTTGATCGCTTTCCCTACGTAAAGGACGTTCCCGCTCTCATCTTTATGCAGATACACCCCCGGCTCCGGCGGGAGCAGGGCGAGCTTATCGACAATCGTTTGGGGCAGGGTTCGCTTTTTGGGCATTCGATCCGCTAGTGGTACTACGTCTACCCCATCCGGGTCGTGCCTCGGTAATGGCTAGATGTATTCCGTGACGATCTCGGGGTTTTCGCCGAGATGAGCGGCGATTTCGCCGAGCGTTGGAATCCGGTTGGACGCTCCCAGATAACCTACCGATAAAGCCCCCGCGACCGCGGCAAATTGGAGGCAAACGGACATTTCCCAGTTGCGAGAGAGGCCGTGAAGCATCCCGGCGCGGAACGTGTCGCCCGCCCCCGTTGCATCGACCGTCGCGGGCGTCGGAAATGGGGGATAAAAGCGGGGCGCCAGTTTTGGACCACCGGCGACGAAACCGCTCGGTCCGTCCGTCAGGATCGCAAAAACTCCGGTTCGCTCAATGAGATCCGAGACATAGGCTAGATTCGCCTCAACATCGCCCCGCGAACCGGCCCAGTCGGTGGACGACTGCCAGAAGGAGCCGGGAGTCAGCGGCTCGCGATCCCGAATAAAGTCCATCACGTACGTGCGCATTCCCGCTTCGGCCGCCCGGCGGACCGCCTGACGGCTGGCGTCTTGCATATTTGGTTCGGCGGCAAAAAGGCCTCCGCGGGCCAGAGGGAGCTTTGAAAGGTCGATCGTGTGATCAAGGGCGGAGAAACCCCTACCGATCATCGTTCGCTCACCGTCCGGAGTCACGAATACGTCGCAAACGGGAGCGGCGGAGGGTTTTGAACTGCGCAGCTCCCTGAGATCCAAGCCTCGCGCAAGAACGCGACTTCGAAGATCCTGTCCATCCGCATCGTCACCAAGCGGATTGCTCGCCAGAATGGGCGTCCCACCCCAAGAGGAAAGGGCTAGCGCGGTGTTGGCCGCCTCGCCGCCAAGGGCAATGGCTTCATCGATTGCCTCGACATAGCCACCGGGCGCCGGTAGATGGGGCAACCGGCGTACGCGGTCTAGGCAAACGGTGCCGAAGACAACGACCATCGGGGGCAAAGGTACCCTCCCTACGTGTTTCTTGCCCAACTGGCCGCCGCGATGGTTGTCTGGGCGATTCTTGTGGTGAGGCTTTTCCGCCGACGAGAAGAGCTGATCGCAACCATGAAGGCCCGCTCAAGAGGCGAGCGCGCCGTCCAAGCGATTGTTCGTTTGTTCGCATCGATCGCTTTGCTGGCCCTTGAAATGATCGCTTTGTCTAAGGGGGGCATGGTCCAGGGAAGCTTTACGCTTTGGGGCTGGGCTCTCACAACGGTTGTGGTGCCCTTATTCGCCTACCTACAAACCACCGCGTTGGTGCCGCTCATTCTGAATTCGGTAACTCAACCCATAATCGATTCGTCCGATAGTAAGGACGCCGACCATCCATGAAGAAGCCTCTGTTATCCCTTTTGCTCTTGACGCTCCTTGCGACCGTTGCTCCCGCCCAGTCGCAGTCTCCGGACGCGGTTCGAAGCGATGCGATCTTGAAGAAGGTAGGTCAGTTGGACGTCCTCATTCAAGTCGTCCCGCTCCTTCTCACGAAGGACCAGTTCCCGCCTATTCTGGTCGCCATCGAGAAGGTTCATCAGAAGCAGAAAGAGCTCTACGCCCAAGAAGCAAAAGATTTGGCCACGATCGACGTCGAAGTCAGTAAGGCGGTCGATGAAGGCACAAAGAAGAACGTCTATCCGCCTCACGAGGTCCAGGCGAAGGTTGCCGGCCTTATGCGGGCTTCCGGCATTCGCCGCAGCCTCTTCTACAACGAAATGGTTGACCTGGTGTTCGACGCCTGCAAGAAGACCCTCAACGCTGGTCAGCTAAAGACGATGGAGAAGTCTCTAAAGCCAGAGCTCCTCGACCCTTCGATTAAGGTCGATTCTATGGACTCCGACGCCAAGATCAAGTTCTTCATCCGTAAAGTCATCCTCGATCCGGTCGCCTATGACGTGTTGATCGACATGAGCAAGCGAAAGGAAGACTAAGTTTAAAAAGGGAGTTAGGTTTCACTCCCTAACTCCCTCGTCCATCTCGGCTACCAATCGCTTCATCTCCTCTGAGTAAGCGTCCAGGCGCCCGGCAAGGGCTTCGTCGGAACTCGCCAGGATTCGAACTGCGAGAAGACCAGCGTTGCGGCCATTTCCGATTGCGACAGTCGCTACCGGGATTCCGGCGGGCATCTGGAGGATCGAATAGAGCGAATCGATGCCCTGGAGCGCCTTCGTTTGGACAGGAACCCCGATCACCGGCAGGGTCGTCAACGAGGCAACCATGCCCGGCAGGTGGGCGGCGCCGCCTGCCCCGGCGATAATCGCCTTGAGTCCCCGGGAACGGGCACTTTTCGCGTATTCGTACATCGCATCCGGGGTCCGATGGGCACTCACCACCCGGATCTCATACGGCACCCCAAACTCCGTGAGCGCCTCCGCGGCGGGGCGCATCGTGTCGAGGTCGCTCTTGCTGCCCATGATGATGCCGACGAGAGGGCTTTCCATTTACCAAAAGCCTACTTGGCTCATCCGAGAGCTTGCTTGCCGCTACTTGGCGATTTGGTCGGCGATGATCTGCGCCATTCGTTTCGCCGCGCCCCGGTTGGCGTCGACAAGCGCCTTGGCCGCCTCACCCATTTTGCGCCGCCTGTCAGGATCACCCGCAAGCGAAACAATGGTTTGTCCAAGGCGATGAGTACCCATCTCCGGTTCAGATAGGGAACACTTTTCACTTGCCCCCGCCGCCTCCGAAAGCGTCACCACGTCGCGAAAGTTCTTCATGTGACCGCCGTGGAGGGTTGGAACGCCATGGGAGAGAGGTTGGATGACGTTCTGCCCTCCTAGCTTTGCAAACCCGCCACCAACGACCGCAATATCCGCGGCCGCGTAAGCTTCGGCTAGTTCCCCGTAGGTATCGAGCATCAAAACCCCGCGCTCCGGCAGCTTTTCGCCCTTTGAACGATGCGCAATCTCGATCCCTGGCACCGCAGACCTCAAAGCGGCTTCGAATTCGGGAGCGCGTTCCAGGTGGCGAGGGGCGACGACAAAATCCACCCGATCGATCAGAGGGACAATCTCTCCGGCAAAGCCGGGGAACTCTTCCGCGCGGAGCGACCCGACAAGAATGGTAAGCCGTCCCTCCCGGCTACCCAACTCTTTGCGCCAACGGGCCGGATCGTGGGCCGTTTCCAATGCCTGGTCGAACTTGATGTTCCCAACGGGCTGAACATTCTTGGCCCCGAGTGACCGGAACCGCTCGGCATCGGTCTCAGACTGCGCAAGTACGGCATCGACGAGTTCAAACAAACCCTTGTAGAAGAACTTAAGCTTTTGCGAACGTGGATACGCGCGATCCGACATACGGGCATTCACGACAAACGTTGGGATGTCGAAAACTTTTGCCGCCCAAAACAGGTTCATCCAAAGTTCTGTTTCAAGTACGATTAGCGCATCCGGCCGGACCCGCTGCATCGACGACATGGTGAACCGCGCCACATCAATCGGCAGATAGACGAGATAGTCATAGAGTCCCTTCTCCGCCTCCCGCGCCGTTTGGTGCCCGCTACTGGTGGTGACACTCAACACGATTTCGTAGTCCGGAAACTTCTCTCGAAGTGCTTTCAGAAGTGGTTTAGATGCGACAAACTCGCCCACCGAAACGGTGTGCACCCAAAGCCGCGGTTTCTCCCCTTTCTTAGGAATCCACTCCCGATAGTCGCCCTGCCTCTCCCGCCAGTTCGGCTGCTCCTTCCGCCGCCAAGCCCGCCAAACCATCCACGGCGCCCAAAAAGGGGCGAAGAGGGTGAGAAGGAAGTTGTATAGGAGGAACATTTCTTGTTTTTCAGATTTTGGTTTGATCGCAGGTTTTACGACAGAACCTAAAACCTAAACCCCAAAACCCGTTCATACGCCTCGACGTACTTGGCTCGCGTCTTGGCCACAACATCGTCAGGTAAGCGCGGCCCCGGAGGGGTCTTATCCCAAGCGATTGACTCCAAATAGTCGCGGACGAACTGTTTGTCGTAGCTTGGCTGCGCTCCGCCCGGTTTGTATTGGTCAGTGGGCCAGTACCGTGAGGAGTCGGGGGTCAAGGCTTCATCGATCCAGACAATACCGTCGTCGGTGAGGCCAAATTCGAACTTGGTGTCGGCCAAGATCAGCCCAACACTGGCGGCATGCTCTGCCGCCCTCCGGAAGAGTTCCAACGTCCAATCACGCACGGTCGTCGCCGTCTCGAGGCCCACCATATCGACCGCCCGCTGCCAGTCGATATTCTCGTCGTGGCCCTCTTCCGCTTTCGTGGCGGGCGTAAAAATAGGCTCAGGAAGCTTTGAGCTGTCGACCAACCCTTCGGGAAGGCCTAAACCGTGGACGCCCCCACCTTGCGCCCGGTATTCCTTGAAAAGCGAACCCGAGATATAGCCCCGCGCCACGCACTCGATACTCAAGGGCCGGCATTTTCGGGCGATGGTCGTCCGGCCGAGCAACTCGGGCTGAGGCGCCCGCTTCGCAACCTCTTCGTCCGCCACCGAAATCACATGGTTGGGACAGACGTCTTGAAGCTTCTCGAACCACCACGCGGACATCAGATTCAGAATCCGGCCCTTGTCCTCGATCCCGTTTTCCATCACCACATCGAACGCCGAAATCCGGTCCGTCGCCACGATCAGCAACTCGTCGCCAAGATCGTAGACTTCTCGCACCTTCCCAACCTTCGGTGATGGGAGTCCTGGAAGATCGGTGCGAAGAAGCGCGGGCATTCTCTTATTGTGGCCGGTAGCCGGGCAGACGGTCCTGCGTCACAATACTGCTCGTGGTTCCGCCGCAGCTTCAAGCCGACGTACTCGTTCAGGCCCTGCCCTACATTCAGGAGTTCCGGGACCAGACCTTTGTCGTGAAGTACGGAGGCAGCGCGATGCGCGACCCTTCGCTTCTCGAAGGTGTTATCCGCAACGTCCTCCTCCTCCAAGCCGTCGGAATCCGCACCATCCTCGTGCACGGTGGCGGACCAGAGATTGACGGGTGGTTATCCAAACTTGGATTGGAGAAGCGAACCCACAAAGGCTTGCGCGTTACCGATGAGGCCACGATGGACGTGGTTGAAATGGCCCTGGCCGGAAGGGCCAACAAGGCCCTCGTGGCCGAAGTCCAAAAGGCGGGCGGACGGGCGATTGGCCTTTCCGGCCGAGATGCCGATCTGCTCGTTGCCGAGCCGGTTTCGGATGAGCTAGGGCGCACCGGGCGGGTCACCAAAGTCAACTCCGGCATCCTCACCCTCGTCTCCGAAGGCGGCTATGTCCCGGTAGTCTGCAGCGTGGCGACGGACGGCGATCATCGGCCACTCAACGTCAACGCCGATGAAGCGGCAGGAGCGATTGCTGGAGCTGTCGGTGCATCGAAGCTGATTCTTCTTACCGATACCCCGGGCGTTCTCTCGGACAAAGACAACCCCGACTCCCGCCTTGGAAGACTCTCGCGCGAAGAAGCCCGATCCATGCTTGCGGACGGCCGTGCCGATAGGGGCATGATCCCCAAACTCGAAAGCGCTCTATCGGCCCTGGAAGCTGGCGTCCAGTCGGTCCATCTTATCGATGGCGGAGCCCCAAACTCGCTCCTCGTCGAAGTATTCACCCACTCGGGAATCGGCACGATGATGGAATAGTGTCTCCCGCGCCGGAATCAAAACGAATGGCGTTCTTCAGCGGCTCGGCGATTGCTGTGTTTGCAGGCTTGGGTTAGGACTCTAGGATGAGAAATCCCCATGACTGTAGCCTCGGTTTGGGCCCTTCGATATCCAATCCAAGCCGCATGGTTGTCTTGTCCAGATCCATCGGCGGTAATTCCACGGAGCTCGGGCCGTTGTTGAGAAACAGGGTGACCACTTTCTTTGGTCCTTTCTGCCGAAGTTCAAGAAGCCCGGGCTTCGCGTCAGCTCGAACCACCTCCGCTCTGCCGTAAACCAGTATCGGTTCCTTGGCCCGGTAGTAAAGCATCGGCCCTAGCCAGTCTCGCATCGCCAGGAGCCAACTCTCTTCCGTTCCCGGGCCGGGAAGGTAACGGGTAGCGCCGATATCGTCCGCCGTGATGCAGGCTTTGCCGGGCACGGCAAGCATCGTCATCTCAGCGAAGACGGCGATGTACGACTTCTTGCCGGTTGCATCGCGCAGCTTCTGGGTCTTCGGATTCGAGAGGAAGTGAACGGTTTCGTGCAGGTTCTTCACTTTCGCGAGCCAGAC
>OUNM010116582.1_pt1 | contig 10245 bp, 9 predicted proteins | sample 1769961 | NCBI WGS metagenome assembly OUNM01 (sample SAMEA3914820, study PRJEB12502) | metagenome | biome: forest; material: soil | place: USA | collected 2012-03-12 | depth 0.3 m
CCCCCACACCCACTCCTCCCCCCACACCGACGCCAACACCCACTCCAACACCTACTCCGCCGGCACCAGTTGTTGCGGAAGTCCGGCAGGAGATATCGGTCTATTCGGCGGCACCAGCGATCATGATGATGCAGGGACGCTCGGTCCTCGGCACGCTCCACGACCGGGTTGGCGAGGAAGAACTGCTGCGCGGTAACCCGGCGCTGGGGGATTCAGACTGGCGTAACGGGATGTGGGGACGCGTGGTCTACCATCATGCGGAATATTCAGGCGATCCGATCGGCATTTATGGTCACGGCGCCGGCTACGACAGCGATCTGTGGGCCGGACAGCTCGGCTTCGATCTCTATCGCGCGGAGGATGAGAAGGGCAATCGCGACCATGCGGGCTTCTATGGCGCCTATTCCAAAATCAATGCGGACGTCGGTCACAACATCCTGGATCTGCGCGTGCACGGTGGTTCGCTCGACGTCACAGGCTATACCCTCGGCGCGTACTGGACGCATTTCTGGAAGAACGGCGCCTACCTCGACGGGATAGCCCAGGTCACCTGGAACGAATTGGAAATGGAAGCCGGACGCCTCCGGCCGGCCACTACCAAGGGCATGGGCTATGCGCTCTCGCTCGAAGGCGGTTACCCCTTCGATCTGGGTAAAGTGAAGCTCGAGCCGCAGGGCCAACTCATCTACCAGAACCTTTCGCTCGACAGTTTCTCGGACCAAGCAGCGACGGTGCGGTATCAGGATACCGATTCCTTGGTCGGTCGTCTTGGCGTGCGCGTGGTGACCACGGGCCCGAAGGCTTTCTGGCTGCGCGCCAATCTCTGGTATGAATTCCTGGGGCACCCGCATACGGAAGTGTCGTCAGAGGACGGTTATGTGCCGTTCAGGGCGGACTTGCAGCGCCTGGTCGGCCAGTTCGGCGGGGGCTTCACCATCCCGGTAGAGGCACGGATGGTGCTCTACGGCGCCGCCAATTACGACACCACCTTCAACGGCAAGGGAAGCGGTTACGACGCCAAACTAGGCATTCGCTTGAACTGGTGACGATGACGCGCGCGTAACTGGGGTAACCTTTCGCCAATTCCAGGGATTTCTCCGATTTCGGCCCCCGATGCCAGCCTCGAAAATGAGCATCTGAGCCCAACGGCATAGGATAGCTTCAAATGGACGAATTCGAAGGAACTCCGCCAGATACCGTGATGACGCCGGCCTATGTGGAGTTGGTGGGACGTCTGGCCTATTTTTGGGGTTGGCCGCTGGTGAACAACTACAATCGCTCGCTAGGCGTGGCGGCCTTGCCCGAACCGGGGCGGATTGGCGGGGTCATTCCAGGCTCGCCTCACGGCCAGATTTCCATGCTCACGGACTATATCGATGCTGCAGAGCACTTCGTGACGTGCCCCAACCAGGACACGGTTTATGGAGCGGGGTTTCAGAACCTGGATACGAGCCCTGCGGTCGTGCAGGTGCCGGACTTCGGCGACCGTTTCTACACGTATCAAATTGGCGATGCGCGCACCGATTCCTTCGGTCAGATCGGCAAGCAGTACGGCAGCAAGCCCGGACATTATCTGATCGTGGGTCCTGGTTGGGAGGGCGAGCCGCCCGAAGGGATCACCGGCGTGCTGCATTCGCCAACCAACCTCGTGACGGTATTTCCGCGCGTGTTCATGGACGACACTCGAGAAGACCGCGAAGCCGTGCGCCCGTTGATCAACCAGATACTCGTTTATCCGCTCGCCGAGTTCGACGGCACCATGAAGACGAAGGATTGGGCGAGCACGCCGAATTTCCCCGCACCGCCTGCGACCAAAGGCGAAACGCAGTGGGTGATTCCGGAGAAATTTTTCGACGAACTGCCCAGGATCCTGAAGGACGTACCGGTCCGTCCGGGCGAAGAGGCGCTATATACGATGTTCAACTCGCTGATGGACGCGGCGGCCGCAGATACGAATATCAAGGCTCAACTGCAAAAAATCGCGGTTGCGGCCGAGGAGGAACTGATCGGGCCGTTGCTCCAGTTCCACAACAATGGTCGCCGCCTCGGGAAGGGCTGGACCTCGCCGTCAAATGGTGCGCGCTGGGGTTTCGATTACCTGTCGCGCACCGCGACAGCGCGTTCAAACATGTATGATAATGCGCCGGAAGAGACACGCTACATCTATACCGACTTCGACGCCGACGGCGCGCGGCTGAATGGCGCCAATAGCTACAGCATTACCTTTGCGAAGGGGGAAACGCCGCCCGTCGATGGGTTCTGGTCATTGACGCTCTACAACAAGGAGCATCTCTTCGAGCCGAACCCGCTCAATCGGTTCTCGCTGGGGACTAAGAACAAGAATCTCGTCTACGGCGAGGACGGATCGCTGACGTTGTATGCCGGATCCCGGTCGCCCGGAGGCGACAAGGAAGCGAATTGGTTGCCGGCGCCCGACGACGATTTTTCACTCTACATTCGTGCCTATTGGCCTGGGCAAGCGATCCTCGACCGTTCGTGGCAACCTCCCGCCGTCGTTCGCGGAGTCTAGCAGGGACGCTACGAGCCCGATCGACATTCGTTCCACGAATTCTGTCCGTTAAACAGTGCCAGCCTGTGATCCCCTTGGTTGCCGAAAGCCCAGCGATAGTGCGCTACCATCTTTCATGAGGTGAAGCTCGCCGTTCGCAATATGGGCGTGCATGTCTCGCGACATGTTAATGGCTCGATGGCGGTTGAGGCTGGTTAATTGATCGTCCGCTTCCGTAGCCAAAGCTGCCGTTCACCGCTCTGGAGCGGAACGGCCGTAAAGTCCCATTTCTGCCTTCAACAAGTGCATCGCCATGCGGAGTCATTCGGATCTAGGCTGTTAGAGACTAATTCGTTCAGTTTGTTCACAATCCAGCGTGAAGCCACGGCTGTCAGCCGGCGACAAGTCCTACCGCGGAAATTCCGGCAAGGGAGCCGGCATCGGTGGTGCTGGCAAATGGCTCGGTTGGGCTAACGCGTTCGTGACAAGGCGCAGAAAGGATCAGGCGTACCAAATTTGGCGCAAGCGCTTGGCGAGCCAGTCAGGCTCGAAACGAAGCGGATTGACGCGGGCCCATACTTGCGGTCGCCGCCGCTCATATCGAGCGGCATCGTGCTCAAGGTGGAAAGCGCGCACCCAGAGGTGGTTGTAGAGGATTTGTGCGAGCGCGGGATGGTGTAGGTCGAGGGCCAGCAGCGCGGTGCCCACGCACGGCGCGATTGGGAATGCACGATTGCGCGGTGGGACGTACCTGCCCGCAATCGCGGGCATCCAGAGTCTGCGGTCTGGCAAGTGGGGCCACAATGTGAGCTCGTACGGGGCAGACGAAGCTTGGCTTCTGGCATCGCGGCCGGATGCCAGCGCGTGGGGGGCAAACCGTGCCTGTGGTATCCGGCTGCCGGGCGAGGGGAGGTAAAGGCACTTGAGCGCCCACGCGAAGTGATCGAGCAAAGCCTCGCGATGCTCCTGTACGGTCGCCACCACGCGACGTACTGTCCGGTCATCGTCGAGCAGTTCGAAAGCGAATGCCAGTAGCAGCGCTTGAAACGGGGTGAGCAGGGTGCGCTGCTGCGGCGCGGTGCGGCGGGCACGTTGAGCGCAGATCTTCAAGCTGTCGCACGGTGGGCTGCGCCGGCACCGCGTGGGATTTTGGCACGGTGCGAAAAGACCATACTCGAACAGCATATGCCGCAGGGTGCGCTCGACCATCGGAAAATCGCTGTCACTGAAGTCGAGATGGATCAGCAGGAAGCGGATTGCTTCTACGCGGGTGATCAGCACGGTCGGAAGTTCGCGAGGGGGGGGCAGGGCCATCGCGCGCTACCCGAGGGGTTGGTGGCCGCGAGCGTCAGTCAGCCACGATCGCATCGGTGCCATCCCGTCGTATCGGGGGACGCCCCCCGGAGCCATCGTGGCGAGACGCACCATGATCGCGCTTCTCCTCCCGTATCGCATTCGGCTGCCAGGGTGCGCGCGTTCGGGTCCCACAGCAAGCGTCGCCTGTCTTCGGCGTGCGCCGTGCGTCCGGCACCCCGTCCAAGGCTGCGGTATGTGGTGGTGGAGGCTGCTGCCGGCGCGTGGCCCGGCTGCACGCGAGCAGCGCCCAATGCGGGCCGCCGACGAATGCCGAGACCAGGAATCGTGCTCCGAGCGCCGGCCAAACGGCATAGTGGCCGGCGGCGCGGCGGCAGTGAGTACGCCGGGTGAGCGGCGCACGCTGGGGTAGACAGTCGTGACACATATATGTAGCATTGCAAGGGTGACGGTTTCGACCTCAAGAGGCGCAACATGGTCCAGCACTCGCCCGCGCACCGTCCCACGCCCCGGCTTCGCAGCGTTAGCGTGCCGGGTCAGCGGGGAGTGGTGCGGCATGATCCCGACGCGACGCTCCGCAGCGACTGTCGCGGTCTGGTGCTGGATATCGAAACCGGGCCTGACGCGCAGATGCTGGAGGTCTGCGGGCGCAGCGCCCGCGATGCTGGAGGAAGGGTCTGGCTGCATGGGCTGCGCGCCTTCGCCCTGCTGCGGTTCAGCGGCGGCGTCGACGGGAACTTGGTGCTCACAGCCCTCGACAGCGCGTTGGTGGCGCCCGCCGCCCGCGACGACAGACCGAGGCGCTCGATGTGGCAGCATGCCTCGGGCGGCGAAGGTTGGGACGGCTTTTGCACCTGCACGACGGCGTTGGAACGGATCGATGAAGCGCTTGCTGACCTTGGCGAGCAAGGCCAGCTCATCACGTTCAACGGTCGGCGCCACGACGTTGCGTTTCTACGGCTGCAACGACGGCGCCTGGAATTGTTTGGGCCGGTCGCGCTCGATCATTTCGCCGGACGCGAGGCCCGGCAACATATCGATATGATGGAGGCGCTCAGCGCCGACGGACTGCGTTGGCCGAGTCTGGTGGATGCCTGCGCGGCTCTGGCGATCCCGCACGCGCCGCACGCGGATCCGGCCAGCGCAGTCCCGGCGCCGATACGCAAATGTGAAAGCGATGTCCTGGCCACGTTCCTGCTCTACGTCCACGAGGCGGCGGCAGCGGCGGGCGATGCCCGCGTCTTGTCGAAAGGCTGGGAGGCCGTCGCGCGCTGGTGCGCGCGGGCGCCGCTGCATGCCCATCGCGTGGTCTTCGCCGAGGCGGCGGTGCTGCGCGCTGCAGGCAGAGGCGAGCGGTTCCCCTAGTGCAGGCGAGCGATCGCTAAAGGCGCGGCAGCAGGGGGCATGGGAAAAGGCGCGTTCGGCACTGGCCGACGCGCAAAAAATCGGGCTAATGGTCCCGATGGACCCGGTCCTGGAGACTTTTGGCAAGACACTCCGTCGCCTGCGCGAACAGCGCGGGTTGACGCAGGGGCAACTTGCCCAAAAAATCTCCGCTTCCCGCAACACGATTGGCCGAATCGAACGCGGTGAGCATAATCCAACTTTGCTATTGCTGTTGGATATTGCCGAAATTCTCGGTGTCGACTTCAATGACTTGGTGATCGACTGCCGTCGATAGTGGCATTGTATTTCTAAATTCGCAGATTTGGATACGCGGTAATTTTCTCCATGCGTTGACCGTAGCTCATGAAGACACGTATATGTGTCAATTGAGATGTTTGTCAAGGGCTGACCATGAGCTACATTCTCGAATGGCAAGCGGGTGCCGTCCACGATCCGTCTTGGCTGATTCGTCAGCTGCGGGTGTTCCGCAGCGCCAGCGGGTTGAAGACCTTCCTGCGCTCGCGCGCATTTCGTCGCCTCGCCAGTGAGGAAATTCGATTGCAACGCCGCGAGGGGGGGCGCGTCGGGGTAGCCGTCATTACCACGGTCACCGCGACATTGGGCTGGAGCCCGGAGGCGAGCGCGTTGCCGCCGCCGCTGGTCCATTCCGCCTGGGCAGACGCGCTGAATGCGATGAACGTGCGGGGGCATTTGATCGAACGGATGGCCGCCGAACTCGGCACCGCGGTCGCGCTCGATTTGCTGACGCGCGAGCAGATCGCGGCCTTGATGAGTACGTTGCAGATCATGCTCGCGGAGTCGGCGGCGCGCGCGCCGCCAGCGCGCTGAGTGGCAGGATCAGTTCTGCAACTGTGTGAGCGCTCAGCCTCGACGCGGATGCGTGGCCGGGTCTGGCGCGCGCGCGGATCGCCGCCGCGCCAGCGGTCGTTCGGGGGGTGCGGACACGGGTTGAACGCAATCGGGCGGGGCGCAAGCGGGCTGGGGTGGCGGTTGTTACGGCGTATCGGTAGGTGAGAGCTCCACGGCGGCGACCGCCGCATCCGATGCTTCGACTTCCGGCGGGAAGCATTCGCTCGGCGAGGCTTCGGTCAATAGGCCGGGATGCACGCTGGCGAGCTCCCGGAGCATCGTTTGCGCCTGTCGCAAGCGGGCACGAGTCGTCAGCAGCGCCGCAATCAGTTCCGCCTTGCTGCGACGACTCAGGGTAGGATGGCGCGGTGCGCGTTGCCGACTGCGGCGTAGCGGTGGCCGCGCCGCCAGATAGGCAGCGTGGCAGCGGGGGTTGTGGATGATGGTGGAAGGCGCCAGCGGCGGTCGGGTCGGATCGAGCCTGGCGCTTTCGGCGGCGATTGCCGCAAGCGTGACCTGTGCTCCGCGCTGGCGCAGGCTGGCGATGGCGGCCTCGACACGCCGGATGGAGGCGGCCGTGCGCGCCGCGCTGGCTTCGGCGAAAGCTGCAGGTTGCGCGGAGGGCTTTGCACGGCTCGCGACAGTCATGGCGCGCCGCCGGTTGGACCCGTTTGCTGCTGGCGACGCCGTGCACGGCGGGTTGCCGGTTTGCGGTTCGCCGCGGGCACCGGCGGTGATGCCGGAGCGCTTGTTGCGGACGCCGATGCTCGTTTGGCAAGCCGCCGCACGAAGTTCGCCTTCATCAGCGGGGTCGCTTGGCAATACTGGCGGGTGACACTCAGAAGATCGCCTTCACTGCTGTGATCGCGGCGACTGTCCTCGCGCGTGCGGTGGTGCAATTTGAGCGCGACCTCCGCAAATGAGGCGCCCTTGAGATGCGCGTCGCTGCGCGCGCCGGCATGGCGCAAATCATGCGGCGTCGCGTAGTCGGGCCAAAGCAAGAGGCTCATGGCAAAGGTTACTTCACTGTCCCGGAGCAGACGCTGGCTGCGTTGATACAGGTATTCGGCGGGTTTGCATTTGCGCGCGAGGAGCTGCGCGGGTGAAACTGCGATCAGCACTTCGCCGATGGCCGCCGCGACCTCGACGACGGTGACGATCGCCTCGAAGTCTTCCTCCGTGATCAGGAATTCTTCCGGCGCATGACGGCCTTTCGGGATGGCTTGGTAGGCGTAGACGACGGGTCTGTTGCCATCCGTGCGCCGATAGGCATCCTCGGTAAAGCGTTGCTGCAGGATTTCGCCGATCCGGGCACCGCTGATCGCGCTCCGTCCGGCCGCCCGACCGATCGCGGCGGCATGATGCAGTTCCTCGATCGGCACTACGGCGATGCCGCGGCGCAAGGCCCGGCCGATCAGCAGGCGGGTGGGACGCTGCCGAGCACGCAGCAAGGTAGTAACCCCGGTCGGCCAAGGCTCCTGAGGTAGCCAGAACTGCGCACGCTGCGAGCGTGGTTGCTTGATATCCTGGAAACACCCGGCGCAGAGCATTTCCAGGAGCGGCGGTCCTAGGCCTTCGCGGGCACCCTCGTAGATCAGCCAGCGTTTATCGGCCGGCCACTGAGAAACGTCGACTGGGGTTGGGCCTGGCAGGCGTTCGGCAAGCCAGCGTGTGGAAACAATGCCGAAGTCCAGCGTGCGCGGTACCGCTGCGAGACCTTCGTCAGCGGGCAGGCAGGCGAGCGTGATGGAAAATGCGCTGCGCTGCTTTCGCAGGCCTACAGCGCCGCTCGCGAGCGCGGCGCATTGTTCGACGAAAGCGGCGTGGACGGTGGCGATTTCGCGGTATCGGCATTCCAGACGCACAGGTGCCAGGGCCGGATTATCCGCAAAATTCTTGCATCGCTGTGTTCGCCATGCAGCTTTGGCCGCACGGCGTCGGCGTTGCAGAATCTTGACTGTTGCAGTGCACAAGTCGGCGGGAAAGGCGATACGGGATCGTGCAAACCGCAGGGCAACTTCGGGCTGGCAGTCCAAGTATCTATTGAAGCAGTTGAATATCCGGACCCAAGTGGCCCATGTCGCGACTCGCTTGGCGATGGTGAGCGTCTCATTGTCCAAAAAGGCGCGCAGGCACTGGAGCAGCCAGGCCGGGTTGCGCGGGTCACGACCGGCGAGCAACTTTGCCAGATCCTCCAGCGCATGGATGAATTCCGTTATCCGGCTTTTGCGCTCGCCCCGCGCGCTTGCAAGCAGCAGCGTAACGCCTGCCAGTACGCGTAGGGCCGGATCGACCATTACAAATACGCGCATCCATTGCCGCAATTCTGGCGCCGGTAGCAGCGGGCCGGTCACTGGATCGAGCTGGGTCCGGGGTAAGGGGCCCAGGACTTTGCGCTGCCACATGCCAAGACGCGCGAGGATATGCCGATCGATCGCCCGGCCTTCGCGGGCTACGTGTCCCACCATGCTGCAGAAGCGTGGATATGTTGCCAAAGCGGTGTGGAAAGGACCACCCACGAGCGCCCGGAAATGCGCAACGGTCGGCCGCTGAGTCTCGTCAAACACCGCAGCGGCGGCCACAATCACTTTCAGCGGGTGAGGGAATGATATGCCCACGAGCGCGGCACGGCGGTGGCGATATCCAGCGAGAAACTCATCGGGTGCTAGCGAGGTATCTGACAGGAAGCGTTGGAGTTCGGCCAAGCGCCCATGCCGATAGACAGGTCGGGCCTCATAAGCCGGTCCGCCAAGCAATCCATGAAGGACGCTTAAGGTGGGGCGCTGGGTAGGCGGGAAAGCGGCAACAGCCGCAGCAATCACCTTTTGCGGGTGGGGATAGGCGATTCCGCTTAGCGCCGCGCGGCGGCTGCGGTACTCGGCGAGGAATTCTTCGGGCGGCAGTGTGGATTGAGAGACGAAGCGCTGCAGGTCCTCGAGGCACTCCGGATGCCGTTTGCGTGCGGAACGTCTGCCGGTCGGAACGTATCCCACGAGTCGGATAAATTCGCCATGGGCGCGCCATGTCTCATGGAGTGGCCCTCCCACCAGCGCGTGCAGGCGGGCCGCGGTAGGGCGTTTGGCATGGTCAAAGACAGCGGCGGCGGCGGCAATGATCTCCCGCGGGTGCGCGAAACCGATACGCCTGAGGGCTGTTCGGTGGAGGCGGTAGCCAGCAAGAAATTGATCGGCCGCAGGCGCCGCCTCGGAAAGATAGCGCTGCAATTCCGCCAGGGCCGCCGTTTGCACGGGGGTCATGCGAACGGTCTTTCAGACGCGGCCAGGGGGCGAAGGCGCGACCAATCCGCGAGCGATCGGCGCAAGGGAGCGGCTCCCGCCGAGCATCCTTGAGGCGCCGACCGAGGCAGCACTGGGCAGGAGGGCGGAGTGACAACACGCTCGTCGCCACGGGAGCGAACACGCCAGGGAGAGGGCTCGAGCATGACAGAACTCCTTTCACAAATACGCTCTTGCTGTGCGCTCACGCTGGGGGGAGGGGGGAGCGCGGCTGCGCCTTACGCAATCGGGTCAGGCGCGGATCGTGGAAATGCGCGCGCACGACGTCGTCAGCACGACGGACGTGGGCCATGGACACTTCGTCCTCCGCGCCGGTCTGTAGCCGCTGCATCAAACGGCGCGCGCGCAGGGGTTTCAGTCGCGGAGCGTAATAAAAAGCCATTTCCGGACCACTCTTCCAACCGACAATATCGGCGAGGAGCGTGATCATGGCCTCTTCCTCCGCGTAGCTTTCGGTCTGGGCATGGATCGCTTCCATCATCCTGGTGACCGCCTCGTGACGCAGCAAGTGTGGCCAAATCCGATAGCCGACCCGCTGGCGAAGGGTTTTGCGAAAGTAGTGGTCGCGATAGGTCCCCGGCTTGATCCGCCGGCCGGTTGGGGAAAGGAGCAGCGGCAGGTCAGCCAGCGTGTGCGGGCCGTTACACCGCGCGCTGCGACGCGCGGTCGTCACGGTTAGCCCGGTCTGCGCCGCGCGTGGGCCCTCGAAGTAGGCCAGCAGCTTTGCGTGCAGCGCGGCGTCGAGAAACAATGTTTTGGTGCGCGCGCCCCGCCCCCCTCACATGATGTTTTTTCGGTCAAGGGCCGGTCTGCATTATTGTAGCGGCGCAATCGTCGATGAAATCCAGCTGAGCTATGTCACGAGTACCG
>OUNM010297469.1_pt1 | contig 10243 bp, 8 predicted proteins | sample 1769961 | NCBI WGS metagenome assembly OUNM01 (sample SAMEA3914820, study PRJEB12502) | metagenome | biome: forest; material: soil | place: USA | collected 2012-03-12 | depth 0.3 m
AGACCCTTGCCGTTCATGTGGCAGCCGTCGAAGCGATCCTCGAAGCCGATCTCATCGGTGTTGGGCCCGGCATAGACGCCAGGAATCCGCGCAAGGTCGAGCTGGATCCTGCGCAGTGCCGCGTTGGGCCCCGGTGAGCTCAGGCAGACCGTGGCCTGCGCCACGAAGAACTTCGACTGCGGGAAATAGCGCTTGGTGAGTGCGATGATCGGGCGCATCGCTGCGTCGTATCCCGCGACGCCCTCGTCGTTGTTGTCCGCCTCGCCCTGGTGCCACAGGAAGTGCGTGACCGTCAGTCCGGCGGCCTTGGCGTCCGCCAGCCGCGCCTCGAGCATGCCGTTCAGCCGCCCTCCGGTCGTCCAGTCGCGCACGGACGTCGATCCGACGCCGGCTGCGAGCAGGATCACCTGGTCGAACGCCTTGGCCGCCACCAGCTTGTTTGCGGTGAGGGTCCAGACGCTGCCCTTCATGCCCGACGCTCCGAGCAACGGGTCCTCGGCGAGGTAGTAGTCGCCGTCCCAGTAATTGAGGATGTGCCGGTTGTCGGCGCTGAATCTCTCGTTGCCGTAATTGGCCGAGTTGCTCTGGCCGAACGTGAAGGCCACAAGCGCGCGCGGCCCGATGACCGGGCGGCGGACTTCGCGCTTGTCGGGATAGTCGATCACCTGGCCGTACTCGTTTTCCTCGACGCCCAGGCCGAAGTGGCGCACGAGCAGGACACAGCCGATGCAGGTCGCGGCGACGAGGACGGCCAGGGTGATGCGTCCGGTCACTCCTTGATGATTCCCACGATCATGCGCACCAGTACCTGCCGCGCGAGATAATCGGATGCAACAGGCCGCAGATGGCTGTCGTCGCCGCTGGTCAGGCCGGCCCTGCGATCGTCGCCGATATAGGTGAGGCAGCCGGTCCGGTCGCAGAACGCGCCCATCACGTCGACGAATGCCATCGTCTCGCTGGTCGTGAAGCGATCGGTCAATGTCTCGTTGAGCACGCGCTGCGACGGATCGATGCCGACGAAGGTGCGCCGGGGCGTGTCGCGCCACAGCTGGCGCGCGACGATGGTCGGCAGTCCGGTCCGCCAGCGCGGCGTCGGCCCCAGGAAGAGCGTCCGGGTGACGCCGAGCCCGTTCAGGATCTTGCCGGTCACGTTGTAGTGCCAGATCAGTTGCCCGCGGTCCTGCGCCACGATCACGACATCCGGCCTGGCCGCGGCGATGGCCTGCAGCGCGGTCCAGTTGGATTGCCGGCACGCATCGGACGTCGACGGGCCCGCAACGGTCGCGTCGGGAAAGCAGCCGGGGCGCGCGACCTGCAGGATCTGCCAGTCCGCCGGCAGGCTGCGCTGCAGCCCGCCGTAGAGTTCCTGCGCATGGCTGTCGCCCCACAGCAGCACGGCGTGGCGGCGCGTGGGGTCGCGCTCGGTGCACTTCGTGGCGCAGCCGGCCTCGATCTCCTCGGCGGCGAAGAAGTCGAGGAAAGCCTGTTGCTCTGAATCGCGCAAGCCGGTGCCGGGAAAGCCGTTCATCCGATAGCAACCGAAGCCGATCGCGGCGACGCCGATCGCGCAGGCGAGGAGCGCTCCGGTCCCGGCGCGACGGCGCACCGGCCGTTCGACGAACCGATACGTCGCGCCGGCCAGCAGCACGGTCAGCGCAACGGCGGCACTCCGCTCGTTGGGCGTGGGGACCGTGCTGTCGGCGACCTGGAGGAAGGCGAGAAGGGGCCAATGCCAGAGATAGAGCGGGTAGCCGAGAAGACCGAGCGCCACCGCCACGGGATTGCCGAGAACCCTGCGGCTGAACCAGGAGCCGGGTCCGGCCGACAGCACGAGCAGCGCGCCGAGGACCGGCAGCATTGCCCAACGGCCGGGCGGGCCGAGCGCGAAGCCTGCGGCCAACAGCAGGAGGCCCAGGACCGTCGCCAGGTCCGCGCCGGGCCCTTGCCACTGCCAGCCGCGCCGCTGCAGGACGGCAAGGCCGCAGCCGGCCATCAACTCCCAGCCGCCGGATAAATTCGCGGCAAGGAAGGACGCGAACAACACGCCGATGACGGCCTCGACGATTCCCGGACGCTGGCGCAGCGCCCGGAGAAGGAGGGGCCAGGCAACGTAGAAGGGAAGAAGCGCCGCGCCGGGCCACAGATGTCCGAGGATCCGGGTCGGTGCGCGGCCGTCGTCAAGAGCGGCCGCGCCGGCCATGTCGCGGCCAAGCGCCCTGTACTCGTCGGCGAACAGCAGGAACCAGCCGGCGACGAAGACTGCGATCAGCACGACCAGAAGCGCCGGCAGCAGGCGGCGGAGGCGTCGATCGTAGAAGCTGCGGAGGTCGAACGCGCCGCGCTCGAGATCGGCCACGACGGTCGAGGTGATCAGATAGCCCGAGAGGGCGAAGAAGATGCCGATCCCGGCAAAGCCGCCCGACAGCCAGCGGGCGGAAGTGTCGAACGCCAGCACCGCCAGGATGGCGAGCGCCCGCAGGCCCTCGATGTCGGCGCGGTGGATCCGGACCTGCTGCACGTCGCGTCCCGTGTCTCTTGTTTTGGTCCCGGGCCCGATGTCTCTACTTCGCCGTCTTCAGGAAATCGTCGACCAGCGGTTGCCAGATGGCGACACCGCTGTCGCTGCCGGCGAGACTGTGGCCTTCGTTGCCGAACGGCCCGACGGCGCGATGGACCGCGTGGCCGCCGGCGCCGTTATAGGCCGTGACCATCCTGTCGACGAGCTTGGGTTCGAAGAAGGTGTCGTTGGCGGCGTTGACCCAGAGCAGGGGGACGTGCGCGGTCGAACCGTACTTGGCCGCCGCCTTCACGAGCTGGGCGGGCTCGCAGTTGCCGACGCCCGGCTGATGGCCGCCGCGGCCGGGCGCGAAGGCGATCATCGCCGGCACGCCCGCGGGATTGAGGCTCGATAGCGCGACGGTGCCCCATGCCCCGGCGGACTGGCCGACGACGATCGTGCGGTCCGGCTGGATGAAGGGCTGCTTGCGCATGTAGTCGATCGTTGCCTGGATATCGGAGGCCGTTTCGAGGCCGCCGCGCACAAAGTCGGGGTTCTTGCAGCTGCCGTATTCCTCGGCCCAGCCACCGCCGGTCGCGCCGTAGCCGCGGCGAAGCGGCAGAACCACGACGTAGCCACGCGACACGAAGAACGAGGAGACGGCGCTGTATGTCGGCCGTTTCATTGTCGCCCGTTCGCTGCCGTCGGCAGGCGAGCCGTGATTCATCACCACCAAGGGGTGTTTCCCCTCACCGGCAGGCCGGAACACGGTGCTGTCCAGGAGGACCGATCCGTTGGCGGAGGGAATACGCCACTCCTGGGCGCGCATGTGGTGGCCTTCGCCGCCTTGCGGGCCGGCCGTCTGGGCCAGCGCCGGTGCGGCAAGGCAGAGCGCGACGAGCAGCGTCCGGACAAACATCGATCTATCTCCCGCTGCGCCGTGCCTGCTTGCCGCGACCGCCCGAACCGGTGCGCACGCCGCGGAAGACTCGGCTGTGCTGCATCTTGCCGAGATGGATGCCGACGTTGGCCGACGCCGCCTGGCCCGGCAGCTCGAGTTCGTTGGCTTCGAGCCGGCGGATCTCGTCGCGCAAGCGACCGGCTTCCTCGAACTCGAGGTCGGCGGCGGCCGCACGCATGCGCTTCTCCAGTTCGGCGATGTGGGTGCGCAGATTGTGCCCGACCAGATGCACGTCGCCCGACACGCCGGTGTCGACCGTGTAGTGGTCGCGCTCGGCGGTCGACTGCAGGATCTCGCCGATGTTCTTCTTGATCGAGGCCGGCGTGATGCCGTGCTCGGTGTTGTACGCGATCTGCTTGGCGCGGCGCCGGTCGGTCTCGCTGATGGCGTACTTGATCGAGTCCGTCATCTTGTCGGCGTAGAGGATGACGCGGCCCTCGATGTTGCGCGCGGCGCGGCCGATCGTCTGGACCAGCGAGGTCGGCGAGCGCAGGAAGCCTTCCTTGTCGGCGTCGAGGATCGCCACCAGCGCGCACTCGGGGATATCGAGGCCCTCGCGCAGCAGGTTGATGCCGACCAGCACGTCGAAGGCGCCGAGGCGCAGGTCGCGGATGATCTCGATGCGCTCCAGCGTGTCGATGTCGGAATGCAGGTAGCGGCAGCGGATGCCGGCCTCGTGGAGATATTCGACGAGATCCTCGGCCATGCGCTTGGTGAGCACCGTGACCAGCACGCGCTGGCTCTTCTTCGCGCACTCCTTGCACTCGGCGATCAGGTCGTCGACCTGCTTCTCGACGGGCCGGATGATCACGGTCGGATCGATCAGGCCGGTCGGGCGGATGACCTGCTCGATGAAGGCGCCCTGGGTGCGCTCCATCTCCCACGGGCCGGGCGTGGCGCTGACGAAGGTCGTCTGCGGACGCAGCGCCTCCCACTCCTCGAATTTCAGCGGGCGGTTGTCGATCGCCGAGGGCAGGCGGAAGCCAAACTCGGCCAGCACGCTCTTGCGGTTGAAGTCGCCGCGGAACATGCCGCCGATCTGCGGCACCGTGACGTGGCTCTCGTCACAGATCAGCAGCGAGTTCACGGGGAAGTATTCGAACAGGGTGGGCGGCGGCTCGCCCGCCTTGCGGCCGGTGAGGTAGCGCGAGTAGTTCTCGATGCCGGCGCACGCGCCGGTCGTCTCCATCATCTCGATGTCGAAGTTGGTGCGCTGCTCGAGCCGCTGCGCCTCGAGCAGGCGGCCGGCGCGGTTGAACTCGTCGAGCCGCTGCTTGAGATCGGTCTTTATCTGCTCGATCGCCTTCTGCATCGTGGGCTTGGGCGTCACGTAATGGCTGTTGGCGTAGACGATGATGTCGTTCAGCGACACCGTCTTGTCGCCGGTCAGCGGATCGAACTCGGTGATCGATTCGATCTCGTCGCCGAACATCTCGAAGCGCCACGCCCGGTCCTCGTAGTGGGCCGGGAACAGGTCGATCGTGTCGCCGCGCACGCGGAAGGTGCCGCGCTGGAAGGCGTTGTCGTTGCGCTTGTACTGCTGCTCGACGAAGCGGCGGAGCAGGGACGTGCGGTCGATCTTCTGCCCCTTGTGCAGGCGGAAGGTCATCTTCTGGTAGTTCTCGAGCGGGCCGATGCCGTAGATGCACGAGACCGACGCCACGATGATCACGTCGTCGCGCTCCATCAGCGCGCGCGTCGCGGAGTGGCGCATGCGGTCGATCTGCTCGTTGATCGACGAATCCTTCTCGATGAAGGTGTCGGTGCGCGGCACGTAGGCTTCGGGCTGGTAATAGTCGTAATAGGAGACGAAGTACTCGACGGCGTTGTCCGGGAAGAAGCCCTTCATCTCGCTGTAGAGCTGGGCCGCCAGGGTCTTGTTGGGCGCCATCACCAGCGCCGGACGGTTCTGCGAGGCGATCACGTTGGCCATGGTGAAGGTCTTGCCCGAGCCGGTGACGCCCAGCAGCACCTGGTCGCGCTCGCCGCCTTCCACGCCCTCGATCAGCTGGCGGATTGCCTCCGGCTGGTCGCCGGCCGGCGTGTAGTCCGACGCCAGCCTGAACGGCTTGATCGCGCCCGCCTCGAGCTCCGGCCGCCGCTGGATATACGGCATCAGGAGCGGCATCGCGGGCAGGGCGAGATTCTTTGAGGCCATGGCCTGCATTATATGATGCGCGGGCCCGGGCCCTGCAATGCTAGCTTCCGCCCGCCGGTCCGATGCCTGACATTCTTTCCACACCCTTTCTGATCGCCGCCGCCGTGGCGTTCGTGGCCGCCATGGTCCGCGGCTTCTCGGGCTTCGGTGCGGCCATGATCATGACGCCGGTCTTCTCGGCCCTGTACGGTCCCGAGGTCGGCATCACGCTCTGTCTGCTGCTCGAGATCCTGATGGCCTTCCCGCTGCTGCCGCGCGCGATCAGGCACGTCGATTGGCATCGCATCGGCCTCCTGCTGCTGGCGGCCATCGTCGGCGCACCGCTGGGCAATTTCGTGCTGACGGTGGTGGCGCCCGAGCCGATGCGCTGGGTGATCTCCGCGATCGTGCTCTCGGCTGTGATCATGTTGGCGAGCGGCTGGCGTTTCACCGGCAAGCCGCGTCCCGCGACCACCCTGGCCGCCGGCGTTGTGAGCGGTTTCCTGAATGGCCTTGCCGGCATGGCGGGTCCGCCGATCGCCTTCTATTACCTCGCGGGTACCGACGCCGCCGTGAAGGTGCGCGCCAATCTCACGACCTATTTCGTCTTCGTCGATCTCGTGGCGGCCTCGATTTTCTTCGCGCGCGATCTCGTGGGCGTCCCCACCGCCGTGCAGAGCCTGTTTCTTGCCCCTGCAGTCGTTGTGGGCGGCCTGATCGGTGAACGGCTGTTTCCACTCGCCAGTGAAGTCTTTTATCGTCGCTTGGCCCTGGTCTTGCTGGTTGGCGTGGCGATCGGCTCCTTGATCCTGTGAGCCGGGACGGGTAGCGGAGCGAGCATGCAGATCTGGGGCAAGATCGTCGGGGGTACGGCAGGCTTCGCCATTGGCGGGCCGATCGCTGCCTTGCTGGGCGTGATGGCGGGTCACGCCGTCGACCACGTGCTGGAGACGCGCGTCAGCAGCGAGACCATGCCGGCCGCGCCGCGCGATCCGAAAGATCATCCCGGCCTGCGCCAGATTGCCTTCACCGTGGGCGTCATCGCGCTCGGCGCCAAGATGGCGCGGGTCGACGGCGAGGTGACCCACCGCGAGGTCGAGGCCTTCCGCTCCTTCTTCCAGGTGCCGGAGGCCGAGCAGGGCAACGTCGAGCGTTTCTTCAATCTCGCCAAGCGCGACTCCGCTGGCTTCGAGACCTACGCGCGCCAGGTGGCGGCGCTGTTTCCCGACGCGCCGGAAATCCTGGAGAGCGTGCTCGAAGGCCTGTTCGACATCGCCAAGTCGGACGGCAAGGTGGGCGCCGCCGAAGCGGAGTATCTCGCCAAGGTGGCCAACATCTTCGGCCTCAGCTCCTCGCGCTTCGATCGCGCCCGTGCCGCCGCTTTGGGCGAGATGGAGTGCGAGCCCTGCGTCGTGCTCGGCATCGATCCGCTGGCCACCGACGAGCAGGTCCGCGAGGCGTGGCTGCGCCAGGTCAAGGCGCACCATCCCGACCGGCTGATCGCCGAGGGCCTGCCGGAGGAAGCGATCAAGGTCGCCAACCGCAAGCTCGCGCTGATCAACGACGCCTACGACCGGCTGCGCCGCGAACGCGGACTGGTCGCGGCGTGACGTTGAAGATCGTCGAGCACCCGTCGCCCAATTCGGCGGAGCGCACCGCTCAGCCCGTCGATATCCTGGTGCTGCACTACACCGAACTGCCGCTGCGGGAGTCGCTCGACATCCTGAGCGACGACAAGCGGGAAGGGCGTGTAAGCGCGCACTACGTGCTGGACCTCGACGGCACCGTCTATCGGCTGGTGCCGGAAGACCGCACGGCGTGGCATGCGGGCCAGTCCTGGTGGCGCGGCCGCGAGGCCCTGAACGCGACGTCGATCGGCATCGAGATCGTGAACCTGCACGGCGATCGCCACGATTATCCGCCGCAGCAGATCGCCGCGCTGATCGAGCTCTGCACCGGCATTCTGGCGCGTCATCCGCAGATCGAGCCGCGCAACGTGGTCGGCCATTCCGACATCGCGCCGCAGAGGAAGGTCGATCCCGGCCGGCGCTTCCCGTGGAAGACGCTGGCGGCGGCGGGCATCGGCCTGTGGCCCACGCCGCGGCGGCAGCTCGACGGAGAGCTTCTTCCGGCCCTGCAGCGCTACGGCTACGCGCCACCGGTCGCCGTGCCGCCGCGGGAGATCGTGAAGGCCTTCCAGCGCCATTTCCGGCCCAGTCAGGTCGACGGCATGGCCGATCCCGAGACCCGGGCGCTGCTGGCGGCCCTGCTTGACCCGCTCGGGGGCGCGCTCTAGTCAGGCCGCGCAGGTCAGACGGCTGGATGGCTGCACTCCGAAAGGGGTGAGGAAAGTCCGGGCTCCACGGAGACACGGTGCCGGCTAACGGCCGGCGGGGGCGACCCCAGGGAAAGTGCCACAGAGAACAGACCGCCGGGCCAGCTTGCTGGCCAGGCAAGGGTGAAACGGTGGGGTAAGAGCCCACCGCGCGACCGGCAACGGAAGCGGCATGGCAAACCCCACCGGGAGCAAGACCAAATAGGGGTGACACGCCGGGCAACCGGCAGCGGCGTTTCCGCGACGTCACCCGGGTCGGTCGCGCGAGGTGTCCGGTAACGGGCATCCCAGAGGAATGGCCATCCATCGCCCTTCGGGGCGGGGACAGAACCCGGCTTACAGGCCGTCTGACCTGCATTTCAAAAAGGCGTCGATTCTAGAAATCTCCTGAATCCTTTCAAATCAATAGGTTGGGCCAATCTCGGGAAACTTTCTAGAATTCTAGAATGGCACTCTGCCGGAATGACGGGGGTAGTTACGAGCGAGTAACGCTTTTAAATACGGAGGAAAAAGGGAAACCGGCCTCCGAGGCGATTGTTGATCTGACTATAGCGATTATCGCATTATCTGTCTATATTTTTGCGATATTCGCTGCCATTGATTCCGCTTGCTGATTCCGCCTGACGATTCAAATCCCACAAACTGTTGCGCGTGACTCTCGCAGGCGCACAATAGCTATGGGATTTAACCCACTCAGATTCCTCACTGAATCCCGCTCTTGACTATTGTTTCCCGGCTTTTCCCATGCTATCCCATTGTATCCCGTGTAACAGACAAGGGCGTGGGGCACTTGTCGCGGGATGCAGGGGGAGAGGGCCGTGGCGTTTCGGTCCGAAATCCTGATCAAGCTCGATAAGAAAGGCCGGGTCCTTCTGCCCGCCGCCTTCCGTGACGAGCTGCCTGCGGACGACCGGAACGCCTTCGTCCTCTATCACTCCCCGAATTTGACCGGCGTCGTGAACGGCAACTCCCGCCAGGGCTTCGACGCCATGCTCGACCGGCTGCGCGCCGAGGCGCTGGGTCCCAAGGGCTCGCTCAAGGTCGCGCTCGACGACGAGGCCTTCGATCCGGCGGGCTACCTGTCGGCCAGCGCCCGCACGATCTCGATGGAGCCGGACGGCCGCTTCTCGCTGCCGGCGGACTTCGCCGAGGTGATCGGCGTCAGCGACGGCGTGGTGCTCGCGGGCAAGGGCGAGAAGTTCCAGCTCTGGAACCCGGCGCGTTGGGCTGCCCGGCGCGACGCCGACCGCGCCAGGATGGCAGCCTTCGTGCGCGGCCTCGACGGTGGAGGCGACGCATGAGCATGCAGCGCCACGTCCCCGTCCTCATGAATGAAGTCGTCGACGCGATCGCGCCGCGCGACGGCGGCCGCTATCTCGACGGCACCTTCGGCGCCGGCGGCTACACGACGGCGATGCTCGACCGCGCCGACTGCTGGGTGATCGCGATCGACCGCGATCCCGACGCCATCGCCGCCGGCCGCGCGCTGGCCGAGCGCTATGCGCCGCGGCTCACCCTGATCGAAGGCCGCTTCGGCGACATGGCCGATCTCCTGTCGGCCGAGGGCGTCGATGACGTCGACGGCGTCACGCTCGATCTCGGCGTGTCGTCGATGCAGTTCGACCAGGCCGAGCGCGGCTTCTCGTTCCGCAATTCGGGTCCGCTCGACATGCGCATGGGCCGCAGCGGCCCGTCGGCCGCCGACCTGGTGAACGACACCGAAGAAGACGAGCTCGCCGACATCATCTGGCGCTACGGCGAGGAACGGAAGAGCCGCCGCGTGGCGCACGCCATCGTCGAGCAGCGCAGGCAGAAGCGCATCGAGACCACCGGCGAACTGGCCAGCATCGTGCGCCGCGCCGTGGGCCCGCAGGCCAAGGACGACAGCGATCCTGCCACGCGCACCTTCCAGGCGTTGCGCATCGCGGTGAACGACGAATTGGGCGAACTCAAGCGCGGCCTCGCCGCGGCCGAAGCGGTGCTGGCTCCGGGTGGCCGTCTCGCGGTCGTGTCTTTCCATTCGCTCGAGGATCGCGCAGTCAAGGAATTCGTCCGTGCCCGTGCCGGCCGCACGCCCGGTCCGTCGCGTCACGCGCCGCCCAAGGCCGACACGCCCGTCGCGACCCTGCGCGATCTTTCGCGCAAGCCGGTGCTTCCCTCCGACGCGGAGACTTCGGCCAACCCGCGCGCCCGTTCGGCCCGGCTGCGGGTGGCGGAAAAGATCGCCAGGGAATCCGATGGAGGCCGCGCGTGATCCATCGCGGACTCCTGTTCTGGTCGATCGCCGCCATCGGCACCGCGATGGGTCTGTTC
>OUNM010484889.1_pt1 | contig 10241 bp, 5 predicted proteins | sample 1769961 | NCBI WGS metagenome assembly OUNM01 (sample SAMEA3914820, study PRJEB12502) | metagenome | biome: forest; material: soil | place: USA | collected 2012-03-12 | depth 0.3 m
GCGCAAGCGAGACTTCCACCCCGATCCCGATCTTCCTGGACGAAGACAGCGAGGCCGCCCTGGCGGCGGCCTTGCCGGCCCTGCTGGCGCGGTCGTACGCCCGCTATTCGAACTTCACGGTGGCCGCCGCGGTGATCGACGCTGACGGCCGCGCCCACCTGGGGGTCAATGTCGAGAACGCCGCCTATCCCTCGGGCACCTGCGCCGAGCAGACGGCGATCGGGGCCATGGTCACGGCCGGCGGGCGGGGCATCGCCAAGGTGCTGATCGCCGCCGGCTCCGACGCCGTCGTCCAGCCCTGCGGGGCCTGCCGCCAGCGCATCGCCGAGTTCGCGACCGACGCCTGCGAGATCGTCTCGGTCCAGGGCGGCAAGGCCACGCGCCGCACGCCCTTCTGGAGCCTGCTGCCCGACTCGTTCGGACCGCGCGATCTCGGCTAAGGGGGCTGGACCTAGAGGCCGCCCGGCTTGCACTCCTTGGTCAGGAAGGACTCGATCTCGGTCAGTTGCTGCACCGCCATGGCCGGGGTCCAGGTGTCGTAGGTGTGGCCCATGTCCTTGATCTCGAAGTAGCGATAGGGCTTGCCCGCCGCCTTGATGTCGGCGGCCACATCCTTCATCTCGTTGTCCTTGGACACCGCCCGGTTCTGATCGCGGTCGCCGCGATAGAGCAGGATCGGAATCTTGACCTCGCCGGCGTGGGCCACCGCGTCCAGGCCCTCGACCGTGGGCCGCTGCAGTTCACGCGCCATGCGGTTCTTGAAGGTTTCGCGCTTGAAGCTGGCCAGTGAGCCGGGCGCGCCGGAAACCGCGCACTGATAGAGGCCGTTGGGCCGGATGGCCGCCACCAGGGCCGCGTAGCCGCCATAGGAATAGCCGAACATGGCGATGCGGTCGGGCGCGGCGATCTTCTGGGCGATCAGCCACCTGGCGCCGTCGTCCTTGTCGTCCTGCATCTTCTGGCCCCACTCGCCGTCGCCGGCGCGCCAGAGTTTCTGGCCCCAGCCGTCGGAACCGCGGAACTGCGGCTGCAGCACGGCGTAGCCGCGGCTGGCGAAGTACTGGGTCCAGCCGGTCGGGTCCCAGCCGAGTTCGTCGCGGGCCCAGGGGCCGCCGTGCGGAGCGATCAGGGTGGGATAGGGTCCTGGCCCGAACTTGTCGGCCGGCGGCCTGGTCAGGAAGGCCGGGATCACCAAGCCGTCGCGCGCGGTGTATTCGACCAGGGTGGTGTCGCCCAGGGCCGACAGGTCCAGGTCCGGATTGGCCTTGCCTAGCAGGCTCAGCTGGCCCGTGTCGGTCAGCATGTAGTACTCGGACGGCTGGCGCGGCCCGCTCTTTTCGACGATCACGGTCTTCTGGTCCTGCGACCGCGAGGCCACCCGGACATTGGCGCCGGACGGGACCCCGATCTTGACCTGTTCGTTGGTGCCTGGATCGGTCCACGGCGTGGCGACGATCTTGACGCCCAGGGCCCCGCGCACGCCCTTGTCCAGGGCGGCCAGCTTGTCGTCGGTCCAGTAGATCGAGGTGCCGGGACCCTCATAGGTGAAGCCCAGGATCTGGCCCAGCCGCGCCGGCGCATGGTCGATGATCACGTCGTCGGCGTCGAACACTTTATGCTCGAACAGGGGCTCGGTGATCTTGCGCTGCTTGAGGTCGTATTCGTAGATCCCGGCCTTGTCGCGCCCCTTGGACGAGCGGACGAAGACGATGTTCGGGTCGGTGGAGAACCCGACCACGTCCATGTTCTCGCGGTCCTTGGCGTAGTTGCGGTAGTGCTCGCTCCACTGCCCCGTCGCCGGGTCCTTGAACCACTGGGCGACATAGAGCTTGCCGTCCTCGAAATCGACCGACTGGCGGGCGCGAATCTGGCCGGTCAGGTCGGCGCGATAGGAGAAGAACTTCTCCGAGGCGCTTTCTATCCGGGTGGTCTGGCCGCTGTAGATGTCGAGCTTGAGAATGTCGCCCCCGGAGCGCGTGCGCAGGTCCATGACGACGACGTTCCGGGGATCCTGCGGCAGGCTGTCCAGCAGAACGGCGTTGTCGAACTTGGCGGCGAATTCGTCGTCCTCGGACCGGGCCTGCTGATCGGGCAGCAGGCTGGTCCAGGCCTTGCCCTGCAGGTCGGACACGAAGGACCGGCCCAGGTGCCCGCGATGTTCGCCCACCGTGAAGGTCTGGATGGTTTCAATCAGCAGCCGGTCGTTCTTCAGGAAGCGCACGCTCCAGATGCGGACCTTGCCGGCGGCGATCACCGCATAGGGCTTGCTCAGGTCGTCGGTGCTCCACACCGAGATGGTGATGGTGTTCCCGTCGGCCGAGGTCAGGGCCGCCAGGTGCTTGCCGTCCGGCGAGACGCTGACGTTCGAGATCGCCGGGGCGCGGACCAGGGCGAAGGCGGAAGGCGGCTCGGAGGCTCGGGCGATCGCGGGCGCGCCCGACAGGCCCGTCGAAAGGGCCAGCGCCAGCACGGCCGCCATGGCCCGCAAGCCACGAACAATCGAAATCGGCATCAATTTTCTACTGCCCCAAAACGAATACGTCGCCGGACGAAAGCCCCCTCAAGGGCGCTCGCCCAGGCGCCTCCCGACGCGAGAAAGCGACCTTAGCGAGCATTGTTTGCGCCAGAAAGGGGGCGAACGGCGTGGTTTACCGCCCCAAAAGCCAAGCTTTGCGAGCGTTTTGCCTAAAGTGAGGGCTGAACGACACACTTTGGCGCAAATGCGACAAAACCGCGTCACTAATGTTGCGCGCTTTGATCAACGCATGATCAGAATGTCGCTTGCCGTCGATCTGAGGGGATCGAATGGCCCACAAAGTCGTGGTTATGGGGACACAGCTTCATGATTGTCAGTCGGAAACATCTGCTCAACACGACCGTGCTCGCCGGCATGGCGGTCGCGGCCGCCATCGGCGCGCCCGCCGCGGCGCTGGCGCAGGGCGCCACCGCCACCGCGCCCGCGACGAACCCGCCCGCTGACAGCTCCGAGGTCGAGGCCCTGGTCGTCACCGGGTCGCGCATCAAGCGCAACGAGTTCACCAGCCCTGATCCCATCCAGGTGATCTCGGCCGAGAAGGGCCAACTGGCGGGCATCTCCAGCACGGCGGGCCTGCTGCAGTCGTCGACGATCGCGTCGGGCTCGCCGCAGATCACCTCGGCGATCTCCAGCGCCTTCATCACGGACGGCGGCCCGGGTTCGGAGACCATCTCGCTGCGCGGCCTGGGCGCCAACCGCACCCTGGTGCTGCTGAACGGCCGTCGCGCCGGTCCGGCCGGCGTGCGCGGCGGCGTGTCCGCCTTCGACCTGAACGTGCTGCCGCTGTCGGCGATCGACCGCGTCGAGGTCCTGAAGGACGGCGCCTCGTCGGTCTACGGCTCCGACGCCGTGGCCGGCGTGGTCAACATCATCACCAAGCGCGACACCGACGGCGTCAATCTGGAGATGTTCGCCACCCAGCCCCAGAAGAAGGGCGGCGAGGAATATCACGCCAGCGCCAACTGGGGTAAGACGTTCTCGCGCGGCTTCTTCAACATCACCTACGACTATTACAAGAAGCAGGAACAGACGAACGGCCAGCGCGCCTACACCAACTGCGGCCAGTCGTACATCTTCGACGCCCAGGGCAAGCGCAAGGACACGATCGATCCGCGCACGGGCAAGACCCAGTGCCGCGACCTGCTGTACGATCAGGTCTGGCTCTATGGCCTGCCGGACTTCGACGGTCGTGACGGCAAGATCCAGTACGACTACGCCGGCAACCTGGGCCAATATATCCCGCAATATCCGCCGGGCGGCGCGGCGAACTATCCGGGCCTGCCCCCGGGCTACTTCATCGTCGGCGACAGCCTGGACCCGGCCAATCCCGACATGGGCGTGCTGGACTACAATAGCCCGTTCAACCTGGCCGCCTCCCTGACGCCGCGCACCGAGCGCAACACGGTCTTCGCCCAGGGTTCGTTCGACATCACCAGCAGCGTCGAGGCCTATGGCGAAGTCCTGCTGAACCGCCGGGCCACCAAGACCAACGGTTATCGCCAGTTCTGGACCTACCTCTACACCGAGGATGGCGGCGATCCCTTCAGCGCCGGCTTCACCGGCGACTTCGTCCTGAGCCCGACCCCGGTCACCAACCTCAACCGTTCGGGCCAGAAGGTCGACTATCAGCGCTATGTCGGCGGTCTGCGCGGCGACTTCGCCGGCGTCGACTTCCTGAAGGGCTGGGACTGGGACATCTTCGCCCAGTACAGCCACTCCAAGGGTGAATACTCGCAGGACGTGATCCTGAACGACGCCGTCAACAGCGCCGACGGCCGCAGCGACTTCGGCACGGGCGGCCTGGGTCAGGCCAACTCGATCCCGCGTCCCACCGCCTCGTGCGTCGGCTACAAGACGCCGATCAGCAACCGCGACTGCGTGGACGTGAACTGGATGTCGGCCGACTTCCTGGCCGGCAAGTACACCGACGCTGAAAAGGCCTTCCTGTTCGACACCGAGACCGGCCGGACGATCTACAAGCAACTGGCCATCGAAGGCTCGGTTTCGGGCGACCTGTTCAAGCTGCCGGCCGGCCCGGTCGGCGCGGCCTTCGGCGCGGCCTATCGCCACGACGAGATCAACGACACCCCCGGCCCGATCACCCTGGCCGGCAACATCTGGGGCGCCTCCCAGTCCGGCATCACCGCCGGCAAGGACAAGACCAAGGAAATCTACGGCGAACTGAGCGTGCCGATCTTCAAGGATCTGCCGCTGGCCCAGAAGGTCGATCTGTCGCTGTCGGGCCGCTACACCGACGTCGACTCCTACGGCAGCGACAGCACCTACAAGGTCGGCCTGAACTGGCAGCTGATCTCGTCCCTGCGCCTGCGCGCGACCAAGGGCACCTCGTTCCGGGCCCCGGCCCTGTTCGAGCTGTACAAGAACGCCGAGACCAGCTTCATCTCGCAACGCACGATCGACCCCTGCATCCGCTGGCAGTCGAACCTGGCCGCCGGCAACATCACCCAGCGCGTCGCCGACAACTGCCAGGCCGACGGGATCCCGCCCGCCTATACCGGCGGCGGCGCCCAGGCGACCATCACCTCGGGCGGCGGCGCCGGTTCGCTGGAGGCCGAAACCTCTGATGCGGTCACCTACGGCCTGATCTGGACGCCCAGCTTCGCCGACCTGAACGTGGCTCTGGACTACACCGAGATCACGGTGAAGAACGAGATCACCCAGCTCGGCGCGGACCGGATCATTGCCGGCTGCTACAAGTCGACCACGTTCCCGACCGACAAGCTGTGCTCGCTGTTCACGCGGGGCCCGTCGCACCTGATCGCGACGGTCACCGACAACTATCTGAACATCGCCGAGCAGAAGAACAACGCCATCGACCTGACGGTCAATTACGCGCGCGACCTGCCTTGGGACACCAAGCTGTCGGTCGAGCTGCAATCGACCTGGCAGTTGAAGGACACCACGGCGCTGGCCATCGACGACGTGAAGGACGACAACGGCTTCGTCGGCGATCCGGACTGGACGGGCCAGCTGGGCTTCACCCTGGAGAAGGGCGACTGGACCGGCTACTGGCGCGTGGACATGATCGGCAAGGCCTCCGACGCCGAGACCGAGCCGGATCACAGCACCGCCGGCACGACCTTCTACAAGATCCACACCGAGTTCACGGCCTATCACAGCGTGTCGGTGCAGAAGAAGTTCGACGACTGGACCCTGATGGGCGGCGTCGCCAACGTGTTTGGCGAAGATCCCCCGCAGGTCACGATCCAGCAGGGCAAGTACGACATGGTCGGCCGTTCGGTGCTGTCCTCGCAGTACGACTATGTCGGCCGCCGCCTGTTCGTGCGGATGACCGCCAAGTTCTAGGTCGAACGGGTCTGGCCGGACCGCGGACGCCGACAAGGCGTTTCGCGGTCCTCCGCCAGGCGCTAGGTTTCAAGCGGCGGAGCGATCCGCCGCTTTTTTCTTGCGGCCGCCTTCGTCATCGCCGAGGGGGCGGCCAGGTCACAGGACAGTCTCGCGTGAACGCCGTCATCCGTGGAAAGCCGGACAATCTGGACGCCGTGGGCGCTCGTTTCGACCGGGCCGCCCTGCGCCAGCCGGTCCTGCTCAACAGCGTTCCCAAGGCCGGCACCCACCTGCTGCGCAACATCCTGCGGATGTTCGTGGTCCAGGAGCAGCATTGGCCGGGCGAGTACATCCAGCACGCGTTGCTGCGGCGCAGCCTGGCGGCGTTCTCGACCGACAGGCCGTTCCTCAGCTGGGGGCATCTGCTGTTTTCGGACGAGGCGGCGATCGCCGTGCGCCGGATCCGCCACATCGTGCTGGTGCGCGATCCCTATGACTGGGTGCTGGCCCGCGCCCGCTTCTATCTGTCCGACGAATTCCAGGGCTCGCTGAACCACATCAAGGGCGGGGCGGCCGCGCCCGAGGACGTCATGAACATGATGATCCTGGGGGTGAACGGCCACGTCCCGACCTTGCAGGACATCTACACCTACAACGCCGCGGCCTGGATGGGCACGCACGCCGCGATCGTTCGCTACGAGGACATCGTCGGGGCCGTCGGCGACCTGGGCTCCAGGCGCGCCGAGGCGTTCTTCGCCAAGCTGCTGGAGGATTGCGGCCTGGACCTGCCGGCCGACTGGCGCGATCGGGTCGAGGCCGGCGCCGACCGCCGCGAAAGCCGCACGGCCAGTGAGAACCTCAACCTGACCGTGGAGTTCCCCAAGGTGCTGCCCGACATCCAGAAGCGGCTCGTGGACTTCCACGCGCCGGGGCTGAGGGGCTTGCTGGGGTACGCGTAGGGCGACAGCTTCGAGGGCATCAAACCGTTGTCATCCCGGAAAGCGCGCAGCGCTTGTCCGGGATCCAGGTGAACCGCACCGTGTTAGCCCAGTCCTCTGGGTCCCGGACAGCCTCTGCGGGGCTTCCGGGATGACAACTTTTGAAGGTCTAAGCGCCGCTCAGACCACCTGCGCCGCCAGGCCTTCCAGCACCTTGCGCAGGTCGGCTTCGCGGAACGGCTTCTGCAGCACCGTCGCGCCCTTGTGGCCTTCCGACAGGCCGGCCTCGCCATAGCCGCTGGCGAAGGCGAACGGCACGCCGCGCTCCTTCAGGGCGTCGGCGACGGGGAAGATCGGGCGGCCGCCCAGATTGACGTCCAGCAGGGCGGCGTCGATGTCGGCGCTGCCGGCCAGGCGCAAGGCCTCCTCCAGCTCGGCGGCGGGACCGACGACCACGCAGCCGAGGTCGCTGAGCATGTCTTCCACCAGCATGGAGACCAGCGCCTCGTCTTCGACCACCAGTACCTTAAGGGCGGCGAGGGTCTTCATTGTTCAGGGCTCCAGAGCACGGATCGGCAACCTCATGGTGCATACGAGGCCGAGGCTATCATAGGCTAGGTCGACCTGGGCGGACAGTTCGCCGGCCAGGCCCTTTTCGAGAAGGCGCGCGCCGAAGCCGCGGCGCGTCGGCGGGGTGACCGGCGGCCCGCCCCGTTCGGTCCAGGTGAGGCGCAGGTACGGGCCGTCTTCGGCGGAATCGCCGTCGGCGGACGGTTCCAGCGCCCAGACCACGCGCACCGCGCCGCCCGGAACCGACAGGGCGCCGTATTTCAGCGCATTGGTCGCCAGTTCGTGAACCGCCATGCCGAAGGCCACCGTGGCCTTGGGGCTCAGTTGCAGGTCGCGGGCGTAGTCGAAGCCGATGCGATCGCGGGCGGCGAAGGCCTCCAGCTCGAAGTCGAAGATCTCGCGCAGGCTGGCGCCTTCCCAGTTCTGCTCGGTCAGCAGGTCGTGGGTGTGCGACAGGGCCATGATCCGGCCCTCGAAGGCGTCGCGGAAAGCCTCGGGCGTTTCGGTGGTGCGCAGGGTCTGGCTGGCGATCGACTGCACCGAGACCAGGGTGTTCTTCACCCGGTGGTTCAGCTCGTTGACCAGCAGCTTCTGGCGCTCCTCGGCCCGCTTGCGCTCGGTGATGTCCAGCGAGACGCCGGCCATTCGCCGGGCGCCCCCATGGTCGAGGGTTTGGTCGGCGGTCTGGGCGGCGCGGCCGCGGGCGTGCACCCAGCGGGTTTCGCCGCCCGGCGTGCGCACGCGATATTCGATGTCGTATTCCGAGCCGTTGCGGATGGCGTCCTCGATGGCGGCGGTCATCCGCGCGCGGTCGCCCGGATGGACCGAGGCCACCAGGTCGGCGAATCCGAAATCCTCGTCGGGCCGGCGTCCGTAATTGGCCTTGCAGATGTCGGACGCCAGGTAGTCGCGGGTGGCCACGTCCAGCTCCCACGAGCCCAGCCGGCCGGAATCCAGGGCGAACTTCAGGCGCTCCTCGGCGTCGCGACGCTGGGCCAGTTCGGCGATCGCGGCCTCGCGGGACCGCACCGACTCGATCGCCACCGCCGCCTGGGCGGCCAGGCCGACCAGCAGGGTCTCGGCGTGAGTGTCGAACCGTCCGGTGACGGAGTGGCCGAAGAACAGCCCGCCCAGCACCACGCCCTCGCGGGTCATGACCGGCACGGCCAGATAGCTGCGCACCGGCAGGTGGCCCTCGGGCATGCCCTTGCGCGGGGTGTTGCGGCCGTAGCGCGGATCCTGGGTGATGTCGTCCGACCGCACCACGCCCTGGCCGTTGAAGGTGGGGGCGAAGACGGCGGTGTTGCGCGGCATCGGGAAGCCCTCGAACGCCGAGCGTGGCGCCCCCGACAGGCTGTAGAGGGTGTAGCTCTCGCCGTCCGGCGCGACGACGTTGTAGAAGAACGCCCCGAACTGGGCTCCCGTCAGCTCGACGCCGCCGTCGACGACGGTCTGGACCAGGGCGTCGGTGTCGTGGCCGGCCCCGCTGGCTTCGGCGATGCGGTTGAGGGCGCGCGAGCGGCGCGCCTCCTCAGCCAGGGCCTGCTCGGCCGAGCGGAGGCGCGCGACAAGGTCGTCGACCTCGTCGTTCTCGGCGCGGCTCGTCGCCTTGGCCAAACTTCTCACCCCCACTCGCCCCTGTCGCCCGTTCTCTCGGGTGCGGTCACAAACGCCCCGCTACGGTGATGGTTCCCTGCGCGCCATCCTGCGCTCGTCCGCGGCGTCCCTCAAACCAAATCGTCGCGGAAAACCGAGGAAATCAAGCGGTTGCGTCGGGCGCCCGACAGAACCGGCGTCAGCGGCTGCTTTCGTCCAGCCGCCCGCTGATCCGCAGGCCGGTGACCTGGTTGCGCTGCCGGCGCAGCACCTGGAAGCGGTGATGGTGGAAGATGAAGATCTGGCCGGGCTCGGGGATGGTCTGGGCCTCGTGGATCACCAGGCCGGCGATCGTCACGGCCTCGCCCTCGGGCAGCCGCCAGTCCATGGCGCGGTTCAGGTCGCGCACGGTGACGTGGCCGTCCACGTGCACCGAGCCGTCCGCCTGCGGACGAAGCCCCTCGACCTTGGCGTCGTGCTCGTCCTCGATCTCGCCGACGATCTCCTCGAGGATGTCCTCCAGGGTCACCAGGCCCTGCAGGGCGCCGTACTCGTCGACCACCAGGGCGAAGTGGCTGCGGCGCTTCAGGAACGCGTTCAGCTGGTCCTTCAGATTGGTGGTGTCGGGGATGAACCAGGGTTCGCGCTGGATGGCGGCCACGTCGATGTCGTCGATCGCCCCGTTGGCGGCGGCCAGGGCCCGCAGCAGGTCGCGCGCGTGCAGCACGCCCACGATGTTGTCGGGGTTCTCGCGATAGAGCGGGATGCGGGTGTGCTGGGCCTCCAGCGCCTCGGCCACCAGTTCGCGGATCGGCAGGTCGGCGTCGATCAGGGTGATCGACTTGCGGTGGACCATGATCTCGGAGACATCCATGTCCGACAGGTCCAGCACCCCGCCCAGCATCCGCCGGTCGCCGCTCTCCACGCCGCCTTCGGAGTGGTGGTACTCGACCGCGCCGCGGATCTCCTCGTGGGCGGCCAGCACGTCGACCTCCATGTCCAGCTTGACGCCGAACAGCCGCAGGGTGCGGCGCACCACCCACTGGATGGCGTAGATGATCGGGCCGAACAGGCGGACCACCAGCAGGGTCGGGCCCGACATGAAGCGGGCCACGTCGTCGGACTTCAGGATCGCCAGGGTCTTCGGCAGCACCTCGGCGAACACCAGGACCAGCACGGTCATCGCCCCGGTCGCGGCCGCCACGCCCCACGGGCCGGGGATGGCGGCGGTCAGCACCTGGGTGGTCAGGGCCGAGGCCAGGATGTTGATCAGGTTGTTGCCCAGCAGCACC
>OUNM010277960.1_pt1 | contig 10240 bp, 7 predicted proteins | sample 1769961 | NCBI WGS metagenome assembly OUNM01 (sample SAMEA3914820, study PRJEB12502) | metagenome | biome: forest; material: soil | place: USA | collected 2012-03-12 | depth 0.3 m
CCAAAGACGAAAAACTCATTCATTTAAAACCGCCGATCATCGTGCGCGATCTCGCGCTGGCGATGAATCTCAAGCCATTCCAGGTCATCGCCGACCTGATGAAGATGAACATCTTCGTCAGCATGAACCAGCCGGTGGAACCGGAAGTGGCGGTGAAGGTTTGCGCGTTGCACGGGTTTACCTTTGAAAAGGAAAAGCGGGAAAAAGGCGCGGGCGTACACAAACCGGTGGAGAAGCCAGCGGAACCACCGCCGCCACCGCCTCCGCCGAAAGAGGAAGAGCTCAAGTTGCGGGCGCCCATTGTTACTTTCATGGGCCACGTCGACCACGGAAAGACGACGCTCATGGATGCGATTCGCAAGGCTCGCGTGGCTGCGGGCGAAGCGGGGGGCATCACCCAACACATCGGCGCTTACTCAGTCGCGCACAACGGCCACAAGATTACTTTCCTCGATACACCGGGTCACGCCGCGTTCACAGCCATGCGCGCCCGGGGCGCGAATGTCACCGACATCGTCGTGCTCATCGTCGCGGCAGATGACGGCCTTATGCCGCAAACGCTGGAAGCGCTGAGTCACGCCCGCGCGGCAAAGGTGCAGATCATGGTGGCGATCACCAAAACCGACCTCCCCGCGGCGAACATCGATAAGGTAAAAGGACAACTCCAGGAGAAAGGGCTTTCACCGGAAGATTGGGGTGGCGAAACCATCGTCGTGCCCGTTTCCGCCGTGAAAAATCAAGGGATCGACAAGCTCCTTGAGAATGTCCTCCTCCTCGCGGAAATCTCCGAGCTGAAGACGAGCGACATTGGCGCCGCTCGCGCAAATGTGATCGAAGCGCAGATTGAGCAAGGACGCGGTCCCACTGCTACGGTCATCGTTCGTTCCGGCACGCTCAAAGTGGGTGATTCCTTTATTTGCGGAAACTATAGCGGCAAAGTGAAGTCGCTCATCGACGAGAATAGCAAGCCTCTGAAGAGCGCGGGGCCGAGCACGCCGTGCAAAGTGCTTGGATTTAGCGGGCTTCCCAACGCCGGTGACGAGTTACTTGTAATGGGCAGCGAGCGCGACGCCGCACAGCTCAGCCAGGAGCGGTTGAACGATCTGCGGATGCAGAAGCTGGCTGCACCTTCCCGGCCCACGCTGGAAAACCTTTTCGATAGCTTGGCCGAGGGGCAAAGAAAGGTGCTCAACGTCATCCTCAAAGGAGACGTGCAAGGTTCTGTCGAAGCGATCTTCACTTCGCTCAATCAGATCGAAAGCAAAAAGATCGATCTCAATATTGTGCATTCCGCCGTTGGCCCGATCAGTGAAAATGATGTGCTGCTTGCGGCAGCGTCGAATGCGGTCATCGTCGGCTTTAACGTTAAAACGGAATCTACCGCTGCCAATGCCGCGAAGCGTGAGGGCGTGCAGATCAAGCTATATTCCATCATCTACGAATTGATCGACCAAGTGAAGGAAGCGATGGCAGGCCTGCTCGATCCGGAGACGCGCGAAACCGTTATCGGTCATGCCGAAGTGAAGAAAGTGTTCGAGCTGTCCCGCGGCTTGGTCGCCGGGTGCATGGTTACAGACGGGCGGATCGCTCGTACCGGACGGGCTCGGGTGTTGCGTGGGCGGCAGCCGATTTATGACGGCGGTTTGGCGACGCTGCGCCGTTTCCACGACGACGTCAAAGAAGTGCGCAACGGCCTGGAGTGCGGCATCAAGCTCGGTGATTTCAACGACTACGAAGTCGGCGATGTCATTGAGTGTTATCAACTCGAAAAGATCGCGCAGAAACTGTAATTCCGAGGCGGGGGCGGCGAAACAATCCGTCGCCCCGCAGAAAGCGGCAAGGTTCCGGGCTTCATCGCCCGGCGCGGCAAACGCCTTTAAATTCCATCGTCTATGAAACACCGTCTGGAGCGAGTCAATGAGGTCTTAAAACGCGAGTTGAGCGACCTGATTCAGCGCGAGTTCACTTTTGAGGCGAAGCTAGTGACTGTTCAGCAGGTGGATGTGACGCCCGACCTCAAGCACGCGCATGTGTACATCAGCATGCTGGGCTCGGAGGAACAGAAGCGCGCGGCCATGGCGCAGATGCACGAGAAGCGACGACACCTTCAGGGTGAAGTCTCGAAGCGCGTCACGCTTAAATTTACGCCGCAACTGCATTTCGCTCTCGACGATTCAGTGGAGCGCGGGACGCGTATTTTGAATATCCTGGACGACCTTCATTTGCCGCCACCGGAGGAATCGGCGGGGAGTGCGGAAGATTGATTCATTCGACGAACCGTATTCTTTCTCACTTGCTCTGTTAGTTTTCTGACTGCATTCCATCATGAAATCCAATTGTCGCTTTGAGGATATCGCCGCGGTGATTCGCGACCGGCAACGCTTTGCCGTTATGAGTCATGTGCGGCCCGATGGCGATGCTCTCGGCTGCGAAATCGCCATGGCGCTATGTCTCCGTGCGCTAGGCAAGGATGTCGCCGTGTGGAATGAAGATGGGGTTCCGGAAAAGTTTCGTTACTTGCCGGGGCATGAATTGGTTTCGATGCCGCCGGCGAATCCTCAGGAATTTGATGCAGTCCTTATGCTCGATACCGCGGTGCAAAACCGCGTGGGAACGTGCCTGCCGTCGGTGAAGAGCGCGGATGTTTGGATTAATATCGATCACCACATATCCAACAACCATTACGGTGACCTCGCATATATCGATGCGAATGCGCCTGCGACAGGCCAGATTCTCTACGAGTTTTTTACCAGCCAGGGCTTTGAGGTTACTTCTGAAATGGCTGACAACCTTTTCGTCGCAATCTCCACGGATACTGGGTCCTTTCAATATCCGAGCACCACGGCGCGCACCTACGAGATCGGCGCCGAGCTGATCAAGCTAGGTGTAAATGTAGGCCAGCTTTCGCAGAAGATGTACGAGAGTTATCCGCGCCGCCGCCTGGAGTTGCTGCGCGCATTGCTGAATGTTTTGCGCTTTGGCAGCGGCAATCGCGTCGCTAGCTTTTCTCTTTCCATGGCCACTGCTGAATCTCTCGGCATTCTGCCTGAAGATAACGAAGGCCTCATCGATACGATCCGCGCGGTGGAAGGGGTAATCGTCGCGGCATTTTTTGAAGAGCTGCCCGAAGGGAAGGTGCGCGTTAGTCTTCGCTCGAAAGATCCCCGTGCGGATGTTTGCAAAGTTTGCGCGCAGTTTGGAGGCGGCGGTCATACGCTTGCCGCCGGGGCACGTGTCAAAGGTTCTTTGGCGGAGGTGGAATCGCTTGTGCTCGAAGCGATTGACCGCGAAGTAAATTTTGCGTAGCAATTTAGTTGGATACTGAGAGCTGAGATTAGAGCGCCGTCTTCCAAGAATTCACCTTTCTTCGTTCGTTTTTTTTACTAGTTACCCAATGCAATTTTCAAATCTCAGCGGCGTTCTCCTGATCGACAAAGCCAGTGGCATGACTTCACACGATGCCGTGGCCTTGGTGCGTCGCCGCTTGGGTATCAAAAAGGTGGGGCATTGCGGAACACTCGATCCGCTTGCCACGGGGCTTCTGCTCATTGTGATCGGCAAGGGTACGAAAATCCAGGATCTGCTGATGAGCGAAGACAAGGAGTACGCCGGTACCATGGAACTGGGCATCACCACAGACAGCCAGGATGCGGATGGCGAGGTGGTTGAAACAAAGCCTGTGCCGGAATTGACGCGTGATCAAATCGATGCCGCGTTTGCTAAGTTCAAGGGCGATTTCTATCAGATGCCACCCATGGTTTCCGCGATTAAAAAGGAGGGTGTGCCGCTCTATAAACTAGCGAGGCAAGGCAAGGTCGTGGAGCGCGAGCCGCGCTTTGTACATGTTTTCAACTATACATTGGAAGACATTCGTCTTCCTGAGATCAACTTTTGCGTAGCGTGCAGCAAAGGTTTTTACGTGCGCACTTACGCTTTCGACATCGGCAATGAGCTCGGCTGCGGCGCGCATCTCAAAGCACTGCGGCGCACGAAATCTGGCCGATTCACTTTGGAGCACTCCATTACCATTGAGCAATTGCAGTCGCTCGACCCGATGGCGATCGTGGACAAAGTTCTCGATCTGCCCACGGTGTCGCGGATGCGAGGAGCGTAGAAATTCGAAAGCGACCGCGCTTTATCAAGTAACGTTGCTGCGTTTCCGCAAGCAATGGGTTGAGAAAGCCTGCACGCTTCGGCGCTCTCCTCCGTGAAAGAGGCCATTTTTGCCTCGCCCGCTCTGCCTTTCCGTCCTAAAACTGCATCCTTTTCCCGAAATGGAACCGTCCCAACACATCCTGCGCCTCGGCTTGCCTTCCGGCTCGCTGCAAGCCCCGACTTTTGCCCTTTTCGCCAAGGCCGGCTTCAACATTTCCGGCGCTGATCGCTCATACAAGCCCAGCGTTGATGATCCGGAAATGGTCATTCGGCTGCTCCGTGCGCAGGAGATTTCGCGTTACGTGGAGCATGGGTTTCTGGACTGTGGGCTGACCGGCAAGGATTGGATCGAAAACAACGGCTCCGACGTCGCCGTGCTCGCGGAAATGACTTTTTCCAAAGCGAGCGCGAAGCCGACCCGGTGGGTCATCGCCGTCCCGGAAGGTTCGCCGATTCAATCGGTGAAAGATTTGCAGGGAAAGGTAATTGCGACAGAGGCGGTGGATCTTACGCGGCGCTATCTGGCTCAACATGGCGTGACGGCGAAAATCGAGTTTTCCTGGGGCGCCACAGAAGTAAAGGTGCCCGATCTTGTCGATGCGATCGTCGATGTGACGGAGACCGGTTCTTCACTGCGCGCTAACAAGCTGCGGATTTTGGAGACGATCATGGAATCATCGCCGCAAATCATCGCCAACCATCAGGCACTCAAAGACGAGTGGAAGAAGAATAAGATCCACACGCTTATTCTGCTGCTGCGAGGGGCGTATGCAGCGCGCGACAAAGTGGGTCTTAAGATGAATCTGCCGGAAGGAAAACTCGATGAATTGCTGAAGGCGCTGCCGGCATTGCGCAATCCCACCATCGCGCACCTCGCTACGCCGGATTGGGTGGCGGTCGAGACCATTATCGACGAACGGATCGTGCGCGAAATCATCCCGCAGCTTAAATCGCTAGGGGCGGAAGGCATCATCGAGTATCCGCTAAATAAGGTTGTGTACTAGCAGGCCTTCCCGTTTATGCGCCCACGTGCTCAAGCGTAGCCGAATCTGCTGGGAATAAGAGCGTTTCCCTGAGAAGCATTCACTAGCTTTCACGAATGCCAGACTCCTCGGAAGCGCAGCTCTTGCAATCCGCCTGGGAGTTTTATCGCGCGGGACGTTTTGCCGAGGCGGAGTCGCGGTATCGCGAAGTCTTGCAGCGCAATCCGGATCATCCGCTCGCGTTGCATTTGCTTGGAGTGCTGGCAAGTGAGACTCGCCGGCTCGAATTGGCGGCACAGTTAATCGCGCGCGCCATTTCCCTCAAGCCTGATTACGCGCAGGCGCACACCGATTTGGGCAGCGTTCTTCTTGGAATAGGCCAGATCGAATCGGCCATTGGTGCGCATCGCCGTGCCATCGAGCTGCAGCCGAATTCTGTCGAGGCGCATAATAATCTAGGCAATGCCCTGGAGGCGGCGGGCCGCAAAGAGGAGGCGATCGCTGCTTACCGCGAAGCCTTGCGGCTCAATCCACAATCCGCGGCTGTCATCATGAATCTCGGGCGAATTCTGGAAGCAACCGGTCGCGCTGCGGAAGCGTTAGTTACCTATCAGACGCTCGTGCGGCTCGCTCCGGGAGATTCTGCGGCACATGTGCACCTCGGGAATGCATTCCAACTGAGCGGAAATTTAGGCGACGCCGTGAAGGCATATCGCGCCGCTTTGCAGCTCGATTCGAGTGACCCTGCAACGCATTACAATCTCGCGCGCGCTTTGCATGCGCGTGGTGGCTTCGATGAAGCAATCGCGGCGTACCGGAGGACGATCTCCCTGCTGCCGGGGCATGCGCCGTCGTATCATAATCTGGGAGATTCCTTGCAAGCGGCAGGTAGAATCGCCGAAGCGATTTCCGCTTATGGACAAGCGCTTCAATTGGAGCCGCAAAATGCTGACTCCTATAACAATTTGGGAAATGCGTTAGCTTCCTCCGGACGATTAGACGAGGCAATCGCGGCATTTGAAAAAGCACTTCAATTGAAGCCCGGACACGCTGCGGCCTGGCACAATCTGGGAAATAGTTATCGAGATCAGGCGCGATTGGAATTGGCAGTGAATTGCTATCGAAAGGCGGTGTCCTTGGCTCCCGAAAGCGCGGAGATTCGCAGTACTCTGCTGCATGCCCTGCTCTTTGAACCGACCTGCAGCTCGGTTCAATTGCTAGCCGAGTGCGTCGAATGGGATCGACGTCATGCGCAGCCTTTGAAAGCTGAAATCAAGGCGCACAGAAATGAGCGCCGCCTGGATCGGCCTTTGCGCATCGGATATGTGTCTCCCGATTTCCGAGAGCATTCGACGGGTCGCAATCTTCTGCCGCTGATCCGGGAGCATGATCGGGCGCGTTTCAAGGTGTATTGTTATTCAGACGTATCGAGGCAGGATGCGGTCACGGCGCAGTATCGCTCGTTTGCGGATTACTGGAGGAGCGGGATGGGCGTTACGCACGAGGGACTGGCCGAAATCATACGCGAAGATCAAATCGATATCCTTGTGGATATGACGATGCACATGGGAGGAAACCGCCTCCTCACGTTCGCGCGAAAGCCTGCTCCGATTCAAGTAACCTTTGGCGCTTATCCCAGCGGCACCGGTTTGGAGGCAATCGACTACCGGTTCACCGATCCTTACCTTGATCCGGAAGGCGCGACAGACGGTGATTACCGTGAGAAATCTGTCCGGTTGCCGTTCAGCTATTGGTGCTACGATCAATCAGCAATGACCGTTGGGATGCCGGAATTGGAGTTAACAGAACTATCCGCATTGAAAGCAGATAACGTTACTTTTGGTTGCTTGAACAATTTTTGCAAGGTCAACGACGACGTTTTGCGAATCTGGGCAGCGGCTCTCAATGCTGTGGGAGGATCCCGGCTCATACTGTTGGCTCCCGAAGGCGCTTGTCGAGAAGCCGTGCTGGACCTGATGAAAAAAGAAGGGATTGCCAGGGAGCGTCTTGAGTTCGTCGCTCGCTTATCCCGTGCCGACTACCTTCGCACTTATCACCGGATCGATTTGTGTCTGGATACGGTGCCGTATAACGGTCACACTACCTCTCTCGATGCAACCTGGATGGGAGTTCCGACGATTACTTTGATTGGACAGACGGTGGTGGGACGCGCGGGGTACAGTCAACTCAGCAATCTCGGACTCTCGGAATACGCAACGCGCACCACGGACGAGTTTACGAGAGTGACTGTGAAGCTTGCAAAGGATTTGGATCGCCTCGCCGCCCTTCGCGGCAGCCTTCGAGAGCGCTTGAGAAATTCGCCGGTCGGCGATGCTATTGGGTTTACACGCGCTGTCGAAGCCGCCTATGAAAAGATGTGGCGCGAATGGTGCAATCGTTAGATAAAATCGACCGATGACTATCGAGTATCTCGCGGATAGGCCGGAATTCATGGAGAGCCTTGCTAAATTGCAACTGAACGAATGGGGACGCTATCGTCCCGATGAAACGCTGGAGATGCGCATCGAGAAACTGAAAAACCGGTGTAATCACCGGCAAATTCCGACAGTGTTCTTCGCAACAGACGGGAGGAATTTGCTCGGCTCCGCGCAACTCGTCGAACACGATATGGATACCCGGATGCAATGGTCTCCATGGCTGGCTGGCGTGGTCGTTTCGCCTGAACATCGTTGCCGTGGAATCGGCGCGAAGTTGGTGAGCCGGGTGATTGAAGAAGCAAAGAGTCTCGAAGTTCCAGTGATCTATTTATTCACATTCAGCACGGAAAAGTACTACGCGCGAATGGGCTGGAATATTATCGAATCGACGCAGTATCTTGGCGTTGACGTTACGGTGATGTCTCGAAGAATTGACTAAGCATCCTGCATCCCTCTCTGCTGTGAATTGCGATGAAGCGTAGCCGTGTTCCCTTCAGTGCGAAGTTGCGACCCGAAATGAAGGCGAGCGTCGTGGCTGACCCAAAAGGCCGCGGGAAGATGTTGTTGCCCACTCCGTTGCTGGTGGCGGAGGAGATTTCAAAAGTTTCCAGAGGATCGTTAACGACGCTGCCTGAGATTCGCAACAATCTTGCCAGACGATTTAAGGCGGACTTGGCTTGTCCTTTGATGACCGGAATCTTTTACAATCTACTCGCCGGAGCCGCTGAGGAGCAGTTGGCCGCGGGACAAGAGCCGGTTGCGCCATATTGGCGGGTGGTCTTGGAAGGTGGTGTCCTAAGTCCCAAGACGCCAGATGGACCGAAGCGACAAGCGAAACGCCTGGAAGAGGAGGGACACAAAATTGTTGCGCGCAGAGCAAAGCTCGTGGTTGCCGATTTTGGCGAGCATCCCGGGTCGTAAAGACGCATGAAAGGAGACATAATTCTGGGAGGGGGCAAAAGGATCGCGCTGCCCTTCAGAACAGAACAATGGTATTTTCCTGTACCGCGTTACAGTTCAGCCTGTCGTACGCAGGCCGCTGGCGATAGCATTGATGGAGAGAAGCAGATCCGGGAGCATGGCATCAGCCTTTTCCGACTCGCCAGCGGCTTTTCTTTCGCGCCACTCGCGCAGCAGAGCGATTTGCTGATGGTGCAGCGTGCGAAGGGCATCGGCTCGGAGCTGGAGTGTCTTTAACATGCGCGGACGCCGGTCTTCCATGGACGAGCCGCGGAGTCGTTCCAGCATTTGCTGCGTGAGGTCCCATTCGTTGAAGATGATGTCTAGCATCCGATCACGCAGTGTCGCGTCGGTAACCAGGCTGGCGTACTCCTGCATGAGAGTGCGGTCGGTGCTGGCGATGGAGCTTTCGATATTTGTCAGCACGTAGTGAAGGAATGGCCATTGCCTCACTTGGCCGGCCAAGGCGGCAAATTCAGACTCATCCAGCGCAGCGAAGCCGCTGCCTGTACCATACCAGCCGGGAAGATAAAAGCGCGCTTGGTTCCAGCTAAAGACCCACGGAATGGCGCGCAGGTCTGCGAGGCTGGCCTGGCCAGTGCGGCGGGAAGGGCGCGAGCCGATGCGGCTGTGTTCCAGCGCGTCGATGGGGGTAGCCTGGCGATGAAATGCCAGGAAGCCGTCGGTCTCGAGAATGTTAACATACGCCTTCTTGCTGGCCGCCGCGATTTTTTCCATCACCGCGGCGAGCGGCGGCACGGCTTCACCTGGGCCTGCGTGGCGCACCGTGGCGGCGGTCACGCCTGCGAGGAGCAACTCCAGGTTGTATGTCGCAGTCGGCGGGTTGCCATACTTTTGCGCGATGGTTTCCCCTTGTTCGGTGAGCCGCAGATGACCGCTCAATGATCCGTGTGGCAGCGCTTCGAGGAAGCGGTGCGTGGGGCCGGCGCCGCGGCTCACCGTCCCGCCGCGGCCATGAAAAAAGCGAATCTCCATACCGCAATCGCGCCCGACCTGCACCAGCCGCGCCTGCGCTTTTTGCAAGGCCCATTGGCTGGCGAGGATGCCGCCGTCCTTGTTGCTATCGCTGTAGCCAACCATTACTTGTTGCAGGAGTTGCCCGGGTCGCGCCGCTCGGTCGGCGTGCAATTTCAGGCTCGCTCGGGTCACGGGCTGCTCCAGAAAACTGCGAAGCAGATCCGGGCCCGTCTCCAAGTCTTCAATGGTCTCAAAGAGCGGAACCACCGGCAGTTGGCACACGAGACCTTCTGGAAAGGCGCGAAGCAGCCCTGCTTCCCGCGCGAGAAGATAGACAGCCAGCAAATCGGAAAGACGCCGCGTCATGCTCACAATGAGTGAGCCAATGCCATTGGGACCGAAACGGTCCATGTGCGCGGCCAGCACGCGATAGCATCCGAGCACGGCATCTGCCTCGGCTCCCGCCGACGCGCTTGGATGCAGGAAAGGACGAGGCGAACGCAATTCACGTTCCAGGAAGCGCAGTCGCTCCGGTTCGCTCCAATCGTCCCAGGAATCAGCGGAGATATTGGCCGCCCCAAGTAACTGCGAGAGCGCTTTGGCGTGAAAGACGGAATTTTGCCGGATATCGAGCTGAGCGAGATGAAAGCCGAAAACTTCAACGGTGCGTCGTACCGGCGTGACGTCCGAGCGCGCCAAGCGGCCCGCTCCCGCCTCGCGCAGCGA
>OUNM010221899.1_pt1 | contig 10238 bp, 9 predicted proteins | sample 1769961 | NCBI WGS metagenome assembly OUNM01 (sample SAMEA3914820, study PRJEB12502) | metagenome | biome: forest; material: soil | place: USA | collected 2012-03-12 | depth 0.3 m
ACAGTCAGATCAAGGACCCGCGCTTCCTCGGCCGCAAGGTGCTGGAGGAGTTCGTCAAGGCCGGCGCGCCAGGGGAGATCCTCACCGAAGCGCACCCGCACATCGGCACGTTCCGCCTAGTGACGATGGTCGAAAGCATGCGCGAGACGATCCAGCAGCTCGGCGGCGAATATCGCTTCGAGCATCGCGTAGAGGATCTCGATATCGAGACGCGCGCCGACGGAACGCGCCGCCTGCGCGGCCTCCGGCTCCACACCGGAGAGCATCTGGGGGCCGATCATGTCGTGCTGGCGGTCGGCCACAGCGCGCGCGACACGTTCGAGATGCTGCATGATCGCGGCGTCTTCATCGAGCCCAAGCCCTTCTCAATCGGCGTACGCATCGAACATCCGCAAAGCTGGATCGACAAGGCGCGCTTCGGCGCCTGCGCCGGACATCCGATCCTCGGCGCGGCCGCCTATGCGCTTTCGCATCACTGCAAGAACGGGCGGACGGTCTACAGCTTCTGCATGTGCCCCGGCGGGCGAGTAGTGGCGGCAACCTCGGAGGTCGGCCGCGTCGTCACCAACGGCATGAGCCAATATTCGCGCGCCGAGTTTAACGCCAATTCGGGCTTCGTCGTCGGCATCGACCCGGCAACCGACTATCCCGGCCATCCGCTCGCCGGCATCCATCTCCAGCGCGCGCTGGAGGAGAAGGCGTTCGTGGCGGGCGGTTCCAGCTATGCCGCGCCGGGGCAGCGCGTTGGGGATTTCCTCGCCGAGCGGGCCTCCACCGAGTTCGGCGTGGTGGAGCCCTCCTACAAACCCGGCGTCACGCCGACCGACCTCGCCACCATCCTCCCCGATTTCGTGGTCGAGGCCTTCCGCGAGGCGCTGCCCGTGTTCGGCCGCCAGATCGCGAACTACGACCACCCGGACGCGATGATGACCGGCGTCGAGACGCGCACCTCCTCCCCCATCCGGATCACGCGCGGCAAGGACGGGCAGAGCCTGACGCTCCCCGGCCTGTTCCCGGCGGGCGAGGGCGCGGGCTATGCGGGCGGCATCCTCTCGGCGGCGGTCGACGGCATCAAGATGGCCGAGGCGGTGGCGCTCAGCCTGACCGGCGCGGCCTGAACACGCTCTTGGGTATATGGGTGATCCGGCAGGCGAGATCCGCTTCGCCGGATGCCACCACATAATGATCGCCCGCGTCGACGATGCCGGTCGTGAAGACGACACCATGAACGTACATCTGGTGGTCGATCGGCTGGGTGAGGTCGGGCGCGGGGTCCAGCAGCGCGGCGTTCTCGGTGTGGAGGATGCGGCTCGGATCGTCGCGATCCAGCAGCGACCAGTAGGTGCGATAGACGCCGACGACCTCGCGCGGTTCCACCCCGTGCCACAGGCTGAGCCAGCCGTCGTCGGTCAGGATCGGCGGCGCGCCTCCGCCCATCCGCGCGGTCGCGACCGTGCCCGTATGCGGGCGGATGCCGGGCTCGCGGTGAGGCTTCCAGTGCAGCAGATCGGGTGAGGTGGCGAGGTTGATCGACGGGCCGGCCTTCCATTCGCTGCCCGGCGGATAGGCGAAATAGAGGCTGCCGAGCGGCCGCGTCTGCGCCCAGTAGCGGCCGCCGATCTGGCCCTCGAAGATCAGCATGTCCTTGTTCTGGTGGTCGAGCACGATGTCCTCGAACCGCCAGTCCAGTCCATTGGTCGAACTGTAGAGCGTGGTCGAATGCCGCTCGGGACTGACCGAGCAGCTCGTCATCAGCCAGCGCCCTTCGACCTGGCTGATCCGCGCGTCCTCCACGCCATAGCATTGGAACGGATATTGCGGCGCGACGGCGCGATCGTAGTGCATGGCAACGACGCTCAGGCCATCGGGATCGAACTCGACCGGCAGCAGCCACGACAGCGAGGTCAGCGCCACGATACGCCAGCCGCCGCCGAGGATCACGAACTTGCGCGGGTCCGCCGTGTCGACGATTTCGAGCGGCCAGGCGTCGAGGACATAGCGCCCGGCGTCCCAGCGGATCGCGTGGATATGCCCGTCGCGGATCGGTTCGCGCAGCGCTTCCGCGATCCGCACCATCATCAGCAGATTGCCGTTGGGCAGCCGCGTCAGGCCGGGGTTGAAGGCGCCCAGCACATAGGTCTCGGCGTCGAAATGCCCCGCCATCGGCGAGCGCGCAAGATCGATGTCGTCGGGCGTCAGCACCAGCCGGTCGACCGGGAATCCCGTCGCCTGCGGGCTTAGGACGGTGGTGTGCGGCATCCCTGCTCTCCCTCGCGCTCGCGAACGGGAGACGCAGCGGACGCCGCGCGGTTCCCCCCGGACGGTCGAAAGCCGGAGGCCCGTTTACCGGAGATTAGGGGCGAGCGGTTAGGGTCATCGCCGGAAGGGAAAACATGACCCCCAGGCTCGTCCTCCTAGCGCTGACGCTTTCCGCCGGGGCTGCCGCCGTGCCGGCCGCCGCGCAGATGCGCGCGCTCGACCCGGCGCTGGCGAACATCGCGCCGGGCGTGATGCGCACGATCAGCTTCGCGCCGGACGGCCATCCGATCGTGGTGGACCGCCCCTACACGGGACAGACCGACATCCAGCCCGTGCAGGTCGTGACGATCCAGACGACCGAGGAAGACGAGGACGGCAATCCGATCAGCACCAAGGTCGAGACGCGCCTCCAGCCCCTCACCGCCTTCGCCTACGCCCCGCAGGGGCCGCAGATGACCTATATGCCTCCGCAGGCGGCCCAGCCGATCCCGGCGCCGCATGTCGACGGCAAGATGCTCGCGAGCTTCCTCCCCGCGACACCGGACGCCGATGGCGATGCGCTGGGCGATCCCGCCTCGCTGCCGCTGGAGCAGACCGCGCTCGACATCCCCGCGCCCGACTTCGGACCCGAGGAGTCTGCCTCGACTCCGGTCGAGCTGGCCGAGAGGGCGCCGATGCGCGCCGGCGATTTCGACACCTTCACCATCCCCGCGCTGCTGCGCTCCGGGCCGGCGATCGTGCCGATCCAGGCGGCGCAGCGTATTCCTTCGCCCGACTACAGCCCGGTCGTGCCGGCGGTGCTGGCGTCCGGCACCTCACGCCCGCTCGCCATCCACCGCGATCCGCGCACCGGCCACTTCATCGCGCCCATCCGGATCAACGGCGTCGTCATCCAGGCGATCGTCGACACCGGCGCGCAGGATACCATCCTCTCCGCGCAGGACGCGCGCGCCACGGGGGCGGCCCGCGACATCGTCCGCTCCGAGCCGATGGCCGGCATCGGCGGCTACACCATGCTCAGTGTCGCGAAGCTGCGCTCGATGGAGGTCGCCGGTCAGAATCTCGGCAGCTTCACCGCCGCGATCGGACAGGAAGGCATCCCCTACACGCTGCTCGGCCAGACCGAGATCAACCGCCTCGGCCGCATCGTGATCGAGGATGGGGTGATGACGATCACGCCGCGCGCCGCGCAGGTCGCGTTCCGCTGACCCCATAAAAGGGACCCCGCCGGCGGTGGGGCGCCGGCGGGGCTGTGGGATAGGGACAGGAGACCGGCAACTGGGGAACAGCAAAGGACCGATCTCGCGGGGTAGAACGCCCCCCCCGGCGGCGCGGATCGCTGCATTAGCGAATATTTCCGTTCATCAGCGAAGATTGCCGGAACCGCTCAGGCCACCGCCCTCTGGCCGACCACCCGCGCCAGCCCGGCCAGCAACTCGTCGGCGCGAAACGGCTTGGCCAGCCGCGTGACGTTGGCGGGCACGTCGCCAGCGATGCTGGCATAACCAGTGACGAGCAGCACGGGCGTATCCGGCTGGCGCTTGCGGACTTCGCGGATCAGGTCCGCCCCGGTGCGCTGCGGCATCAGATAGTCGGTCACGACCGCATCCATCTCCGGCATCTCCGCCAGGATCGCCAGCGCCTGATCCACGCTCGCCGCCTCGATCACGTCGTGGCCGGCGGTGGTCAGCATCTCCGCCGTCGAGGCGCGGACGACATTGTCGTCGTCGACCACCAGGATGCGCCGCCGCGTCAGACGGGCGGGCGGCTGTGGTGCGGCCGCGGCCGCCGGCTCGCCCGCACCGACCGGCAGCACGATCGTCGCCACCGTGCCGATCCCGACCTGGCTCGCGACATGCAGCACGCCCCCCGACTGCGCCGCGAAGCCGTGGACCATCGAGAGGCCCAGCCCCGTGCCCTTGCCCGCCGCCTTGGTGGTGAAGAAGGGATCGATCGCCTGCCGGGTCGTCGCCTCGTCCATGCCGATGCCGGTGTCGGTCACGGCGATGCTCACATAATCGCGCGGCGGCAGATCGCGAACCTCGGAAGCCATCGCCCTTTCCGCGCTGATCGTGATGGTGCCGCCATTGGGCATCGCGTCGCGCGCGTTGATCGCGAGGTTCAGGATCGCGAGTTCCAGCTGGCCCGGATCCGCCAGCACGGTCGGCAGGGAATCGGCGATGCTCCATTCGACCCGTATCTGCGCCGTCGCCGACTGGCGGATCAGATCCGACAGACCGGACAGCAGCGCCGCCACGTCGATGTCGCGCGGCGCCAGCGCCTGCCGGCGGGAGAAGGCGAGCAGCCGGCCGATCAGCGTCCGCGCACGCTCGGCGCTCGCCATCGCCGTCTCGATATAGCGCAGCGCCTTGGCATCGTCGGGCACGCGCCGGCGCAGCAGGTCGAGCCCGCCCATCACCGGGGTCAGCAGGTTGTTGAAGTCGTGCGCCACGCCGCCGGTCAGGCGACCGAGCGCCTCCATCCTCTGGCGCTGCACCTCGCCGCGCTCCCGCGCCCGGTATTGGCGCAGCTCCATCACCAGCAACCGCGCCAGCAGCGCGAAGAGCAGCAGGCTGACGATCGTCGCCCCCGCCAGCAGCGCGATGGCGTGGCGCAGCGGCCCGGAATAGATATCCTCCGGCGCCGAGATGTTCACCGTCCAGTCCGTCCCCGCGACCGGCGCCCAGGTGCCGACCGCGTCCGAGCCGTCGAAGCGGCGGAAACGATAGAGTTTCTGCACCCTCTTGCGCTGCGCCGCGAGCACCCCCGGATTGGCCGGCTGCCCCACCCAGCGCCAGTCGAATCCCGCATTGGCTACGACATAGCCGCTGCCGTCGATAACCCCCGAGCGCCACCCCCGCGATAAAGGTTGCGCCTCGAGCAATTCCCGAAGCGTAGCGGACGGCACCATCGCCGTCACCACATAGAGGAGCCTGCCATCGCGCATGACCGGCGCGCGGACGGCGAAGGCGCGGCTTCCGTCTGGCTCGGTCACGACCCGGCCGACGACGGGGCGCCCCGTCGCCGTAACGCGTGCGAAGCTGGCGGGGTCGCTGTCGGCCGCCTGCGACCGGGCCGGCACCTCGACCAGCGAGCGCCCTGCGGGATCGCTGACGAGGATCGCCTGCCACGGGGCATCCGCCGCGATCGTCCGGGTGGCGAGCGCGCGCACCGCCTCCTCGTTCCAGGCGCCGTCGAAGGCCGTCGATGCGGAGAAGGCCCGCATCGCGCGCCGGTCGGCCTCCAGCTCGCGGGACAGCAGGGTCGCGGTGAAGGTGACGCGGGCGTGGGCCTGCTGCTCGATCGCGTCGCGCTGGCTCTTGAGGGTGATGGTGCCGAAAATCCCGCCGAGTGCGACGATCGGGAGCAAGCCCGTGATGGCGAACAGCGAGATGGAGCGCCGCATACCCGTGCTACCTCCTCGGCCAAGGGAACCTGATGCCCCCATGACCCGCGCCCGTCAGCGGAAGCGCTACCCTTCCAGGGCCTTCCCGCCACCAGAGAGCCCAAGCCAGCGTGCCATATGGGCGATCTCGCCGTCCAGTGCCTCTCCAGCTTCGATCGGTGCGTGAGGTTCGTAATGGATACGCAGCACCCGAAGTTCCCCCGCCGCGCGATCCGCCTTGAGATCGACGCGGCCGACCAGCCGGTCGCCGAGCAGGAAGGGGAGGTCGTAATAGCCATGGGTGCGGCGGTCGGCCGGCGTGTAGATGCCGATCCGGTAATGGAAGTCGAACAGCCGCTCGGTGCGGGAGCGCTCCCAGATCAGCGGATCGAACGGGGCGAGCAGCGCGCGAGCCTCGATGCGGCGCGGCCGGCGGGCGTCGCGGTGCAGGAAGGCGGGGCGGTTCCAGCCCTCGACCGTGACGGGCAGCAGTTCGCCCTCCTCGACGAGTTCGGCGATCGCCTGCCGGGCCTCTTCGGGCGGCTGGCGGAAATAGTCGCGCAGATCGGTGGGGGGCGCGACGCCGAGCGCGCGGGCGGCATGGGCGATGAGCGCGCGGTGGGCGTCCGCCTCGTCGGGCGTCGGCATTGCCAGCACCGCCGGCGGGAGGACGCGCTCGGGGAGATCATAGACGCGCTCGAAGCTGCCGCGTCGCGTGGCGGTGGTGATGTGACCCGCCCAGAACAGCCATTCGAGCGCGCGCTTCGTGTCGCCCCATTCCCACCAGCCGCTGCGGCCCTTGCCCTCCTCGAAGTCGGAGGCCGCCATCGGCCCTTCGGCGCGAATGCGGGCGAGCACCGCCATCGCCTCGGCCCGGCGCTCGCCGGAGAACGCACGAAGACCGCCCCACCCCGCCTCGCCCCGATCCGCCGCCGCCATCCGCCAGCGCAGCAGCGGCTGGAACGCCAAGGGCAACAGCGAGGCCTCGTGCGCCCAATATTCGAACAGCTTGCGCTCCGACTTCCGCCCCCACGCCGCCCGGTCTATCAGTCCGCGGTCATAGGCGCCCAGCCGCGAGAAGGCCGGCAGATAATGCGCGCGCACCACGACATTGACGCTGTCGATCTGGTGGAGCGCCAGCCGGTCTATGGTGCGGCGCATATGGCCCGCGTCGACCCGCTCGGGCCGCGGGCCGCCGAAGCCCTGCGCGGCGAGCGCGATGCGCCGCGCCGCCGAGGCTGTCAGCCGCTCACTCAGAGCGTTCGGCCTGGTCCATCGCGCGCAGATAGGCCTCGGCCGCCGCCCGCTCCTGCGGATCCTTGAAGGCGGTCGCGGGATCGGGCGCCTCGTCGAGCCCGTGCAGCACCACCCACATGGCGAAGCGGCGGCCGGGCTCGCTCTCGGTCCCGAAGGCGAGGCGGAGCCACTGCACGCCGCGATCGATCGTCTCGTCGTCGAGGGAATCGAGGTCGGTCGTGCCGAAATAATGCTGGAGAAGGGCGTCGAGATCCATGCGCCTGCGTTGCGCAAGAGCGGCGCAAAATACAAGCCCGCAAGGGATGTTCAGTAACCCTCTATCGGCTATTCATCGCCGCATGATCGAACGCATTGGCCATATCAACATCCGCACGCCGATCCTGAAGGAGACGCTCCGCTTCTACGAGCAACTGTTCGATCTGGTGGCCGGTCCCGCCCAGACGATGGGCCATCAGGAGCAGCACGCCTGGCTCTACGGCAAGAACGGTCGCGCGATCATCCACGTCAACAGCCCGCCGGACGGCGAGGCGCCGATCCCGCCGGGCGTGCGCGCGCGGCTCGATCACATCGCCTTCGATTGCAGCGATATCGGGGAGATGGAGCGCCGGCTGACCAAGTTCGGCGTGCCCTTCGTGAAGCGCGCCACCCGCGTGCCGGGGCTCTCTCAGATCGTCATCACCGATCCGAACGGCATCCGGCTCGAACTGGCCTTCGGTGCGGACAAGGCGATGGCGCCGTCCTGACACGAAAACGGGCCTGACACGAAAACGGGGAGCGGCCATGGCCGCCCCCCGCTTCCTGCAACCCGCATCGGCGGGATCAGATCACCCACAGGCGAACGTCCAGGCTGCCCTTAGTCGCGTGCGAATAGGGGCAGACGACGTGGGCGGCGGCGACCAGCGCCTCGGCCTCGGCCTTCTCGATGCCCGGAAGATGGATCGCCAGCGCGACGTCGAGGCCGAAGCCCTGGCCATCGTCACGCGGGCCAATGCCGACCTGCGCGGTGACGGTGGTGTCCTCCGCGATCTTCACCTTCTTCTGCCCGGCGACGAACTTCAGCGCGCCGAGGAAGCAGGCCGAATAGCCGGCCGCGAAAAGCTGCTCCGGATTGTTGCCCGGACCACCCGCGCCGCCCAGCTCCTTGGGCGTGTCGAGCGTCACCTTGAAGGCGCCGTCAGTGGTGGCGGCGGTGCCGGTGCGGCCGCCGGTGGCCGTGGCTTCGGTCTTGTACAGAACGTTCATCGCCTTGCTCCTTCATCGTGGCCGGGCATCGGCCTGTTGTTATCTCGATAATAGTTATCGCGATATGCAATCCTCTCTAGGGGCGATTCGATCGTCTGTCCAGAGAATATTTATCGCGATATGCTTTCACGCGAAAACTCGCTTCCCTATATGCGGGAGGCACCCGACGGAGACGCGCCATGGCGGCCATACCACCTCTCAGCCTCGACCAGCATCTGTGCTACGCGCTGTATTCGGCGAATCTCGTCATCGGCCGGGCCTACAAGCCTCTGCTCGACGCGATGGAGATCACCTATCCGCAATATCTCGTCCTCCAGGTGCTGTGGGAGAAGGACAACCAGCCTGTCGGCGCCATCGCGGACCGGCTGCTACTCGAATCGAGCACGCTGACCCCGCTGCTGAAGCGGCTGGAGACATCCGGCGTGGTCGAACGCGCGCGCAATCCCGAGGACGAGCGGCAGGTGCTGGTCCGGCTGACCGACAAGGGACGCGCGCTCAGGATGCAATCGGTGTGCCTCGCCGAGAAGCTGCTGGAAACCAGCGGTCTGTCGATCGATCAGATCAAGGAGATGACGGGTCGGGTGCAGGCGATCCGCGATTCGATCGCCGGGGCGCTCACCAAGGGCTGATTCACGAACGAGGCACGGGCAGGCAGTCGAACCCGCCCGCCGCCGCCGTCGCGCACAGGCGGAGCGCGCCCGCCTTGTCGTCCGCCGTCCCCACCTGAAGCCGGACGAGCGGGCTGTGCGGCACGTCCTCATAGTATGGATGATACGTCGCCAGCGCCGGGAGCCTGCCCCGCGCCCGCGTCCATGCCGCTTCCGCCGCCGGCTTGCCGGTGAATGCGCCGAGCTGAATCCGCCAGGACGCGCCCGTGTCGGCGTGGGTCGCCGCGACGGCCACCGCCGCCTCACGGGGAGTTGCGACCTTCGCCGCGAGCTGCGTCGGCGGCGGCGCAGCGCGGCGACCGGCCTGCCAGGCCGCGAGGTCGCGCCGATAGCTTGCATAGGCGCGGTAATAGTCGAGGATCGGCGCCTCCAGCCTGTCGAGCGCGGCCGGCGCGAACTGCGGCAGGCCGCTTGCCGGCTGGGCGGCGGCCTGCTCGGACACCTCGGCGGCGGCGCGGCAGAAGCCCGCCTGCGCCGGCGGTTGCGCGAAGAAATTGTAGAGCCGCGTCATATGCTGATCGAGCACGCCCTGGCCGGCACGCGCCGTCTCCGAGGCATAGGCGGTGGCGAAGACCGCCTTCCGCTGGGTCAGCAGCGCGTTGTAGCGGGTGACGATCGCCGCCCCGCCCGGCCGCCCGCCGCAGCTGAGCGCAGCGACGTTGAGCGCCGCGCGCACATGCCACAGCGCCTCTTCCGCGCCGAGATGGCTGTTGATCGTCTCGAAGCGCCCGTCGCTTCCCGGCTCGGGCACGGTCTGGCCGGCCGCGGAGCCCGCCGGCGGCTGCGGCTGGGCGGCAGCCGGCGCGGTCGGCGGCGGCAGCGCCTCGGGCTTGCCGTGATGATGATGCGCGCACCCCGCCAAGAGCGAGGCCGTCACCAGCCCCATGCAGCGCGCCGTTCCCCTTCGCCCCACCGTCATGACGCCAAGGTCATGCCACACCCGTTCCGGAGTAAAGCCCCCCGCGCCGGTCCGTGCCCGCGATGCGCCGGAAACCGCCGGATTCCGCGCGATCGCGTTCAGCGGAACGTCGCGCTCTTGACAGGAACCGGGGACAATAAGATTGGTAGCGCTATCAAGTCGAAAGAAAGCGAGAGGATATGACCGGGAACGCGTTCGTGGCGGCCGAAGCGCTGCCGGAAGACTGGCGCTCGGGCTTGTTTCTGGGGCGGATCGATCTGGGCGACGGCCCCACGCCGGTGCTGGTGTCGGGCGGGATCGTCCATGACATGACCCCGGTCGCGGCGACCGTATCCGAACTGGTCGCACTCAAGGCCTTCGATCCCGCAGCCGGCAAGGCGATCGGCGATCTCGAGACGCTCGAACTCTCCGCCGCCGTCGACGCCCCGCACCGCCTGCTGAGCCCGATCGACCTCCAGTGCGTCAAGGCCGCCGGCGTCACCTTCGCCGTCTCCGCGCTGGAGCGCGT
>OUNM010443722.1_pt1 | contig 10238 bp, 11 predicted proteins | sample 1769961 | NCBI WGS metagenome assembly OUNM01 (sample SAMEA3914820, study PRJEB12502) | metagenome | biome: forest; material: soil | place: USA | collected 2012-03-12 | depth 0.3 m
CGCCGCACCGTCGTTCGCCGCCGAAGGCTCGGCCCCCCGGGGTACCGCCACGGCGATGCTGGCAGCGGTCACGGCTCCTCTTCTTGCCGTGGATGTGCGCTCTCTCGAAGCCCGCAATTCCGATTTTTCTTCCTCGGCCGCCACCCCGACGACACCGGCACTTGCCAATGATGGCGAGGACCAGGCCGCCGCATCCGCGCCGCAAAGCCTCGATGATCTCGTCGCCGAGCGCGTCGCCTCCAGCACCGGCGACCAGCAGGGCGACTGCCTTGCCACCTCGGTCTATTTCGAAGCCAAGGGCGAGCCGCTGAATGGCCAGCTCGCGGTGGCCCAGACGGTCATGAACCGTGCCGCTTCGGGCCGCTTCCCGGATTCGGTGTGTGGCGTCGTTCGCCAGCCGGGTCAGTTCTCCTTCCTGCACAGGGGCGCCATGCCGACCCCGCACCGCGCCAGCGATGCCTGGAAGCGCGCGGTGGCGATTGCCAAAATCGCCCGCGATGGCCTGTGGAAACAGGTCGCTCCGGACGCGCTCTTCTTCCACGCCCGCCGCGTTTCGCCGGGCTGGGGCAAGATCAAGGTCGCCTCGCTCGGCAACCACATCTTCTTCCGCTGATCCCTTCCGTCTGTTCGCTTGATGTTCTAATCAGGCGGCATGGCGACTCCCGCTGACATCCCGCAATGCCTCGCCGACGCCCCGCTGATCGCGGGCGACGTCGCGCGGGGCGTTTCGCGTCTCTTCTTCCGCGCGGACTGGATGGCGCTGTGCGAGGTGCCGCTCGGCAATGGCCGTCGCGCGGACATTATGGCAATCGACGGCAAGGGCCTCATCACCATCGTCGAGATCAAGGTTTCACGTGGCGATCTGCTCGGCGACCTGAAATGGCCGGACTATCTGGACTATTGTGATCGCTTCTACTGGGCGCTGCCGACCGGCTTCGACCTGTCGCCGCTGGAGCAGGCGGCGTTCCGACCCGATCTGGCGGGGCTGATCGTGGCGGACCGATATGATGCGGCGATCCTGCGCGACGCGGCCTATAGGCCCCTGATGTCCGCGCGGCGCAAGGCGGAGACGCTGCGCTTCGCACGGCGCGCGGCGCGCCGCATGATGGCCGGAATCGACCCCGGCCTTGAGGGCACGGACTGAGGCTGTCCCGTCCGCGCCCTGTCGTCGATCAGTTGATGGATGGGCCGGAGACCTTCTTCTTCACGACTGGCTTGGCTTCTTCGAGCACCTTCAGGATCGCCGCTGAGCGGCCGTCGCGCTTGGCGTAGTCATAGGCCGACATGCCGGCGATGTGATCGGCATCCTTCGGATCCGCGCCGTGGGCGATCAGGACGCGCACCGAGGCGATGTCGTGCATCTGGGTGGCAATGATGAGCGGAGTCTCGCCGCGATTGTTGGCAAGGTCCACGGAGGCGCCGACATCAAGCAGCTGCTGCTCGGCCTCGACGAAGCCGATCTGGGCGGCATCGAGCAGAGCGGTGTTGCCCTGGTGGTCGCGCCCGTCGATGGCGGCGCCCTTTGACAGCATGTAGCGCAGCCAGACGATGTCGCGGCGCTTGACGACGATGTGGAGGGGGTTTTCGCCCGTCTTGTCGTCGCGCGACAGGATCATGGTGTTACCCGGCTTGTCGAGCGCCCCCTGCACCTTGTCGCCGTCGCGGTCGCGGACGGCCTTCAGGAAGCTGTAGCCCTGCGAGACGATGTCCTGCGCCAGCAGCGAGGCGGGAAGGCCCATCAACGCGCCGGCCACCGCCAGCTTCCCGAATACGCGCCGACCACTACGCCTCATCGACCTCACTCCCTGTCCGCGGGAAACGCCCGCCTTGCTTGCATCGCGCGCCATAGCAAAGCATGGCTGGCCTTGCCATGAATGTGCGCACACCCTTCACCGCCGCCACCGTGTTTGCCCTTTTGCTGACCGGTTGCGGCCGCCATGCCGCCCCCGAACCTCCGCCGCTCGAAGGCGCGCAGCTGGGCGGGGCGTTCGCGCTCATTGACCAGGACGGCCGGCCGACCACCGAAAAGAGCTTCGCCGGCCGCTATCGGGCGGTCTATTTCGGCTACAGCTTCTGTCCGGACGTGTGCCCGACGACGCTCCAGACACTGATGCAGGGCTATCGGAGCTTCGCCGCCGCGTCCCCGCAGGCGGCGGCGAAGCTCGTGCCGTTGTTCATCACGGTCGACCCCGAGCGCGACACGCCGGCAGTGCTCAAATCCTATGTCTCGGCCTTCGGCACCCCGCTCGTCGGCCTCACCGGCAGCCCATCGGCGATCGCCTCCGCCGCCAGGGCCTACGGCACCTATTACCAGAAGAAGCCCATCGCAGCGGGCGCCAGCGGCTATCTGATGGATCATAGCAGCCAGGTGATCCTGTTCGGACCCGAAGGCCAGCCAATCGCGTTGATTCCTACCGATCAGGGCGCCAAGGCCGTCGCCGACACGCTCTTGCAGTGGGTGCACTGAGTCATGGCCGTGCTCGCCGACCGTTATTGGGAAACCAAGCGCCTTGAGGACATGAATCGCGAGGAGTGGGAGGCGCTGTGCGACGGCTGCGGCAAATGCTGCCTCCACAAGCTCGAGGATGATGACACGGGGGAGATCTATCCCACCAACGTCGCCTGCCGCCTGCTCGACCGCCGCACCGGGCGCTGCAAGGACTATAAGCACCGCCACGCTTATGTTCCCGAATGCGTCCGGCTGAACCCGCGCACGCTGGCGACGATCGACTGGCTGCCCAACACCTGCGCCTATCGCCTGCTGGCCGAGGGCAAGCCGCTGGAGGCCTGGCATCCGCTGGTCTCGGGCGATCCGGAATCGGTGCACCGCGCCGGCATCTCGGTGCGCGGCTGGACGGTGTCCGAGGACGAGGCGGGCGACCTCGAACTGCATATCGTCGAGCGTGAGCTCTGAGCCGATCTTCATCGGCGGCGCCCTGCGTCGCCCGCTGATCGTGCGCCGCGTGGCCGGGGCACGGGCGATGCGGCTCGCGGTCGACCCGCGCGACGGGAGCGTCAGGCTCACCCTTCCGCGCCGCGGATCGGAGCGCCTCGCCCGCGAATGGGCCGAGGCGCACCGCCACTGGATCGAGCAGCAACTGGCGCAGCTGCCCCAGCCCCGACCGATCGTCGCAGACGGCATCATGCCCTTCCGCGGCGCTGATGTGCGCATCGACTGGTCGCCCGCCCATTCGCGCATTGTGAAGCTGGACGGCGACCGGCTGCTGGTAGGAGGGCCGGAGGAGGGTGTGGCGAAGCGCGTCGTCGCGTGGGCCAGGCGCGAGGCGCTGCGGCAGCTCGAGGCGGAGACCCGCGCGGTGGCGGCTGCGGCGGACGTCACCGTGGCGCGCGTATCGATCGGCGATCCGCGAGCGCGCTGGGGGAGCTGCTCCTCGTCGGGGAATATCCGCTATGCGTGGCGGTTGATCCTGGCGCCGCCGTTCGTGCTCAGCTCGACCGTCGCGCATGAAGTCGCGCACCGGCTGCACATGGACCATTCCCCCGCGTTCCGCGCCGCCGAGAAGCGGCTGCTAGGCGCCGATCCGGGGCCGGCCCGCGCCTGGCTCCGGGCCAACGGCGCGGGGCTTTACTGGGTCGGCTGCGAGGGCTGACCGCCGCCGCCGCGCGGCGGCTGCGTGCTCTTGCCATTACCACCACGGCCGAGAACGCCGTCGAGCCAGCGCTGGTCGAGCCGCTGCTGCGGCTGCTGCGGCGTGGGTGATGGCGGCGGCGGCGGCGGCGGACCGCGCCAGTCGTCGTCCTGGCTGGTGTCGGCGCCGCGATGGACCTGCACGGTGGGCTGGCCCTGCGGAATGCCGCCCGTGTCGCCCGGCTGGGCGGGGATGCCGTCGGGCGACGGGCCGGGCTGGATCACCTGGCCGTTGGCGTCGATCGTCGGAATGCCGTTGTCGGGCTGGCCATAATAGGCCTCGTCGTCGGGCTCGAGCTGCCATTCGGGAAGCGTCACCGCTGTGTCGAACTGTTCGACCGGGCGCTTAGCGACGGCTTCCTTCATATAGTCAGCGAAGGCGTGCGCCGGCGCGCGGCCACCATAGAGGCCGGGGTTGGGCTTGGCGTCATCGCGGCCCATCCACACGCCCGTCGTGAGGCCGGAGGAGAAGCCGAGGAACCAGCCGTCCTTGTTGGATGAGGTGGTGCCCGTCTTGCCCGCGACCGGGCGGCCGATCTGCGCGGCACGCGCGGTGCCGGTGTTGACGGCGGTCTGGAGCAGGTCGGTCATCTGCTGGGCCACCTGAGGCGCCACCAGCACGCGCGATTCCGGCGGGGCGTGCTCGTAAAGCAGGCGGCCTTCGGGGCCGACCACCTTGGTGATCGCATAGGGGACGACGGCGGCGCCCTTGTTGTCGATCTCGGCGAAGGCGCGCGTCATGTCGATCAGGCGTACGTCCGAGGTGCCGAGCACCATCGAGGGATGTGTGTTGATCGGCGTGGTGATGCCGAAGCGGCGCGCCATGTCGGCCACCGTCGGGAAACCCACCATCTGCCCGAGCTTCGCCGCCACCGTGTTGAGCGAGAAGGCGAAGGCGGTGCGGATGTTGATCTGCCGCGAATAATTGCGCTCGTCGTTGCGCGGGCTCCAGCCGTCGATGGTGACGGGTTCGTCGACGATCGCCTCATCGGGCTTATGCCCGGCCTCGATCGCGGCGAGGTAGACGAACAGCTTCCACGCCGAACCGGGCTGGCGCTGCGACTGCGTCGCGCGGTTGTAGATCGAGTTGATGTAATCGCGGCCGCCCACCATCGCGCGCACGGCGCCGTCGCGCTCCATCGACACCAGCGCGCCCTGGAGGCCCGCAGGCGTATCCTGCTGGATCGCGCGGTCGGCCGAGCGCTGCATGTTGATGTCGAGGGTGGTCCATACGTCGAGCGGGTCGGTCTGGTCGTCGATCAGCGTGCTGAGCTGCGGCAGCGCCCAATCGGTGAAGTAGCGGACGCTGTTCTGCTTGCTGTCAGGCGCGAGCTTCACCGAAGCCGGATCGGCGGCCTGGGCCTCGGCGCGGCTGATCTTGCCGGTCTCGACCATCGTGTCGAGCACGACCGACGCGCGGCCGACCGCGGCCTGCACGTCGGCGGTAGGCGAATAGTTGGACGGCGCCTTGACCAGGCCAGCGATGATCGCCGCCTCGCCGAGGCTCAGATGGTCCGCGCCATGGCCGAAGAATTTGCGGCTGGCCGCGTCGATCCCGTAGCTACCGCCACCGAAATAGACCTTGTTGAGATAGAGCTCGAGCACCTGCTCCTTGGAGAATTTCCGCTCCAGCGATAGCGCGACGATCGCTTCCTTGACCTTTCGGCTGAAGGTGTACTTGGTGGTCAGGAAGATGTTGCGGGCGAGCTGCTGGGTGATCGTCGAGCCGCCTTGGAGGCGACGACCCTGTCCGCGATTCTTGAAGCCTATCCACGCACCGCGCAGGATGCCAATCGGATCGACGCCGGGATGCTCATAGAAGCGGCGGTCCTCGACCGAGACCATCGCATCCTTCATCACCTGCGGGATCTGGTCGCCGCGCAACCACTGGCCGTAGCTCGGCCCGATCGACACCAGCACCGTGCCGTCTGCCGCGTGGACGCGGATCATCTGGCCGTTGGGCGAGGATTTGAGCGCGTCAAAGCTGGGCAGCGACGACATGGTGATGCCGATGGCGACCCCCAGCGCGATCAGCGCCAGCAGGAAGAGGCCACCGAAGATCTTGAGGAAGGTGCGCAACGCTTTCACTGAGCCACTCCGTTGGCGGCGGCGGGGCTCGGGAGGCGGGGCCTGTCGGTTGGTGGGGCGTGTTGGGCGAGCCATGCTTGAGCGCAGCGGTTAGCCCGTCCGGCGCGGCTCGACAAGCTGTCTGCTTTCACTCGTCCTTGTTATCGCTCTCGAAATCGAGCGAGGCCGAGTTGATGCAATAGCGCAGGCCCGTCGGACCCGGACCGTCCGGGAAGACATGGCCGAGATGGCCGCCGCAGCTGGCGCACAGCACCTCCGTGCGGACCATGCTGTGGCTGGTGTCCACGCGCTCCTCGACCAGCGCCGCGTCGGCCGGCGCGGTGAAACTTGGCCAGCCGCAGCCCGAATCATATTTCGTGCCGCTCTCGAACAGCTGGGTGCCGCAGCCGGCGCAGAGATATTCGCCGCTCTCATGGTTGTTCCAGTAAAGGCCAGTGAAGGCGCGCTCGGTGCCGGCTTCGCGCAGCACATGAAATTGCTCGGCGCTGAGGCGCTGGCGCCATTCGTCGTCGGTGAGGTGCATCTTCTCCATCATCGGGGACATGGGGAGGGCCACTCGGTCCGTCAATCGAGGCGGGTAAAGCGCGCGATCATGCCCGCAAGGCCGGGCGCGAGGCGCGTGCCGGCGATCAGCAGACCAGCTCCGGCAGGCTGCTCGGCGAGATGCCAGAGGCCCGCGGCGATGGCGATTGGGCGGCGGAGGCGATCGGCGAGCGCTGGCTGGAAGCGTGCCGAGGCCTGGCCCGTCGCGATAGCGTCAGCGGCGGCGAGGCCGCTGGCGATGGCGATGGCGATGCCTTCGCCGGCCAGCGAGGGGATGACGCCCGCTTGGTCGCCGATGCGGTAGAGTCCGAGCTCGCCATCGCGCGCGCGCCACCCGTAGGGGACGTTGGCGATGGCCTGAGGAGCCCCGATCCCGGCGGCGGCATCGAACCGGGCGGCGAGCGCCGGTGCCTCGCGCATGATCGCCTCGAGCAGAGCCTCGGGCCGGCTGCCGGTTTCGGAGAAGCGGCTGCGCCGCACCGCGAGGCAGAGATTGGCGCCGCCATCCTCCTGCAGCACCAGCCCTGCATAACCGCCACGGAACAGGTGCAGCTCGATCCGCCCCGCTGCCAGCCGGTGGAGTGCGGGGCTCGGCGCCAGCCGCCAGCGGAGGCCGACCGCGACATCGCCCGAGGCGCGGGGCCGGGCAGCGCCGCGCAACTCATGCTTGCCGGTCGCGAGGACCAGCCGGTCGGTCGCGACTTCGCCGCCGTCGTCAAGGCGGAGGCGGCCATTCTCCAGTGCCTTCGCGCCGACGCCGCGCTGGACGGCCGCACCCGCCGCCCGGGCCTGCTCGAGCAACGCCGTATCGAGCGCGCGACGGGAGAGGGCGGCGGCGGGCGCGGGGAGGCGCGCCGAGGCGCTCCGCGTGCCGGAGAAGAGCATCACCCGGTCGACTGGATGCGCCCCCAGCGCCAGCGGATCGACGCCGAGCCCGGACAATCGCCGGATCGTCGCCCAGCTTAGAAAGCCGCCGCAGAGCGCATCGCGAGTCTCGGTGTCGCGTTCGATCAGCAGGGGCGGAAGACCGGCGCGGGCGAGCCCGATCGCGGCGGCCGCCCCTGCCGGCCCGCCGCCGACGATCAGCGGAGCGCTGCCGCTCATGCCGCGGACCGGAAGCGGAACCCCTCCGCGGCGAGACCGGGTCCGAAGGCGATGGCGAGTCCGTTGGCGATCGTCTGACGCGCGCGCAGGATGCGCTCGAACACGAACATCAGCGTCGCCGAGCTCATATTGCCGCAATCGCGCAGCACCTCGCGCGAGGGGGCGAGGGCGTGGGCGTTGAGCCCGAATCCCTGCTCGACCGCATCGAGCACTGTTCGTCCGCCGGCATGGACCGCCCAGCCGTCGATCGCATCGACATCGCCCAGCCGCGCGCGGAACTTCGGGTCGGCCAGCGCCTCGCCGATCTTCGCCGGCACCGCGCCCGAGAGGTGCATGGCGAAGCCTTTGTCACCGATGGTCCAGCCGATCAGGTCCTCGCTGTCGGGGAGCGTCGTGGCGAAGGGGGCGTCGAGCGTCAGTCCGATCGGCTCGGCGGTGACGAGCGCGGCCGCAGCGCCGTCTCCGAACAGTAGCATGGCGAGGATCGGCTCCAGTGCCGTATCGGGCTGGAGATGAAGCGTGCAAAGCTCGACGGTGATGACGAGCACCCGCGCTTCCGGCTGCGAGCGGACGATGTGATGCGCGGTGCGCAGCGCCGAGACGGCCGCGTAGCAGCCCATGAAGCCGATCAGCGTCCGCTCGACTGTCGGCGGCAGGCCGAGCCGGCGCGCGACGATCTGGTCGATCCCCGGCGCGATGAAGCCGGTGCAGCTCGCCAGCACGAGATGGGTGATCCCCTCCGGTCGGCCAAGCGCATCGACCGCCGCGACGCAGAGGTCCGGCGCGGTCTTCGCATAGACCGCCATGCGCGCCGAGGTGGGTGGCATGTCGCCCGCCTCATAGAATCCGCCGGGTCCGGTCTGGTCGCTGCCGGGAGCGGGGGGCAGCACGGTCCAGCGACGTTCGATCCCCGAGCGCGTCGCCATGCGCTTGAAGATGGCCCGGTCGCGACGATCCTCGATGCGCCCCTCGGCCCAGTGAAGGAAGGCGCGGTGCGCCTCGTGCGGCGGCAACGCCGTGCCGACAGCGTTGAGATGGACTTGGGGATACATAGGGGCTCCGTGGGGGCAGAAACGCGCCCGCGCCATCAACGCACAACCCGCCGAACTATTCCATGCCCGTGAGCAGAATCGTTACGCCCGCGAGTAGCGTGTCGGGTGCGGGGCTGGCGATGCAGGTGGCGTCGGCGCGCACCCGGCTGAGAATCGCGGCGGGTACGGTGACGTCATGATAGACCCGGTCCGCACGGCCCAGCCAGCGGGCCTCGGCCAGAGTCAGCGCGTCGGGATCGTCGGAGCGCAGCGCGATGCGGACGGTGATGGCAGGCCGGGGCGCCTCGGGGGCCGACAGCCAGGACTCGACCGCCAAGGCCGGCCCGTCGCCCAAAACATCGAGCGGCCCGCCAGGATCGAGCGCGGCGTCGATCGCGCGGCGTCGGGCGGCGGGGTCGGGGAAGCGCGTTCGGATCGCCGCGCGGGCCGCGTGGAGCGCCTCCGCCAATCCGCCGAGGCCGGAGGGGAGCAGCGCCTCCAGCCGCTGCCGCAGCGCCTTGGCGAGCCCCGCTGACGCGCCCCCCGTCCCGATCGCGACCAGCACCGGATCGCGGTCGATGATGGCGGGGGGGGGGAAGTCGCACAGCGTCGGCCGGTCGACCGCGTTGACGAGGATGCCGCGCGCATGGAGCCGGGCGACGGAGGCTTCGGCCTCTGCATCCGTTTCGACCGCGACGATCGCGAGCGCGGCATTGCCGGATTCACCGACGATATGGGCGCCGGCGCGTTCGAGCAGGCGGCGCTTGGTGTCGGCGATCTCGCCGGAGCCGATCAGTATCACCGGCTTGCCGGCGAGACGCAGGAAGACGGGGAGGCTGTGCATCCCTGTCTTGTCGCCTGTAAGGGCGACCTTGCCAAGCGGCAGGCCGCCCCCTTGGATCAGAGAGAGTCGATGAAGGCCTTCACCGCCGGGCCGACGTCGTCGCGTTCCAGCGCCAGCGCGATATTGGCCTGAATGAAGCCGGCCTTGTCACCACAATCATGGCGCACGCCGTCGAAAGTGACGCCGTGGAAGGGCATTTGGCCGATCATGCGGGCCATCGCGTCGGTGAGCTGGATCTCGCCGCCGGCGCCCTTTTCCTGACGTTCGAGGACGCGCATGACCTCCGGCTGAAGGATGTAGCGGCCGACGATCGCGAGGTTGGAGGGCGCGGCATCGGGCTTGGGCTTTTCGACCAGACCCTTCACCTCGGTCAGCGCGCCGTTGCGCGTGCCCGGGGTGATGATGCCGTATTTGTCGGTGTTCTCGTGCGCCACTTCCTGCGCGCAGATCATGTTGCCACCGACCTTTTCATAGGCCTCGACCATCTGCTTGAGGCAGCCCGGCTTGCCGACCATGAAGTCGTCGGCGAGCAACACGGCGAACGGTTCGTCGCCGACTATGTCGCGTGCGCACCACACGGCGTGGCCGAGACCCATCGGCTCCTGCTGGCGGCAATAGGCGATGTTGCCCGGCATGAGCCGCGTGCCCTCGAGCACGGTCAGCGATTTGCCGCGGCTGGCCATGGTCGCCTCAAGCTCGTAGGCGATGTCGAAATGGTCCTCGATCGCGTGCTTGCCGCGGCCGGTGACGAAAATCATCTGGTCGATGCCGGCTTCCAGTGCCTCTTCCACCGCATATTGGATCAGCGGCTTGTCGACGACCGGGAGCATTTCCTTGGGCATCGCCTTGGTCGCAGGCAGAAATCTCGTGCCGAGGCCTCCCACTGGGAACACGGCCTTGCGCAGCTTGCGTACCATCAATCCTCCGTCGGTTCGTTGAGAGCCCACGCGGGAACGCTGTCGGCGGCGATCAGTGCCTC
>OUNM010128370.1_pt1 | contig 10234 bp, 5 predicted proteins | sample 1769961 | NCBI WGS metagenome assembly OUNM01 (sample SAMEA3914820, study PRJEB12502) | metagenome | biome: forest; material: soil | place: USA | collected 2012-03-12 | depth 0.3 m
GACCTCGTCGGCGATGGTGATGATCTGCAAGCCCGCCTTGCCGCCCTTTTTCAGGACCGCCCGCACCTTGTCGAAATAGGCGCCCCAATAGGTTTCGCCGACCGCCTCGAACATCTCGATCGACACCACGGCGTCGTATTCGCCCTCGATGTCGCGATAGTCCATCAGCTTGATCTCGACCTTGTCGGACAGGCCCAGGCGCTGCATGCGCTCGACCGCGTAGTCGTGCTGGGCCGGCGATATGGTCAGGCCGGTGACGCGCGCCCCGACGGTTTCGGCGGCGTATTGCGCGAAGCCGCCCCAGCCGCAGCCGATTTCCAGCACGTGCTGGCCGGGCTTGAGATCGACCAGCCTGGCCAGGCGCGCATACTTTTCCTGCTGCGCCGCCTTGAGGTCGTGCGTTTCCGCCGCATGGCCGGCGAACAGGGCCGACGAATAGGTCATCGTCGGGTCGAGCCACTTGTCGTAGAAGCCGTTCCCGAGGTCGTAGTGGGCGAAGATGTTGCGCTGGGAGCCCTTCTTCGTGTTCTTGTTGAAGGCGTGCCAGATATTGTTGAGCGTGCGTATCACGACATTGCCGGTGAACAGCTGGCCCAGGCGTTCGCTGTTCAGGGTCAGCACCTCGAGCAGGGTCGCCAGATCCGGCGTATCCCACTCCCCGTCGCGAAAGCCGTCGCAGAAGCCGATGTCGCCCGACGCCAGGACGCGCTTGATGAAGTTGAAATCGTGCACCAGCAGCGTCGCCGCAGGGCCGGGCTCCGTGCCTTTCAACAGCAGGTGCTTACCGCTGGGGAAGACAACGTTCATCGATCCGAACTGCCAGGCCTTGCTGAGCATGTCGACGCCCTTGCGCGCCATCAGCGGCACATCCGAAAGCGTGGCCTGCGCCGGCGCGGTCTGGGCAAGGGCATGGGAAAAGGCGGGCGAAATCGGACTGGACGACATGCGAAACGGCTCCCGGTTATTGGGTTTCAACGTTTGTACGCTCAGCCGTGCGCCTTAGATCGGGGCGGACGGCACCAATCAATAGATGCCTCCAGAATATCAGAATTCAATGTGCTTGGCAAAAAGGTTAACGGCGCGGAGGGGCTCTCCGCGCCGCAACATAATACCAACGGTCATGGAGAATGACCGTTGGTATATTATGCGCTATTTTTCAGCTCAAACGCCGCATGGCTCCTCGCATAAGCTCGGGCGCGCAGTCGCGCTTGCCAACGGCGATAAAGATCGCCGTTGGAATAATGCCACCTCGGCCTTAGCGCTTTACGCTGACCGCCGCGCCGTCATAGGCGACCTCGGCATCGTGAGCGTCGAATGCGCCAGAGGTCGAGGTTCCGGCCTTGATGAAGCGGACACGGAAGGTCCGTTTGGCCACCATGCCGGGATAGCTGCCGGTGCGCGCGCCGATGGTCAGCACACCTGTCTTGTCGTTATAGCTCAGCGGTATGCGCGTGAACGCGCCGCGGGTATAGCCGTTCGATACGCCGTCGTCCTCATAGAGGCTGAAGCTGCCGTCGGCGCCCGTATAGACGGTGAGCGTCAGCGGCGCGTCGGGCTTTTCGTCGACATATTGCGTCACCGGCCCCATGGGCACGATCGCGCCCGCGCGCACGAACAGCGGAATCTGCGTCACCGGCGCGTCGACCTTTGCCGCCTTGCCGCCCGTCAGCTTCTCGCCGGTATAGAAGTTATACCAGTCCGCGCCCTTCGGCAGGTAGACGTTGCGCGAACGCGCGCCGTATTCGGTGACCGGTGCGACCAGCAGGGCATGGCCGAACAGGTACTGGTCCTTGATATCCTTGACGGCATTGTCCGCCGGGAAATCCATGACCAGGCCGCGCATGATCGTGCCGGAATTGAAGTAGGTGTCCGACGCCGTGGCGTAGATATAGGGCATCAGGCGATAGCGCAGTTCGTCGTACCACACCATCGAGGCGCGCATGTCCGAGCCTTCGGGCGAGATGTTGTAGATCTCGCGCTTGACGACCTCGCCGTGGCTGCGGAACAGCGGCGAGAAGGCGCCGAACTGGAACCAGCGCAGGTTCAGCTCCTGCCATTCCTTCAGGTCCTCGGGCTTGATCGACGCCGAACCGGTCGCGCGGTTTTCCTGCGCCGAACCCGCGTCGGCGCCCTGGTAGCGCGCCTCCTGGGCATAGCCGCCGATATCGTGCGTCCAGTTGGGAATACCCGACATCGAGAAGCTGACGCCGGCCGAGATCTGGTCGTAGAGATTGTTCCAGCGGCTGGCCGTGTCGCCCGACCAGGCGGCCGCGGCGTTGCGCTGCAGCCCGCCGAAGCCCGAACGCGTCAGGATGAACTGGCGCTTGTCGGGCTGGTCGCGCTTCAGGCCGTCGTACATGGCCGTGGTGTTCATCAGGGCGTACGGATTGTGCACGATGGCCCCCGGCCCCATCTGGGTCGGCGTGATCAGCTTGGCAAAGTCTTCCGGGCGTTCGTTGGAGTTGACGTCCGGCTCGGTATTGTCCATCCACCAGGCGTCGAAACCGAGGTCGATCAGCTTGTCCTTGAGCTGGCGATAATACATATCGCGCGCTTCCTGGTTATAGGGCGAGTAATGGCTGTTGAGATAGCCAGGCCCCACCCAGTCGCGCTTGCCGTTCTTGACGTTCTGCGTGAACATGTAGCCCTTGGACTCGAACGCCTTGTAGTTGTCGGTATTGGCGTAGAACTTGCCCCAGATCGAGATCATGATGTGGGCGTGCTGGGCGTGGACGGCGTCGACCATCCCCTTGGGATCGGGGAAACGCGCCTTGTCGAAGTCGTGGCTGCCCCATTGGTCTTCCGGCCAGTAGAACCAGTCCTGCACGATATTATCGAGCGGCCAGCCGCGCTTGCGATATTCGGCGACGACGCCCAGCAGTTGATCCTGGGTCTCGTAACGCTGGCGCGACTGCCAGTAGCCGTAAGCCCATTTCGGCATCAGGGTCGCCTGACCCGTGACCGTGCGGTAGCCGGCGATGGCCCCGTCGATGCTGTCGGACGCGATGAAGTAATAGCCGAGGCCCGTGCCGGCTTCCGACGAGAAACGCAGCGAATGTTGATCGGACGCCGGCAGCGGATCGGAGTGCTTGACGGCGACCATGCCGCCAGACGGCTTCCACTCAAGATGAAGCTTGACCGGCTTGCCCTTGGCCAGGGTCAGCTCGAAATTGTGGTACCAGGGGTTCCAGTTCTGCCGCCAGACGCTGAGGATTTTTTTGCCGTCGATCGTCAGGTCGGCATAGTCCGACGAATAGAGCTGCAGCTTGTGCACGCCGGCCACGTCCGACGCCAGGGTCGCATCCCACACGACCTTGACGTCGCCCTTGGTCGGGACCTCCTTCGGCCAGTTTTCCGCGACGTCCTTCAGGTACTGGTACTTGATGTCGCTTTCGGTGCGGGTGAGCACCAGTTTGCCGTCCACATAGTATTTGGCGGTCAGGCCGGGCTTGCCGTCCTCGCCCACGACCTTGAGATCGCGGCTGAGATCGCCGTAGGGCTTGGGGTTGCCGAAGCGCGTGATCGAATCGTTGTCCCACAGCAGGCCGTAATTGCGATCCGACACGATGAACGGCACCGCGATGTCCATATTGTGCTGCGACAGCAGGACGTCCTGGCCGTTGAGGTTCATCTGGCCGTACTGGTGCTGGCCGAGGCCATAGAGCGCTTCCGCCGTGCCGGGATTGAACTGGGCCGCCGTGGCGACGTACGGCTTGCCTTCGATCGTCACCGGCGTGATGGCGGCCCTGGTTTCGGTCAGGACAGGCTGCCCCTTGGCGTTGAAGAAACGCACCAGGCCGGTCTTGAGATCGACTTCGGCCGAGGCCTGGCCGGCGTTGAGCACCACCGATTTCTTGCCTTTTACAGCCTTCGCCTTGACCGTGAAGGTGCCGGGGTCGGGTTTGGCGACGGCCATCAGCGACGGCATCTGCTCGCGGCTCGGATCATCGACCGCGACAACGTGGATGATCGACGGACTGATGACCTCGAGCGTCACCGCCTTTGCCGATCCCGTGTCGGGATGGACGACAACACCCGTCGCCGTCTTGTCGAAGCTGCCCGCCATGGCGGCGCCCGCGCCGAGCATCAGCGCCAGGGCCGACGCTGAAACCAGAGCTTGTCTTGCCTTCATTTTGTCTCTCCCTTAAATCCACTTGAACCGTGACTTTTGCTGACACGTAATTCTTGCTGCAACAGCGTAATCCCCCTTCCGTCATCTGCGGCCGCAAGCGGCCTTGATGCCACCTTCCCCGTAAACGGGGAAGGAGGGAGATAGTCGTCTAATTCCTTCCCCCGTTTACGGGGAAGGTGGCATGGCGCGGAGCGACATGACGGAAGGGGGAAGCGACAGACGTACCGAGCTCTATGGTATCAATTCTTATCCTGTCCGAAATCACCTTACGCCCGACTGCGCCACACTTCGCATCGAACCACCTACTTCACGTAGGTCGACAGCCGCACCTTGAGCAGGCGCGGCGTATTGGTCAGGTTCAGGCCGTAATCGGTCTGGTCGCCGTTCCACACGCGCTCGAATACCCAGTTGCCGGCCTTGTCGTAATGGCCTTCCTCGACACGATCGAGCTGCATACCCTTGTCCTTGTTGGCCGGGCCGGCGCCGAACGAGATGCGCGCATTGACGCCGGCGACGAGGAATTCGTTGTCCGACAGCTTCGCCACGGCGACACCGCCCGACGGCACGTCGGAGCCTTCGGGATAGCCGTTCTTGTTCTGCGGATCCCATTCCGGCATGCCGAACTGCCACTGGCGATAGGTGACGCGGGCGCTCCACTGCGGCCCCAGATCGAGGTCCTGGCCCGCATGGTCGTCGGGCTCGGAAACACCCCACACCTGGCCTTCGTACGAAATCTTCGGCCAGACGCGCTCCAGTTGGCGGAACAGGGTATAGACGGTGCCGAAGGGCTTGACCTGATCGGGGCCCCACGTCTTTTCGCCGAGCGGATAATTGGAATAGCCGGTGTAGTCGAAACCGAAGGGATCGTAGCCGATCGCCTGACGGCCCAGCGCCGAAAAGATATAGCGCGCATAGACCGGCTTGTTGCCGCTTTCGGCGACGTAAAGTGCGTTGTCGGGACGGGCATAGAAGGCCAGCGACGCCTCGACGCTTTGCGAACCGGGCGTGTAGGTGTCGGGCGCCAGGATATCGATATGCGGCGCGGCGACCTTGTAGATGTCGAGGACGTTATAGGTCGGACCGCCCGAGGCGTAGGACCCCGGCACCGACTTGGGGTTCAGCGGATCCTTGAGGGCATCGTTCATATAGGTCGGCAGCGGATAGACGGCCTTGCCGGCCGCCGCGATTTCGTCGACATAGCGCGCGATCGACCAGGCGTGGAAGAATTCGTCGGCGTCGTCGCCGAAGACCTGGTGCCAGTTCCCGGGCTGCTTGCCCATCTTCCTGACCAGCGCATCCGGCACCGGCTGGTTCATCAGGGCGTCCGCCTTGGCCGAATAGTCGCGGGCCGCGCCGTAGACGCCGGTCTCGTTCTCGACCTGCAGGATGATGACCGTGTGCTGTTGACCGTCGATCGCCTTGATGTGCCTGACCAGTTCGGCATAGGCCTTTTTGTCGGCCTCGCGCGTCGCGTCATACAGCGGCGACAGCGCGTACGAGGTCGAGCCGTCCTTGTTGGTCAGGCGCGGGAAACGCTTGTTGTCGCTCTTGACCCAGGTCGGCGTATAGCTGGGGCCCGTGTTCTTCCAGGTGCCGAACCACAGTATGCCCAAGCGCACATCGTGCTCGCGCGCCTGTTTGACCAGGGTGTCGATGAAGCTGAAGTCGAAATGGCCCTCGGCCGGCTCGACCTGCTCCCACGCCACCGGCATGACCAGGGTGTTGGCGTTCATGTCCTTGATCGCCGGCCAGACCTTGTCCAGTGCCGCGGGGTAGTTCGACGAATTGTTGGCCTGTCCGCCCAGGATCAGGAACGGCGCGCCGTCGACCATCAAAGCGAATTTGCCGTTCTTCTGCACCAGCTGCGGAATCGGCGATGCCGCGCGGGCCGGTTTTGCCTCGCTATTGCCCGCGGCGAGCGTTAGCGCTAACATGGCTGATACAGCAAAGGTTGAAACGGATTTCATCGTTTATTTCTCCCCAGGGGCGAGCCCGATCGCTCATTAGTGCTTGGCCGGCGAACAGTTGGCGCGTATTTGTCGTATAATAGGGTATGGAGCGCCGCAAGGCCAAAATGGCGAAAAACCTTTGTGGCCTTCGGAAATTTCTATAGATTTTTAGATGAAGTCCTGCTGTCCGATTCGGAACCGGTTCGAAACCGGACAGCACAATAACAAGAACAGGAACGGGCGGACATATGCGGTCGGAACTTGGCGTCAGCCTGGCCTACGGGCTGATGCGATCCCTGGGTCAATCGATTGTCACCGGCGAATTCGATCGCACGGGCTTTCCCACAGAGGCGGTTCTGTGCCAGCGCTTCGGCGCCAGCCGCACGGTGATGCGCGAGGCCGTCAAGATGCTGTCGGCCAAGGGCCTGGTCACCTCGCGCCAGCGCCAGGGCACGCGCGTCGAAGCCGTCGACAACTGGAACCTGCTCGATCCGGACGTGCTGCGCTGGCTGATGGAGCGCCCCTTCTCCAACAAGATCTTCCTCGAATTCACCCAGATGCGCCTGGCGATCGAGCCGACGGCCGCGGCCCTGGCGGCAGACGTCCAGGACAAGCTGGCCATTGCCGCCATCCGTGAAGGCCTGGAAGCCATGGTCGCCCATGCCGGCGACCAGGAAGCCGCCTTGCAGGCCGATATCGATTTCCACGTCTCGATCCTCAAGGCTTCGGGCAATCCCTTCTTCTGGCGCCTCAAGCCGCTGATCACCAATGCGCTGCGCCTGTCGATCACCCTGACCAACGAGATCGCGGGCCATACGGCCAGCATCGCCGCGCACGAAGCGATCCTGGTCGCCATCGAAAAGGGCGACGCCGCGTCGGCCGAGCGCGCTTCCGAAGCGATCCTGCGCGAATCGCTGAACCTGATCGAAGCCTCCGAGGCGGCGGTCGAGGCGCGAAAAGCGAAGGCCTGAGCCGCTTTTCGCAACAGCGAAATAAGGACTTGTCAGCCGCCCCGGTTTGCCCGTTAATAATCGTCTGGAGGGCACCATGGCGAACGCAATCGACCGCTTTTTCGATCTGAAGGGGCGCGGCACTTCGGTTCCGACCGAGATCATGGCCGGGTTCACCACCTTCCTGACCATGGCCTATATCGTCCTGGTCAACCCCGCCATCCTGTCGCAGACCGGCATGCCGGTCGCCGCGGTCGCCGCCGCGACGTGCGCCTCGGCCGCCTTCGCCTCGATCCTGATGGGCGTGTTCGCCAATACGCCGCTGGCGCTCGCGCCCGGCATGGGACTCAACGCCTACTTCACCTTCACCGTCGTCAAGGGCATGGGCCTGCCTTGGCAGGTGGCTCTGGGCTGCGTCTTCATCTCGGGCATCTGTTTTCTTGTCCTGACGGTCGCCGGCGTCCGCCAGCTGATCGTCAATGCCATCCCGCGGCCCCTGTTCGCCGCCGTGGCGGGCGGTATCGGCCTGTTCATCGCCTTCATTGGGCTCAAGGAAGCCGGCATCGTCGTCGCCAATCCCGCGACCACCGTGGCCTTGGGCGATCTCAAGGCGCCGATGACGGCCCTGGCCCTGGCGGGTCTGGTGCTGACCGCGGCGCTCAGCGCCTGGCGCGTCAAGGGGGCGATCCTGATCGGGATTCTGGCCGTTTCGGCGGCGGCGTGGGCCCTGCACCTGGTCAGCTTCACGCCCCAGCCTTACAGCCTGTCGGAATTGACCGGGACGATTGGGGCGCTCGACATCAAGGGCGCGCTCAATCTCGGCCACGGCTTCGGCATACTGGAAGTCATCTTCGTCTTCCTGTTCGTCGACCTGTTCGACAATGTCGGCACGCTGGTCGCCGTCTCGACCAAGGCCGGACTGGTCGACGCGGACGGCAAGATCCCGCGCCTCAACCGCATCCTTACGGCCGACTCCATCGCCACGATTTTCGGATCGCTCATGGGGACCTCGACGGTCACCAGCTATATCGAAAGCGCCGCCGGCGTCGAAGCGGGCGGCCGCACGGGCCTGACCGCCGTCGTCACAGGCCTGCTGTTCCTCGTCGCCATGGTGTTCGCCCCCTATGCGCAACTGATCCCCGCGGCCGCGACGGCGCCGGCCCTGATCATCGTGGGCTCGATGATGATGAAGCCGCTGGCCGATATCGACTGGGACGACGCCGGCGTCGCCGTGCCCGCCTTCCTCACCCTGATCGGCATCCCCCTCACCTTCTCGATCGCCAACGGCCTGGCCTTCGGCATCACAGCCTACGCCCTGATCAAGCTGATCCGCGGCAAGGCTGGTCCCGGCGATATCGGCCTGCTGATCCTGGCGATATTGTTCGTCGCGCGCTTCGTCTTCATGGCCCAGGGATAAAAGCGCCGGCATCGCCGCCAGCGCTCTTCGTCCTTAAGCCCTGGGCGTCAGCCGCACCATGACCACGCCGTGCGACGGGACGCTTGCGCCATAGCTTGCCTTGGCATTCTTGCTGACTGTCTTCGACCAGAGGTCTTTTACGTCTGCCTTCAGTCCGGCCGGCCAGTCGAGCGCCTCCCAGTCGACCTTCATGTCGTGCGCGGATGCCGAACGGTTGAACAGGATGACGGCGCGGTCGCCGCCCTTCAAGGGACGCACCCAGATTTCAAAGTCGCCGTCCTTGGCGACGCGGCGGCCCTGCTGGCCGAGCGCGTCCTGATCGACGGCGATGACGTCGCGATTCATCAGGATGGTCTTGGTCGCGTCGTCCATCATCGACAGGTCGTTGCCGGCGATCAGGGGCGCGGCCAGCATGGCCCACAGCGAGAAGTGCGCGCGATATTCGGTATCGGTCATGCCGCCGTTGCCGACTTCCAGCATGTCCGGATCGTTCCACTGGTTGGGGCCGGAATCGCGCCACAGATCGACCTGGGCGTCGAGGATGCTGAGCAAGGAATGGCTATAGCCCTCGCTCTTGTCCCACGAATCGCGGATGTCGCCCGTCGTGCGCCACTGATGACCGACGCGTGCCGCCCAGTCGCGCGGATGGTTGTCGCCCCATTCGCAGATCGAGAACAGGATGTCCCGGCCGGAATCGCGCAGCGCCATGGCCATGATGGTGTAACTGGCCTCGGCATTGGCCGGACCGGTATTGCACCAGTCGAACTTGAGATAGTCGACACCCCATTCGGCATAGGTCTTGGCGTCCTGGTATTCGTGGCCCCGGCTCCCCGGGCGGCCGCCGCACGTCTTGATCCCGGCGTCGGAATAGATGCCGAACTTCAGGCCCTTGGCGTGGATATAGTCGGCCAGCGCCTTGATGCCCGACGGGAATTTCGCGCTGTCGGCGACGATCTTGCCGGTGGCGTCGCGCCCGGTCTGCCAGCAGTCGTCGATGACGATATACTGGTAGCCGGCGTCCTTCATGCCCGAAGCCGCCATGGCGTCAGCGGCGCCGCGGATCTTGGCCTCATCTATGTTGCAGGCGAAGTGGTTCCACGAATTCCAGCCCATGGGCGGGGTCGCGGCGACGTTGGGTTTGGGTTTTTCGAACGTCAGTTCGCCGTGCGCCTGCGCTGCCGCGGGAATTGTGAGCGGCGTCAAGGCAAGCGCAACCGTTGCGCAATAGGACGCCATCTGTTTGAAAAAATTCATGATCGTCTCCCAAACTTATGTTATGTGTCCGCCGCCGATCGCTTCGGGCGGTCTGCGGCGAATAAATATTACAATTTTGCTTAATACAAGTGAAAAGTCCGGGCCATGGCGCTGCGGCACCTCATTACCGCCTCCTGCCGTAACGGTGCTGTAACACTTGCCGCCTATTGAAATTTTATTCGTCTGTTGCTGTTTGCAGTGCAGCAAAGTAAGCTGGCCGTGCGTATTTCGATCAGCCATTTTTTTGCAAATTATCTTTGCCGAGGTCATTGTGTCATTGAAACGGGTGCGCAAGGCGGTAGTGCCGGTTGCGGGATTGGGGACGCGGGTCCTGCCGGGAACGAAGGTGGTTCCGAAGGAATTGCTGAACGTGGTGGACCGGCCGATCCTGTCCTACGTGGTGGCCGAAGCGAAGGCGGCGGGGATCGAGCATTTCGTGTTCGTCACGGGCCGCAACAAGGGCGCCATCGAAGACTATTTCGACCATCAGCTCGAGCTCGAGGCGCAACTGACCGCCAAGGGCAAGACCGCC
>OUNM010806059.1_pt1 | contig 10233 bp, 9 predicted proteins | sample 1769961 | NCBI WGS metagenome assembly OUNM01 (sample SAMEA3914820, study PRJEB12502) | metagenome | biome: forest; material: soil | place: USA | collected 2012-03-12 | depth 0.3 m
AAATGTCGATGCTGGTCGGCGATGGCCCGCTCGTCGCCGAGAAGATGCTCTATGCCGACCGCGTGCTGGGCGGCGTCGACAGAATTACGGTGCAGATGGGCGCGGCGGGCGTCGATCATGCGCGCATGCGTCGCGCCATCGAGGTCTTGGGGACCGAAGTCGCTCCGCGGGTCCGGGCGGCCAAGGCCACGCTCGCACGGACCGAGGACGCAGGGGCATCCCATGGGTGAGTTGATAGGCGGCCGCTGGGAGCGGACGGGCTTCGAGACGGTACTCGTTGACGGCGCACCGCGGCGCAAGCCGTCCATCTTTCGCAACTGGGTTACGGCAGACGGCCGGGCGGGGCCGACCGGGGAGAGCGGCTTCAAGGCGGAGCCCGGACGCTATCATCTCTATGTCTCGCTCGCCTGCCCCTGGGCGCATCGAACATTGATCCTGCGCCGCCTGAAAGGACTGGAGCCGCTCATCGGGCTCTCGGTCGTGCATTGGCGCATGGGGGAAGACGGATGGACCTTTGAGGATGGCGCAGGTGTCATTTCAGACAGCGTCAATGGCTGTGCCTTCGTCCACCAACTTTACAGCCTCGCCGATCCTGAATGCACCACGCGAGCGACCATTCCGATCCTTTGGGACAAGCTGCGCAAGACGATCGTCTCCAACGAATCCTCTGACATCATCCGGATGTTCGCGTCCGCCTTCGATGAGGTCGGAGCGCTGCCCGGCGACACCTATCCGGAAAAGCTGCGCGTCGAGATCGATGCGGTCAATGCGCGCGTTTATCCGGCCCTGAACGATGGCGTCTACAAGGCAGGATTTGCGACCCGGCAAGAGGCCTATGAGACGGCAGTGGCCGATGTGTTCGTGACCCTCGACTGGCTCGAGGGCAAGCTTGGTTCTCAGTCTTATCTGGTCGGCGATCAGCTGACCGAGGCCGACATACGCCTGTTCACGACGCTGGTTCGCTTCGACGCCGTCTATCATGGTCATTTCAAGTGCAACTGGTGCCCGCTCACGGCCTATCCCGCACTCTGGGCCTATACCCGGCGCCTTCATGCTCACCCGGCGATCACCCCGACCGTCGATTTCCACCACATCAAACATCATTATTATGAGAGCCATCCGTGGTTGAACCCGAGCGGTGTCGTACCCAGCGGGCCCAAGCTGGATTGGGCTGCGTGAAGACCGGATGAAAGCGTCATGCACAAGCCGAACGAGCTCGTCCGTCGGCCAATGAGCGCATTCGCCACGGCCCCTATAGGATGATGGGAACAGACCATGCAACGTTCGAACGCTGGCGACGCCTCGCAGGATCATGTTGCAATTCATCCGCTCGACCCGGACGATGCTGCGCCTGTCTCCGCGATGCGTGCGATCGCGCTTCCCAAAAAAGGCGTCCTGCGCGGCATCGAAGCTCGCGAGGCGTTCGATGCGATGATGGAAAGCATCTTGCCGCACGACGACGTGACGTTCGAGACGGACATGGTCGGCGGCATCCCGGGCATCTGGGTTCATCCTTCGCATCGTCGTCCTGACCAGGCGATCCTCCATCTGCACGCCGGATGGTTCAACCTGGGAAGCGCCAAGGCCTTCCGGCATCTTGTCGGACATATCGCCGCGAGAGCGGGTGCGAGCGCCTTCATCCCAGACTATCGGCTTGCGCCCGAACATCCCTTTCCTGCGGCCGTCGACGATGTGCTGGCCTGTTATCGTGGGCTCGATGAAGGGATGGTGCGCCGGATCGTTGTCACGGGCGATTCCGCTGGAGGAAATCTCGCGCTCGTCGTCGCTGCGCACGTTGCCAACGAAGCAGCCGCCAAGGCCACTCTTGTCGGCGTGGCTGCATTATCGCCTGTTACGGATTTGACGCTGTCTGGCGCGAGCTATGAGACGCGCGCGGACGCCGAGCCTTTCTTCACGCGCGACCAGATCGCGGAACTGGTGCGTGCCTATCTTGGCAGCGCCGATCCCGCGCTTCCGCTGGCTTCGCCGCTCCATGGTCGCTTGTCCGGCTTGCCTCCGGTGCGCATTCACGTCGGAGACGACGAACTGCTGCTTGATGACTCACGCCGCTATGTCGAGCGTGCCGTCGCCGCTGGCGTGGATGCCAAGCTAGACCTGTGGATGGGAATGCCCCATGGTTTTGCCGGCAGCATCGGAAGATTGAAGGCCTCGACGCAGGTGCTGGATGCCATCGGTTTGTTTCTCGCAGGAAGACTGCAGCCGATCACTGGTTCCCATCGTGCGACCTGAGATTTGGCGACCAAGTCCAAATGCAGTTGCCGGGGACTCCAGGCATTTCCATTTGGAAGGCAGGAGAACCGACCGGCAAGCCGTGCGGGAAACGACCGCACGAGCTGTGCAGTTGATCGTCCGGCATCATTCACTCTCGGATGCGATCATCTCTTGAGGCGCCTGTGGACACGCACGATGCCTTCGTCGATCCGAAGCAGCACGGGACCGAGCGACCCGAAGCTGCTGCCTTCCATGCGCTCCTGCTGCGCCTCGACCATCGGCTTGTCTTCGGTCGCAAAGATCTGGTCGCGTGTCGCGGCGATCCGTTCGTTGAGCGCATCGTCGTCGACGGCAAAGTCGCGCGTGTGCGCGTAGAAATAATGGGTGGTCGTCGCCGTCTCCGGTGTCAGGATATGGAGATTGGAGACATTGCCGGACATCTCACATGACGTGCCAGCCTGAACAGCGCCGCTGCGCAGTGCCAGCACCGAGGCCGGATACCAGTCCACCTCGGTCCAGGAATCGACCCGGCCGTCGCTGCCGCGCACGCTCGCCATGAGGGGCGATGGAAGCTCATCCGGGTTCAGCCAGTGCACGCCGATGCTGGTGCCCCGAACGATCACCCTGGCTCGGGCGCGCGTGAAGGCCCCTCCGCCCAGAGTGTCGGGATGGAGGAAGTCGGCATGGGTCAGGTCGAGAATATTGTCGACGAATAGCTGATAATGGGCCCTCCCCCGCACATAGCCCTTGCTGAAGGCGGTATCGGGAGCGTCGTCGATGAAGGCGAGATCGGGCGGAGCGCCTGACTGCCCCTGCTCTCTATCTCCCATCCAGATCCAAAGCGCGCGATCCGCGTCGCGAAGGAGCAGGCTGCGCACGGCAAGGCTCTTGAGTGCCACCCCATGCGGATCGTGGACGCAGGCGCCGCGTCCGTCGAAGACGAAGCCATGATAACCGCACACGATATTGCCCCCGTCCCCCCTTCCCCGGCTCAAGGGCGCGAAATGATGCGGACAACGGTCAATTAGCGCATCGGCGGCGCCCTGCGTACCGCGGAAGAGCAGCACCGGTTCGTCGAGGACGCGGCGCGCCAGCATCGCGCCCGGGCCAAGTTCGTCGGCCCAGCCTTCCAGATAAGCAATTGCGAAGATATCGCTCCATCGATGCCATTCGCATCCCAGGACTGGAACTTCGATCAGTGCGCGGGGCGAACCAGGGCCTGGCTCATGCCGCAGTCGACATCGAGGAACTGGGCGGTGATGGCCGACGCGGCGCTCGACAACAGGAAGCATGCCGCGAGCGCAACCTCGTCCGGTTCCACCAGGCGCCCGAGCGGCGTCGCGCGCGCGCGGTCCGCGATCGATTCCGGTGAGTGCACCCGCTGGACGAGAGGCGTCAGCGTGGTCCCGGGCGTCAGTACATTGACGCGAATGCCAAGCGGGGCCCATTCCACGGCGAGCTGGTGACTGAGCGATATGAGCGCCGCCTTGCTGGGTCCGTAGCCCCCGCCGCCGGGATAGGCGAAGCGACCTGCCAGCGACGCAATATGGACGATGGCCGGGGCGTCGCTCCGGGCCAAGTGGGGCTTCAAGGCCTGCGAGAGGAACAGAGCCCCATCAACATTCACCGCGAAGCTTCTTCGCCAATCTGCCGGATCGATCCGGTCGAGGGCGCCGCCGATGACCACGCCGGCCGAATTGACAAGGAAATCGATCGAAGCCGTGACCTCGGCAACCTTGGCAACGGCCCGATCAACTGATTCTCGATCGACGATGTCAACCTCGAAAGCCCAGGCCGAGCCCCCTGCGAGCCCGATCGACTCGCACAGCGTCAGCGCTGCGCCAACGTCCTTGTCGAGGATGGCGACCGCGCAGCCGTGATCGCTCAAGCGCCTTGCGATCGACTGGCCGATCCCGTTCGCACCGCCGGCGACCACGACTGTCCGTCCTTCGAAAGCGGTCGACGAGAAGGGCGAATGATGCTCGAGCGCGCTGGCCATGACCCTCTCCTGGTTCAGATGCAGTAACGCATCATAATTTACACTTTACGTTCGTAAAGTCTCATGTAGCTTAGAGCTTCAAGGAGGTCGCGTCGACGCGATGCGACCCGCCGGAGGAGAGACCATGGCCCACGGCCCTGCCGCCCCGCGACGAGCCGGGAATCACGCGAATGTCTGAACAGGCGGCATCGGCTCTTCACCCGCTCGAAGGCCGCGTCGCAGTGGTGACCGGTGCTGCGGGCGGGATTGGAAGCGCCATTGTCGATCGTTTCGCGCGTGCCGGCGCGCATGTGGTGGGAACGGACGTCCTGCAGCCGCAATGGGCATCCGACGCCTCTCGGAGCTTCAGCTTTCTCGATGTCACCGACGAGAATGCTTGGACCGAACTGGCCGCTCATCTCCGGCATCGGTTCGGCGGCGTCGATGTGCTTGTCAACAATGCCGGCATACGGGGCAGTGCGGATGACCTGCTCGATGTCGAACTGAGCGACTGGAACGCCGTCGTCGCGACAAATCAGACCTCGATGTTCCTCGGAATGCGCGCGCTGCTCCCGATCATGATCCCGCGGGGCGGTGGATCGGTCATCAACATTTCCTCGATCTTCGGGGCCGTCTCGGTCGTGAACATGGCAGCCTATCACTCGACCAAGGCGGCGGTCCGCATGCTGACGCGCAATGCGGCGGCATCCTTCGGAGCACGGAGTATCAGGGTCAATGCGATCATGCCCGGGTTGATCGACACGCCGGCTACGACAGGTCATTCCAAGGCAGCCCGTTCCGAACGCATCGCCCGCACCGCGCTGGGACGAAGCGGGCAGCCCGAGGAAATTGCCGCAGCGGCCCTGTTCCTCGCCAGCGACGAGGCATCTTATATTACCGGCACGGACCTCGTCGTCGACGGCGGTTACATGGCGCGATGACCATGTGGGCCGCCCTTCTCGCAAGCCGGCAGGCTGATGCAGACGTCTCGAAGATCGGGGGGCGTTCCGATCGCCGTTCCGCGGCCGTCATGGTCACGCTGCTCTGCTTCGGCCAGATGCTCAACTATTTCGATCGGTCGGTGGTCGCGATCGCGTCCGGCGCGATAATGCACGACCTTCATCTGTCGGTTGCCCAATATGGCCTGCTCGCCAGTGCCTTTTACGGGCTCTACGGCGTGTCCGGCATTCTCGTCGGCCTGACGCTCGCTCAGCGTGTGCGGCCTCGGCTGCTCCTGACCGCGATGATCGCGATCTGGACCGTCGTTCAACTGCCGATTATGGTCGCACCCACGCTCGCCGTCATGATCGCCAGCCGTGCATTGCTCGGTGCCGCGGAAAGTCCGAGCATCTCGACGTCGGTTGCCGCCGCCCATGAATGGTATGCCCCGCATCGTCGTGGCCTTCCGACGGCGATCGTCATGATCGGGCCGTTGCTCGGGTCGATCATAGCGCCGCCGATCCTGACCCAGATCATCTCCAACCATAGCTGGCGGGCCGGCTTTCTGACATGCGCGCTGCTGAGCGGCATCATGCTTGCGCTCCTGCTCTTGTTCGGCCGAGACGGACCGGACCATAGTGCTGCGCCCTCGACGCTTGACGCAGGCCCTCCCGATGACGGTCCCGCGCACCGTTCGATCTGGCTCGAGCCGACCCTGATCGCGATCACCTTCATGGGGCTATGCGCCTATTGGATCACTGCGTTCGCGGTCGCCTGGCTCTTTCCGGTCATGCAATCGGGACTGGGATTGGGCGCGCAGCTCTCAAGCTATGCAGTATCGGCCATCTTTGCGCTGAGCGCGGTGGCGATGCTGGCCTCCTCGTCACTGAGCCAGGCCCTGGCAGGCCGTGGCTGGCGGACCCGTCACGCGATTGTGTGGCCCTGCATTCTGTATCTGCTGACCGGCGCGCTATGCTTTGCTGCCACGGGATTTGCGCACTCCACGGTCGCCAGGCTCGCCGTCCTTGCCATCGCAATCTCGCTGATGCTTCCCGTCACGGGCGCCGTCCCGCTCCTGGTCAGTGAGTTGGCCCCGCCTGCGCGTCGCAACATGATGCTGGTGGTGATCCTGTCAGTGACCAGCCTCGCCGGCATGGCGGCCCCGTATGTCACGGGACGCCTTGTAGGGCCTGACGGTTTCGACGGTTATCGGCCGGCGCTGCAACTCTGTGCAGCAATCGTGTTCGCCGGTGGGCTTGTTGCGTGGCTCTTCATCCATCCCGAGCGGCCCACGGCGGGCCAGCGGCATTCATCAGCCAGGGTCGGGGCCATGCCTGAAAGGGTTCCGACCTCACTCGACGATCAGGGGCAGCAAGCATGACGAGTGATGTGACGGGTCGTTGCTACATCATTACCGGTGCAGCCGGCGGCCTTGGGCGTGCGATGACCAAGGGGCTGCTGGAGGCCGGCGCGATGGTCGTGGCCGGCGATCTCCGGCCCGACCGTTTCGGCCCCGTGTCGCGCGTCCATGGCGAACGATGCCGAGCCATCACGCTCGATGTCTGCCGGATGGAGGATGCCGAACGGGCGGTCGCAACGGCGCTTGACGTCTTCGGGCGTCTGGACGGCGTCATCAACAACGCGGGGATCGGCCAGGAAAGCATCACGGCGGACTATATACGCAATCCACCGCCCTTCTGGTCGGTGCGTCCCGATCTCTGGCGCAGGATCGTCGAGGTGAATACGCTCGGCCCCTTTCACCTGGCCTATGCGGCGACGCCGGTCATGCTCCGGTCAGGCCGGGGTCGCATAGTCAACATCACGACCAGCCTGACCACTATGCTGCGGCGGGGCATGGCGCCCTATGCAGGATCAAAAGCCGCGACCGAGGCGCATAGCGCAATCATGGCGCAGGATCTGGCGGGAAGCGGCATCACCGTCAATGTCCTCATTCCCGGCGGGCCGGTCGATACGCCGATGGTCCCTCACGAAAGCGGCTTCGACCGGGCCGCCCTGTTGCAGCCCGACGTGATGGTGTCTCCGCTGCTCTGGCTGCTGTCTTCGATGGCGGATACGGTTACCGGGCGGCGTTTCGTCGCAGCGCTATGGGACAACAGCAGGAGCGCGGCAGAGGCGGCAGAGCTCGCGGGCGCGCCAGCCGGCTGGCCTATCCCTGAACGGGGCCAAGCCATCGTACCGGCCGAGATCGGGCCATTCGAGCAGACGGCATGAAGTACGGGCCAAGTCGACTCCATTTCACCGGAAGAGCGAGTTCGGGACTCGAGCGGCGCCGCGACTCGTCTATCGCGGCGCCATCCTGATCGCTCCGTCAAGCCGGATCGTCTCGCCATTCAGCATCGGGTTGGAGATGATCGCTGCTGCAAGCGCGGCATATTCCTGGGCTTTCCGAGCCTGCTCGGGAACGGTACCTGCTTGCCTAACGACGCCTGAGCGTCCTCGGGAAGCCCGGCCAGCATGGGTGTCCAGAAAATGCCGGGCGCAATCGTGCAGACCCGGATTGCCGAAGGCGCGAGGTCGCGTGCAATGGGCAGGGTCATGCCATGGACCCCACCTTTCGAGGCGGAATAAGCCGCCTGCCCGACTTGGCCCTCGAAGGCGGCTACTGACGCGGTGTTGATGATGACCCCTCTCTCCTCGCCAAGCGGATCGGCCGGGATCAGGCCAGCGGCGACCTTGGAGATCATGTTGAAACTGCCGACGAGGTTGATCTCGACGACCTTGCGGAACAGCGCGAGCGCATGGGGCGTCCCGTCCTTGCCGACGGTTTTCACGGCCACGGCAATGCCGGCACAGTTGACGAGGATCCGAGTGAACCCATGCGCGGCTTCCGCCTCCTCGACCGCCCGGCTGACCTCCTCGTCACTGGTGACGTCGACGCGGGCGAAGCGCCCACCGATCGCCTCGGCATGGGCCTGGCCCGCGTCCGCATTGAGATCGAACAAAGTGACACGCGCTCCACCCCGCGCCAGCAGCGCGGCCGTCGCGCCGCCAAGGCCCGAGGCGCCGCCGGTGACAATGACGCCGACATCCTGAAGCTTCATGCGCATCGCTCCTATTGGCTCGATCGGCCGAGAATCTGCTGCATTGCGCCCTCAAGCGCGGCGGTGGGATCGTCCGGGAGGCTCTGGGATCGCCAGGCGACGATAAGGTCGGGGCGCACCAGGACGGCCCCTTCCTCTTCGGTGCCGGCATATTGAACCCACCAGCCATAAGGATCTTCATATTCACAATAGGGACCAATCGAGGCGACCGCGACCTCGACACCGGTTTTCGCCGTGGCAGCCGTTGCAGCGTCACGCCATGCATCGCCGCCGGGGCCCGTGAACAGCAGGAAGCGGCCCTTGCCGGCCACATCGAGCGACGACAGCCGCGGGCCAGGCGATCGCCGGGTCAGCCAGACATGGGGCAGCGCAGATCCGGGGCGTGTACTTGGCCGATAATCGAGTTCGGGGTCATGATCGAGGACCGGCTCCGGACTTCCGTCCGAAACAATGGCATTCGACACATAGTTGCGGGTCATTTCGACGCCATGGGCATGATATTCAAATTTCATGCGTTCGACCTCGGCGCGCAGCGTCGCGCGGCCTTCCTTGGTGTCGAACACCGCCGCATGGTCCTCGGTCGTCATCTCGGTGCGCGTGCCACCGCCCAGCAGATCCCAGACCCGATTATTCTGCAGGAAGCTCTTGTTGGCGCGCGCGACGATCTGTTTGCCGATCGGCTGGCGTTCGGCGTCATAGCTTTCGAGAAGGCTCGGGTCGGCCTTACCTTGGATCACGAGCGCCAGCTTCCAGGAGAGGTTGAAAGCGTCCTGTACGCACGTATTGGAGCCCAGACCGTTGGTGGGCGGGTGGCGATGCACCGCATCGCCAATGCAGAAGACGCGTCCCTTCGAATATTGCTCGGCATAGACGTCGTTGATCGTCCACATCGAGGTCGAGAGAATCGTGATGGGCAGGCTGTCGTCGCCGATGGACTCGCGGATGCGCGTCTCGAAATCCTGGAGGGTCGGCTCGGGCTTTCCCGCCGCCTGGGGCACGATCAGGCCGACGAGCCATTGGTTCCAGGCACGGACCATGCGGAAGACGGCCACTGGCGCCCAGTAGGAGCTGCCAGGCTGGATGACGCTATAGAGCGACCCGTGGCGATGCTCGACATAGTGAGACAGATCAACGTCGCAAAGGACGTTGAAGACATTGCCAAGGCCATGCTGGCCGACGAGCGGCAACCCGAGTTGCTCGGCGACACGACTGCGGGCGCCATCGGCGCCGACCATATAGCGTGCTCGCACAGTGATGACGTCTTCGCTCAATCGATCGACGAGCTTCGCGGTGACGCCATTCTCGTCCTGCTCGAAGCTCCGAAGCTCCCAGCCAAATCGGACCTGCACGCCAAGCCGTGCCGCTTCGGTGACGAGAATGGGTTCCAGCCTGGTCTGCGGCAAATCGTTCATGCTGCACGGGCTGGCTGCAGCATAGTCGCCGCTGCGCAGCGGATTATTGCCCCAGGACCAGGTGCGCGCCAGTTCCTCGCCGGCCATGGAGCGCAGCCAGAAGCTGTGCTCGATATGGTTGCTCGGTGAGGCGAGTTGCATGCAGGCCTGCTCGAGCCCGGCATCTCGCAACGCCTCCATGGTGCGCTGATTGGTGATGTGCGCGCGCGGCGTCTCGGCGGTGCCGTGGTGACGAGACACCATCAGTGCCCGCACGCCATGACGCCCGAGAAATACCGAGGTCGCGGCACCAGCCGGACCGGCGCCTACCACCAGTACATCGGTCTCGATGATTTTAGACATGTTCCCTCTCCAGCTTGCACGGGGCCTGCGGCCGGAGATGCCCCGGTCGTGCATTGATCAAATCTTCTGTCGCCGAGAGCCGCAGGTGACTGTGGCACCCGACGTGGCTCATTATGCGTCGACGATCTTGTTCGCCAGGCCTCCCAGGGACTTCCCCCTGGCGTCGTTCAGGGTCGCGGTCACGATATCACCGGGTTGCAGGAAGGGGCGCCCCTTGGTCATCTCGATCCGGAGTTCGTCGCGACGCGCCTCGTCGGCCAGCAGATGC
>OUNM010472984.1_pt1 | contig 10232 bp, 13 predicted proteins | sample 1769961 | NCBI WGS metagenome assembly OUNM01 (sample SAMEA3914820, study PRJEB12502) | metagenome | biome: forest; material: soil | place: USA | collected 2012-03-12 | depth 0.3 m
CCCAACACCTTCTGGAAGATGCCCTTCATCGCCGGCACGCACGCCGCCAAGACCCCCAGCATCTGCTCCAGCACCGTCCACGTGCAGATCGACACGCCCATGGCCCAAAAGTCATCCACCGAGAACGGGTCGCCCCAATCCTTGACAATCACCGTCTTGACGATGCTCGACACGCTCGCGAACAGCCCCATCCCCATCAACACGCACACAAAGATCCGCTCCCGCAGCGGGCGGTTCAGCTTGCGCAGGAACGTAGCCGGCGCCAGCGACAGCAGCACGTCGGTGGTGATATTGATGGAGCTGCCGAGATTGGACACGCCGCGCATGACCTCGGTCGACACGCAGTGCGCGCCGGGCAGGAAGGGGTTCCAGGCGGCCTCGAGCGGGCGGCACGCGATGACGAGGTTGAAAAGCGTGTTGCCGACGCCGTACACGGCCTGCACGGCCATGACGCTGTACAGGAAGATGCGCCAGCCGCGCTCCTTGCTCTGGATGCGCAGCAGCGTCAGGGCGATCGACACCTTGATGCACGTCATGGACAGGCCCCAGACGCCGATGGCCAGCCACGAGTTCTTGCCGGCCATGGTGGATTGTTCGAGGGTGATGACGGTCGCGTGTGGGTACATCATGGGGAAGAGCATGGCCCAGTCGGCGACGGTGAGGATCTGTGGATGAAGGTGTTAGTGCCGAGATATAAGGGATGGGAGGGCGAGGGTTGCGATGGGAAAGGGGAGGGAGACGCACGAATCCGGCTACGATGAAGTAGTCGTCCAGTCCAACCTTCCATACCGGCCGTATCCTCTGGTACATGCGGGTGCCGAAGGTGATGACGCAGAGGAACATGAGGGTGGAGGTGACACCAATGTGGACTCGCGAGAGGTAGGCGGCTCGCTCCGAGATGGGGACGCCGAACGGCACCGGCGCCGTGACATTGCCGATGCCGGCCGCTCCGGTAGCCGCCGGGGCTTGCGCCGAAGTGGAGCTTGACATTGCTGAGATGTTGGGCTCTCGAGCTGAGAGAGACTAACGGGGTTCGGGGCGAAGATCCAGAGATGATCTGGGGCCCAAGGGCCCCTTTATGAACTGGAGGCAGTCGGTCCGGAGACAAGGGATCTGGATTCTGGGCTCTGACCTTGGTGTGTGTTGGAACCGCCCCCGGGATGGATAACTGCAACCTTCTCACCGGTAAGCCAGGGGTCAAGGCGACCCCCTCTCCCCTTCCCAGCCTCAGCCCGTCGATATGGTCGAGGTTGGGAGCAGCATGCAAGTGTTTCGCGCGAGCGAAACCGAAATTTCCCCAGTTTCGCGGATGGTCTGATCCTCCGGCTCAAGGCGTCGTTCCCCCCTGGCTCCCGTATCCGGGAATCGTTTGCGAGGGGCTGTACCCCATTCGACCAGACGCACGCCACCCTTGGCTCCGGTGCACAGGGCGCCTGTCAATCGTCTCGCTTCGATCCCAGAGCCATCTGGTTGGCCCGTCCAATGCAGTTGCAGCTGAGTTGCGGCTGCAACATTGCCCCAGCCCCTCCACTCAGTGGTAGAGGCTCGGGGCATTTGGGGCCGGCCAAGGGACAGTCTTGGCTGTTGGGACCAACCGCCCGCTTGCTGGTCGGCAGGGCGTTACGCGTGGTGCTAGTGCTTATGTTTACCGAGCCTGCAAGGGAACCATGCAGATGCTGTTCGCTGTGCGGGAGGGACTTTCAGGAAATCCGGAGTCGTCTGCAGACCCGGAAACGAGGTGGCAGCAGTGGCAGGTGAGCTGAACCGGTCCAGCGTGGCGGCCATGGGCTCAGGCCCACGTCCTCGCTCTGCCGGCAGATGGCGGTTCAATATATTGCAACAGGATCACAATCTACCGGCGACGTGCAGATCGGCCACGGCAGTTCTCAACGAAGACGGGACAAAAACCAAGCTCGCCGCACAGCTCACTTGATGGCGATCGAACGGGGCGGGAGAGCAATGGTTCCCCACGGACGCCGTTGCAGATAAAGTTTCGGCAACAATTCCCAACTGGGCAAGGCGCTTCGCCGGACTCTTGATCTCCCTCCCCCTGCTCGCTGGCTCCCGAACACTTCATGCTGTTCATCCCATCAATCTATCCCAGATCCCAGTTGATACGCAGATCGATCTGGGGCGACCTAACTGGAGCATTGGACGTGCAGATCTGTCTGGGTTGGAGGTTTACGTTTCAATGCTCACGCTGTTTTTATCCTATCAGGGGACCAACCCTGCCACTGTGAATTGCAGGCCAGCCGTCGGCGATTCAAGGCTTGCTCTCCTGAATTCCAGAAGCTCTGTGGTGTGCGCCACAGGGCCTGATCCCGTCGTATCCAGTTCCAAACCTCTCCCCCAGGCCCATGCAAGGCCCCTGGCACAACACACCATCCAGCCGTCAGCTGTCCTGGCCACCCATTCTTGGCAGCACCACCTCCTCCATCAGGCCCCCAACGGGGAAGGACACGGGCCGCCCAAAATTCCATGCACGCTTTGAACCCGGCGTCAATATACCAGCGCCCAGCTGGCCCAAGCAGACCAACAACCGTGAATGCCGAACGCCGGCAGAACAGCCACCACAGCTCGCGCCCAAACAAAACCAGCACAGCAACCGGACTATTCCGGCAGCAACTCGAAACCGCAACATCCCTCCCCCTGGCCTTCGCGCTTGTCCGGGCACCTTTCCCCTTCGGTCTAAATAAAACCCCGGCACACCCACCGAAACAGTCTGTGCTCTCCTTTAAACTTCGCGTCTTTGCTGCCTTAGCGCAGACATCCCGCACTAGCGCCTAGCGTTGCGACATTCTCGCTCCGGCTCCTCGCCGGCGATGCCGTGCTGCCCCGGCCCCTGGAGAGCCCGACACTTTGACGCTAACGCGGGGCTAGCGACGCGGGTTTTGTTCTCGGGGTGTTCTTCTGCCGGCTGGTTGAAGCCGTGCGCAGTCTTGGCGACGGTCTGGTCCAAACCCAAGGGGGGTGAAAAGCGGTTTGGGGATTTTCAGGGCCCGCTCTTGAATTGACCTCGTGTCGAGTTGAAGGGGAGGTCGCTGAGAGGAAGGCTTTCGGAACACTTTTGGCGGTTGGGTCTGTGCCTGAGCTGGCGAGAACGCCGATAGCTGATGTGTTATGGAACGAGAAGGGTGTGGGAAATGGGGGTGTGGGAAATGGGGGTGTGGGAAATGGGGGTGTGGGAAATGGGAAGGAAGCGTCCGAGGGAACAAGAATGGGAACAAGAATGCAACCACCTGGAACACAGAACCGTGCCCTGTTAAGAAAGTAAGAGGGAATCTTCTCGCATCGTGGGTCGGGTGAGATTGTGATATCGATTGCAACCCTAGGTAGCTAAGCACGTCGATAATTGAAGCCGCGCAGGTCCATCCAGAGCCCGTTTGTGCGCTCTCAGATCATAGCCTTTCTTCGCTGTTGATTGCGAACATCAAGAAGAGAATGCAGCGTAGAGGCGAATGCAATCGCCAACCTCAGCCTCGGGCATCTGGAAGTTTGCCGCAGGGGTAACATCATCTGTCCATCAACCTGACGCTTCAACAATAACCCCTATCGTCATATGGTCTTCTCGGGTGCATTGCCGTCTCGAACTGTAATTCGCATACATGATTTCTTGCCTCACTTAGCATTGGAAATCATCTACACAAGGTTGTCAGCTGTCAACTCAACATGACGATAGAATATCATAGAAACATACAAGGAGTGAGAGCCTTGCAATGGAACGGGCTCTCGCAGTTCTTCTGGCCACCGTACCCGCTGTCGCCGCCTCTCTCGTGGTGGTTGGCCATGCCTCCGGGGTCCCAGGATTGGTCATTCAACGAAGTGTCTTGCTTGTCGCGCTCTCTGTGCCAGGATTGCTTCCCCAGGAGCGCTGAGGTACTACGTGAGACAACGTAGGGAGTGCGCAGGCAAAATCCCCCGCCTGTCAAATCAGATGCCATGACACGAGACGGCCGCGGGGAGGAAGCTCGCAGACAACTTGGCGTGCTCTTCTAAAAACCTATCCTTGTTTAATTATTCCAGGAGCAGTACTGATCATTAGGGGCAACTTTGAGTATAAGTGCCTGCTACTCGCCATCACCGCTACTTAATAGAGGTTCCCCTAATGTATCTGCTTGATTCAGGTACTCGACTTGCTTCTTTACCGCTTGGTAAAACGTAGAATCTCAAGGATAGATTCGAGGCAAGAACTTTTGAGATCGTCGACCGACCCCAAAACCCACATGGATGGATTCACGGCGCAGCTCATCTTGGTTCACCAACCAGCCGCCGTTGCATTCTCATTGTATTGCATCTGATTGGCAAGGAAGGCTCTCGGTTAAAAAAAAAAGGAAAGCACGTTAATTAAAAACCAGGGGCGAACTGGTTTATAACACTAACACACATCCAACGCAGCGGCGCAGCACCGGACCACGGTGGCAACCCTGAGCGAGCTCACTCGCTTCTCAACATGGTGTCATCTCTCCCCCTCTCCTTCCACTGGAAGCTTGCCCTCTAACAAACCTTCTCCAGCGGCGGTCGCAATGCAATTCTCCTTCGTCTTTGCAGCTGCGCTCGCTACCTTCTCAGCGCTGAGCTCGGCCGACATCTCATTTGTCGTTCCGCCGCCGGCTGGAGGAACGCCCGAACCCGGCAAAAACCCAATCTACAGAGCTGGCGATAAATGGCAGATCAAGTGGACCGGGATTACCGACACGAGCCATCTAATCAGTGTTACCATTGTCCCTGTCGGACTCAATTCTAAAGGGGACATCGAGGCCATCTTTGACGAAACGGAATTCGTTTGCGGTAACTATCTACCTACATACTTCCGTTCGCCTTCCATTTGAGGATGCGCCTAATGAACTAACCTTGGTACGTATTAGATTACATCCTAGGCACAAATGGAGAATGCACTTGGGTGGTGAGACCGACCAGAAACAGGGACCCTGCCAACACCATGTTTTATTTCGGATTGGGCCTACAAGCGCAGGGAGGAGGGTTCGCGGTTTCGCATTGGTTCAACATCAGCAATGACCTGGCCGTCTTGGGAACACAAACAACGACACAGACAACTGCTCCACTTACGAGCGATAGCCGGACATTATTGCTGAGTACTTCTGCACCAACGCCGACGTCAGCCTCGGGCTCGGCTGCGGTATCGTCTTCGGGCTCGTCTTTGGGCTCGAGTCGAGACTCGACTCGAGACTTGACTCGAGTGGGACCGACCCCGGACCCAGGATTGCTACCAACTTCAACGTCCACCACGGCATCAACCTCTGCCTCGACACCAGTCTCAACATCGGCACCTGAAGTTACGGACAGCGGTCTTAGCATGGCAGCCAAGATTGGGATAGCTGTAGGAGCTGTTGCAACTTTGATATTGGGCGCTGCCGGAGGCTGGTTCTGGTTGACGTGGCGGAAGCACAAAACGCGACTTCGCGGCGACGCGGTTGAGCTTGCTGGGTCGAAGAAGATCAGGCTGCCTCGCGCTGGCGCGCACGAGGCGGACGGCCGGGAGCTTCCCTCAGAGCTGAATGCTGTGCCTGGTTTGTACGAGGCGGACGGCCGCGAGCGTCCTGCGGAGCTGAATGCTGTGCCTGGGTTGTATGAGCTCAGCGGGAGCTGAGGGCTGAGGGTTGGTCTGTGGACGGCACGGGGTGTGGCTTCCCATGGTAATTCTAGAACATTTATATTAATTACACGCCGAATAATCACCAAAACTAATTAACTATTGCTTCGTCTTTCAACATGTCAATGGTCAAACAATTACCAGAGTCTTGGTGGGGGTCATCCCTGGGACTATTATGAAGCTAAAGGCCGCCTTCCCCGACCATTAAAGGTGAGTGCAGGTTTCCTTGCGAGGCAGGACGATGGTGAAAGGTAGGCGTTGGTCAGTAGGGAGTACACGGAGGAATGCCAATGATATTATTGTCTTGACCTTCTTCGGATTTTCCACCACCCGGTCATAACGCGGCAAGTTCAGCTGGCTGCTGGTCCAGCCCCTGACAATCTCATTGGATAGAAGTGCTGGGATGCAGCGCCACGGAGCCAAAGCGGGAAGTCTGGTTCCGCCACTGGAATTTCAGCTCCGACAGATGAGGGGAAACTCATTGCGCTGCGCGGCAGCAACATCGACAACCAAGAAATTTCGATCACGATGGGAGACACTGCCGATCCACCGCGTGACTCGCCTATCAACGCATATGCCGTCTTATCTGATGGGTCAATCCTACCCGTCGACGTGGCGATTTTGTCGTCCAAGGCCCTCGCCGATGGCCGGAAGATCACCGCGAGCCTGTTCCTGGCCGAGGGACTCTCCAACCCGAACCTGCTGACGGAGCTCCGGACACTGGTTCCAACCCTACCAGATGGCTTCATCACGGCGCACCTCTGCAACAACCTGGCGCAAGTCGATCCCGCCATAGACGAGAACCAAGTCATCCTGGCGAAGTGGTCCCGTGCTGCCGCTCAGAGCAAGGATGTGTGGCGGCGCGAGAAAAGACTGCGGACCTCCAAGACCCCCTTCAACGTCGACAATGTTGACCCCGTTACCTCGCGGATGGACCACGAGCGCTACGACCACTTCAGCGAGCCCTATCGCTCGTACGATCCCATCTACGAATTTTGCAAGGAGACTTGCGTTTCTGGAGACCCAGATCGCACCACGACGGCCATCATCAACGACCCCCCCAAGGGGAAGGCAGTAGAGGAAACACAGGGTGACCCGGAGAAGGACACGACGCTGAGGCGGGTCACCCGTGCCAAACCGGCCACCGCCGCCAAAGCCAAAGTCATCCTTCAGGACATGATCATGCACGCAGCACACGAATGCATGTCTTTCTACCACATTGTTTCGGAAGATAAATTGATGTGTAAGTTGCCGCGGGGGTTCCCAGCAAATTTTATGCTGTGTCATGTTAACTCGGATTCAGGCGTTGTGATGTTCGACAGCCCCAGGGAACATCTCATCACCAAAGTTTGCTACAACCTCTTGACCGGCGGCGAGCCCGAGCGGAGGCGTACGCCAGATACGGCATTCCACGCTGATCACAGCTACCTCGAGAAGTTCGTCGGCAAACTCAAGGCTTCCAAGGTGGCGTCTGATCACGGCAACATCGTCAAGGCCGTCACCGATGCCATGGTCAGCATTGTCGTCGAGGACCATATCAAGCTGCTCGCGAGCATCAGCAAATCGCTGGATGACATCGAACTGTCGATGGAGAAGGACCTGAATGTCCCGCAAAGCTGGCGAGACTTTCCGCCGAGGTGGAGGAACCATCTCTTTCACCAGTCGGAGACGATTGCCTATTTCGTCTCGCTCCCTTCCCCAACGGGGGTCGCATCGTCCTCGCAGGAGCACGCAAACAGGCTGGAGCGCGCCCTTAAGAAGGCCGAGAAGCAGGTCAAAGCCACGATAGAGCGGCTGGAGGGCACATACCAAGTGCTCATGTCGGCGATGAGCATCCTGGAGAGCGAGCGGGCCATCGACCAGGCCGAGGTCGTGACGCGGCTCACCAACCTGGCCTTCTTCTTCATCCCGCTGACCTTTGTGTCGGGCCTTTTTGGCATGAACATCGTCGAGTTCGACCAGAAGCTGACGGTGGGAATGTGGGTGGGCATCTCGGCCGGAGTCACGGCCTTCACGTACTTCGTCCGGTTCCGCCGCCCGCTGGCCACCGCCGCTTACCAGACGCCCGAGGCAGTCCGCCGCCTGCGCTGGGACGTACTCATCGCTAGCAGTCGCAGCTGGACGCAGAGAACTAGGTCACTCCGGCAAGTCGTCTATCGCCTGGTCTTGAACGCCGTGCTGGGTGTGGCGTTTTGGCTCGCCGCCACCAAACCCCAGACCGACGACGCCAAGATTGGCATTACCGTGAGCCTGCTTGCGGTTCTCGCGCTGCTGGATGCGCCCCGTGTCATCCCGAGGATCCCGCTTCGACTGCGTCTGCTCCAACAAGCCGCCTTGGTTGCGTTCCTTTCCAGCGTTGGCGTGGCCCTCTGGGCGCTGGCCACCAGCTCCCTCCCGGTCGATACAAAAATCGGGCTGGCACTGGGTGTCATTGGGATTCCAGCTTTCTCCGCGCCGACCTGTTATCACATCGTGACCAATCCGATTCTTGGTGGGCGCATGATCCATCCCCACTTCTATCAGAATTATGAAGATCCTGAGAGGAGCCTCGGCTCCAAGCTCAGGCACTTCCTGATCGCTACCACTGCGGATGGGATTATGGCGGCCCTCTGTGCTGCGTACGGTGTCGCGATGTGGAAGCTGTTCACCAGCCCGCTGTCGGATGCGACCAAGATTGGCGTGTCGATCGGCGCGGTCGGCGTCCCTCTCGCTCTTGTGTCCAGACTTGTTCCTCGGAGGCCACCGTCTGAAAGGATCGGTGCCTTGTCTCTAAGGAACGTTTTCTTGAAGGCCACGGGGGTTCTCAGTGAGTTTTCGATATTGGCCGTGGCAATCTGGAAGCTGAGCACCGCAAGTTCGTTGTCGGTCAGCGCGAAGCTGGGCATTTGGGTTGCGATCGTTGGGAGCAGGGAATTATTGCTTTCTTTTGCCTTCAGGGTCCGGACACTGGACTCAGATCCCGATTTCAGGGCGGACAGGTGGGTTTAGGGCTGAACGGCAAGGACGGGGTCACACGAATCCGCCCCAAAGGCAAGAAAGCATAGTTGATGGGGTCAAGTAAACAAACTTCCCTCAAGTACCTAAATACTAAGAGGTACAGTAGGATTTCGGCGTGATGGACGGAGAGGATAGTTCCTAATCGTTCCGGTTGTCTCTGACCCTTACTGAATTTGACACGTTTCAATGTTATTGGGATTTATTGCGTGCCTACCTAGGTACCTAATGTATACCTAGCAACTGCAAAACCCACGTACCTACCTAGGTAGGTACCTAGGCAGGTAGAGAGATGCTAGGTGCCTCGTCAAGCGCCCTCTAATTTGGTAGCGTTGAACTTTCACCTCAACCTCATGTGGGTCACATCAGAACGATAAGATGGCCTCATGCTTGGTGAAGACGCCAGGTTAGCACTATCAGCAATGAACAACTGACAATCAACGGAGAATTGTGTTTGCAAGAACGTGGTCAGAGCGAGAAGCAGCAGTATCGGAGTATATAACGGGCGGAAGTTGCTCACTCTAACCGACATTACCATTCATTGCTTCGCCGTTGACGATACAACCTGGCCCTGCTGCAAGATCTCGAACTTTACTGACACCCAACACTACAAGTACCTACTCTTCAGCAATTACCCACGGCAAGGAGCAGCAATGTCGAGCACTACTGAGAGCAGCTCAGGCAATACCGAAAGCAAGAAGCTCACGACCGAGAAGCCAAAATGCGCGTGCACTAAGTGCAGTTGCTGTCTGGTCGTAAGCTCGAAGGGCGATCTTTGTTCATTTTGCAAGGATTACCATCAGGTCAACATTAATTATACCTGTTAAAGAGGAGAAGTCGACAGAGAGGAACTCAATCTGTTGTGGGGCAGCGTTGTGTTGTGTTGGTTGGAACAGCGATGTGTTGCGTTGGGGTAGAACAGCGATGCTGATGAAGGCAGCGTGCATTGATTAGAGCTTGTTGCCATACGTAAGGTATTGATTTGGCCAAGTTCTTTTGCTGTTGAGTTGACAAATCGATGCTATTATCTAGTTCGATGCTTTTATTCCCGTCTATCGAGACCTGTTTCCTTCTATTCGTTGAGCCCCCTCCGTCAAAAGCCAGCCACGATCCGACAGTCCACCACCGTCGTGTTTCCTGCCTGGACTTTCGCAACAGCAGCCGCCAAGACGGCTTCTAGTTCGCTAGCCTGCTCGACCCTCAGGGCGTGGACACCGCCCGTACCAGCGGCGGCAGCGATGCCGGCATAGTCTGGTGGCGGCGCAAACGAGATGTGCATGTCCTCGTTGGATGCCTTGGCCGCCACTCCGTCAGGGTGCACCAGCATGTAAGAGTTGCGCGGAGCATTCCAGCCTATCCAAGGACGTTAGCGATGAAGACAAGATGAGTGGCTGATACGACGACAGCAGGACATGATACGAAGCAAACGAGCGTGAAGACTGACCGTTGTTGTTGAGCACAACAGTGAGCACAGGGATGTTGTACCGGTGCGCAATCCAGTAAACGCTGCCCGGGACGGAGAACAGATAAGTGCCGTCGCCGACGATCTGGCAAACAAACTCGCCGCTCCTCTCAGCATCAGCCGCGAGCTTAATGCCCAGAGCGGCACCGCCAGACCAGCCAAGAC
>OUNM010874303.1_pt1 | contig 10231 bp, 8 predicted proteins | sample 1769961 | NCBI WGS metagenome assembly OUNM01 (sample SAMEA3914820, study PRJEB12502) | metagenome | biome: forest; material: soil | place: USA | collected 2012-03-12 | depth 0.3 m
GCGACCCGCGGTTCGAGTGCAGAGGCGGACGAGGCCGCTCTGCGCGCTCGAGTGACGCAGCGACGCCTTGCGGAAGTGCAATGGGCTCTGCCGTGGGGATGCGCTGACGGATGACCTTCTCGATGTCCTTGAGAAGGCCGCGCTCGTCGTCGTCACAGAAGGCGATCGCGCGACCGCCTGCGCCGGCGCGTGCCGTGCGACCGATGCGGTGCACGTACTGCTCGGGGACCTCAGGCAGATCGTAGTTGATGACGTGCGTGATGCCGTCGACGTCGATGCCGCGCGCGGCGATGTCCGTCGCGATGAGCACCGGGATGGAGCCGGTCTTGAAGCCTTCGAGCGCGCGCTCGCGGGCGCCCTGCGACTTGTTCCCGTGGATGGCCGCCGCGCGGATGTTCGCGCGGTCGAGCTGCTCGACGAGGCGATTGGCGCCGTGCTTCGTGCGCGTGAACACGAGCGCGCGGTCGACGCCGGGCGCGCGAAGGACGTGCTCGAGGAGCGCGCGCTTGTCGCGCTTCGTGACGAAGTGAACGGTCTGCTCGATCTTCTCGGCAGTGGTCGCTTGCGGAACCACCTCGACGCGAACGGGGTCGATGAGGATGCGCGTCGACAGCTCGGCGATGGCCGGCGGCATGGTCGCGGAGAAGAAGAGCGTCTGGCGCTTGGTGGGCACTTCTTTGACGATGCGGCGCACGTCGTGGATGAAGCCCATGTCGAGCATGCGATCGGCCTCGTCGAGGACGAGCACCTCGACGCCGTCGAGCTTCACGTAGCCCTGCTCCATCAGATCGAGGAGGCGGCCCGGCGTAGCGATGAGGATGTCGGGCTTGTTGCGGAGCGCGTCTTCTTGACCGCGCTGCCCGACGCCGCCGTAGATGACGGTGTTCGTGAGGCCGATGTTCCGGCCGTACGCCCAGGCGCGCTCGCTGATCTGCGCGGCGAGCTCACGCGTGGGCGCGAGCACGAGCGCACGAATGCGGCCGTTCTTGGGACGCGCGGCGAGGTTCTGGAGGATGGGCAGCACGAACGCGGCGGTCTTGCCGGTGCCGGTCTGCGCGCAACCGAGGAGGTCGCGGCCCTGGAGCACGTGCGGGATCGCGCGCTGCTGGATGGGCGTGGGCGTCTCGTAGCCTTCGGAGGCGACGGCGCGGAGGAGCGGGGCGGAGAGACCGAGGGCGGCGAAGGCGCCGTTCGTTTCGGGGGCGGACTGCTGCGGCGGGAGCGGCGCGACGTGAGTCGTGCGTGCTCGTGATTCTAGATTCACTTGATTGAGCTCGGATCTGGCCGCGCGACCGCCTGCTCGACTGGCGAGCGAGGGGTCTTTGTTCGCGGCGTTGGGTTGGTGGAAGCTGCGGTTTTTCGGAGGACGATGTTCGGGTGCCACGCGTGTCAGGACCGGTACGTAGCGGTCGCTACGTAGCGGAGCACGCGTTCGCACGAGGCGTTGCCGACCTGCCCCAGGCAGGTGTCTTCGCCTTCGAACTTCTCGTCTCCATTTCGCAGTGCGCGCATGATGCTGTTCGTGAGGTCGTGCCCCCCGTCCTGACAGGAGGGATCACTGCACGGCACCTCGAACATCGCCGGCGCATGAGCGACGACGACCCGACGGATGTGAGAGACCTCAGCCGAGACGACGCCGGGGCGCCGCTCTTCCAGATCCAAACGAAGCCCGTCGAGCTTCGGGATCTCGGTCTGCAGACGCGGTGCCTCGTCTTCCCGGCGTCGCCGCTCGGCAAAACGATTGGCCGCGTCTCTGTTCCGTCGATTCATCAAGAGAGCATTCTCGATTCCAGGGGCGGGGCAGTGGCCAGCATTGACCGCGTCCCTTTGCGTGACCCACCCTAGCGCATGTCGGAGCGAACGCAAATACCGGGCCCAAGCGCATCTCGGTCGCGCATGCGTCGCGGATGCGTCGCGCATGCGTTGTCGCGCTCCACGCCGCGTTCCCGCGTGCAGATCGCGTCGCACCGTGCGAGGTTCGTCGGCGATGTCTTTCGTGGCCGAAGCCGAGCGGACGATCGATGCGCCGCCGCAACGCGTATTCGATCGGCTCGCCGATCTCGCCTCGTGGCCTTCGTGGATGCCGAGGTCGTTCGCGCCCGTGATTCGCGCGGGAACCCCTTCCCCGCTGCGCGAAGGTGACCGCTTCCGCGTGAGGATCAGCGGAGCTCCCGTCGCGAGCAAGCTGCGGATCAGCCGCCTCGACCGCCCGCACGAGCTCACCTGGCGCGGCGGCGTGCGCGGCCTCCTGTGGGCAGAGCATCGCTTCGTGTTCGAGGCGGTCGGCGACAAGAAAACGCGCGTGCGGTCGATCGAGACATGGAACGGCGCGCTCTCGGGGTTGCTACGACGCCTCGTCGAGCCTGCCGCTGTGCGGATCGGCTCACAGCAGCTCGAGGGTCTGGCGAAGGCGACCGCCATGGTCCGCGAGATCAACTGAGCGGGCGCGAGAGCGAGAGCGGGCGCGAGAGCGAGAGCGGGCGCGAGAGCGAGAGCGGGCGCGAGAGCGAGAGCGGGCGCGGGCGCGGGAGCGAGAGCCGGCGGCTTGGCGCCGCTTCACCGGTCGCGGCACGATTCGGGCCTTGATCGGCCGGAACGCGCGACAAATCGGGGAGCGGAGGTCGATCAACTTCCTGATCGTCGCAGGCGAGCGCTCCGATCGTCGGGGACGGGCCACGATCAAGGTCTTCATCGTCCGCAAGCGCGGGGAATCACTGGCGCACGACACGATCAGGAACTTGATCGTCGCGAAACCGGAGACGAGGGAGGTCCACCGGCGCGGTGCGCCGGGATGTCACGGCGCCGCGAGGAACGGGAGAACCGCCGCCGAGAGCTTCGCGGCTTCACACGTCGGCGCGAAGTGACCGCATGGTCCTTCGAGCGAGACGAGCTGCGCGTTCGCACCCATCGCGCGGGCGAACGCGCGCGCCGGGATCGGGCTCACCATGTGATCTTGATCGGCCACGATGAACAGCGCGCGCGCCTTCACACGCTTCGCGGCGGCGTCGATCGTTCCGCCGTACGGCTTCGTCACGTCGTGGACGAGCATTGCTTCGAGCTGCCGGTGCCAGTCGTTCCAGTCGAACGTCGTCTCCGCTTCACGCGCCGCGAGCCACGCCGGAAACGCCTCGCGCGTCGTCTGCTCCGCGCGATACGCAGGCGTCGTCAACGCGAGCGCATGGAGATCGAGCACCGCGCGGATCGGCGGGCGCCCGGAGTAATTTCCGTTCGCGAACGCGACGTCGCTCTGCAAGGCGTGGAGCTCCGTCGTCCACAAGAGCAGGTCGTTCGACGTGAGCTGCGGAGTGCCCACGATCGGTACGATGCGATCGACCATCTCCGGATGCTCGACGCCCCATTCGATCGCCTGCATCCCGCCCATCGAGATGCCCATCACCGCGTGGAGATGCGTGATGCCGAGCGCCTCCGTGAGGAGGCGACGCTGGCTCTCGACCATGTCCTTGATGGTGAAGCGCGGGAACGAGAGCCGCGGCTGCGTCGCGCTGTTCGACGGTGACGTCGAGACGCCGTCGCCGAGCGCGTCGACGAGGATCAGGAAGAAGCGCTTCGTGTCGACGAGCTTGTCCGGGACGATGTCCACGAGCGGCTTCGTCGTTCCGGTGAACCACGTCGGGAAGAGGACGGCGTTCGACTTGGAGGCGTCGAGCTTGCCGAACGTGCGGTAGCCGATGCGGCAGTCGTCGATGTGAGCGCCTGATTCGAGGGCGCACGTGGAGAGATTGGCGAAGAGCTGGCCGGGGTCGGGCGCCGCGGGCGCGGGCGCGGGCGTGGGCGCGGGGGCTCGCGCGGGTGAGCACGCGGCGAGGAGGATGCAGAGTGCAGCTATTTTTACCCGGTTCATCGCCGGATCGAGGCTGGATCGAGCTCGAGCTCCAGCGGGGCCGACGGCGCGTCGTCCCAGTCCTCGACGTCCAGCATGCGGCCGCTCGACATCGGAGATGCCGCTTCGCGCGCTGACGCCTCGGCCAGCTTCTTCGTCGCGGCGCGGAGCTGGCGAACGCCCGCCAGCGCCACCTGCAGCTGGAAGCGCAACGCCACCGGCGACGACGCACGAACCAGATTCGCGAACGCGTCGGCGCGGACCTCCAGCGCCATCGTGTCGGCGGTCGCCGTCACGGTCGCGTTGCGCGGAGACCGATCGAGGAGCGCGAGCTGACCGACGAGCGCGCCCGGGCCGAGCGCCGCCAGCGCCGCCGCGTGGCCCGCACGCGTCACCGCGACCGCGCCGCGCACGACGAGCCAGCACGCATCGCCGGCCGCGCCCTCCTTCATCAGCACTTCGCCGGCAGCGAACGACTTGAGCGTCGCGATGTACGCGAGCAGCTCGAGGTCCTCCGCCGTGTACGACGCAAGCGCGGGAATGCTGCGCAGCTGCTCGACCGTGAGGCCGCGCCCCGCACGCCTCGATTCCGGCCCGGCGCCGCCGGCACCGCCGCCGCCCGCACCTCCGCGCGACGAGCCGCTCATCGGATCGGCCAGCTTCTGCCCGGCGTCGCGCAGCCGACGCGCGACGTCGGCAAGGACGTTGCGCTGGATGGCCGCTGCGATGCGCGGCGCGCTCACGCGAAGGCCGTCGAGGGCAGCGCGCGAGAACTCGAGCACGGTCGCGCCTGCCGGCGCCGTGACCGTCGCCGATCGAGGCTCGGCGTCGACGAACGCCATCTCGCCGACTACCTCACCAGGCCCGAGGCGCGCGACCTCTTCCTGCGTTCCGGCGTCCGACCGCACCGTCGCGACGAGATGGCCGTCGAGGACGATCATCAGCGAGTCGCCACGGTCGCCCTCCTTGAAGAGCGCATCGCCGGGAGCTCCACGGCGCGCCTTGAGGACGGCGAGGACGGCGTCGCACTCGGCATCGCCGAGGTCGGCGAACGCGCGGACGCGCCTGAGGATCTCACGTTTTGCGGGGTCCACGGCCGGAGGATACAAGAGTTGACTCGGAAGGGGCGCCGCGAGAAGAAAGCACCCTCATGGCCGATCCCCGAACGACGCTGGAACCGCGCTTCGAGGCCGCTCTCCGCGCGGCGTTCGGCGACGAGCTCGCCAAGACCGATCCGGTCCTGCGCCGCTCCGACCGCGCCGACTTCCAGGCCGACGTGGCGATGGCGCTCGCCAAGAAGGTCGGCAAGCCGCCGCGCGACGTCGCGAAGCTCATCATGGACCACCTCGACGTGAAGGACATCGCCGACAAGGTGGAGGTGGCCGGTCCCGGCTTCATCAACCTCACGCTGTCGGCCTCGTTCCTCGCGCGCGAGGCCACCGTCGTCGCGCGCGATCCGCGCGCCGGCATCGTGCCGTCCGCGGCGCCCGAGACGGTGGTCATCGACTACTCCGCGCCGAACGTCGCGAAGGAGATGCATGTCGGGCACGTCCGCAGCACCGTCATCGGCGACAGCCTGGCGCGGGTGCTCGAGACGCTCGGCAATCGCGTGCTCCGCCAGAACCACGTCGGCGACTGGGGCACGCCGTTCGGCATGCTCATCGAGCACCTCCTCGACCTCGGCGAAGAAGCGGCGCTCGCGACGTCGATCACCGATCTCGATGCATTCTACAAGCAAGCCCGCGAGAAGTTCGACGGCGACCCGGCGTTCGCCGAGCGCTCACGGCAGCGCGTCGTCCTCCTGCAGGGCGGCGACGAGGCGACGCTGCTCCTCTGGAAGCGCTTCACGGACGCATCGAAGCGCTACTTCGGCGCCGTCTACGAGAAGCTCGGCGTGAAGCTGAAGGACGAGCACATTCGCGGCGAGAGCTTCTACAACCCGATGCTCGCCGGCATCGTGACGGAGCTCGAGCAGAAGGGCCTCACCGAGATCAGCGACGGCGCGGTGTGCGTGTTCCCTGCCGGCTTCACGAACAAGGAAGGCGCGCGGCTCCCGCTCATCGTCCGCAAGCAAGACGGCGGCTACGGCTACGCCGCGACCGACCTCGCCGCGATTCGCTCGCGCACGCAGGATCTCCACGCCACGCGCCTCCTCTACGTCGTCGGCGCGCCGCAGCAGCAGCACTTCGCGATGGTCTTCGCCGTCGCGAAGGCGGCGGGGTGGTTGAAGGAGCCCGCCCGCGCCGACCACGTCGCGTTCGGATCGATCCTCGGGCCCGACAAGAAGATGTTCAAGACGCGCGCCGGCGGCACCGTGAAGCTCGCGGAGCTCCTCGACGAAGCCGTGCAGCGAGCGGCCGCGGCCGTCGCCGAGAAGAACCCCGAGCTCGACGAGGCAACCCGCGCCGACGTCGCGCGCAAGATCGGCGTCGGCGCGCTGAAATACGCCGATCTCTCGAGCGATCGCATCAAGGACTACATCTTCGACTGGGACCGCATGCTCGCCTTCGAAGGCAACACCGCGGCGTATCTCCAGTACGTGCACGCACGCGTGCGTTCGATCTTCCGTCGCGCCGAGCCCGCCGACGTCGAGGCCTCGGCCACCGTCGACCTCGTGCTCGGCGAGCCGGCCGAGCGCGCGCTCGCCCTCGAGCTCCTCGGCCTCGGCGCCGCGGTGACCGCGGTCGGGGACACGCTGCAGCCGCATCGACTCTGCACGTATCTCTACGGCGTCGCGACGCGGTTCAACACGTTCTTCGATCAGTGCTCGGTGCTGAAGGCGGACGACACGGCGACGCGCCGCTCGCGCCTCCTGCTCGCCTCGCTCACGGCGCGCGTGCTCGCCACCGGACTCGATCTGCTCGGCATCGAAGCGCCCGAGCGGATGTAATCTACACGTTTCACCCCGTCGGGTATCACGAAGCGCGTCGCGAGCGCAGCAGGTCCGTCGCTTCGGCGACCATCGCGCTCGAGGGCGCGGTCGACAGCACCTTCCAGTGATCGTTCGGAACGAGCGCGTGCGCGTCGGTCTCCTGGACGCTCGTCCGGATCCGCCGGAACAGCCACGACGCCTCGAGGTTCTTGCGCAGCACGCGGTTGGCGTGATCGAGCAGCACCAGCGGTACGCCGACGATCACGGCGCAGACCAGCGTCGTCATCATCACGGCCTCGAGCCGCCCGAGCGACAGCAGGCGCATCGGCAGCGTGCTGACGATCGAGAGCGGCCACGCGAGCGTTCCGAGCGCCACGACGGGAAGCGCGGCGGCGCGCAGCTGTCCGAGACGATGGACGCGACCGGCGCAGCGATCGCAGCATCGCGCGCGCACCGTCAGCCAGCGCGCGGCGATGGTCTTCCCTTCCTTCGCGGTGCTCTCGATCTCGAAGTGGAACGACGCAGCGGTCACGTCGTGCTCGAGGCAGAGCGGACATCGCGTTCCGTCCGGCCACGGCGCCGGCGTTGCATCGTCGCGAGGCGGCGCGGTGCTGTCCATCGTCTGCACGACGCTCGTGCGGCGCAGACACTTCGGGCAGCGGCCGTCGCGCTCGCCTTCGAACGAAGCATCGCAGTTCGTGCACCGCAGCCGCACCCCCGCGAGAATAGCGCTGCTGCTACGATCGCGACATGCCGTGGTCGAGATCCGTCGCTGCACGAACGGCGCTCGCCCTCACGCTCGCCGCCGTCGTCGCGGGCGGCTGCTCGCGTGCCACGCCGGCCACGACCAACGCCAACGCCAACGCCGATCCGCCCGGCACGTACATGGGGCGAACGCTCGCGACGCCGATGAGCTATCAGGGCGCCGACTGGCTCGATCGTCCCGATCGCGAGGCCACCGAGCAGCCCGAGCACGTTCTCGACGTCCTCGGCGTGAAGGAAGGCATGACGGTCGCCGACGTCGGCGCGGGCTCGGGGTACTTCACGGTGCGCATCGCGAAGCGCGTCGGACCACGCGGGCGGGTGCTCGCCACCGATCTGCAGCCCGAGATGCTCGACCTGCTGCGGACCAAGGTCGCTGCCGAGAAGCTCACCAACGTCGTCCCGGTGCTCGCCACGGAGAGTGACGCGAAGCTCCCTCGCGGCGAGCTCGATCTCGTGCTGATGGTGGACGTCTACCACGAGCTGCCGAAGCCGGCGCAGACGCTGGCGCAGGTGCGCGCGGCGCTGCGGCCCGACGGACGGCTCGCGCTCGTCGAGTACCGCGGCGAGGATCCCGACGTGCCGATCAAGCCCGAGCACAAGACGACGCTCGCGCAGGTGCGACGCGAGCTCGAGGCGAACGCGTTCGTGTTCGTGTCGAGTGACGAGTCGCTGCCGCAGCAGCGCATCATCGTGTTCACGAAAGCGCGTTGAGGAGCCGTTCGTACGAGCGCTTTCGCTCGGCATGATCGTGAATGGCGGTCGTGACCATCACCTCGTCGGCCCGTGATTCGGCGACGAGCGCTCGGAGCGCGCGGCCCACGGTCTCGACGCTCCCGCGGATGCTGCGCGTTCGTCCGGCGCGGCGAAGCTCCTCTTCCTCGGCGTCGAGCACGTAGGCGCGCGCCTCGTCGACGCTCGGCAGCGGCAGATCGCGCTGGCCCTGTCCGAACCTGAGCCACGAGAGCTCGCCGCTGCGCGCGAGCTCCTCGGCGTCGGCATCGGTCTCCGCGCAGATCGCGGCGACGGCGACGATCGCGTGCGGCGCGGCGCGAAATGCGCTCGGCCGGAACTCGGCGCGATAGCGACGGAGCGCAAGGGCCGCGCCGTCGGGCGCGAAGTGATGCGCGTACGCGTAGCCGATCCCGAGCGCCGCGGCGGCCGACGCGCTCTCCTCCCCTGCCCCGAGCAGATGGATCTCCGGCGGCTCGATGCCGGTCGGCACCGCTTTCAAGGGCCCGAAGCGCAGCGACGGATCGGGATCGGTCGTGAGGAGCGCGAGGAGCTCGGCGAGCTGCTCGGGAAACCCGTCGGCGCCCAGCAGATCCCGCGATCGACGGAGCGCGAGCGCCGTCTTGTTGTCGGTGCCCGCCGCGCGTCCGACGCCGAGATCGATGCGCCCGGGATGAAGCGCATGCAGCGCCCGGAACGTCTCGGCCACCTTCAGCGCGCTGTGGTTCGGCAGCATGATCCCGCCCGAGCCCACGCGGATCCGCGACGTCGCCGCGGCGATCGACGCGATCAGGACCTCCGGCGACGAGCTCGCGAGCCCCGCCGCATTGTGATGCTCGGCGACCCAGTAACGCGTGAGCCCGAGCGCGTCGGCATGGCGCGCGAGATCGAGGCTGTTGCGCAGCGCCTGCGCCGAGGTCGACCCCGAGGGCACCGGCGAGAGGTCGAGCACGCTGAGCGGAGGCGGGCGTCGGGAACGGGAAGGAGAAGCCACGTCAAGGCGGAGCATACCTCGATATTGTTACGATTCTTCCGCACGCCCCTTCGCTCCGCTGCTACTGAGCACGGGTCATGCCAGAGACCGACTTCGAAGCGCTGATGGGACCCGAGCTCGCGAGCGCAATCGCGAAGAAGGGGTACACAGCGCTCACTCCCGTGCAGGAGGCGGTGCTCGATCCCGCATACGCCGGCCGCGATCTCCGCATCAGCTCGCAGACCGGGTCGGGCAAGACGGTCGCGATCGGGTTCATCGTCCGCGACGCCGTCAAAGGCGATGCCGCGTCGTCGCCGAAGGGCGCCGCTCGCCCGCGCGCGCTCGTGGTCGCGCCGACCCGTGAGCTCGCGAAGCAGGTCGAGGTCGAGCTCTCGTGGCTCTTCGCGCCGCTCCGCGTGAAGGTCGCCTCCGTCACCGGCGGCGGCAACTACCGCGACGAGCGACGCGCGCTCGGCTCCGGCCCCGCGATCATCGTCGGCACGCCGGGCCGCCTCCTCGATCATCTCCAGCGCGGCGCCATCCAGGGCGACAACCTCGGCGCCGTCGTCCTCGACGAGGCCGATCGCATGCTCGATCTCGGCTTCCGCGACGACCTCGAGGCCATCCTCGGCTTCGCGCCCGAGGATCATCGCACGCACCTCGTCTCCGCCACGTTCCCGCGCGAGGTCCTCGCGCTCGCGAACCGCGTGCAGGTCGAGCCGGCGCGCATCGAAGGAACGCCGATCGGCGCTGCCAACACGGACATCGAGCACCTCGTCCATCTCGTGCTGCCGAACGAGCGGCTGGACGCGATCGTCAACCTGCTCCTCGAGACGCCCGACGCCACGAGCCTCATCTTCGCTCGCACGCGGGCCGACGTCGCGGAGCTCACGCATCTCCTCGGAGATGCCGGGTTCATCGTCGACTCACTGTCCGGCGAGATGGAACAACGGGAGCGCAACAAGGCGCTCGCGGCGTTCAAGCGCGGCGATCTGCACGCGCTCGTCGCCACCGACGTCGCGGCGCGCGGCATCGACGTGCAGGACGTCGC
>OUNM010095334.1_pt1 | contig 10230 bp, 7 predicted proteins | sample 1769961 | NCBI WGS metagenome assembly OUNM01 (sample SAMEA3914820, study PRJEB12502) | metagenome | biome: forest; material: soil | place: USA | collected 2012-03-12 | depth 0.3 m
GCACAAGTCATTGGGTGAAAGGAGCCCCCCTGGCTCAAGCGCGACCGTGTGCCCCACAAGGAGCGGCGTGCATCTTGCCGCCGTCAAAAGACCTGCGGCGCAGCCGCGACAAACCCAAAGAAGCTGTGGAGCATTGCCAGGCGAACGAATGGCATGGCGGCTGCGCCGCAGGTATCCGACGGCGGCAAGATGCGCGCCGCTCCTTGTGGGGCATGGATCCGCGACAAGGCAGGCGGCTTGTCCAATAGTGTTCGTTTAGCACTTTCGATGCAGGCAGGGATGCCTTGTTGGGGCTTGCGCGATAGATTGGCGAAACATCAACGCAGCACGGGATCTTCTGTAGCTGGCCTCTGTGAGGCCGGACCTGAACAGCTCGCCCATCTCCACCGCCACGTTGGAAACCGCTTGGAACCGGCCACAGGGCTGCGAACCTCCGCCACGCCTCCGGGCTCATAGAGCCCAGCTACAACAATCCTCCGCCTGCTCTGCATCATCGGTCAGGCTATGATGCTAGCCTCAATAGGAGATGCTAAACGAACAGTATTGGGCGGCTTGTCCATGGAACGCAGCCCGAAACTCGTGTGCAATAACGAGGGATGACGGTCCCGGGGGACAGGGGCGCGAACCGAAGACATCGCCGGCTCATCGGCGATCTAGCAGCGCCGTCGCCAGGCATCGCTGGAAAGCTTCGGCGGGGCTTGCTGCCACCGCTCTGCCAGCGCCGTGACCTCACCAGCACGCAGTTCGCTCCCTGAGGGCGCGCCGTGAACCCAGGGCGTCGCTCGCTAAAGCGCGCTGTGCCCTGGGCTGGCATATACCAGGCCGTTGGCCTGAAGAAAAGCCCACAACGTTCAGCGCCTCATCTTGCAATCACACTTTATCATACATCATCACACATCTCTCCATCACACCTGACAGAGCGGCGGCCTTCTTCAGGCCAACGGCCTAGGCACAGGCCAGCCCTGGGCACAGCGAGCTTGCGAGCGACGCCTGGGTTCAGGCGCGGAGCCCGGGAGCGAACCGCGCGCCTGTGAGGCCCTGGCGCTGACAGAGCAGCGGCGACAAGCGTTGTCGAAGTCTCGTTGGCCATGCTTTGCGAAGGCGCTTCTATAGGGCCTCCGACCCGGCAATGTCTTCGGTTCGCGCCTTCTGCCCACTGCCGTGAACCCAGGGCGTCGCTCGCTAAAGCTCGCTATGCCCTGGCCTATGCCAGGCCGTTGGCCTGAAGAAAAGCACGCAGCGCACAGCCCTCGTCTTGAAATCACACTATATCACACTCCACCACTCCATCATTGCCTCGCTACGCTCGCCCTGCGGGCAGCCTCCGGCTGCCTGCCTCCGCTTCGCTTCCACCGCTCCACATCACCGAATATCACACTCAATCACATCCCATCACACACCACGCCCCGCCCACGCTCCTCATGAACCCAGTCCAATCCAAAGCAAAGCAACAAAAAAACGGCGGGCCTTCATCCGGCCCGCCGTCTTTGAAAAGTTCTCTGCTTCGCAGTCCGGATCCGGCTCAGTCCGCCGTGCTGCGGGTGGCGACTTCGTGGCCTTTGGCCTTGAGCTCGGCGGCGGCGGGGCTGGCGATCTTCAGGTCGTGGGAGATGGGCCAGGCGGCTTCCATGTTGAGCTTGGCCGGGGGGGACAGCAGGGCCACTTCTTCATCCTCGGAGGCAGCGGCGGCGGCCTTGGCCTTGTCGGCGGCTTCCACTTCCTTGCTCGGCGGGCTCTGGTAGAGCAGCGAGACGAGGGTGGCCTGGATGCGGTCGCCATCGAGGCGCTGCACGTGCACCACACCGGCGAAGGTCTTCTTCTTTTCGATCAGCAGAGGGTCGCCTTCTTTGTAGGGAGCCTCTGTAGATTCGAGGCCCGGGAGCAGCAGCTCGATGTCCACATCTTCAATCTCATTGGAGCGGGCGACGACCACCCAGCCTTTGGTGAAGACATCCTTGCTGGTGAGCGGGCGGGTGGCCAGCACGTGGAAGGTGCCGGTGACGTACACGGGGCTGTGCTCCTTGAAGTTGCGGATGTAGTTCCGCTTCATCACGTCATTGGCCACGCGAAGCTGCTCGGGATTGAAATCGAAGTACCCTTCCAGCAGCTTGTTGGCGCTGAGGATGGGGCCGTTGGGCACCGTGCGCAGCGACCAGCGGCGGATCGGCTCGAGCTTCTCCAGCCGGTTGAGCAGGTTGTAGCTGAAGGCTTTTTCCGGGTGGGCAAACACCCAGATGGAGAAGAACCAGCTGACCGTGGCCAGCGCCAGCAAAAGGAAGATGAGAAGGGTCCACCAAAAAAGACCCCCTGTGCCCTTGGTTTTGGAAAAGCTCCCGCCACCATAGGTCCTGAATTCGGACCCGTCGTTCAAAAATTGGATGCGCATAGCAAAACTGAAAAAAGTTTTAAAAATGAGCAGAAACTGCGTTTTCCCACTCTCTTAGCAAATTACGATAATTTTGAAAAGACTTTTCCGCAAGTGACGAAAATAAACACATCCTCAGTCCTTGCGGGGTTCGAATGAGGTGCCGCATCCGCAGGAGCGCACCGCATTAGGATTCTCAAGTTTGAAACCTGAGTCATTCAGGCTGTCCACATAATCGATGGTGCTGCCCTGGAGGAAGCGGTGGCTTTCGGCATCGATGATGACGGACACGCCGCCTTGGGTAAAAATCTGGTCGGCCTCGCGGCCCTGGTCGATGCGCATAGTGTACTGCATGCCCGCGCAGCCACCCTTGTCCACCTGGAGGCGCAGACCGGCGTCGGCCTGGGCGCCCTGGCTGTCGAGGAGGGCTTTGAGATGGGAGATGGCTGTAGCAGTAAGGGTGATCATCGACGGAACAACGAACGGACGGACAGGGCCGGATGCACCTTGGCGCTCTGACACACTCAGAGAGGCGAAAAAGGTCTCGCAGAACGGTCATTGCATGACACGCTTGAGCCGGCTTGCATCCTTATATAGCAATCTACGTGCATTCGTCGCCTTTTTTTTGTTCCACATGTCAAAAATCCGCATTCTCTCAGATGCACTGGCCAGCCAGGTGGCTGCCGGGGAGGTCGTGGAACGCCCTGCGGCGGTGGTGCGGGAGCTGGTGGACAACAGCCTGGACGCGGGCGCGACGCGGGTGGAGATCGCGGTGCAAAGCGGCGGCGCGGCGCTGATCCGGGTGACGGACAACGGCTCGGGCATGGACCGCGAGGACGCGATGCTGTGCCTGGAACGCCACGCGACGAGCAAGATCCGCAGCAAGGAGGACTTGGCGGCGATCCACACGCTGGGCTTTCGCGGGGAGGCGCTGCCGAGCATCGCCAGCGTGGCGCGCTTCAAGCTGCTGACCTGCGAGCACGGGGCGGCGGCAGGCACGGAGATCGAGGTGCACGGGGGCAAGCTGGTCGCGGTGCGCGACGGGGTGGCGGCGCCGGGCACGATGATCGAGGTGCGCACGCTGTTCTACAACCTGCCGGCGCGCCGCAAGTTCCTGCGCACGGAAACGACGGAGTACGCGCAGGTGGAGCAGCAGTTCCGCCTGCACGCGATCGCGCATCCGCACGTGGCCTTCACCTTGATCAAGGATGGCGCGCCGGCGTATCACCTGCCGGCGACGGCGGATGTGATGGAGCGCATCCGCGGGCTGGCGGGGGAGGACCTGGCGGGGCGGCTGCTGCCGGTGTATGAGGCGGAGCGCTTTGGCATCGGCATCAGCGGCTTCATCGGCGGGCCGGGCTTCAGCCGGTCGGGCCGGCAGATGCAGGTGGTCTTCCTCAACGGCCGCGCGGTGGAGAGCCCGGCGATCTACCACGGCGTGCGCGAGGGCTACCACACGGCGCTGATGAAGGGGCAGCATCCGGTGACGTTCCTGTTCATGCGCATGGACCCGCATGCCTACGACATCAATGTGCACCCGGCGAAACGCGAGGTGCGCTTTCATGATTCGCAGAGCGTGCGCGAGGCGCTGTCGCGGGCGGTGGGTGAGACACTGTATCAATCGCGCGCCCTCCCTCAGGGCCATGCGGTGCCGGGGGCCTTCGCACCGCTGGGCGCGCCGGTTGAAGATGATGCCGCGCCGGCTTCTCCTTCACTGGAGCAGGCCGCGCTGCCGATCCCAGCGGCGCAGCAGACGGCGCTGCGCAAGGACTGGGCGGCGATGCTGAACCCGCCGGTGCGGCCCGCGGCCAGGCCCGTCCCTTCGCCTGCCTTTCCAAGAGAAGAAGACCCTGGCGAGGAGAACGCTGCTCCTCTGCCCTCCACCACCGTGCCGGCACCGCCGAAGAAGGCCGCGCCCACCGCCGCGGATTACCGCATCATCGGCGTGCTGAACAAGCTCTATGTGCTGATGGAAAGCCCGGACGGCCTGGTGCTGATGGACCAGCACGCGGCGCATGAACGGGTGCTGTTTGAAAAGATGCGCACGGCGATGGAGGCCGAAGGCGTGCCCACCCAGCGCCTCTTGATGCCGCTGACGCTGCACCTGGCGCCGCGCGACTTCGAGCTGCTGGTGCGCCACCTGCCGGAGCTGGCACGCCTGGGCATCGAGGCGGAGCCCTTTGGCACGAACACGCTGAAAATTGACACGCTGCCGACCTTCATGACCTCAGACGATCCGCAGGCGCTGATGGACAGCTTTGTGGAGGAGCTCGCGGGGCTCAGCCAGCGCTCCTCCAGCCTGCGCCTGGGCGAGGACATGATCGCGACCACCGCCTGCCGCCACGCGGTGAAGGCTAACGACCGGCTGCGCGACCCGGAACTGGCCACCCTGCTGCACGACCTCCTGGCCTGCACCATGCCCTTCTGCTGCCCCCACGGCCGGCCCACGCTGATCCAGATCACCTTCGCCGAGCTGGACCGGAAGTTTGGGCGGAGGGCGCCGGGGTAGTGGAAGTCAGAAGTCAGAAGTCCTGATTTCGAGATCATACCCCCACCTTCGATCTCCCATCTCCCAACTCCGGCGCGCAGCGCCTTCCTATGCCCACCCCCACCACCTACACCAAGCCCCTGACCCTGGAGCAGGCGAAGAAACTGCGCGGGCTGATCAGCGACCGGGGGTTCACGTTTGAAACGCGGCCGTACTGCCTGTATGCGGCGATGAAGCCGGGGCTGGCGGTGATGGTGTATGAGAAAGGGCCGAAGGTGGTGGTGCAGGGCAAGCACACCGCCGAGTTCGTCACCAGCCTGCTGGAGCCGCAGGTGCTGGAAAAGGCGGAGCTGGGCTATGAGGAGGTGCTCAACCCCGGCATGTTCGAGCCGCACATCGGCGTGGATGAAAGCGGCAAGGGCGACTTCTTCGGCCCGCTGGTGGTGGCGGGGGCCTATGTGGATGCGGCAGCGGCCCGCGCTCTCCAAGCGGCGGGGGTGATGGACAGCAAGCGCATCGGCACCGATGCACGCATCCACTTGTTAGCCAAGGCGGTGCGCTCCACGCCCGGTGTCGCGTTCGAGGTGATCGTGATCGGGCCGCAGCGCTACAACGAGATGCACGCCTCCTTTGGCAACCTGAACCGGCTGCTGGCCTGGGGCCATGCCAAGGTGATCGAGCAGCTCCTCATCAAGCGGCCGGACTGCCCGCGGGCGTTGTCGGACCAGTTTGCCAATCCCGCCGTGCTGAAACGCGCGCTGCAGGAGCGCGGCAAGACCATCGTGCTGGAGCAGCGCACCAAAGCGGAAAGCGATCCCGCCGTGGCCGCCGCCTCCATCCTCGCTCGCTCCGCGTTTGTCACCTGGCTGGATGACGCCGGGGCCCGGCTCGGCCTGCGTCTGCCCAAAGGCGCCTCGGCGGAAGTCAAGGCCAGCGCCCGCGAACTGGTGGCCAAGCACGGCGCGGCGGCGCTGGACACGGTGGCGAAGATGCACTTCAAGACTTCGGCGGAGGTGCTGGGAAGGGCGGTGCAGGCGGAAGAGGAATGATGCCATGAGCGCCAACGGCGCGGCTCAACATAGCCTGGGGTGCAGCCCTCGTTATTACACACATCTCAAATGCCGGGCAACGAATGGGTCATGCCCGTGGAATGTCGCGGCAGCGTCTTGGAACCGTAGCGAAGCGGAGATAGCCAGCCACAGGCTGCCCGAAGGGCGAACGCAGTGAGGCAATGCGGTGGCAAGCGACAGCGCGACACCGCTTTGAGAGGCCGTGGGACTTCGAGATATTCAAAAATATCAGCGGAACCCCTGCCTGGCCAGCAACTCCAAGGACTCCATCAACGCGCCCGACGCATTGGCCAACCCTTCCAGGGTTGAATGTCCCTCACCGCACAAAACCGGGGGTTAAAACCCCCGGCTACTCGTGGAGAACCGCTCGGCGGTTCAAGGCGGCTGATGTCATGCTGCTGCGTCACGGAAATGAAGTTAGCGCTTATGGGCCGTTGGCCTGAAAAGAGGCAGCGGCACGCCTTTTTAGAAGCGAGCCGGCTGGAAGCCTTGCCCATCTGATGGGTACGCCGGCGGCTCCTCCGGCAATGCCCGATCCCAGCCCCCGGTCGTGACGTGACCTCCAGCCCCTAGATCACGGACTCCCGGGCCGGATCATAGACGATGCTTACTGAAGAGGCGGAGATGCGCTCCACAAGGTCCCGGACTCCCTGCTCCTGCAGGAACTCAGATTCCGGCTTGGTCAAAGGCACGATCATCAACGGAAAAACAGGGTGGCCGGCCGCCGTCAGCCGGGAAACGATCCCCAGGTCCTCCTTGCGCAGGCCCGGACAGAACCACAGGAGCTGAAAACGATCACTGCCCAGCACCTGCGCGGCGTGTGACCCGAGCGACAGGGCGTCCCACCCCTTGAACGCGCGTCCCGTATTGAAAGGGTAATGGGCAAATTCGCGCAGCAGCTCCGCATAGAGAGGCGAATGAGCCGTGGCATAGAACACCAGCTCCATCCTGGCCATCTGCTCCCCCGCCATGCCTGGCTGCTCCTGCTTGCTCATGCCGCCGGTGACATACGTGACGAAGTTCCGCCCCTCCCGCGCATCAAACCGGTACACGGTATGGGAGCTGCGCTCTCCGGTATCGTGGGACACGCTGGCGATGGGACCGAAAATCTCCACGTAGAGCTCTTCTCGGCTCAGCCCGTCCGGATCCGGGGGCGGAACTTTGATACCGGGGCCCAAGATCTTGTTGATGAGGTCCATAGGAAAGGGTGGGGGATGAAAGGTGGCGTGCAAGTGGGAGACGATGGCCGGGCCAGGCGGATGTTTTGACAGTCGTCGCGGCCGTTGGCAAGCCGGGTCTTTTATGAGGCTTGCGTGATCGACTGACGAACGCATCAGCGCGGCACAGGCATTGCTGTGGCTGGCCTCTCATCGGAAAGTAATCACATTCATGCCTGAAATGGGCATGAGTCATCTGGTCAGGCAAGCCCAACGGGGCTTGTGTTCCGAAGCCCGGGGTTCGCCCGAGTCTCACGAAGGCTACCCTGGGTCTGGGCAATGCGGCGACAGCGCCAACCCACGGCATCGCCACCACCCGTTCTCCCTAGCAGCGCTCTCTCGGCGCGCTGCTGGCGTGTCTTGGGCTCTGAATCAAACTCACATCGGGTGCCAACGGACCATCATCCTTTGCGGCTGCCTGCAATGGCTTGTGGCAAAAACTGCTCAGCCTCCCGTGCGTTAGCAAGGCCAAAAAAACCGGCTTCCTGGCAGATGGTCCGGCCCTTTCTGCCCTGGACATACTCACGTTCAAAAACGAGGTCACCCCGCCCGCGGCTGTCCTCACGACGGACGACCGAAACAAGGCGCTCGCCAGTGAACGAGCGGACGGTGCGATGCCACGGGGCCCTGATGACAAGCGCCCTGCGGTCAGTGATGGCGTAGATGGTATGGCGAGCCTCCCACCAAACCCACAGTGGCGAAAGCAGCATTCTGGCGCCTGCGAGCACGAACATGCCTCCCCACACCAACGGGAACCAGGACGGCCAGGAATCGCCTGAGACCGAGTGGCGTGACGTCGAGCTTCCCTCGCTGGCTTTCCATGTCCAGAACACGGAAAAGGCGAAAAACGGAATGCCAAAAAAGAAGGTTTGCAGCGAGGCGCGAACCCGGCTGCCGGGCAGCGGGAGGCCCTGCCAGACAATGCGTTCGCCGGGAGCAAGTTCGCTTTCAAGGATCTGTGCGAGCTGCGGGGGCAAGAGAACAGCGTTCATGGGCGAAGACACGAAAGGGTGAGTTTCTGCAGCACCGTTTTCCAACCGGAAACTGGCAGACTTGAACCGGCGGACCTACACCGGCTTCTTCAGCACCGCCAGCCAGCGGTCCACGGACTTGCCTTGCGTTTCCAGCTCGCGGGAGGTGTCGTTGCGCTTGGAGAGGACGACTTCGGCGCCGAGCTTTTGCAGGGCTTCCAGGGCGAGCTGGTGCTCGCGGTCGAAGTAGCTGGTGATGACCAGCAGGCCGTCGTCATTGAGGCGGGCGAGGCCGGTGTCGAAGATCTTTTTCCACACCTCGGGGCCGTGCCAGTAGTTCTGGTGGCGGAGGAAGACCATGTCGAAAGCATCGCCGAGCTGCTTGTGCTGGGAGAGCTTGGTCGCATCCTCCAGCAGGAACTCAGCGCCGAGCTTTTCGGTGCGCTCGCGGGCCTGCAGGATTTCGCGGATGCGGATGTCGGCGCCGATGAGCTTGACCTTGTCGGCCTGGGCTTCGTCGCCCACCACCTTGATCAGGGTCTCGGCCTCATCGCAGCGGCCGCAGGCGAGGTCAAGGATGCGCCGCTCGGCTCCGGCCTTGTTCTTGAGGTGCGGGGTGACGTGGCCGCGCAAGAGGGCTTCGAGGCGGACCATGTCCTGGGCGATGTCGGGGGGGGGCATGGGGGCGGCGGCGGAAGTGAAAAGTGAAAAGTGGGAAGTGAAAAGTGAAAAGTGAAAAGTGGGAAGTGCGGAGTGCGGAGTGCGGAGTGCGGGACCGGAGCGAAGCGAAGGTAGCCAGCCGAAGGCTGCCCGAAGGGCGAGCGTAGCGAGGCAATGCGGAAGTATGAAGTGAATGGCGGGGTGGTGCAAGGGGATCGGGCGGCTGTGCACGGTTGGAAACACACGCAGCACGGGGTCTGCTGTAGCTGGCCTCTTGGAGGCCGGACCTGAACAGCTTGGCCAGCTCCACCGCCACGTTGGATACCGCTTGGGACAGGCCCTTGGGCTGCGAATCTCCGCCACGCCTCCGGGCTCAGAGAGCCCAGCTACAGTGGCCAGCGGCCTGCTGTGCACGGTTGGGAACGCACTCAGCACGGGGCCTTCTGTAGCTGGCCTCTGCGAGGCCGGACCTGAAGAGCTGGGCTATCTCCACCGCCACGTTGGGTACCGCTTGGAACGGGCCGTTGGGCTGCGAACCTGCGCCACGCCTCCGGGCTCATAGAGCCCAGCTACAGCAGGCGGGCCTCCGGGCTATAGCGGGCTTCCGGGCTCACAGTCCAGCTTCAGCCGCTGCCCTACGTGACTGGCTCGTCACCGTCCGCTTTCCGCCGAAGATTACCAATTGGTAACTGGTGATCCCAGCTTGAGCGTAAGATGATCTGCGCATGAACCACCTCTCCGATACCCGATCCCCCTTGTGGCGTTGCTGGACGGCCGTGATCATGGCGGCTGTGCCGGTCCTGGCGCAGCAGCCATCGGCGCAAAACTGGCAGCCTTTTGCCGGCTTCCCTGCGGGTGCGGGCCTGGTGGATGGCACGGGCAGGGCGGCCTTGTTCAGCAGCCCTGCCGGGGTGGCGCTGGATGCGGCGGGCAATGCCTATGTGGCGGACACGGGCAACAACGTGATCCGCAAGGTGACTCCGGATGGCGTGGTGACCACCTTCGCTGGAAGCCCCAGCGCGGCGGCGGGCACGGCGGACGGGCAGGGCCCGGCGGCGGCCTTCAATCATCCCCAGGGCATTGCCGCGGATGCGGACGGCACCCTGTACGTGGCGGACACGGGCAGCCACACGATCCGCAAGATCACAGCCGACGGCACGGTGAGCACGGTGGCAGGAACGCCGGGCGTTTCCGGCAGCGCGGACGGTGCGGGCGCGGTGGCTTCCTTCTTGAGCCCCTCGGGCGTGGCGGCGGGCGCGGCGGGAACGCTTTACGTGGCTGATACAGGCAATCACACTGTACGACAAATCATCAGCGGCACGGTGAGCACCCTGGCGGGTACGGCCGGCGTTTCCGGCAGCGCGGACGGCACGGGCGGGGCGGCTTCGTTCCTGAGCCCGCTGGGCGTGGCGGTGAACGCGGCGGGCACGGTGTTCGTGGCGGATACAGGCAATTACAC
>OUNM011126801.1_pt1 | contig 10229 bp, 5 predicted proteins | sample 1769961 | NCBI WGS metagenome assembly OUNM01 (sample SAMEA3914820, study PRJEB12502) | metagenome | biome: forest; material: soil | place: USA | collected 2012-03-12 | depth 0.3 m
CGACCACGGGCAGACCTTCGGCTTCATAGGTGCGCGTGGGAGTTGCGCCCCCGGTGCTGCCGCTATTCAGCGTATAGACCGTCACCCAATCGATCTGGATGTGTCCCGACGAGCTGTCCGGCGGATTGCCGCCCGAGGAGCCGCTTTGGAAGACCATGTGCATTTCCGTCGACGGGACCTGCGTCGTCGAAACCCCGATCACATGATCGTCCAGAATGAAGACCAGCTTGCCGGGACTCCACTCCGTCGTCGCCGTATGCCAGCCGGGATAAGTCGTTGTCGTCGCGAAGCTATCCTGGCCGCCTCCGGCATTGGCATAATGCGCATTTGCCGACATCGTCCCCGTGAGGCTGCCTTCCGGGAAATCGATCTCCCCCTGCGCCGGCCACGCGGGCGCGCTGCTGTTTTGCCACAGGAGCCAAACCCCGCCATAGCCGCTGACCGCATCCGACCGATACCGCACCGAGTAGCATCCGTAGGTGATGCCTCCATTCGGCAGCACCGGCAGGATCGCGGCCGACATGTGCTGACCATTTTCGGTATGCACATAGATATCGAGCAGGCCGCTCGCGATGGAAACTGTCTTCGATGGCATGCGATAGACATAGCCGCTCGTGTCCTTCCATCCATCCGGATATGCACTCCATTTCGACGACACCGCCGCGGGAAAGCTTCCCAGTGGGACATTTGTCGTAAAGTCGTCGGCAAAGACCTGATGCCAACCTTGGATGTCACCCACCGGCATATCCTGCCCGGAGGGCGATGTCGCCAACGCTGAGGCCGCGAGCGCTCCCAGCGCCATCACGCAGAGCAAGGCGCAGCGGGCCAGCGCGCCGATTGCGGCGCTCCGCGCAAATTTACGTGCGCTCCGCGCTGCGAAGCAGCGCACTGGAGTTTGGCCAATTTTCGATGCAAGACTGCGGACACAGCCGTGTTTCAGCGCCAACGGCGCGTCCCACACAAGCCTAGGCCGTAGTCCCGCGACTGCGGGACCTAAGATTACCGCATAAAAGCGGTCGCGCGCCAACGGCGCGTTCCAACCAAGTCCGCTAACGCTCCGCTTCAACGAATGATCGAATTCATTTAACCAAACAAGCCCTGGCTCGCAGCACGACTCTGGAGTTTGGCCAACTTCAGCCCGCGGCCGGTCGTCAGCGAAACCCCGAGGAGGGGCGGTTTTCAACCGCCCTGGCAGGTTGGTCCCGCGAAAGCGCGGGAAAGCGGACGTGCTTTGCTTGGCAGCGCGAGCGTCGATTACAGCGCCATGAAGAATCAGCGTGGCGGCATGGAGCCGGGCGGAGAGAGACGAGGGGATCATGTGGTTTGTTTGGGGAAAACAGCCGAGGTTTAAAGCCCGCTTCTCAGGCAAGCCGAGGCCGCGGACGGAAACCAGCGTGGCCGGCCGCCCCCTTCGTGCCAATTGACATTGTGTCGCGAACTTGACACTTCATGCGCTTTGTCCATTCCCACGCAGCCCACGGCTTTCGCGCCAGAATCGGTTCGCCGCTGCCGCCTCGCCTCACTCGCACTCCTCCGAGATTCCGCCACCGAGGGATAACTAGTTTGGGTTATGGACACATCCCACGCCACCACCCTAAATCCAAACCCTCCCTGCGCGCGTCCTCGCGTCCCGCTCCCCGTCCTCCGTCTTGCCCATTCGCTCTCCTCCCATGAAACTCCCCTCTCGCTCCGTTCTTGCCGCCACCCTCCTCTTCGGCCCGGCTCTCGCAAACCTTTCCGCGGCTCCGGTCACCGGTTGGACCGCCGGCAACGGCCTCATTTCCAATGCCTCGACCAATGCCCCGACCCTCGGCAATGGCTCCGCCAATTCGGCGACCACGATCATGTACGCCAATTTCCCCGCGATCACGCTCTCCCAGATCGGTGATCAGATCGTCCTCAGCGGCTCGATGCAGGTCACCGGCTCGGCGGGCAATCAAGCGCTCGGGATCCGCTTCGGCCTCTTCAATCGCAATGGCAATACCACCACCCCCTACGGCTGGCTCGGCTACACCGCCATGACACCCACGGCGCCCGGCGCCTATATGTACGAGCGCAATGGCGTGAACAATGGCGTCAATGATTTCGGCTCCAGCAATGCCGCGGTCTCTTCCCCGCTCGCCGCCAGCGAACAGACCCTCGAGGGAGCCTTGGGCGACGGCACGTACGCTTTCAACGAGACGATCAGCCTCGTGGCCACGGGCGAAGTCCGCGTCGCCTTTTCCGTCACCGGCACGACCGGCGGCGCCGGCTACACCTGCGCCGGCAATATCGTGGACGTTTCGCCCATGGCTGGCCATGCCACCGTCTTCAATGCCACGGGTTTCGCCCTTGCCGGAGGCTATGCACCCGACAAAATCGTCTTCTCCGGCATCCAGGCCAGTTTTGCGCATGTCGCCAATCTCCCGCCGCCGATGTTCTTCGGCGACACCAGCCGCCTCGGGCTCTCCCGGCCCTTTGCCAAGGATCCCTCGGTCGTCCAATTCCTCGGGAAGTACTGGATGTACTACTCCGTCCCTCCGGGCGCCGGATTTTCCGGCTGGGGTCTCGGCATCGCCCAGAGCACCGACCTCCTGAACTGGGTCGTGGTCGGTCACATCAATGAAAATGTCACCTATCCGGAGGAGTCCGGCGGCATGGCCGCGCCCTGTGCCAAGATCATCAATAACAAGATCCATCTCTACTATCAATCCTATCCCGGCAACCCGGCCAAGATCCTGCATGCCTGGTCCACCGACGGCCTCACTTTCACCCGCGACCCGGGCAATCCCATGTTCGCCGCGCCCGCCAATGCCTGGAGCAATGGCCGGGCGATCGATGCGGAAGTGTTTCCCTTCAATAGCCGCCTCTACCTCGCCTACGCCTCGCGCAATGCGCAAAACTATCCGACCGGCGGCGCCGCCGCGGGCACGATTCAATTGCTCGGCGTCGCCTTCACCAGTCTCCAGACAAACTCCGACTATCCGCGCGCCCTCTGGACGAATTACAACAATACCGCCTCCATCCTGCAGCCCAATGCCAGCACGTGGGAAAAGACCTGCATCGAGGCCCCCTCCGTCATCCTGCAAAGCAGCAAACTCTACATGTTCTACGCCGGCGCCTTTAACAACTCCCCCCAACAGATCGGCGTGGCGACGAGCACCGACGCCGTCACCTGGACCCGCCTGCCGGCCTTGAATGGCCAGCCCTTTCTCGCCAATGGCGCCGCCGGCCACTGGAACTCCTCGGAATCCGGGCACCCGGGCATTTTCCAGGATTCCAATGGACAAACGTATCTCTTCTTCCAGGGCAACAACGACAACGGCAATACCTGGCATCTGTCCAAAAAGCGGCTCACCTGGGATGCCAACGGACCGCACATCGATCCGACGTTCGAAAACTGAGCGGGGCGCGTTCCTATCTTCGAGCGGGCTAGGCACGATCCTCATGCCTGGAGCTGGAGTTTGGCCAATTTTCGCCTCACAATGCACCAAGCAATCTCGCCAAGAATGGCAAGTCCGCGTGCAAATGCCGCGAGGTTTTGAAGTGCGCGCGGTTCTGCGCCGCTTTCGGAGAGGGCCGGTTGAGAAAATTCAAGCCAGCCGAACTCCCACTCAACGAGACTTCGCCTTCACGCCGAGGGGAGAAAGCACCGTGTAGTAAAGGTCCACCGAGACTTACTACACCTGGGTAAAACGCCGAAAGGCTCGTTCCGCGTAGTTGCTTTCCTGCCGAGTGCTGAATCAAATCGTAAGCGTGCAGAACTCGTCCAATTTGCACCTGACTCGAACGCCCATTCCGAAAGCGGCGCAGAACCGCACGCACTCCAAAACCTTGCGGTCTTACACCCTGAATTGTTGGACAGACAGCGCAGGGCGGGATTTATGGCGCCAGGCGACAATCGGCCAAACCTCCGCGTCCAAAATGATCCTCATGCCTCGAAATCACGCGCCAAACGTAGAAAGTCCTCGGCATCACCCCGCTGCACAGAGGGAAACATATCGAGAAATTCGTCGAGAGAAAAGCCGTCGTCCAAATAGTCGAGGAGCGATTGCGCAGGGACCCGGGAGCCGCGAAAAACGAGAGCGCCACCCATGAGTTCGGGGTTCGAGTGAACCGGACTGTGACCGAGCTTCAACACGGTGTAAGGGTTATCTTACGGAGACCCACATCAACGATTCTCTCTGCATTCGTTTAAAGGCATTGCGGCCGGGCGAAAGGCAATCCTCACGCAGGTGTTGGCGTAAGAAAAGATCCCGGTTGGCTACCCAAAATCTCCGACTTGCCCGCCCTCAAACGCGGCTTATGATTGCACCGGTCACCACCCATGAAAACGCTCACCGCCCTTGTCGCCTCCTTCACAGCGGCCGCTGTCTTGGTTACTGGCGCTCACGCCGCGCCTGCCATGCCGTTCCCTTCGGAGCGGCTTTCTCCCTTCTTGTCGGCCAATCTCAATACCATCACCGCCCCCTTCGGCGGGCCCGGCTTTGGGAACGCCCAGACGATCATCGATATGCACGAGGCCTTTGCCGATCAGATGGCGCAAGCGACGCCCATGGCAAAGCCCATGTACCAGGCGGCCATGAACGTCTGTGAGCAAATCGCCGGCGCCATGCAGGAAAGAGAAAACGCCGTGGCCATGCTCTCTGGTTCGATGTCGGTCCACGGCGGCTCGGACCTGGGAGCCACCCGTAAAGTAAATGTCAATGACTGGCACGATTGGCTCGAACAGCAGCGCGAAAAACGGGAGAACAAGGACCGTAAAAAGACCGCCGCCAAAACCGATGCTTTCATGACCTCCGCCCAGCAGGTGCAATGGAAACAGCGCTCGCTGCAGTTGCGACAGATTATCGAAGCAAGCTACGCCCGCGAACGCCAGGCAGAACGCGCCGTGCTGACCCAACTCGCAGCCGCAACTCCACCGCCGGCCCCCGCACCCACAGCTTCCGCTGCGTCCCCTGCCCCGCAGCCAGCCACGGCAGCCGCTCCCGCTGCGCCCAAGGAAAACGCGCCCCAGGCGCCATCTGCCGCCGCCTTTACCGACAAGGATTTCTACGCCTACATCTGCAAATACGTTTGGGCTTGGAAACCGAAAGGGAAGGGCCAGCAGACCATTTGGTTCGATCCCAGCGGCACCGCTTCGAGCGACAACTGGAGCGGCAACTTTGTCGTGACCAGCCTTCGCTCCATCGCCGTCTACCGCGGGAAAACAAAAGCCGTGCTCAACTTCGCTCCAGATTATTCGAGCTACACGGGAACCGAATTCGACGGCAAGACTTTCATAGCGGGCTATATTGTGCGCTAGCGTCTTGAGATAGAGAGCCGGCGTGGGCCAATCGTGCGGCAAAGATTACTCCTCTCGTTCCCAAAGTTAGCGAAGCGCTTTGGGAACGCCGCCTCTCTCCGAAACTCTGTTTCCCCCGAAACCTTCACCGCCACGCCTCGCGCCGCATCACCGGCAGACCACCCCTTCCCGGCCATGACTCACCTGTTCAGACGGTCCATCGCTTCGTGCGCACTTCTGGCGGCCCTTATCCACCCGGGCCTTTTGCTGCAAGCCGCCGATGTCAGCACGGTTTTGCCAGGGACATTCTGGAGTTGGAGCAATCCCAAGGGCCCTCCGGCGGCGCAGAAAGCCGAGCTCCTGTTCCAGGCCGATGGATCCCTGATGGCAACCCAGCAAAATGGAGTGGTGTCGTTATTCAAGTGGCGGGCCGAGGATGCGCATACGATCCTTTTTGGGCCGAAGCAAAAGGAACGCCGCCTCGTCTTCAATGACGACGTGACTTCATTCACGGGAACGGAACTCTGGAACGGCAATGACAGCCTCAACGGCGCCCGCAAAGCCCCTCCGACCCCACCCGGTCAACTCACGCCGCCGACGGCCCCCACGCTAAAGGCGCCGGAGCCCGTTCGCGAGGCAGATCCGGTCGAAGGACGGTGGGAGTTTAACAAAAAGGTCCGAGTCCTGGGGAGGGGGGGAGCGGTCACAGACGACACTGGCAGGCTGGTCGCGAGCTGGAACCGCACGAAATCCGGCGCTGCGCCGGAGTACGAGATCAAGTTTCCGACCGGGAACGTGCAAAAAGTGGCGCTCGAGAACGGCGGCCTGGCCTTGCAGGGGCGGAACAGCGTAGGGAATCCGATCCTGGGCAAACGCCTGTCGCCGCTGCCCGCCTCTCTGGTCGCCGCGAATCAGGCTCAGGAAAAGAAGGCAGCGCCACCGGCCCCAGCGGCGCCCTCCGCGCCGGCGGCTCCCCGCGTCAACGTTCCTCAGGGGCCGGAGCCTTCGCCTGATTTTGTCCGGCTCTTGACCAGCGTCAACGATCCTTGGCTGACCGCGCCCGGCCCGGCGCCGCGTTTAGTGGAACACATGCCGATCGCGGCGGCTTTCGCCCGCCTCGGAAATTTCGACGGAGGAGGAGATGACGCTTTGCGCGAAGTGGTCGGGAAGCTGCGGGCGGCGGCTTCGACCAAAGCCACGCTCGATGGACTGAAGAACGGCGTGGAGCACGCCGCGGACAATGCGCTGGATGCTTCCCGCTACAATACGACCACCTTTACGAGCATCAGCGGTTCCGGGCAGATGACCGGCTCTCGCACGGAGCAGACGGGCACAGACGTCAACGACGTGCTCGGCTGGATGCTGGCGCGGGGTTTGGCGGCGGCCAGCGGCGCCTACGGCAGCGAGAACGCTCTTGAGGCGCTCTATAACGCGACCTTCACGCTGGCTGGCGCGGCCCCGCGGATGTACCGCGTGGATCGCACGGAATCGAAAATGATCGCCACCTCGATCACCCGTCAGTCCATCGCCTTTACGAACACCAGCGGCCACGACCTTACGGATCTGACTCTGTATGTGCAGATGGTGCATTTCTCCACCGCTCCCGAGCCCTTTGCCTATCGGCTGATGTATGTGCCCCTGCTGAAAGCGGGAGACCGGATTTATGTCTCCCCGGAAGTCTCCGCGAACTATCCGCTCGACGCGGATCAACGGAAGAAACTCGTTCGCCCCATGGATGCGCGCACCGCAGCAAACGCCGAGGAAGAATGGCTCCTCGGCAGCGGAGGCATCGTCGAGACGCGAGTCAGCGTTTGGTCGAGAGAAGCGGTGCAAAACCACTCCAGCGAATGGCTTTCCGATGTCGCCTCGAAGGCCGCGAGCTACGAAATGCGCGCCGTGCATCGCGTCATGGATAAGTCCGGCTCCCGGCCCCTCCCAAAGGTCGTGGCCGCGTACCGAACCTTCGTCGAGGAGGGCAGTCGCCGCGTCGTCGCCCTCGCCCGGGCGGATCGCGCGCTCACGGATGATGCCCAGGGCATTTTGAAAGATGTGGATGGGGCCATGCAACGCAGCCGCGATCGGGTCGCAGACCACTTGCGCGCAGCCGTGGAGGGCCGGCGCGAAGGCCGCTTCACCCTCGATGACCAGGCCCCCCGCTCGAGAGACGAATGGCAGGAGGTGAAGAACCGCAACGGAGAGGGCCGGACCGCACTGGAGATCTCAGTCATTCCGCAACGCAACAATCTGCTCGTGGCCTACGTTTACGATCCCGATCACGCGGATCAACGCCGGATGTTTGTCGGCTCGGCCCCCTCTCTGGATGAGGCGAAAAAGAGTGTTACTCTGCGCCTGGCCAGCGATCGGGACAAAGCCGATTTGGAAAGGGCAAAGTCAGGATTGCCGCCGGAGGCGCCCTCCTCGAGTTGGGCCGAAGATTTCAAGAAGATGGCCGAACGCAAGCGCGACGCGGTTCCCAAGGGCGGACCGCCGCCTCCCGGCTCCCTGGGCCCGGACAAGGAAAACTTCAACGTCTGTGTCGATCGGCTGAAACTGGACTTCGAAGACGACAAGATCAGCGGCGAAGGCACAGCGCGGAATTACCGCTTTCATCTGAACTTTCCGCGCTAGCCTGGAGCCAGCGCGAAACCGACGCTGCCCCCCTCTCGTTGCCCCCCTCTCGTTCCCAAAGTCTTACACCTCTCGTTCCCAAAGTTAGCGAAGCGCTTTGGGAACGCAGCCCCTCCCCGAAACTCCGTTTCCCCTGAAACCTTCACCGCCACGCCTCGCATTGAATCACCGGCAGACTACCCTCCAGCCACGCATGCGCAGAGCTATACCGCCAGTGCTCGGGAGCATTCACCCAGCCTCGCCGCACCGGGTTCGCATGGATATAGTCAATCTTCTGTTGCATCATCTCGTCCGAATAAATCGCCTGCGGATGATACCCCTCCTGCCACACTTGAAAAACGCTGGCTGTCTTGTGATCCGCCTTGCCCGCCTGCAAGAGGTCGAGCAGCCAATCGCGCCGCTCCACTGCAAGTTGCGCCAGCAGCTTGCCGGCAGTGAACTTCTTCAGGTCGGCCATCACCCGCGGCAACTGCGGCGACTGTACGACCGCATGGAAATGATTCTCCAATATCACCCATGCGTAGATCTTCAGTCCTTTCTCCCGCTGGCAGTAGTCGAGGGATCCCGCCAGGATATCGCGGCACGCCGCGGACTGAAGGGCCGGTAGCCAATCGACAATGGTTGAAGTGACGAAGTATGCCCGTTCAGTCTCTCGCGTGTAATACCGGCTGCGCATCGCCCCACGTTGGCGGAGAAGAAACGGAGTTTCAAGACCGTTCCCAAAGTCTTACTCCTCTCGTTCCCAAAGTTAGCGAAGCGCTTTGGGAACGCCGACACAGTCTTGAAACTCCGTTTCTTCTCTGTCAACGTGGAATGACGCGCCGCCGGTAATCCAACGCGAGAGACTGACCGGGAAGCGGCCGCATTCACCGGAATCGGAAATCTTAATCAAGGACCACAGGCGTTTCAAACGGCCATCCCGTGGGCAGTAATATGCCGAGAGGATTGGCGGATGGCGTGGGCGAAGCAGGAGAATCAAATGGACCTCGTGAGCAAACCTTCTCGGCATCTCTCGTAAAACTCTCCACGGACGCAATCGGCCGCCGCGGCTACGATACGGATCTGCTGCAGAAAAGCTTTGGGCTCACGTTTACGTACGCTCTCTCATCTGGATCCAGGAACGCTATCGATGAAAATCGATGAAATCACGCGATCCCCTTCGCCTTTTCGTTTTCGAGTTGCTTTGCGATGACAGATCAGAAGGATTTCCCCCGTCAGGGTGCAACCCTGATGATCCTAAATGCATCAACTCGACGCCTCTCTTCCTACGGCTCAGCGCCGGCTTCCCCTTATCCAGACGATCCGGGAGAATGGGGCGGTGCTCGGAGGGTTTTTGGAAGTCATGTGGGCCGCGGTGCTCTTGAATCTAATTCCGACTCTTCATCTGGAGCGCTTCGGCATTCGACCCCGGACCATGAGCGGTTTGGCGGGGATCCTTATCGCGCCCTTCCTGCATGCGGGATTCACCCATTTATTGGCGAATTCACTGCCCTTTTTGTTCCTCGGCGGAATCGTCCTCTTGGGCGGGCGCGGCGTTTTCTGGAGCGTCACGTGCTTCGTCATAGTCGTCGGTGGCTTTGGCGTGTGGCTCGTCGCGCCGAGTTACACCGTTCACCTCGGCGCAAGTGGTCTGATCTTCGGGTATCTGGGATTTATCCTCGCCCGCGGCATCTTTGAGCGCTCAGCCATCTGGATCCTCATCAGCTTCGCGATTTTCGCGCTCTATGGAGGAATACTCTTCGGCCTTCTGCCCCATGCCGGTGTTTCCTGGCAGGGACACTTATTCGGCTTCCTGGCGGGAATTGTCTCGGCGCGAATTCTCTTCTCGGGAGTGAAAAAGTTGCTGCGTTAGTAACGCAGAAACGGACGTCAGGCGACAAACTTTGGCAATATAGATGTTATTTGAAAGTTTCCGCCAAAATTCGTCCTAGACACCCTCGCCAGACCCCGTTCTGCTTTCTAAATCGCGTCGAACCGATCCCTACGATCCAAGACGTGGTAGATTGCTCCAGGAATTCAATGCGGGTTCTCCGCGCCTTTACCGCAAAATTCTCGATCCTTTCCAGCCTGGATTCAATATTCTAGACCAGACCCCTTGCTATTGATTCGCTATGCGAAGACAGCCGGATTTGCGGAATCCGCGTGCAGTATTTTCAGGATCAAAGACCGAGCGCCTGAACAAGAAGATGAGAGACCCTTGGCGTGTCGTCTTCCGACTTGGTAGGTCTGCAAATTCGTAGAAAATATCCCGTGATTGGGTTCGATTCTTGCTTTCCGTCCTCCGAGGAATTTCCTCAACTGTAAATCGTAGAAACAGCTCAAGGCCACGACGCTAATC
>OUNM010413767.1_pt1 | contig 10219 bp, 10 predicted proteins | sample 1769961 | NCBI WGS metagenome assembly OUNM01 (sample SAMEA3914820, study PRJEB12502) | metagenome | biome: forest; material: soil | place: USA | collected 2012-03-12 | depth 0.3 m
CCGTGTGACATGGCCGGTTGGCGTTGGTCCGGAGCATCGATTCCGGGAGACGCGAGTGGTCCGCGGAAGATGTGGACCGGGATGGACTAATGCCGGTGTCGCCGGCCGCGGGGCCGGTCGTGCCACGTTGAGGAGAAGCTGCTTCCCAGTAGCCGCCGGAATTGGTTGGGCATCAGGCCCGGAATAGAGGTCGCGCCTTAGTTGTATTGGGCAGCGGTCCGTTGGATGGCGGGGCTTCCTGGGCCGGATTTCGGGTCGGACGCAGCGGCACCGGGGCCGGGGCCGTGAATGGCCGGAGCAGAAGCCCCGTGTTCGGGCCCGTGCTCGGGTGTCAAACGCCGTCACAACGTTGTTCCTCGCTGTCTTGCGCCGAAATATTCTCCGTATCATGGAAGCCCGGAACTCGGCACCGAAACGGGAGATATTGTTGTTGTGTCCGTTCGGGGCTTTGGAGTACGGGCGGGTGTTGTCGGACTCGCCGCCGGGAGGTTGTCGGCCGTGAACTAACCCTTTATCCCATACAGGGAAAAAGAACAGTCAACGACGACAAGCCCTCCAAAAGTCAAGACAAATCAGCAAAAGAGAGAGAATGCCCAATAACAGGATTGAACTGTTGACCTTCGCATACCATATACGGGTGGAACCGGTATTAGTACGACGCTCTAACCAGCTGAGCTAATCGGGCTTTGGTTGTTGGATGGTGGAGGTTGTCGAAAGTTGGGCCCAACAGTGTGGAGTGGGGGTGAACTGTCGGTTGGTGATTTCTTTGGCGGTGGGGTTCGGGTGTTGTGGCGTCTGGAGGAGGTGGGTATGGCCCCTCGGCCCATGGGTGACGGGTGTGGAGATGGGAGACGGTAGTGATGGGGAACGGTGGAGATGGTAACGGTGGAGATGGTAACGGTGGAGATGGTAGAAGAGAGAGAGAGAAAGAGAGTGATGTAGACCAAAAATGCCGTAAAGTGTGCTCAAACGCTAAGTCCTCCTCCATGAACGCCGTAAAATGCCTGTCCGGCCACGACCGCCGGGCCGGCCGTCCCAAGCCATAGAAAAGCCAAGCAGAATCCACCCAAAATCCCCCCAGGAGTCTCACTTCAGAATCACAATCAACAACACCAGCACAATAATCAGCACCACAATCGCCAGCATCTGCCTCCCATCCCCGCTCGACGCGCCCCGCGCGATCCGCCCGACCTGCCGCCGCGCCCGCGCCAGGGTGCTGGCCTGGCGGTCGGCGGCCTGCTCGCTCTCGTCCAGCAGCACGACCTGGCTGTCGAGCTCGTCGCCGATCTGCATCGACAGCTCGCGCTGGCGGGCGATGGACGCGCCCAGCGCGTCGAGCTGCGCGTCCTGGTCCGACAGGATCTGCTGGTGGTAGGCGTGGATTTGCGTGTTGGACAGGTCCGAGGTCGCGATGTGGTCGCGGTAGCCGGCCGTGTCGTCGTCCGCGGCCGGGTCGTCGCGGTAGGGGAAGAGGGGGTTGTTGCTGGCGCTGCTGGAGCGGGCGGTTTGGGATTCGAGGTCGGTGGAGGGGGAGGAGAAGCGGACGGCTTTCTTGGGGGCGGGCTGGGACTCGGTGTGGGAGGACTGGGCGTGGGCAAAGTCGGCTGCTAGGGAGGGGTCGTTGGGGTGGGTGAGCGTTGAGGCGGTGGCTGTTGAAGCGTGGCCGTGGAACTGCGAGGAGAGGTCGGCGTGTTGCTTGCGCAGGGACTCGAGGGTGTCGCCGAGGCTGGAGGCTTTGCTGAGGGGTTGTTAGGGCTGGGGGTTCGTTGCGGCATGATACGAGACGACGGAGGGCATACGCTTCATCGCCTGCTTCTTGCAGCCGCTGCTGCTCCTTCTCGAGCAATTCTAGGCCCTCGCGGAACTGGTCGAGCGAGCGCGAGATGTGGCCGTCCTGGGAATCCCGCCTGAGGTTGAGCGTCTTTGCGCGCTTCTGTTCGAGCAGCGACAGCTTGATGTGGTCGGCGAGGAGGAGGAGTGCGTTGGGGTTCGACATGGTGCCGGTGGGAGGGTGCGCCGAGGGAAGGACTGGAGTCAGCCGGAAGCGACGGGCAAATGGATGGTGATGGTGGACAATCTGGTGTTTCGGTTGGCTGACAAGGGACAAGGGATGGTGATGCAGGGCAGTCGCACGGCGGTGCAGGGCGGGTGCAGTGCAGTTGCAGGTTCTCGGCGAATACCGCTCGGGGTTTGGCCTCTGCAGCGCATTACGTCGACTGCTTGGCGGTTTCTTGGCGGCTTCCAGGCTCCGAGCAATCCAGCGACCGTTGGGCTGGTCTGTGCGCACGATCCACCACCATTTGGGTCCTCCAATCCGAATCCGACCGAGATCTCGACGCGACGTCCTACAAAATAAGCGACCATCCCACCGTCTCGGCCGTCGCTTTCTTGTAGCACTTATCCTCCTGTCTTCCCGTCGCCAGCAAGAGTCGCGCTGTCAGCAATACTTGTTGATACGGCAGAGACAGCGGCGATGCCGGACGATGCCATCATGACCGAGGCTCCTGTCCTCGGCGAGAACGCGCTCGGAGAACACCATCACCACGACAACGGCGACAACGACGGCAACTCGGCCGCCGCCGCGTCCTTGTCTGGACCATCCCCTCAGCCTCTGGCCGCCACCTTCCCCAAGAAACGCCGTGGCCGTCCTCCTGGTCGGCCCAACACCACGGTCCGCGACTCTGACTATGGAGACAACCAGTTGGTCCAGACGTGGAACGCCGCCAAATACGACTGGGCCGTGCCCGTCGTGGCCATCGCCATTCGCGACGCTCTGAACGAGAAGAACCTGATCCATGAGACCCAGCGCGCCATCCTCCGCATGCCCAGCCGCGAGACTCTCCTCTTTGTCCAGGGCTGGATTACCGCCAAGCACATTGCTTCTCAGCGCCCAAGTTACGTCAACGGGTTGCTGGTCCACTCTCGCGGCCACGACGCCCCGGTGTCGTGTGTCCAATGCGCGGAGAAGCGAGCTAAGAACGCCCTGGGTCCGTTTCTAACATGCCGCGTGTTGCCGGGAAGCTACCACAACAGCTGCTCCAACTGCAAGTGGTTCGACAACACCTCGACCTGCTCGCTTTATACCGGCCCAAAACCAAACCGCAAACGCAAGGCCAAGGAGGACCTTCCGCCACCGCCGGCCCCAGGTGTCCACCCGGACTCAAACGCGGATGGCTCCAATGGCCACCCTCAGCTTCAGCAACCCGAAGCAGACATGACGATAATGACAGACCCGGCGCTCACAGACCCGGCTCTCAGCAACCCATCCGCTCACTCACATCATCACACCGACGTCCCGGGATCCCATATGCCGCACGCTCCCAGTCAACACCACTCCCTTTCAGAGTCACACTTTGTTTTGCATAAATCTGGGCAAGGGGATGATGTGCAAGAAGGCGACGAGGATGGTGACGGAGAGTAGGTACAGGAGGATTAATCCACGTTTTTGCCTCGCTAACTTGCCTAGCAGTTTTGTTGACTCCCAGCTGGCCGCTCAATTGCTGCCCGAGATCCAGCGACAGGACGCTTAGGCAAGCCAAAAGTCCGTCCCGGGGGTTACTGTCCCTTTTTTTGGGCTGCTGTGAGCCATGGGCCACTGTTTTCTGTTTTGTAATTTTGCCATGCCTAGCAACAGTATGTGGGCGCTGTCGTGTCCTAGCAGGTTATGGCACTGGGTGTCGGGATTCTGTACTTGCATGAGTTTCGGGTGACTACACAACTGATGTCTGGGCTTTTATATGTTACACGCAGTGAGTTGACTGCCCGGTCAGAAACGATATCAATTCAAGGCTGCTGGTATTCTACAGCATCTCATCGAGTTTCCATCGGCCCAATGGCCTTCACACGACTGACGTTTCCAAGTTACGGCAACTCTCCAGTATCTGCTTATTTCCAAAGAGGCACCTTCCCGTTCTTCAACGCGCCACCCGCAGCGTGACCCCCTCCTACCGTCGGACTCCTCGACAACCTGTTCTCTCCGTTCTTAATCAAGAACTGCGCCAGCAGAATCTCGTCATTACTCCGGACGCCAACGTTCGGAATGCCAAAGAACTTGGCTACGATGGCATCGTAGCCGATGCTCATCTCAAAGTAACCCCGGTAGTACAGATCCTGCCACTGCAACTCCGGGTTCTTCTTGACCAGCCACTGGGACAGCCCGTTGGCAATCAGCTTGGGCATGGCGGCGCCCAACGGGCTGGTGCTCGACACGGCCGTGCCCGCTAGCTCGACTCCAAACGCGCCCTCACCGGTATCTTCGTTGTAGGCCCGCTTGCCCAGCCACGCCAGATCCGACACCCACGCGGCATGCGAATCCCCCGACAGCATGACGGTGTTGTTGATCTTCCCATCCGCCAGGTGTTGATACACTCGGTCCCGATTCGCAAGGTACCCATCCCACTGGTCGCGGTTAAACGGTATGTCGCTCAGAATCCCCAGCGTCATCCTGCTGAAGATGACCTGATTCCCCACGAGCCTCCAGGCAGCGCCTCTGTTGGATGACTCTCTCAGTTGCCCATAGAACCACTCTTCCTGATTAAACCCCATCATCGTCCTGTTCTGCAAGTCCACCAGCTTCTCCACCTGGGCGCTGTTCCCTCCAATACCTGCGAGCCCATTCAGCACCGTCAGGTCACGGTTATACTGCCTGGTATCCAGCATGACCAGGTCCATCAGCGTGCCAAACGAGAACGACCGCCAGATGCGCAGGCTGTCGTCCATCTCCACCTGCCGGATCGGCATCCACTCAAAGTACGCGCGCACGGCGGCCTGCTTCCGCTTGCGGAAGACCTCGCCGTCCGAGTCGGTGCTGCCGTTGCGCCACGAGTTGTCGGCCACCTCGTGGTCGTCCCACACGGGGATCCAGGCGAACCGGGCGTGCGACGCGAGCAGGTCCGGGTCGGTGCGGTATGAGCCCAGGCGCGTGCGGTAGTCGAACAGCGTGTACGTTTCCCGGTCCGGCTGCGGGTTGCGGTTGGGGTACGACGAGTCGGGCTTGTACTCGTAGATGTAGTCGCCGAGGTGGAGGACGTAGTCGACTGAGTCCTTGTGCACGGGGTTGGCGTAGGCGTTGAAGAAGCCCTCGGCTGGGCACGGGTTAGTGGTGGGAGTAAAGGGGGTATTAGGGAGAGGGGCGGCATACGGAAGTTGGAGCAGGAGTAGACGGCCAGGTTGATGTTTCGGGGGACTTGTTGGGTCTTGGAGGGGATGGTCTTGGTTTGACCGACTGGGCTGGTTTTGGTGGAGTTGCAGACGTTAAATTGGTAGTAGTACGTGGTGAAAGACTGGAGGTTGGCGGCCTCGAACTGTGGGTGAACATCCAAATTAGCTTTCCAGTGTCTTGTCACTCACTCAGCTTGGCCGAGGTTCACCTTCACTGTATAGTCTACATCACTGGTGGTGTAGGCTTGTCCCCGGTCTACGACATTGGCCAAGGCCAAGTCCGTGGCAATCCTGAAGTCGACACACGCTGCCTTGCTCGACGGCTGCGCTCCCTCCAAGTCGCCGTAGATGGGCACCACACCCTCAGGCACCAGGTCGGACGCAACACTCCCGGCTGTGGGGGCCAGACGCGTCCAGAGAACGACTGAGTCGGCATAGGGGTCGCCCGACGCAACGCCGTGGGTGAAGTTGACCTCGGCGGCGGTGAAAATCTCACCCGTCTGCCGCTTCGAGACATGGACTAGTGGCACGGCAAGGCTGGGATGGCGTCGCGAAGGACTGCTGTAGGCGAGGTTCCTGTCGAAAGCGGCCTCAACGACCAAGCTGGCGGCAAGGACCCCGAGTGCCAGACGGTAAGCCATGGCTGCTGAGGCTCGAGGCTTGGGGATTGTGGGGGGTGCAGAGCGGCAGAACCACCCGCTGACGTCGGCCTGCCGTCCATCTTTTATGTCCAGGGTGTTTAAGAAAGAGAAGCAAACCTCGTCTCCGGCCTTCACCTGCTAATTGAGGTTCGTTACCGTTGAGCCTCGGGTCACAATCATGCGGGTTAATTACTCCTGAATTGGGGCCCTTGGCGACTTCCACGTGGAAATGGACGGGCCAATCGCCGAGTCCAGATCACCAACATGCTAGGCGATCGACCCTGGGGTTCACCGAGTGGAGCGGCGGGACCCTGCCGTCGCGTGCGGACAATACCACCTACCGAACCCGGACTCGGTCAAGCCGGGGTTAAGACCGTGCGGTGGCATCCAAGTCGAACCGCGATCCACCCTCGTCCTTAACGAGCTTGATCTACCGACGACAATGAGTTCAAGCAGTGTAACTTGGCCGACTCAGGCAGGCAAAGGAAGTGGCATTGATTGGGCCCCCGATGAGTCCAGGCCAGAGCACATGGAATACGAGCGGATGCCCGTGATGCTGTCCTGAGCGAGTCGGCAACAAGACGAGACTGAACAACCCCACAAGAATGGCATAAAGCCCCCTCAACAAGGGGCAGGATAATCGATAATGATATTGGGATCAATCCGACGCGCAAAGGATTGTCCTACCCGTGTCGTTGACCACGTCATCCCCCTTGCGGCCCCAGCCTTATTGCAACTACACTTCCTGACAGGTATGACGGCATTGTAGCATCCGCTACTGGCGCTGTCACTGAGAGTCTTCGCCGTCGGTCTCTATTGCCATTGTCTTTGCCATCGACCGTGTTGTTGTCCATGCCACGAACATTGCACTCTTGCGCGCATGGCTCCGGCTCACCCGGATTGGGTGAGCCGGGAAACCAGTCAAGCTAGACATGTGCTGCACTGACCTTTGGCCCTTTGGTTCCCCTTAGCTGTTACTACCCGAAATTCTTCCGTTGCCGGCCGGTTACCAACAGTCGGTATACGCGTACCTTGGGTCATCATCCAAGATCGGGAATCGGAATCTTTTAGGACACCACCCGCCGTCAGATGTTTGGGGGCATGGAACATGGTTCTCAGTGGCGGTCTCGCTCCGGTGGTCGTGCAGTCACCAACAAACAGAAAAGGAACGGGAATTCTGTTGAGATATTCTTCTTATTTTTTGGCCCTCCAACTATTACGTCAAACGACGTCTACAGTCCTCAGATACCAGTGTGCAACTCGCTGGTACCAGGCATTAGTTTATTCTCAAATTGTCAAGCTTTTTGCACTTCAGAGCTCGCACCTGAGAGCAATCCCAGAGCGAGACCCAAAAACCATTGATCACAACCACAAATTTCGCTTGGATTTCCAGGCTCTTTCCTGCCCGCTCTCTCTTCCCGTTGCTCTCTCTCTCAATTTCTGCGGTTCTGCGGTTTCTGCAATTTCTGGACCCCCACACACCTTTCTCTCTTTCTCTCTTCTTCCTGCCTCTTCTCCATCGCGACACCGGGGCCACCTGCCAACCTACCACCGACCGACTTCTGCACCAGTCTCACAATCAATCCCTTTGAATCAAACTCGACGCGACAACAGCCGCAACGCAATGATGGCCGACCCTCCTCCTCTTCCGCCTCTTCTCGCCCTGCCGGCCGAAATGCAGCTAGCCATCTGCGACGCACTGGTCGCATGCCACGCCGACATAGCAACACCAGAGGAGACCGATGACTGCACGCCGGCGTGGGACCCGGCCGACGACCCAGAGCAACCTGACGTCTCGGACCAGACGTGGGAAAGCACACTGGAAAACTACGTCGCGCTCGGAAACCTCGCGCGCACCTGCAGGCACTTCTACCGTCTCACCATCCCAATGCTCTACGAGCGCGTCAAAGTCTCGATCTACCGCCCGGTCGCTTTCGTCCAGCTCGTTCGACACTTCTCCCGCTCCACCCATCTCGGGCTCCTCGCCAAGGAGCTTACCATCAACAGCAGCCAGGGCATCTCCGCTCTCCCCATGTCGTTGTCACAATCGGCCTTCGTTCTGCAAGAGGGCCAACGCCTAGGCCTCAGATGCCTGCCAAAGAACACCGGGTTATCTCATGAGATCGACTCGGTGATGATCGATGTGCTTCTCTGCCAAGTTCCGGCTATCAAAAAGCTCACCATCTCCCTTCCTCAGCGCCCGTACTCCATAACCGGGAGGTTCGGTCCAGCGCTGTCGTACGCGGTCCGACTTCCCGAGTCGTTCACTCTGGGCTCGCTGAGACATATTGAGGCGCATCCGCCATACAACCTATTGGGCGAGGACGGCATGAACGGCGCCTTCCTGACTGCCCTCCTGCGCCACACCCCGGCAGTCGCCCTCCTGCGAGTCGGCCCTGTCGATCCTAGGACGCCCCAAGAGATAGTCCAATCCTCGTTGCCCGAGCTTTGGGAAGCCCATCTTTACGACATGAGGCCCACGGCCCTCGGCGCTTTCGCAAAGTTCTGTCCTCAGCTCCAGTGGTGCCGCACCGGGCCCCGCGTCGCGCATCCCCCGGCACGATGCGTTCTGAATCGGAATTTGAAGACACCGCCGGGACTCCTGCCGTTGACATTCCCACTTCGGGTTCTCGACATCGGCTGTTACCTCTCTAGCCCTTCCGTTACCGAACTTGAACTTCTCTACGGGCTGCCCTGGTTCCGCAGTTTGTGGTACTTCCATTTCCACTTTGGAGAGTGGTCACCCTACATCCCCGCCATGCTCATTGACAACCTCCCGCCTACGCTCGACTCATTTTGCGTCGGGGGCTTTGGAGTTCCCATCTACGACGTGGCTGTCCTGCTTCACCGGCGCCTCAGCCATGGCCGGCTGCCAAACTTGAAGAGCTTCACATATTAGGATTATGACCTGCTCGATCTGGGAAAGCGAGAGCAGCTGGAAACAGAGGAACGCGTTAGGGAGATCTTTAGGGGAACTGGTGTGGCGTGCAGGCTCGGCCTTGGTCCGTTTAGAGGGATGTTCTGAAGCACACGTCTTGCGGAGTTTCTTGATACCCGCTGCGCATCTCGAGCAATATCCTGAGTTTCCACCACCAGAGAGGATTGCCTACAGCTTTGTAACTTTGAATTAGAGTCTAAATTTCAAGGCAGTTGTGGTGATTTCCTGACATGAAGTCAGAGGGCCCATGCCGGTCTCCCTCAAAGAACGTAACGTTACAGCTCGAGACAGTCATCCCTGCCACTCCCAAAATGGACAAAATGCCTCCCCTCGTTGGCCAAATCTGAAAGAACCCTGCGGATGCTCAAACTCGGCCAAGACCATAATTATCATGACCCGCGAGCTTCAACACCAGCTCCTCGTCTGCCTCAAACACCATGCCCGCCGGCTAGATGCACACCTCTAGCCTCACTACTTCACCACACAGAACCGGCTGCACCTAGGACCTATCATGCGAGAGCGTCTGCTAGTACGGCGTCGACAGCGCCGGCGCTACAGCCCGCATCGACGCCCGCAGTTAGTCCGTCGGCCCTGCATACTAGAGCGTGTTCACCAGGGGAACCTCGGGCTCCGAGGACACGCCGAGCTCTTCGAGCGCGATCTTGCCGCTTGCGTCGGCCTTGCTGCCACGGTGAGCACCAAGAATCACGAGACATTGAAGACTCTGGGTGCAGACTGCTTCCTGCTTCGACTACAAGGATGACGACCTCGTCGACCAGATCAGGGAGGCCATTCGGGCTAGTAGGAACTCCCTGGGCAACCAACCAATTGCAATTTACCGGTGCCAAGAGTGCGCTTTTCCCACGCTTTTTCTTTCAAATCGCATTCGGAGGATTCTGCACGCCGAACACGAAGCGCCCTCGCGGCGAGGCAAAGCGTCAAGCTTTTGATCGGCGTTATGCATTCCATATTCAGCTAATCTGGGATCCGAGTTCTCCTGCACGGCCGCCACGGCGGGTCTTGTGGCTCAGGGGATGAGCGTCGATTGGCGAGCCCAAGGACGGTTGGGTCGAGACCGCTCCTGGCCTGCAAGCCCCATGAGCGGAGCTGAGTCGGGCTGGGTCGAGCTGGGTCAAGCTCAGGACGCAAAACTGCTAGCCTCGACTGCACCATACGAGAGGCGCTCGACTGAGCCCGGCATCCCAGCTCCTGACGTGGCCGACGAGGGGGGAGGAGCTCCGCAGAACGGTGCTATGTAAAGACCCATAGGCTCCAGCACGGTGAATCTTTCTCTTGCGTCTCATCAGCACTCTCTTTCGAGCCGAACAGCGGCCAAGCCAGCACAGCTTCTGACGACAGACCGGAAACTTGAACCTCTCGGCTCGACGTTGCCGCCATGCAGCTCATCGCTCACACCGCCGCACTCCTCGCGGGGTGTGGCCTCGCAGCTGCTGCAGTCCCCAGCACCCACCTGAACAGC
>OUNM010855583.1_pt1 | contig 10218 bp, 8 predicted proteins | sample 1769961 | NCBI WGS metagenome assembly OUNM01 (sample SAMEA3914820, study PRJEB12502) | metagenome | biome: forest; material: soil | place: USA | collected 2012-03-12 | depth 0.3 m
GATGGCTTTGGTCATGTCCACCGGCGCTGATAGCGGCGGCCGAGGCCTGTCAGCAACTCATATTGCGACAGACCCGAACGACGGGCCGCGTCGACAAGATCGGGATCGAGCGCGAGCCAGTCCCCCTCAGCGACATCGTGGCCAGTCGCGTCGACCGCGATGAGGTCCATCGAGACGCGCCCGACGACCGGCAGCCAGGCGTCCCCGGCCTTGACGCGGCCGACATTGGAAAAGCCGCGCAGATAGCCGTCGGCATAGCCGATGTTGAGGATCGCGATGCGGCTGTCGCGGGGCGCTTCCCACATCGCGCCATAGCCGACGGTCTCGCCGGCGGGTACGGTACGAAGCTGGATCAGTTCGGCCTCGACGAGCGCCACGGGGTGGATATGCCCCTGAGCCTCGGCGCGCGGCACGCCGCCATAGAGGCCGAGGCCGGGGCGCGTGAGGTCGAAGCCATAGTCCGGCCCCATGCAGATGCCCGCCGAATTGGCGAGGCTCGACCGCAGCGCCTGCACCTTGGCCGTTACCTCGGCAAAGCGGATACGCTGCGCGTCATTGAGCGGGTGACCCGGCTCGTCCGCGCAGGCGAGATGGCTCATCAGCGTGTCGATGGCGAGCCCGTCGATCAGCCCAATCTCGTCGGGGCGCAGGCCGAGGCGGTTCATGCCGGTGTCGATCATCACGTCGCAGAGGCCACCACCGGCGGCCTTCCACCGCGCGACCTGCTCCGCCGAGTTGAGCACCGGCCGCGCGAACCCGGCCCGCGCCAACGCCATGTCCGGCTCGCGCACGCCATGGAGGACGCAGAGCGTCGCCCCCTCGGGCATCCGCCCCAGCGCCACAGCCTCCGCCCAGCTCGACACGAAGAAATCGCGGCAGCCCTCGCGCGCCAGTCGGGCGACGGCCTGACGCGCGCCGAGGCCATAGCCGTCGGCCTTCACCGCCGCACCACAGGCCGCCCCCCCACCCTGTTGGCGCAGCCAGCGCCAGTTGGCGGCGAGCGCATCGCCGTCGAGGGTCAGGCGCAGGGCGGGGAGAGCGGAATCAGACACGCCGGCGGCGATAGCGGGGGCGAGGCAGCTAGTCGAGATCGGCACCCACCGTCTCGGGCACCCAGAAGATCGTCACAATGAGCGCCATCGCCACCACCGCGAAGGTGTACCACAGGCCCGCGAAGGGATTGCCGCTGCGCGCGACGATATACTGGCTGATGAAGGGCAGGAAGCCGCCGAAATAGCCGGTGCCGATATGATAGGGAATCGACATCGAGCTATAGCGGATGCGCGCCGGGAACAGCTCGGCAAGCAGCGCCGCCACCGGCCCGTAGGTCATGCCCGACAACATGCCGAGAGCTGCCACGACCAGCACGATCACCACCCCGCCGCCGACCGTCGGCTTCACCTTCTCGACCGACCATCCGGCCGCCGTCAGCGCCTTGTCGATGCCCGCCGCCGAGTGGTCCGTGACCGGCCGGCCACCGATCACCAGCGCGAGGCCGGGAGTCTTCGTCTTGGTGTAAATCACCCCCTTGCTCGCCAGATGGTCGAGAATCTGGCCGCATTCATCGCGCTGCTTGCCCGATGCGAAGGGGTTGTAAGCGCAATGCGGGCCAGAGACGATCACCGGCGCCCGCCGTGCCGCCGCCGCCATGCCGGGGTTCGCCGCCGACGCCATGAGGTGAAACAGCGGGAACAGCAGCACCAGCGTCAGCGCATAGCCGAGCACGATCGACGGCTTGCGCCCGATCCGGTCGCTCAGCGAGCCGAACAGAATGAACCAGCCGAGGCTGATTACTGCACCGATACCGATCAGGATACGCGTCCAGGTGTCGTCCAGTCGCTGCGCGTTCTGAAGGAAATAGAGCGCGCCGAACTGGGCTGTGTACCAGATCACCGTCAGGCCGGCGGCGATGCCCAGCATGGTGACGACGATGAGCTTGAAATTGGCGAAGCTGGAGAAGCTCTCCTTGAGCGGGTTGCCGGCAATGCGGCCCGCCGCCTTCATCGCCTGAAACACCGGGCTCTCGTGCAGGCGCAGGCGCATCCATAAGGAAACTACGAGCAGCAGCAGCGAGAACAGGAACGGCATCCGCCAGCCCCACGTGTCCCACGTCTCCTTGGTCACGCTCGCCTGCGAGGAGAGCACGACGATCAGGCTAAACAGAAAACCGCCGATCACGCTCGCCTGAATGAAGCTGGTGTAGAAGCCGCGCTTGTTGCGGGGCGCGTGCTCGGCCACGTAGATCGTGGCGCCACCATATTCGCCACCCAGCGCCAGACCCTGCGCGATGCGCAACAGGATCAGGATGACGGGCGCCGCGATGCCGATCTGTGCATAGGTCGGCACGAGGCCGACACCGGCGGTAGCGAGCCCCATCAGGGCGACCGTCACGAGAAAGGTGTATTTGCGGCCCAGCCGGTCGCCCAGATAGCCGAAGATCACAGCGCCGAGCGGGCGCACCCCGAAGCCCACGCCGAACGACGCCAGCGCCAGCAGGAACTGCGCCGTCTCGTTGCCGGCCGGGAAAAACAACCGGCCGATGATCGGCGCCAGCGTCCCGTAGATGAAGAAATCATACCATTCGAAGATCGTGCCCAGCGACGACGCCGCAATCACCAGCCGCGCGCGCGCCGCCCCGATGGTGGAGCCTTCCTCGATCTCAACCGTGCCCGTTACCACCCTGTCCCCCGTGCGTTCGTATTGGGGTCGATCCTACGAACTTTGCGCGCGATCGGAAAGCGGATCGGAAAAATGGCGCGCTGCGGCGAAACCCAGGAAAAACCTGATCGGTCGCGGAACGATCCTGCGGTGCTGCGTTTGCTCCTCAGACCTGCCCGCGACCGGAACCCCATGCCCGCATTTTCCTCACCCCTGCCCCTCGCCCCCGTCGATCTCACCGAGGGCAGCATCAGCCTGTTCCTCGATTTCGATGGCACGTTGGTGGACCTCGCCGATCGCCATGACGCTGTGATCGTCCCGCCGCCGCTGCGCCAGCTGGTGGCGGCGCTGGCGCGGCGGCTGGAAGGACGGCTGGCGGTGGTGAGCGGCCGTCCCGCCGACGAGATTCTCGCCTATCTGCACGCCGAGGACAGCGCCCCTCCCTTCGCCATCGCCGGGAGCCACGGCCTCGAACTGCGCTGGACCGACGGTCGGCGAGAGGCCCCGCCCCGACCCGACGCGCTCTCGGCCGCCGTCGCCGCCTTTCTCGATTTTGCCGATGCGCACCCCGGCGTCGTGGTGGAGCGAAAACCCTTCGGCGTGGCGCTCCATTACCGGCAGGCCCCCGACGCCGGCTCCGCCTCCATCGCGCTCGCCGAGCAGGTGGCGCTGGAGCAGGGCTTCACCGTCCAGCACGGCAAGATGGTCTGCGAGCTGCGCATCGCCGGCGCAAACAAGGGCGATGCCGTGCGCCGCTTCCTCGCCGAGCCACCGATGGCAGGCAGCCGCCCCTTCTTCCTCGGTGACGACCTCACCGACGAGGCTGGCTTCGCCGCCGCTACTGCGCTCGGGGGGGCCGGCGTGCTGGTCGGCTGCGCCGAGCGGCGTAGCGCGGCCCGCTACCGGCTCGCCGATGTCGCGGCCGTCCACGACTGGCTCCGCGCAATAGCGCAAGCATGTTGGAACCACCCTTCTCCGGAGAGTCGCGTATGACCACCAATCTCGATCTCTGGCCGATCGGCAATTGCCAGGTTTCCGGGCTGGTGGATCGTGCCGGGCGACTCGTCTGGGCCTGCCTGCCGCGCGTGGATGGCGACCCGGTTTTCTCGTCGCTGCTCTCGGGCGTCGAGGCGGGCGATGCGCAAGCCAAGGGCATCTGGGCGATCGACCTCGAAGGCTGCGTGAAGAGCGAGCAGGCCTATGTCCGCAACACGCCCATCCTCGTCACTCGCCATGAGGACGAGCATGGCAATGCAGTGGAGGTGATCGATTTCTGCCCGCGCTTCACCAGCAACGAGCGGATCTATCGTCCGGTGGCCTTCATCCGCGTCGTCCGCCCCGTCGCCGGCAGCCCGCGCATCCGGATCAGGCTGCGTCCGACGCGCGGCTGGGGCAATGCCGAGGTCACCCACACCGCCGGATCGCATCACATCCGCTACATACTCGACCGCGAGGCGGTGCGTCTCTCCACCAACGCGCCGATCGGCTATATCGAGGAGGAGCGCCTCTTCCGCGTCGAGCACCCGCTCTATTTCTTCCTCGGCCCCGACGAAAGCTTCTCGACCGGCCTCGCCCCAGCCGTCGAGCGGATGCTGCACGACACCACGACCGAATGGCAGGCATGGGTCCGCGGCCTCGCCACCCCGTTCGAGTGGCAGGACGTAGTGATCCGCTCGGCCATCACCCTCAAGCTCTGCCAGCATGAGGAGACGGGCGCGATCGTCGCCGCGCTCACCACCTCAATCCCCGAGCATGAGGATTCGGGGCGGAACTGGGACTATCGCTACTGCTGGATCCGTGACGCCTATTACACGGTGCAGGCGCTCAACCGACTGGGCGCGCTGGACGTGCTGGAGAGCTATCTCGGCTATCTGCGCAACATCGTCGAGAATGCGCGCGGCGGCCATATCCAGCCGCTCTACGGCGTGCTGGGCGAGGCAAAGCTGGAGGAGCGGATTGAGGAAAGCCTCGCCGGTTATCGCGGACAGGGGCCGGTGCGCGTCGGCAACCAGGCCTATGAGCAGGTCCAACACGACGCCTATGGCCAGATCATCTTGTGCAACGTGCAGGCCTTCTTCGACAGCCGCCTGTTCCGCATGGCAGGCGTCGAGGATTTCACCGCACTGGAGGCCATCGGGGAGCTCGCATGGGAGGTCCATGACAAGCCCGACGCTGGCCTGTGGGAATTGCGCACGCGGCAATCGGTCCACACCTATTCGGCGGCGATGTGCTGGGCCGCGTGCGACCGGCTGGCCAATGCCGCCCACCGCCTCGACCTCCCGGAGCGCGCGAGCTTCTGGCAGGACCGCGCCGACAAGATCCACGCCACCGTCGTCGACATGGCGTGGCGCACCGACACGCAGCGCCTCTCAGCCACCTTCGACGGCGACAATCTCGACGCGAGCCTCATCCAGCTTCTCGACCTGCGCTTCCTGAGCCCGTCGGACCGGCGCTACCGCGCGACGCTCTATGCACTGGAAACCGGGCTGCGGCGCGGCACCGACATGCTCCGCTACGACAGCGAGGATGATTTTGGCCTGCCCAAGTCGGCCTTCAATGTCTGCACCTTCTGGTTGATCGAGGCGCTCTACCAGACCGGCCGCACCGATGACGCGCGGCGGCTGTTCGAGGAAATGCTGGTCCGCCGTACCTCCGCCGGCCTCCTGTCCGAGGATATCGATCCCGCCACGGGCGAACTGTGGGGCAACTATCCGCAGACCTATTCGCTGGTGGGGATGATCAACTGCGCCGTTCTACTCTCCAAGCCCTGGGCTGCCATCCGATGAATCGTCTGATCGTCATTTCTAACCGTGTGTCCGCGCCAAAGGGCCAATCCGGCGCGCAAGGCGGGCTTGCCGTGGCCTTCCAGGCGGCGCTGCGTGAGTATCGGGGCATCTGGTTCGGCTGGTCGGGCGAGCAGACCGACGAGTTCACCGGCCAGATCAACTTCCAGCGCAGCCAGGGCGTCACCACCGCCACCGTCGACCTCGAAGAGCAGGACATCGACGAATATTACAACGGCTACGCCAATCGGACGCTGTGGCCGCTGTTCCACTACCGCATCGATCTGGCCGAATTCGAGCGAGGGTTCGCCGACGGCTACCAGCGCGTGAACGAGCGCTTCGCCGACACCGTCCGCCCACTGATCGAGGCGGAGGACGTGGTGTGGGTACAAGACTATCACATGATCCCGCTAGGCTCCGAGCTGCGCAAGCGCGGCTGCAAGAACCGGATGGGCTTCTTCCTTCATATCCCCTGGCCGCCGCGCCGGCTGCTCGCCTCGCTGCCGCATGCCATCGAACTGGTGGCGACGATGTTCGCCTATGACGTTATAGGCTTCCACACCGAGGAATGGCTCGACGCATTCCGTGACTTTGCCGTGCACGAGATGGGCGCGACGATCAGCGAGGATGGGCTCATCCATTATGGCGACCGTCAGGTGCGGGCCGTCGCCTGTCCGATAGGCATCGACACGCGCGAGTTCGTGGAAGCCGCGGCCAGCCCCGCCGCGCGGCTCACTTACCGCCGGATGCGCGACAGCGCGGACGGGCGTGACATGATCGTCGGCGTCGATCGACTCGATTATTCCAAGGGGCTGGAGGAGCGCTTCCTCGGTTACGAGCGCTTCCTCGTCGACCATCCCGAGCAGCGTAAGGAGGTCTTCCTCCTCCAGATCGCGCCGCCTTCGCGCGGGGACGTCGAGACCTATCAGCGCATCCGTCTCCAACTCGAAGGCCTGTCGGGCCGGATCAACGGGGCATATGCGGACATCGACTGGGTGCCGATCCGCTACGTCAATCAAGGTTTCCCGCGGCATGTGCTGGCCGGCATCTATCGAGCGGCCCGGATCGGCCTCGTCACGCCCTTGCGCGACGGTATGAATCTCGTCGCCAAGGAATATGTGGCGGCGCAGGACCCGGAAGATCCCGGTGTGCTGATTCTCTCCAAGTTTGCGGGCGCCGCGCTCCAGATGACCGACGCGGTGCTAGTGAACCCCTACAGCGCCGAGGAGATGTCCGACGCCATTGTCACCGCGCTCGCCATGCCCAAAGCAGAGCGCATTCGTCGCTGGCGGGCGCTGATGGATGTGGTGGAGCGCGAAGACGTTCTGTGGTGGCGCCGCCGCTTCACCGACGCGCTGCTCGGCGAGGAGATTGCCGCCGAGGCCGAAACCGGCCCAGCTCAGGCCGGGTAGGCGCCATCGAACGGCACGATCCTCGCGGTCAGTCCATGACCATCATCAAGGCAGCGCCAGTTGATGCTCACCCCGTCCGGGTGCGAGCGTGGCCGGTAGAAGCTTTTGATTCCACACTGTTTGCAGAAGATGTGGCGCGCCTTGCCGGTACCGAAGCGATAGGTGGTGGTCTCGCCCATGCCCTCGACCAGGCGGAAGCGATCGTCCGGGACGATCAGGTGGAGATAGCCCGTCATTCGGCAGATCGTACAGTCGCAGTCGAGCACTTCCACCTCCGGCCCCTCGACCGAAGCCTCGAACCGCACGATGCCGCAATGGCAACCGCCTTCCACGATCATTCCAACCTCCGTCCGTCTTTCGCGCGACGCCTTAGACCGGAAAGGCATGGCGATCTCCCGAAAAGGTCGACCTCCCTCTTAACCCCTTGTTTCTCAATCTGATGCTATGAGGTTCACCCCAACATCGCGAGGGTCTGTGGCACGGGAAGCGGGATCAATCGGTTGGAAGCGGTGGGGCGTCATGGCGGGTCAATCCCTGCCGTGCGGCGCGGGCCTGCTGCTGGCCGGCCTGTCCGTCTGGCTCGCGACCGGGCTGGAGGGCGGCGGCACGTGGCTGGCCGGCCTCGCAGGGTTGCTGGCGGTGGCGTGCTTTCTCCGGGTGCTGGCGATAGACTTTCGCGTCGCCAAACTGGCCGCTCGGGCCGGTCGCATGGCGGTCCGTGATACGGCCGTGCCGGAATCCGCCGACCTGCCCGTACTCAGCCGCCTCGCCCATGATCTCGACAGGATCGACCAGCTTCACGGGTCGATTGAGCGACGCCTGGTCCAGCGCCATCCGGTGAGTGGCCTGCCCACCCGCGAGCCGCTGTTCGCCACGATCGCCAAACAGGCACAGGCCGGCGGCGTTCTGGGCGTGGTCACGCTCGTCGACTTCGAGCGGCTGAGCGCCTTCGAGCCCGAGCTGGCGCAACGCACCTTCTCGGTCATTGTCGGGCGGGCAAAGCGGATGCTCGGCGGCGACCGGCTGATCGCGCAGGTGGACAGGTCAAAGCTCGCGATCTGGTACGACGCCACGTCGCCCGCCGATCTCGCCACCGCGCAGCTCGACGCGCTCGTCTATGCGTTGGGCGATGCGATCCCCGGCAACGACCGCGATCTCATTCCCGAAATCCGCGTCGGCATCGCGCGCGCACCGCAGGACGGCATCCGACCGGACCTGTTGCTCGCCCGCGCCATCGGCGGACTTTTCCAGCCAGGCGACAGCCCGCGCACCGGAAGCGACCTCGATCCGGTCGAAGCCGCAAGGCAGCATTACGAAATGGAGCAGGATCTTCGCCGGGCGATCGACCGCGACGAATTTGAGCTGCACTTCCAGCCGCTGATCGATGCCGCCGCCGGGCGCGTGTGCGGCGCGGAGGCTCTTCTGCGCTGGAACAATTGCGAGAGGGGCGTCGTGCCCCCCTCCCTGTTCGTGCCGGTCATGGAGGCGTCGGGGTTGGTCGACGAGGTCGGCCTATGGGCGCTCAACAGCGCCTGCCGAGAAGCGCGCGGCTGGCAGAGGAAGGGACTGGCCGGCGTGCGCGTGGCGGTGAACATCTCGGGTCAGCAGCTCGATCGCCCGGATCTCGCCCAGCTCATCGCGCGGACGCTCCCCCGCCACTCGCTCTCCGCCGACATGCTGGAGATCGAGCTCACCGAAACCGCTGCCGCCAGCGACGCGCAGCGCAGCGCCCGGCTGTTCCGGCATCTGCGCCAGCTCGGCGTCAGCATCGCCATCGACGATTTCGGTATGGGCTATTCAAGCTTCGCTACGCTGCGCACCATCGCCTTCGACAAGATCAAGATCGACCGCGAGTTCATCACCGACGTCGATCGCCGGCCAGAAAGTCAGGCTATTTGTCGCGCGATCCTGGCATTGGGCGAAGGGCTCGGCATCCGCGTGCTCGCCGAGGGGGTGGAGCGCCCCAGCGAATATCACTGGCTGCGCCGACATGGCTGCACCCATTTTCAGGGCTATTATTTCGCGCCGCCGCTCGACGCCGCGGCATTCCAGAGCTTCGTCCGCGACGAACAGCTCCTAGCCGACCTGCTGGCCGCTCGTCCGCCCGAAAGGCTCCATGCATGATGGTTCGTCCTATGCCCCGTTACCTTGCGCTCGTCGGGGCGCTGGCGCTCACCGCCTGCACCGCCACAGGTCCCGGCGGGGCGCCTCATCCAAACACACCCGCTGCGAAAGCGGCGGCGAAGAAGAACCTCCAGACGGAAGCTGTTATTGCGCTTCTCAATCAGGGTAACGAAACCGCCGCGCGCAAGCAGCTTCAGGAGATACTGAAGCGCTATCCCAACGATCCGGATGCGCATGTCCTGCTGGAATCGCTTGACCGAGATCCGGTCGAGCTGCTCGGCCCCAATTATCAGACCCGCGCGGTGCAGCCCGGCGAGACGATGCTCGGGCTGGCCGAGCGCTTTCTCGGCAACCGGCTGAAATTCTACCAGCTCGCCCGCTACAACAAGGTCAAGGTGCCCGCGACGCTGGCGCCCGGCACGCCGCTGCGCATTCCAGGAGAGCCGCCGCGCCCCGCGCCCCCACCCGCGCCTCCGCCCCAGCCACGCCCCACGCCCGCGCCGCCCGCGCCGGCGCCCGAGAAGGCCCAGCCCAAACCGACGCCTCCGCCCGGCCCCGCGGCCAATCCAGCGGCAGCGCGGCAATTGCGCAGTGCCGGCCTCGCCGCGCTCAATCAGGGGCAAGTGGGCCGCGCCGTGCTATTGCTGCGCCGCGCTGCCTTGCTCGATCCGGCAAACCCGCTCATCGCCCGCGATCTCGCCCGAGCGGAGCGCATCGCGCGCGCCGTTCAGGCTAAAAGATAAGCGGAACGATTATTTAACCATGGCTAAGCTAGACTGGGACCAGCGGAGCCTTTCCCGGGAAACGAATATGACGATGCTCGGCCGCTACAGGATCGACGACCGCATCGGCGAAGGCGCGATGGCGGAGGTGTTTCGCGCCTACGACACCGGCATCGACCGCGTCGTCGCGATCAAGGCGCTCAAGGCTGAATATCGCAGCAATCCCGAGCTGAGCCGACGCTTCGTGCGCGAGGCGACCGCCGCCGGCACGCTCAACCACGCGCACATCGCCACCATCCACGATGTCGGCGAGGCGGACGGCACCGCCTATATCGCGATGGAGCTGGTGTCCGGCCAGCCGCTCGACGAGGTGATCGAGACGCATGGCCGCATGGCCTATGAGCGCGTGCTGACGCTGGGCATCCAGATGGCCGACGCGCTCGCCTATGCCCATGCGCGCGGCATCGTCCATCGCGACGTGAAGCCCTCCAACATCCTGATCTCGGCCGACGGGCGGAC